>ERZ773276.173-NODE-173-length-82797-cov-20.386406_pt1 | contig 82797 bp, 77 predicted proteins | sample MGYA00511386_ERZ773276 | MGnify/ENA primary metagenome ERZ773276 (study PRJEB29015, sample SAMEA2737778) | human gut metagenome | biome: human gut; feature: human-associated habitat; material: faeces | place: China | collected 2012 ...
CGAGGTCTTTCCACTCTGTCATCCTGCTACCCCAGGTCGCTCGGTGGCTGGAGGGCTCGCTTCGCTTCTCCCTCCAGCCACCTCGACGACCAGGGGTTATTCATGGTGTGACCCCTCCGGGGTCAGCGCTCGCCCCTGTGCAGCCTTGAGTTTGCCCCCTCCGGGGTCAGTGCTCACACGGAGCTGCCCACAGTGTATCCCCTCTGGTCAGTGCTCGCCCCTCTGTATGACAGTAGGGAAGGCAAGAAGGCGGTGAAAAAATCCGCCCCTACGACGCCATTGTGGCACCGTAGGGGCGGAAATTATCTTGGAAAGTTATGGAATCAATATGCGAAGAGGGGGAAGTTCTTCATGGTGGCGTTGACCTTCTCCTTGACGCGCTTGATGACCTGGTCGTTCTCCGGGTCGGCGAGGACCTCGTCGATGAGGTCGGCGATGAGGTGCATCATATCCTCCTTGGCGCCGCGTGTCGTCATGGCAGCAGTACCGAGGCGGATGCCGGAAGTCTGGAAGGCAGAGCGCTCATCGTAGGGCACTTTGTTCTTGTTGACGGTGATGTCGGCAGCCACGAGCGCGTTCTCAGCCACCTTACCGGTGAGGTCCGGATACTTCGGACGCAGGTCGAGGAGCATGGAGTGGTTGTCAGTGCCGCCGGAGACGATGGCGAAGCCCTTGTCGATGAGGTCCTGTGCCAGGACAGCAGCATTGGTCTTCACCTGCTTGGCGTAGTCAATCCATGAGGGCTGCAGGTTCTCGTTGAAGCCTACGGCCTTGGCAGCGATGACATGCTCCAGAGGACCGCCCTGGTTGCCGGGGAAGACCGCGGAGTTGATGAGCTGGCTCATCTTCTTCACCACGCCCTTCTTCGTTGTTAGGCCCCAGGGGTTGTCGAAGTCCTTACCCATGAGGATGACGCCACCGCGCGGACCACGCAGCGTCTTGTGCGTCGTTGTGGTGACGATATGTGCGTATTTCACAGGGTTCTTCAGCAGACCGGCAGCGATGAGACCGGCAGGGTGGGCCATGTCTATCATCAGCAGCGCACCAACCTCGTCGGCAATCTTGCGCATGCGCTCATAGTCCCATTCGCGGCTGTAGGCAGAGCCACCGCCGATGATGAGCTTCGGCTTGTTCTCCAGGGCCAGGCGCTCCATCTCGTCGTAGTCGACGCGGCCTGTCTCGCGGTCGAGGGTGTAGCCGATGTGGTGATAGAGGATGCCGGAGGTGTTGACAGAGGAGCCGTGAGAGAGGTGTCCGCCCTGGTCGAGGTCGAGGCCCATGAAGGTGTCTCCGGGCTTGAGGACAGCGAGGAGGACGGCCTGGTTGGCCTGAGCGCCGGAGTGGGGCTGCACATTGGCAAACTCAGCTCCGAAGAGCTTCTTCACACGGTCGATGGCGAGCTGCTCCACCTGGTCCACGACCTGACAACCGCCGTAGTAGCGCTTGCCGGGCAGACCCTCGGCATATTTATTGGTGAGATAGCTGCCCATGGCTGCCATGACCTCGTCGGAAACGAAGTTCTCGCTGGCGATAAGTTCCATGCCTCTGAGCTGGCGCTGATGCTCTTGCTCGATGAGGTCGAAAATCTGTTGGTCTTTCTCCATAATTTTAAGATTTGAGGATTGATGCTTGTATGATATTAGACTAAAGTCACCTCGTCCATTTTCTGCTCTTTGTCGCAGTAGTGGCATTTCACGATGCCGTGTGCCTTGTCCATGACATTGAACCAAGTGCGCATGGGCTCGTTGTTGGAGATGCACTTGGGGTTGTTGCACCTGATGATGCCCTTGAGCTCGTCGGGGGTCTCCACGCGCCGCTTCTCTACTACCTCGTAGTCGCGGATGATGTTCAGCACGATGTTCGGTGCCACGACGGAGAGGCGGTTGATCTCCTCATCGGTGAAATACTTGTCCGAAATCTTGATGATACCCTTGCTGCCGAGCTTGCTGGAGGGAAGGTTATAGCCTATGGTGACGGGCTCGTTGAGCTCTTCCAACTTCAGCAGCTTGACCACCTGGTAGGTCTTCTCGGCGGGGATATGGTCTATGACGGTGCCGTTCTTGATGGCGGCGACCTGCAATTCTTTCTTTCCCATGATAATCTTTCAACTAAATAATCGTCTTGTCCTTCTTCACGTCGTCGAGCGTGATGCCTAAGCAATAGCAGTAGATGGCCTCGCGGGCATAGAGTCCGTTCTTGGCTTGCTGGATATAGTAAGCGTGTGGGTTGTCGTCGACATCGTAGGCTATCTCGTTGACACGTGGCAGGGGATGGAGAATCTTCATGTTCGGCTTGGCATTCTTGAGCATGGAGGCGTGGAGGATGTAGACGTTCTTCACGCGCTCATACTCCATAAGGTCAGAGAAGCGCTCTTTCTGCACGCGTGTCATGTAGAGAATGTCGGCATCAGCAATCTCGTCCTCCGTGAACTGCGTGTGCTCGACATAGCGGATGCCGTGGTCGAGGCAGTAGTCCTTATACTCCTGTGGCATGGCAAGCTCGTTGGGTGCAATGAAATGGAAGGTGGGATTAAAATGCCGCATGGCGGTGATGAGGGAGTGGACGGTGCGCCCATAGCGCAGGTCGCCGACGAGGTAGATGTTCAGGTTTTCCAGTGTGCCTTGTGTCTTGTAGATGGAGTAGAGGTCGAGGAGACACTGCGAGGGGTGCATGTGTGCACCGTCGCCGGCATTGACGATAGGCACGGGGGCCACCTCGGAGGCATAGAGGGCGGCGCCCTCGATGTAGTGTCGCATGACGATGACGTCGGCATAGTTGCTCACCATGAGGATGGTGTCCTTGAGCGTCTCGCCCTTTGTCGTGCTCGAGGTCTTGGCGTCAGAGAAGCCGATGACACGGGCGCCGAGGCGGTTGGCGGCAGTCTGGAAAGAGAGTTGGGTACGGGTGGAAGGTTCAAAGAAAAGCGTGGCTACAACTTTTCCTTTGAGAAGCTCACGGTTGGGATGACGCTCAAACTCCTCTGCCATTTGAAGAAGGTAGAGCAGCTTGTCTTTGTCCAAATCGGCAATCGTGACAAAATTGTGCTTTTCCATTGCGTTATATGGGTTTATCTAAGAGATACGGTACAAAGATACTACAAAAAAGGCAAAAGCCATGGCTTTTGCCTATTTTTTTATAATAAGTTGTCAGTTGTTGACCTTGACGATATGCGTCTTTGGCAGCTCCTTGTTGCGGACGTTGACACGTGTCACCACGGCCTGGGCCAGGTTGAGGAAGGCCTGCCCTGTGACGGTGTCGGCATCGAGGGCTGCGGGCTTACCAGCGTCGCCACTGTCGCAGATACCCTGTACGAGGGGAATCTGAGCCAGCAGGGGGACGTTCATCTCCTTGGCGAGGTTCTTGCACCCGTCTTTACCAAAGATATAGTATTTGTTCTCGGGCAGCTCGCGCGGTGTGAACCATGCCATGTTCTCTACGAGACCGAGGATAGGCACGTTGACCTTGTCGTTGGTGTACATGTCTATACCCTTGCGCGCGTCCGCCAGCGCCACTTTCTGCGGTGTGGAGACGATGACGGCGCCGGTGATGGCGAGGGTCTGGAGCAGGGTGAGGTGGATGTCGGAGGTGCCGGGAGGGGTGTCGAGGATGAAGTAGTCGAGGTCGCCCCAGTCGGCATCGGCGATGAGCTGCTTCAGGGCTGCCGTGGCCATGCCGCCGCGCCAGAGTGTGGCTGTGCCGGGGTCTACGAAGAAGCCGATGGAAAGGAGCTTGACGCCATATTTCTCTATGGGCTCGATGAGCTGTCGGCCGTCTTTCTCCACCCCGTAGGGGCGGTCGTTTTCCACACCGAACATCTTGGGCATGGAGGGACCGAAGATGTCGGCATCGAGGAGACCTACCTTATAGCCTAAGCGGGCCAGGGCGATGGCGAGGTTGGCAGAGACGGTGCTCTTGCCCACGCCACCCTTGCCGCTGCTCACGGCGATGATGTTCTTCACATTGGGCAGCAGTTTGCCGACTTCAGGGCGTGGCGCCGACTTGTACTCGGTGTTGATGGTGACCTCCACCTCGGGACCGAGCTTGTATTTCAGCGTGGCCTCGGCCGACTTCAGCGTGGACTGGATAAAGGGGTCGGTGTCGCGGGGGAAGATGAGGGAGAAACTGACCTTGTTGCCGTTGATGCGAAGGTTGTCAGCAACCATGCCACTCTCGATGAGGTTCTTCTTCGTGCCCGGATAGATGACCGTGGCAAGGATGTCACGGATGAGCTTGGGATATAGTGTCATAATGTCTTTTGTTATTTTGTATGACAAAAGTAGGCATATTTGCGCTAAAATACAAATAAAAACTAATTTATTTAGATGTCGTAGGATTAATTAGTACCTTTGTGCGTATACGTATACATAAAAATATGAATCGTCATACATTTATCGCTATATTTTTCTCTCTTTTTGCCGTTGCGGGTCCAGCTCAGGCGCTGACCGTCGGCAACCATCTCAATGTCGACTTGCAGAAGAAGCACAGCCCCGTCGTGGTCAAGGCCGTGGACATGGTCAACGAGGAGCTCGGGGCGGGAATCAGCAAGAAAGGCAAGCATACAACGGAGGTCGTGACCTACCAGCTCGACATGGCTTCTAACAAAGATATGAAAGCTATCGGCTCGCTGCGTGTGCCCATCTCCTCCTTCATCACAAAGAAGGATGCCTACTGGGCCGGTGTCAGAGGAGGAAAAATTGTCGTCGTGGGCAGTAATGGCCGTGGCACTGCCTACGGACTTCTCAGCATCGCTGACATGCAGGGCTATGTCAAGGACGACTTCGAGACGACGCAGATTCCGTCAGTGGAATACCGCGGTGTGGTGCTGGAGAACTTTGCCGACATGGACTATGAGCGTCTCTTCCGTCTGATGCTGCGCCAGCGCGCCAACACACTCTGTGAGGGCTGGGATGAGGGCGAGGCGCCGAGTCATTTTGTCCATTCGCTGAAGAACCTTGCCGAGAGCTACGGCATGGCCTTGGCAGTGCCCCACGGCAGCAACGCGCTGAGGGTGACGGACCGTAAGGACGGCAAGACGGTGAACATCGTCTGGCACGACGATAACTACGGATATATGGAGTCGGAGCGGCGCGACAACAGTCGTGGGGGCGTCATCTATCACCTGAGCTACCACGGTCTGCCGCACGACTATCTGTGGCTGTGCACCACGCAGCCTGGTCTTATCGTCAACGAGATGAAGACGGCTTATTATAATGGTGCCAGTAAGCTGTGGCTGGCTGCTATCCATGACCCCGTGGTGGCCGCCTATCAGCTGAATCTGTTCTTGGATTTGGCTTGGGATGTCAAGTCGGTCAATGCTGAGACAACGGGGCGGCATCTCGACGCCTGGATGGAGAGACGCTTCGGCAAGGAGGTGGCGGAAAGTCTCGCGGAGCCGATGCGGCAGTATTATCGGCTGGTAGGAATACGGAAGCCGGAGATGATGGACTTTTCGATGCAGAAGACGCCGGTGTCGAAGAAGGATAATGGCGACGGTGGTGTGGAGAACTCTGACTTCAACGCCGAGGAGTTTGGCAATGAGCTGGAGCGCTATCTCAACGACTACCGTGGCGTGGCCAAGGCGGTGGCGCAGGCTGGACAGTCCGTCAGCGAGAACCGGAAGGCTGAGTTCTTCATGACGGTGGAGTATCCGGTCCGGGCGGCGGCTCTGATGGCAGAGAAGATGTTGCAGGCCCAGGAGTCGCGGCTTATCAGCCGGCCTGTAAGCTTCCACCACGACGATGAGGCCCTGGAGTCGGCGGCAAAGAGCATCATTGCCTATAAGAAATTGCAGCAGCTCAACATACAATATAATAATGTGGCGAAGAAGAATGGATGGCTGACGATGAACATGGCCCCTCATGGCCTCGCCGTCTTTGGCCAGCCTGTGCTCACCGACACCCTCAGTGAGGCAGAGATAGCCAAATATGGTCATTCGGCTCCCTACGATGCGCAGCTGTCTGACGACAACACCATCGTGAGAAATGCAGCAGAGTATTCCTCGGCCAGCAGTGGGGCTACGGCGGTAGACCTCTTGGGTCACTCGCTGAAGGCCATGAACCTCTACAACGGCGACACGCTGTCGTACAGCTTCAACTCTGAGGTCTTGGGTGGCGTGCTGCGCTTGGCTTTTGTGCCGACACACAGTCTCGACGGCGGGTCGCTGCAGTGCAGCGTGAGCATCGACGGCAACACGCCTACCACGATCATCATCACCGACGGCTCGCATGGCGACCGCTGGGCCGAGGGCGTGCTACGCGGGCAGACGGTCGTCACACTGCCCGTCTCGCTGCAACGCGGACAGCACACACTGACGATACGCGCCCTCTCCGACCATGTCGTCGTAGACCAATGGATGATAGACCGCGATACCGACCGCGAGTTCTATGTCTTCCCAAGAGAAGTAAATTTGGGCTCTAACTAAATTTTTCTGCCCTACAATGCTCGTATTTGAAGATTTATCATTACCTTTGCACCCGATTTAGCCTCTATAGGCCTAAATCATAGGTAATGATGGTTCCGTAGCTCAGCTGGATAGAGCAACAGATTTCTAATCTGTGGGTCTTGGGTTCGAATCCCAACGGAATCACTGAAACTAAAAAGGGTATCAAGCAGCAGCTTGGTACCCTTTTTAGTTATTTATTTTTCGCTTAGATTCTGTCTAAGGCTTGCTTGATGTCGTCGAGGATGTCGTCGACATCCTCGATGCCTACAGACAGGCGGATGAGGTCGGGAGCAATGCCGGCCTGACGCAACTGCTCGTCGGAGAGCTGACGATGGGTGTGACTGGCGGGGTGGAGAACGCAGGTGCGGGAGTCAGCGACATGGGTCTCGATGTTTATCATCTCTAAAGCGTCCATGAACTTCACCGCTGTCGAGCGGTCGCCTTTCAGGCCGAACGCCATCACGCCACAGGTGCCGTGAGGCATGTACTTCTCGGCGAGCGCATGATACTTGTCATCTTTCAGTCCGGAGAAGTGAACCCAGGCCACACGTGGGTCGCTCTGAAGATATTCCGCCACCTTCTGTGCGTTGCTGCAATGCTGGCGCATGCGCAGATGCAGGCTTTGCAAGCCAAGGTTCAGTATGAACGAGTTCATTGGTGCCGGAATAGAGCCAAGGTCGCGCATGAGCTGTGAGACAATCTTTGTGATATATCCCATCTTGCCGAAATGCTTGGCATAGACGATGCCGTGATAGCTCTCGTCGGGAGTGCAAAGGCCCGGGAACTTGTCGGCATGGGCAAGCCAGTCGAAGTTGCCGCTGTCCACGACGGCGCCGCCAACCTGCGACGCTGTGCCGTCCATATACTTTGTCGTGGAGTGAGTGACGATGTCGGCACCCCACTCAAACGGGCGGCAGTTGATGGGCGTGGCAAAGGTGTTGTCTACAATCAGTGGCACACCATTGCTGTGGGCAATACGTGCGAACTTCTCGATGTCGAGGACGGCACAGCCCGGATTGCTGATGGTCTCTCCAAAGAGGACTTTCGTGTTCGGACGGAAGGCTTTCTGGATCTCCTCTTCGGAAGCATCGGGATTGACAAAGGTCACGTCGATGCCCAACTTCTTCATCGTTACGCCGAAGAGGTTGAAGGTGCCTCCGTAAATTTCATTGGAAGCCACAATATGGTCACCGGCCTCACAGATGTTGAACACAGCGTAGAAGTTGGCAGCCTGACCACTGGAGGTCAATACGGCCCCTATGCCTCCCTCCAACTGAGCTATCTTTGTGGCAACGGCATCGTTGGTGGGATTCTGAAGTCTGGAATAGAAATAGCCCTCTTTCTTCAAGTCGAAGAGCTGCGCCATCTCGTCGGAGTCATCATATTTGAAGGTTGTACTCTGAATGATGGGCACCTCTACCGGCTCGCCATTTTTAGGCTGATAACCGCCTTGTACGCAGAGTGTGGCGGTCCTAAGATTCTTCTTCATCTTCTATTTTAATTGTTTGATAAAGTTTATTAGTCTATCTCTATTGTGCAAAAATACGTCTTTTTTCTATGCAAACGTCTTTTTATGCTTTTTATTTCACCTTTATATGCAACATTTTGCATATTATAGGGCTTTTAGGACATCAAGATGATAATTTGGAAATTAGTAGGTAGCTTAATGTCTGCTGAGGTAAATAGGTATAGATAATAAGAAAAGGCCTTCCGGGGTGGCGGGGAAGGCCTCAAGAGAGAATTTATGAGTTAGTGACAATATGTCCGTCGAAGAGGTTGATGACTCTGTGTGCCATCTCGGCGTCGTGGGCGTTGTGGGTCACCATGACGATGGTGGCACCGTCCTGGTTGAGCTCGGTGAGCAGTCGCATCACCTCGGCACCGTTCTTCGAGTCGAGGTTACCGGTAGGCTCGTCGGCGAGGATGAGCTTAGGGCCGAAGACCACAGCGCGGGCGATGGCTACGCGCTGCTGCTGTCCGCCGGAGAGCTGGTGAGGGAAGTGCTTGGCACGGTGGCTGATGTTCATGCGCTTCATCACCTCCTGCACCTTCTGCTTGCGCTCGGCCTTGGAGATGCCGAGATAGGTGAGCGGCAGCTCGATGTTCTCTTCCACGTTGAGCTCGTCGATGAGGTTAAAGCTCTGGAAGACGAAACCTATCTGGCCTTTGCGGATAGCCGTGCGCTCGTTCTCGCGGAGGCCTGCAACCTCTTTGTCGCCAAGCCAGTACTGGCCCGACGTGGGGTTGTCGAGGAGTCCGAGGATGTTGAGGAGCGTGGACTTGCCACAGCCGGAGGGCCCCATGATGGCGACGAACTCGCCGTCCTTTACTTCAAACGATACCTTGTCGAGGGCGATGGTCTCGACTTCTTCCGTGCGGAAGGTCTTGCTTAAATCTTGTACTTTTATCATAGCTTTCTTTCTTTTTATTATTCGTCTTTAAGGAATAGCACTGGGTTGCTGTTGACAACCTTGCGGGCTGAGAAGAGCAGGATGGCGACGATGATGATGAGCACCACCAGGCCAACGGCTAAGAAGAGCAGGGGCGAGAGCGTGATGCGGTCGGCAAAGAGCTGCAGCCACTGTCCGGCAATGACCCAGGACAGGATGAGCCCGACAAGGACGGCGGGCAGCGAGAGCCGCAACACATCGGTCACGAGCATGCGGAAGGTGTCGCGCGCCGTAGCGCCGTTGACCTTGCGGATGGCTATCTCCTTGCGACGCCGGTTCACTTCGTCGGTGGTGTAGCCGATGAGACCCATCAGGGCGATAACCAATGCGGTGATGCCGGTGGCAAGAGTGCCGACGCGGAAACCGTTGGTGCTACGATACTGGTCAACGACAAGGTCGGAATAGGGCATCACCTTCACATCGCGGTCGGGTAACAGCTGTTTCAACTGCTGACGGGCCCGGTCGAGGTTGTCGGCGGTGAGGTCGCTAAACTTCGCGAGGATATATCTATCGTCATCATAGTTATGGAAGAGCACGCTCGGACGCTGCTCTCGGTTGAGCGATGAACCGATGCTGACATCCTGATACACGCCGCAGATGGTGGAGAAGGGATGCAGGCTGTCGGTGTGCTCGGATATGCAGATGTGCTGCCCGACGACGCTGCCCTGGCGGTGGGTGGTGGTGTGGAAGCGCTTGACAAACGACTCGCTGACCATCACCTCGCTGAGGTTGCTGTCGGCAGGCTCGGTGAAGTTGCGACCTTCGACGACCTTGATGCCCATGAGCTTCAAGTATCCGTCGCCGACACCATACAGGTCAGCGATGTTGAAATACTCCGTGTCGTCACCCGGCAGGTAGATGTTGTTGCCACTGGCCACCTCGATGGGTAATGTCGACGCCGTCGTCAGCTGCTCGACAAAAGGCAGCGAGCGCAGCGAGGCCATGGCCTGTCGTTTCTGGTCGGTGGGTGCCTTATCGACCGTCACCACGGCAAGATGGCTGTAGTCGTAGCCCATGTTCTCATGCGTCACTTCGTGGTACTGCTGTTGCACGACGGCGAGGAGGCTGAGCATGATGGTGACCACGAGAAACTCCACCGACAGCATGATGAGCTTCCAACGGCGGCGCGCCTCATGCACACCACGGAAAGCTGCCGTCACCGGCACCTTATTATATATATAGCCCGGCACAAAGCCACCCACAAAGATGATGAACAGACAGATGAGGACAATTATCCATGAGCCACGGCTGAGCAGCATCGTGCTGATAGGCGTGGAGATATATTGCTCTATCGTTCCCTTGCAGACGAACATCAGTGCCAAGGCTAACAGAATGCCGACGAGCACGTGGACGAGCGACTCGCTGATGGTGATGCCGTAGATGGTGCGTCGCCCGCCGCCGAAGCACTTTCGCACGGCCATCTCACGGAAGCGCATCACCACATTGCCCATGACGATGAGCAGGTAGTTGACCACCGTGGAGACCAGGAGGATGATGGCGAGCAGCGACATGATCCAGCACATTGTCTTGACTTGTGGGTTGGAGGTATAGTCTTCGGTGATTTGTGTGAAGGAGTAGTCGAACTTCACCCCGGCTTTCTCAGCCTCGGCATATTCGCTGTGCTGCTCCATCATCTTGCGGACATTGGGCTTCAAGTCGGCAATCGTCGTCCCTTTTCGCAGTCTGATGAAAGAAGAGAAGCGGTCGGTGCCCACAAAGTGATGGACGATGTCCCAATCGAAGACTTTCAAGGTCGTGGGCAGCGACACGATGACATCAATGCCGCGCAGGTTGGAGTTGTAGGGGAAGTCGTCATAGACACCCCCGATGATGAGCTTGTAGTCGTAGTCGCGGAGGTCGAAGGCCTTGCCCACCACGTTGCCGCCGATGCGCTCGGCCATGGAACGGCTCACCACGCAGTAATAGGGTCGGCTCAATCCTTCCTTGAGGTTGCCTTGGATGGTTTTGCGGGGAAAGACATCGAAGAGACAGCTGTCGGCCGCCTTGATCTCATCGATGGTGAACTGCCGGCCGTCGATGGTCGCTTTCACGTCACCCAGCATGAAGGTATAGCGTGTGGCGGCCTCCACTTGTGGCGACATGTCCTTGATGCCCGGGGCAACGGCTCCTGAGGTAGAGGACCACTCATTATACTGTCCGTTCTGCACGACATCCTCATTGATGGTGTAGGTGCGCTCGTGCCCGGGGAACCATGTCTCGACGGTCTGCTCGAAATAGACTTCGCCGATCAGCACCGCCGACACGGAGAGGCCAAAGCCTAAGCAGATAATCTTGGCCAGGTTGTGCTGGCCGCGACGTGGCAGGTTCTTGATGGCATTGATAAAATTATTCATAGCGATGATTCTGTTATTATTCTTGCTTGATATTGTTCACTGGGTTCTCATTGCCGGCTTTCCAGCTCTGCACGAGTACCGCGAGCCAACTGATGATAAAGACCACGGCACCTGCTACGAGTATCCACGGCCTCCATACGGTGCGATAACTGAACTGCGACATCCAGTGCTCCATGAGCCACACTGTCAGCGCGCCGCCGATGACAAAGGCGATGGCGACATACTGCATGAACGTGCGGATGAGACGGTGGCGCACCTGTGCGCCCGTGGAGCCGAACACCTTGCGGATGGCAATCTCTTTGGCTCGTTGCCCGATGTAATAGGTGGCCATAGCCACAAGGCCGAGCAGGGAGATGAGGATGGCCATAAGGGCGAAGAGGGTGACGAGGTGCGAGGTCTGTAGCTCACTGTGGAAGTTGTCCTGAATGATGCGGTCGGCAAACTTTGCGTCGTCGTCGGTCATCTCTTTGTGGAAGGCCGTGTGGTAAATATCCCCAATAGTATTGTAGGCTTCATGCAGGTCGCCTTTCACCTTAACGGAGATCGCCCAAGGATTGTCTACATGTGGCTGAACATCGATGAACATCGGGTGATGCTCACGCTGGATGTTGTCGATGAGGAATTCATTCATGCGTCCGCCGTAGGTATCGAGCGTGTCGGTGCAATATAAACTATTCTTGCGCAGTAGCTCTTCGGGCCGCATGTTCATGATGTCCTTGATGTCCACCTCAGCCTCGCGGTTGATGTAGAAGTGCCTTGTCTGCGGCTTGCTGCCGTCTTTCAGCGTGAGGCCATAGACATCCATGAAGTACGGATCGGCAACGAAGAACTGCATAGAGACACTCTTGCCATTGAAAATCAGTGTATTGTTGTTGCCGCCGTCCAACGGTGTGCCCATCGAAGCCGACACAGAAGCGACGCACGACTCACGCCGGAGCAGGTCCATGAATGTGTGGATAGCGTCGGGGTGAGCGCTGTCGAAGCTCGTCACCACCAGCACATTGTCCTTGTTGAAGCCCAACGGCGCATTGACAAGGTGATGTAACTGTGCTAACATGACGAGGGCACAGCCTAACATCGTGATGGTGATGATGTTTTGGAAAACAATGAAGATGCGCCCGAGTACCATTTTTGTCTGATGGACAAAAGTGCCCTTAATGATTTCGATGGGTTTCACGCGCGAAGTGATAAGTCCGGGGATAATGCCCGACAGGGTGCCAATGACCACGATGAGCAACAGCGACAGGGCGATGCACGCAGGGCTGAACAGTCGGGAGACTTGCAGTGTGGTGTCAAGCTGGTGGCCCATGACCGGCGCAAAGACCATAGCCAACAATAAGGCTACAAACCATGCCACGAAACAGAGTAACATACTCTCGGCCACGAGCTTGGCAAAGACGCTGCGCCGCGTGGCACCAAAGAGCTGTCGGGTAGCCATTTCGCGGGCACGGCGACCGGAGAGGGCTACGGTGAGGTTGATGTAATTGGTCACGGCAAAGAGCAGGATGAGCAGCGTGGCGACTATCAGGATGTTGATGAGCGTGGGATTGCCGCGCCGCGTGACATCATTGCCGTTGTCTATCTTAGAGAGATAAAGATGAGAGAACGGTGTGGTAAAGAACGAAAGCTTCACATCGGACAAGATGTTTTTGGGCCAAAATGCCAGGAGACACTTTGAGAGTTCTTTTGTACGTCCGGCAAACGTGTGGTTAGGACGCATGAGCAGAAATACACTGCATCCTGTGAGGTTGATGCCGCCATGCTCAAACGACTCGTCGGTATTGGAATAGTTGAAGTGCTTGCCTTCCTGGGCGAAGTTCATCAGCACATCGGGATGATTGAACACCGTGTTGTCCATGTCCTGCATGACACCGGTGACACGAAAGCGGACGGTGTCGCTCATGCTCACCACCTGCCCCATCGCTTCTGCTGAGCCAAATAGCTTGCGGGCAAAGCTTTGCGTAATGACAATGCCGTTCTCATCGTTCAGACAGGTTTGGCGGTCACCTTCTATAAGCTGATAGTCGAAGACATGGAAGAAGGTGGTATCGACAGTTAAGATATTGGCGGGCGTGTAGTCTCCGCCGACACTGAGCCAGGCATTGTTTGAGCACACACCGCATGCGCTCTCTATCTCCGGGTACTGCTTGCGCAGGTGCTTGATGTTCGCATGGTGAGTGCCACCGAAGACGTTGCCGTCGCCAAAGTCGGTGCACAGCGCCTCTATCCGGTCAGCATGGGCCACCTGCCTGTCAATGCTCTTCTCCTGCCACGTGTAGAGGCCGATGAGCATGACGAACATCAGCGACACGCTCAGTCCGAAGAAATTGATAAGGGTATAGCCCTTGTTGCGCGAAAGGAAAACGAAATAGCTCTTCATCATTTTATCCTTAGTTCTTTATAGTCCTTGTAACTCTCGTAGCCGCTGACGATGACACGCTCGCCGGGCTCCAGGCCTTCCAATACCTCATAGTACTGCGGGTTCTGCCGTCCGATGCGGATGTTGCGGCGGTAGGCTTTGTGGCCGGAAGCGTCGAGCACGAAGATCCATGAGCCGCCGGTGGTGCTGTAGAAGGTGCCCTTGGGGATGAGGATGGCCTTCTTCGACTCACCGAGCTGTAGGTCGATGTAGTAAGTCTGTCCTGTGCGGATGTTCTGCGGCCGCTGCCCACGGAAGACGAAGTCAATCTTGAAACGGCCGTCGTGAACCTCGGGATAGACCTTGCGCACTTCCAAGCGGTAGGTCCGGCCGTTCTGCGTGAATGTGGCGGCGAGCCCAGCGTGTACGCGGTCGATGTAGTGCTCGTCGACCTGCGCCTCCACCTTGTAGTCGCTCAGGTCGTTGATGACGCCAATCTTCTGTCCCGGCGTGATGCTCTGTCCGAGTTCCACGTCGAGCGCGCCCACCTCACCGTCAATGCTGGAGCGCACATTGAGCTTAGCCTTACGCTGGCGCACGAGCTCCACGTTGCGCTGCATGGAGGCGAGGTTGTCGCTCATCTGGTCCATCTGTGCCCGTCGCATCTGCGCGCTCTTGCTGAGCCGATGGCGGATGAGCCGGTTCTTCTCCTGGGCCAGTTGGTAGTCTTCCTTGGCCTTGAGGTAGTCCTCACGCGAGTTGAGCTGCTCTTTCTGCAAAGCGGCTTGATGGCTCAATGCCCGTTTCTTGGTCTGTACGTCCATGGCATACTGTGCGGCCTCAGTACGGTTGTTGAGCTGGTCCTGCTCCATCGACAGTTGCGTGTTGCGCAGCATGTCCTGCTTCTCGGCGAGTTCGCTCTCGGCGTTGAGGATTTCGAGGTCGAGGTTGGAGTTGCTCAACTTGACGATGACATCGCCCTTGTGTACCTTCGAACCCTCGTCGACAACCTTCTCAACGACCACACCGCCCTCTTCTGGCGAGATCTGCACCACCTGGATGGGCACCACATTGCCGTCAAGGCTGACGTAGTCGTCGAACTGCGCGTCGGTGACGGTGGCGATGCTCAGCCCTCGCGTGTCGACTTGCAGCGTTGAGGTGAAATTGCCCAAGGCCAGCCACACCAGCAGGGCAATGACCAGCACGCCCCCACCTATCCACGGCCAGTACTTCCGTGGCACGCGGTATTTCTTCTGTTTGATTTCTATATCCATAGTCTTTTATAATTTTCCATTGACATAATAGTTGACGAGCCTTTGTTTCAGTGCCAGCATCATCTCGCTTTGCAGCAGGAGCAGGCGGCTTTGCAGCAAGGTCTGCGAGGCGGTGTGCAGGTCGAAGACGCTGAGCATGCCTTCCTCATACTTGCGATAAGAGAGGTGGTGCGCCAATGAGTCAGAGGCCACCTTGCGCTGCAGCTGTTCCACCTCACGAGCATAGCCTTGGTAGTCGAGCACAGCCTGCAGGGCATCATCGTGTTGCTTGCGACGTGCGTCGGCTACATCGAGCTGTGCTTCTTGCCAGTCGGTCTTGGCGCGGCGGACCTTGTTCCACGACGAGGCATTGAAGATGGGAATAGAGAGCGTCATGTAGATGTATTCACCCATGTTGTTGCGGAACTGCGAGCCGAAGCCTTCAACCTGACCGCCCGCCGTGAGGTTCTTGTAGTAGTTGGTAGCCACGCCGCCGCTCAGCGTGAGTTTAGGCAGGAGCGCAGCACGCTGTATCTTCCACGCCAACCGTGCGCGCTCGGCGGCAGCCTCGGCCACAGCGACGGCCGGACGGTCGGCCAGGAAGTAGCCACTCTGCATCAGACTGTCGCAGGCCTTACGGTTGGCGGGCAGCATGGCGGCAGCGGCGACATCGACGGGCAGACCAGCTACCATGAGCGTGTCGCCGGTGGGATAGTTCATCGCTGTCTTCAGGTCGGCCATGGCCTTGTCGGCGAGGTTGCGCTGGTGCAGGAGGTTGTACTCGTCCTCGGCCACCTGGCTCTCTACCTGTACCACGTCGGGCCGGCTCTTCTCACCGAGGTCGAACATGCGCTGCGTCTTTACCAAGAGCGCCTTCGAGTCACGCAGTTTCTCCTCAGTGAGAGCGATGGTGCGACGGGTGTAGACGGCATCGACATATTTCTCCATCACGCTCATGGCCTTGTCGTCGCTGGCTTTGTCGATGGCACTCTGTGCCGAAGCCCTGTCGAGACGGGCCTGCCGGAAGGCGTTCCAAGTGGCACCGCCGTCGAAGAGCGTCATCGACGCACCGAGAGCATAGTAGTTGTTGAACGTGGTGACATTATTATAGGTGTTGGTCTCCGGGTCGATGTTGCGGCCCCAGCTGTATTGTCCGTTGACCTCCGCCGACACAGAGGGCAGGAAGTCGAGCAGCGACGTGCGATAGTCGGCGCGCTTCTGCTCTTGTTCCAGTCGTTGGCGTCGCACCTCGGTGGCGTGCTCGCGGGTGTAGGCGATACAGCGGTCCAGTGTCCACGCCTCCTGACCGTGGGCACTCAGGCTTAGCAACAAGCCTAACATTGGGATATAATGCTTCGTTTTCATACACTATTTACATTGCCAAAGGCATGCCAAAAATGTAAGTCTTTGATAAGTAGAGGAATAGCGAAATGGGTCTCCAGAGCTGTGTCTAATTATTGGACACTGGCTGTCTAATTATTAGACACCACCGATGCATAAATCTCGGCTTTGATGACAATAAGCGGCATGGACTGTGCGTTTTTCCATAAAACTATCTTTAGTCTGATGATACAGCATTTCTCTCTCCCGGCTTCGTCCGATACATTGACGCTTTCCGGTATCGAGGTGGTGCCTGACAGCAGTGCACCCATAGGTATTGTGCAGTTGGTTCATGGCATGTGCGACCATAAAGAGCGCTACCTGCCATTCATGGAGTTTCTTGCTTCTCATGGTTACGTGTGCGTCATCCACGACCATCGTGGTCATGGCGCATCTGTGAAATGTCGTGATGACCTTGGCTATATGTATTCCGGTGGCTGGCGCGCTATGGTGGAGGACGTGCACCTCGTCAACCAGTGGATTCGGGCGACCTATCCTGGGCTTCAGCTGACGCTCTTCGGCCATAGCATGGGCTCGATGGTGGTGCGGTCGTATGCCAAACGCTATGCCGACAGCATTGACAGACTCATCATCTGCGGCTGTCCGAGCTATAATGTCGCCACACCCATAGCCTTTCTCATTGCTTCCGCCTATTCTGCTGTATTGGGAGAACACTACCGCCCGCACCTGCTCCACTGGCTGTCGTTTGGTACCTTTAACCGGCCTTTCCGCCATGAAGGTTTCCCACAAGCCTGGGTCTGCTCAGACAAAGAGACACTGAAGGCTTACCATGCTGACCCGCTGTGCATGTTCAATTTCACGGCCAATGGCTATAAAAATCTCTTTGCCTTAGCCCTCGACTGCTATTCATCAAAAGATTGGCCGGTGACGAATCCCGATATGCCGGTTTGCTTCATCTCCGGTGCCGAAGATCCCTGCCGCATCTCTGATGCTGCCTTTGACAAGGCTGTGGAGATGATGCGGCGGGTGGGCTACCGTCATGTCACGGCAAAGCTCTATCCAAAGATGCGGCACGAGATTCTCAACGAGACGGAAAAAGCTACCGTATGGAAGGATGTGCTGGCATTCATCCAGTGATGGTGACAAGGTGGAATTATCCCGTATGAAATGACCGGGAATCACGAAAAAACCGTAACTTTGCAGTGTTATGAAGCATGGTACTTTACTCGTCGTTGACGACAATCGCAATATCCTTACCACGGTAAAGATGGTGACGGAGCACACTTTCGAGCGCATCGTCTGTCTCTCCAGTCCTTCCGGACTGATGACGCGGCTGCGTGAGGATAAGCCCGACGTGGTGCTGCTCGATATGAACTTCCACAGTGGCATCAACAATGGCAACGAGGGGCTTTATTGGCTCAGAGAAATCAAGAAAACAAGCCCGCAGACCGCCGTGGTGCTCTTCACGGCCTATGCCGACATAGAATTGGCTGTGACGGGTTTGAAAGATGGTGCCGATGACTTCATCGTCAAGCCTTTCGACAATGCGCAGCTCATCGAGAAGCTCACCGCTGCCTACCAGAAGACGCATCAGCAGAAGACGTCGGCAACGGCGTCGGCGGAGATGATATGGGGAGCGTCGCCTGTGATGATGCGGCTCCGTGACATGGTGGAGAAAGTGGCTGTCACCGATGCCAACATCCTTATCACGGGTGAGAACGGAACGGGTAAGGAGGTGCTGGCCAAGGAAATACACCGTCTCTCAAAACGTGCTGCCAAGCGGATGATGCCCATCGACATGGGTGCCATTACGGAGACGCTCTTTGAGAGTGAGCTTTTCGGATATGTCAAGGGCGCCTTCACTGATGCCAAGGCTGACAAACCGGGTAAGTTTGAACTTGCCGAGGGCGGTACCCTCTTCCTCGACGAGATTGGTAACCTCAGTTATTCGCTCCAGGCCAAGCTCCTCACTGCCCTGCAGCGGCGTACTATCGTCCGTGTGGGTGGCAGCAAGCCGATACCTGTCGATGTCAGAGTCATCTGCGCTACCAACCGCGACCTTGAGGAGATGGTCCGCAAGGGGGAGTTTCGCGAGGACCTGCTCTACCGCGTCAATACCATCCATCTGCAACTGCCGCCGCTCCGTGAGCGGGCAGGTGACATCCTCACCTATGCCGAGCACTTCCTCAGCCGTTATGCCGGACTATATAATAAGGTGGGCATGACCTTCGCACCTGAGACGAAAGCCAAGATGGAGCGCATGCCGTGGTATGGCAACATCCGTGAGTTGCAGCATGCTGTGGAGAAGGCCGTCATCCTCAGCGACGGCATGGCTATTCAGCCCGACGACATCGAGGGTACGGCGGCGATGCAGCCGAAGGCCTCTGGAGAGATACAGCGTCTTGACGAGATGGAGCGCGACATGATAGCAAAGGCCATTGCGGAATGCGACGGCAACCTCTCGCAGGTGGCCTCGCAGTTGGGTATATCCCGGCAGACGCTCTATAACAAGATGAAAAAATACGGTATATAGGAGGAAAATGACACAGCCAGAACCATATATTCTCCTTTCTATTGCCATTATCATCATCGTGGTGTTGGTAGTGACAGTCGTTGTGCTGTGGCGTCGCAACCGCAACACCATCAACAAAGTGACTTTTCTGTTCAATGCCATCGATAACGGCGACTATGCTTTCCGCTATGCTGAGGACCAGAAGAGCAATGCTATGGTCAATGCGGCATTGAACCGTATCAAGGAAATCTTGCAGCATGCCAGGGATGAGCAGATTGAGAAAGAGAAATATTTCGAGTTGATTCTCGACTCCGTGGACACGGGAGTCCTCGTCATCGATGGTGAGCGGGGTATCGTACTGCGATGCAACCGTTCTGCCCTTCGACTCTTGGGTCGTGAGGCCGTCACCCATGTCGACCAGGTGAAGGAGCAGTTGAAGAAGTTTGCCGTGCGCGAGACCCATACGGTGTTGCAACAGCGGCGTGTGCGCATCATCGCCTTCAGCGACATCGGAGGTGAGCTGGCCAACCAGGAGACAGACTCCTGGGTGCGCCTCATCCGCGTGCTCACCCACGAGATGATGAACACGCTCACGCCTGTCATCTCGCTCAGCGAGGCCTTGCTGCCCAAGGCCGAAGGGGAGCAGCGTGAGGGATTAGAGGTCATCCACCGCACGAGCCAGGATCTGATACGCTTTGTGGAGAACTACCGCCGTTTCACCCATGTGCCCACGCCCCAGCCTCAGCTTTTCTATGTCAAACCTTTCCTGGAGCGGATGGCGGCTCAGGCGCAGCCGCTCCTTGGTGAGGGCGTGACGCTGAACCTCGACGTGGAGCCTGCCGACCTCTTGGTCTATGCCGACGAGAGTCTCCTGGCACGTGTCGTGAGCAACCTACTGAAGAATGCCGCGGAGGCTACGACGGCGGGACAGCACGTACGCCTGCATGCTTTCTCAGATACCGATGAGGCTGTGGTCATCGACGTTAGCGACGATGGTGCGCAGATACCTGCCGACATCGCCTCACATATCTTCATTCCTTTCTTCACGACGAAGGCGGAGGGTAGTGGTATCGGCCTCTCTATTTCCCGGCAGATCATGCGCGTCAGCAACGGCTCCCTCTCCTTGCTGCCCTATCATGACGACGGCATCACAACATTCCGGCTGAAACTATAAACACAAAGGCTTCTATCGGAAGTCCAGAAGTCCAGAAGTCCGGACTTCAGACAGGTCTTCCGTACTTCCGGACTTCTTGTTTAGCATCCTTTTCCGTCGATGCTGCACGAAGGGCCGCCTTCGTTGGGATCGTACTCCTTCAGTCCCACATCTTCGGGTTTGAGGGTGACGGTGCCGTCCTCCAAGACGAAGGCGGGGATGCCGATGTCACCAATCTCCTTGGAGTGGTCGAAAGCCGCGCTCTTATCACGAAGGCGCATGAAGGCTCCCATATATCTTACGTTCTCACCGATGTCGATGACCTTGAATCGCTTGTCGCCCTTGACCTGCTCGTCAACATAAGCGCAATAGGGGCAGGTGGGCATGCCATAAATCTTAATCATAGTTGTGTACTTATTTAGTTTGCCAGTACAAAGATAGACTTTTTTCCCATACTAACGCTAAACCCAAACAGCTTTTAATGATTTTATAGCCTTTTTATGCCATAGACGGCCAGTCCGGTCAGTCTTGCCCTTCTCTTATATAATGTGGGTGCTGTTCATCGCCAAGGTCTGCCCGATAACAGAAGTCATCGATGGAGAAGTCCCGCAAGTCTTGTGGTAAGGAGATTCTGTTCTTGACGATAAATCTGGTCATGGCACCTCGACAGCCTTTCGCGTACATGGATACGGTCTTATACTCCATGCCTTTGTCAACGAGGAACAGCGGTTTGATGACAGTGACCTGCTCTTCGACTTTTTTCCAGTCGCACATACGTTCAAACTCCGTTGTGGCCAAGTCGAGGAGAATGCCGTCGTCGTCTCTCACCCGCTTGATGAGGATGTCGGTGAGACGGCTCCGCCACCAGGTCTGTAGCGGTTTGCCATCAGTGAAGTCCAGTCGCACGTTGGCAGGCATGCGGTAGAGGTGGATGAGGTCAAGGGGACGGAGCAAACCGTAGAGAAAGGACATCGTCAGAACATGGTCCTGGGCGAAGGAAAAGTCGTCCTGCGAGAAGTCGTCGGCTTGCAGATATTTATAAGCCTGCCCAAAGTAGGCTAACAAGGCGGGCTGGGCAGTGGCGCCGGAGAAAGACAGAAAGCGCTGATGGTTCTCCACCGCTATCGCCGGACTGCAGCTGAAGAGCTTGGCAATGTCAGCGACGCTCTTCTTTGCCATCTCTTCGGCAATGGCAGTAGCCTCGGACTGAAAGAGTGGGGTAGTGGTGCACAAAGGCGGTATCGTCACTTCCGCACGCATGATTTTGGCATCGGCAAGGATTATCTGCATAGAATGATTTGTTGGTGGCTACAAAATTACAGTAATGTGTGGAATTTTGCAAGAAAAACAGCAAAAAGACAATGTGCTTCCCGATAAAAGTTCTAATTTTGTAATCACAATCATCTGAATTTATGAAGCATATCGAAGTGGTGGCCGCCGTCATCGTGCGTGACGGCCGGTATTTTGCTACACAGCGTGGCTATGGCGAATATAAGGACAAATGGGAGTTCCCTGGTGGCAAGGTGGAGCCGGGCGAGAGCCGTGAGGATGCCCTGATAAGGGAGATTCGTGAAGAGCTTGCTACTACCATTGGGATAGACCGGTTTATCTGTACGGTAGACTGTGACTATCCGGACTTTCACCTTACCATGCACTGCTATCTCTGCCATGTCGTATCAGGACATCTTCAGCTCTTGGAAGCCGAGGATGCCCGTTGGCTGGACAACAGTCATCTGCAGACCGTGGACTGGCTGCCAGCAGACAAGGAGGTAGTGACGAACTTGATGCAGACCGGTTTATGACTGCATAGCCTGATGATGAAGTTGCAAAGTCTCACAGTCTCTCATGCGTCACCTTTACCATCTGTGGCATATACCACAGACATCTGTGGCAAATGTCACTATTGTCGTTGGCAATTGCCGGAGATGTCGCTGGCAAATGCCGTGGAAACAGCCGGCAATGGGACAGAGCAATAATAATTGTTGATTTTGGAATCAATATGGTTAAGTCTTTGTATCTTTGCAGCCGATATGAATGACAAAGCAATGTTGGAAGAACAGCAAGATAGAGACCTTCGCTTCATGCGACTTGCCTTGGCTGAGGCCGAACAGGCTTATGCTGAGGGCGAGATACCCGTTGGCGCCGTCATCGTGGCCGGCGGGCGTGTCATTGCTCGTGCCCATAACCAGACGGAGACGCTCCATGATGTCACAGCCCATGCCGAGATGTTAGCGATCACGGCAGCTGCCGACCTGCTCTGCGGAAAATATCTCAAGGATTGTACGCTCTATGTCACCGTGGAACCTTGTGTGATGTGTGCCGGTGCTATTGGCTGGGCTCAGATCGGCCGTGTCGTCTATGGAGCGGGTGATGACAAGCGGGGCTACACCCTTTTGGCTCCTCGCGCCTTCCACCCGAAAGCAAAGGTGACTACAGGTGTGCTTGAGGCAGACTGCCGCCAACTGATGCAGCGGTTCTTCAAAGACAGAAGATAGGTTGTCTTCTTGAGATCTCACATAAACTTACTGATATGACAAAGCAAACATTTATTGCACTGCTTGCAGTTATCCTGACATTGATGCCGGGAGTGGTTTCTGCAAAGGAGAAAATTGTGAACTATACGGAGGTAAGGCATTATTTCCATACCAATGGTACAACGTTGCCTTACAATCCGTTGATCACCTCTCAGGCCGACTTCGACAAATACTTCTCTCCGGCTGCTGTAATGGGCAAAAACGGTGAGCCTACGAAGATAGACTTCCGCAAACAGGCTGTCGTAGCTATCGTGCTCTCTGAGACCGATAGGGCTGTCGAGATAAAAGACCTGAAGATTGTCGACACCGGGAAGGGAGAATATTCCGGGAAGAACGAGTTGCACCTGAGATATACGGTGAACTACGGTCCCCGCCAGTCGTATGTCGTGGAGCCTATGTATCTCGTGGCCATCAATGCGAAGTATCGTGACTACACGGTCTATGACGAGGGTGTCGTGACACAGGCCGACGAGCGTTCATCATCTGATTTCCGTAATGTGCACTACGTAGGCTATAACAGCCATATCGACCTCAGTATCGACTATCCCACTGCTCCGGGTAGTCTTCGCAATGCCGTTCTTGGCTATGAGTCACGCCTTCTCAAGGGCGCTTCCGACTTCTTCACCTTTCAGGATGGTTCTTCCACACCAAGCTATTCCGGTGAGCAGGGAGATGCCGACAAGATGTTCAACTATTATATCGGTCAGATGACGGCGAACATGAAGGAGCTTGACAAGGCCAATGGCATGCCCTACCGTCCCTGCTCCATGCAGTACAAGATACTCCGCACTGACGAGACAGACCGCTACCTCACTTTAGAGGCCAGCGGCTACGGCTATACCGGTGGCGCTCACGGGCAGAGCCTGAACAAGGGTGTGACCTTCAATAAGGCGACCGGTAAGAAGGCTGAGCTGGTGAAGAAGACGATGGAACTGCAAAAGCTTATCACCGCACGTCTGCCGAAAGACTTAGTCGAAGGCTACACGCAGGACAACCCTGTGCCATTCCCTGCCAACGACATCTTCTTTAAGAATGGTACTATCGTATTCCTCTACGAGTCGGACGAGATAGCCTGCCATGCTGCGGGCCAAATCATAGTGACATTCTATCCGGCTGAGATACAGGATTACCTCACCGAAGAAGGAAAGATCCTCACGGAGATGAACTAAACCAGAAGTCCGGAAGTCCGGACTTCTGATACCTTCCTATTTCATCTTCACCTCGTTTTCGAGCGGTTTACCCTCATTGAAAGCTTTGATGTTGTTCAGTGTTGTCAGTGCGATGTTCTTCAGTGCCTCGCGTGTGAAGAAAGCTTGATGGGAGGTGATGATGACGTTGGGCATCATGAGAAGCAGGGCCAGGCAGTCATCGTTGAGCATGCTGTCGGAGTGGTCCTCGTAGAAGAACTTTGCCTCTTCCTCGTAGACATCGAGTCCTGCCGACCCGACCTTGTGTTGTCTGAGTCCTTGTATCAGGTCCTCGGTGCGGATGAGCTTGCCGCGCCCGGTGTTGATAATCATCACTCCCGGTTTCATCATGTCGATGGCGTCCTTGTCTATCATGTGCAGCGTCTCCATGGTCAGCGGGCAGTGGAGGGTGATGATGTCGCTGTTCTCATAGAGCTCGGGTAGCTCGACCATCTTTACGTTGTTCTCCTTGGCAAACTTTGTATCGGGGTATTTGTCGTAGGCCAGGATGTTCATGCCAAAGCCATGGAGAATCTTTATTAGTTCCTTGGCGATACGTCCCATACCAATGACACCGACGGTCTTGCCGTACATGTCGAAGCCAAGGAGCCCCGAGAGGCGGAAGTTGCCCTCACGGGTGCGCTGCACGGACCGGTAGACCTTACGGTTGAGGGAAAGCATCAGGGTCACGGCATATTCTGCTACAGCATGTGGCGAATAGGCTGGCACGCGCGCCACCATTATCTTGCCGTTGGCGGCCTTGAGGTCGACATTGTTGAAACCGGCACAGCGGAGCACGATGAGTTTGACGCCATAGGCTACTAACTTCTCTATGACGGGTGCGGTGAGGGCGTCGTTGACAAAGACGCAAACGACATCCTTGCCGTTGGCCAACTCGACGGTGTTCATCGTCAGGCGCTCGGTGTAATAATGGATTTCGTAGTTGAAACCCTTGTTCCACGTGTTGAAAGACTCACGGTCGTAACTGTGTGCATCGAAAAAAGCAATCTTGGTCATAGTCCTTAGTTTATCAATAGATGTATTCTGCGCGCAAAGTTACGGAATAATTTTGAAACGAAAGTAAATAGTTTCGAAATTATTTCATCTTTTGGCCGCTATCCCAAGTCTGATGTATTCGGTGTCCATTACATAACGAAGTGTAAAGACAAAAGTCGGCGTTGAAGTTGTATGTATCGAGGATATTATATAACTTTGCAAAAAAGATAATATACAATGGACGACAAAATTAAAAGCCCGTGGCCTGGACCGGAAGGCCTTATTCCTGTAACAAACGGCAAGGCGGAAGATGCCAATAAAATCAACCGTCAATATCTTGATGACCTGCTCGTAGAGATGCGGGTGATTGACGCTGTAGAACCGAACCTTGAGACAGAGATATTCGGAAGAAGATTCAGTTCGCCGATAATGATGCCCGCTTTCTCTCATCTTAATAAAGTTGGCAAAGACGGCCGTAAGCCGATGGAGGAATACGCTATGGCTGCAAAAGAACTCAACGTGCTCAACTGGGTTGGAATGGAGCCTGATGATGAATTCGCTTCTATTGCGAAAGTTGGCGCGCCTACGGTCCGCATCATTAAGCCATTTGCCGACCATGACATGATTATGAAGCAGATAGCCTTTGCTGAGCACCACGGAGCTTTTGCTGTCGGCATTGATATAGACCACATTGCCGGAAAAGACGGACACTATGATATTGTTGACGGGCTGCCGCTTGGCCCAATAACGAAGAATGATCTTGCCGGATACACCCGTTCAACGAAACTGCCCTTCATTGCCAAGGGCGTCCTCTCTGTTTCTGATGCGCTCAAAGCCCGAGACGCCGGCTGCAAGGGGATATTTGTCTCCCATCATCATGGAAGAATACCCTTCGGCATACCTCCTACTGCCATCCTGCCTCAAATCAAAAAGGCACTTAAAGGCAGCAACGTGATGATATTCTGCGACTGTGGTATAGACACGGGTTATGACGCTTACAAGGCTCTTGCTCTTGGTGCAGATGCGGTTGCTGTGGGGCGTGGCATCCTGGCACCACTGCTGAAAGAAGGCACGAATGGTGTGGTAAAGAAAGTGAGGAAGATGAACGAGCAGCTGTCGGAACTGATGATGTATACGGGTATCTCCGATACGAAGTCTTTCGACAGCAGCGTCATCCATTATAAGAAAAACAACATGTTATCCTTATAATTCCGAGCATGCAGAAGGACCGCAACGATGCAAGGAAGTACCGTGAGGCCGCCAATGAAGGCGATGTCAGGGCAATGAACAATCTCGGAGTGTGCTATCACACTGGCAAAGGGGTTGTGGAGAACCATGTCACTGCCTTCCAGTGGTATATGAAAGCCGCATTGCTCGACGATGTTTATGCCTGCTATAATGTTGCAGAATGTTACTATAAAGGTGATGGAGTGGGGCAGGACTTCGAAAAGGCCAATTACTGGTATCTGAAAGCCGCCAACAAGGGTGACATGCAGTCGCAGGTCAATCTTGCCAATGCTTACTATCTTGGCGAGGGCATTGAGAAAAAACATGAGAAAGCCAATCGATGGTGGATGGAAGCAGCGTGGCAGGGGCATGTCCAGAGCATGAAGAACCTCGGTGCAGACTATTGGAACGGTGACGGACTGCCCCATGATGAGACAGAGGCGGCGTTCTGGTATGAGTTGGCGGCAAATGCTGGTGATCCATTCTCTCAGTTCTGCACAGGTTGGCTCTATATCAATGGACGGGGCGTGAAGCAGGATCAGCGTCTCGGACTAAAATGGATTCACAAGGCCACAGCGCAAGGCTATGAACAAGCCATTAATTTCTGCAAGGAGAATGGTTATAGCATCTACTAACGTATCAACTCTTCCCTTATCTCCTCTTCTGTAGCCTCTCTACCTGATATGATATAAGGTTGGCTTAGAACCGCACACGTTTTACCATCTCGGTTCTCTGCAAAGCCTATCAAGGTATAGGCACAATCAGGAAAATAAGTATTGTGAGCTTTGATTCGGTCAAAGAATGGTGTAAGATTATCGTCTGAATAACGGAAGTCATTCAGTTTATAAACAACATCATTGTCTTTGGATAGATAAACTTCGTTCTCCGAACCTCTATCAGCAAAATCGCCAAGAGATTCAGGTGAAACTATCCTGCATTTGTTATTCTTGGCAAAGTCTCTTAGGCGAGCGATTTGGACTCCCTTGCAATCCGTTGTTCCCGCAACCGCTTGAATTGATTCGAGCACTCCTCGCGCGACAGTTTCAGCTTGCTCCAGGATTCCACGGACTGGAGCTTCACCTCGTTGATTTTCTTGTGATAGTCGTTGAGTATCGGTTTCATCCATTATTCCTTTCTTTTTTGCAAAGATAGTGCAAACCGAGGGAAATACAAAATAAAACAGGGTTTATTTTTGTTTCCGAGGTGCAGCCTATCTTATTCTGCGGTTAGAGTCTAGCATTGAAAAAGTCCCATTGCATTACTATAATGATACCTTATTATCGGATACTTATGCATTTGACTGAACTTCTAGACTTCTGAACTTCTCCAATTTTGATACATCCCCCTTTTTGATTGATAGGATGGCAGAGCCCTTTATAAATCGACATTCACTCCGGCCATGACCGTGGCGCGTGGCATGGGGAAGCCGGCGTTGACCTCATAGCGTTGGGCAAGGAGATTCTCGCCATGGACGAAGACTTTCAACTGACGGCTGATGCGCAGGGTGGCGGTGAGATCCCACAACCAGAAGTTCTCTGTCGCTGCGTTGTTCTCCGCCGTGTGAAGCCCGTCGATCCATTGCAGTCCACTGTGCAGGAAGAAGCGGCCGGGCTGCCAGTCGGCACCTATGTAGAGCTTGTGCTTCGGGGCAGCTGTGAGCGTGCGGCTGGTGTGGAGGAAGCTGTAGTTGGCATCGAGGCGCAGTCGGCTGACAGGAGCGTAGAAGCCTAAGAGCTCGAAGCCGGAGTTCTCGGTGCTGCCCGTGTTGACATTCAGCGGCCGGCTATCGACCATCTGCGTGGTAATGAGGTTGTCTGCATTGAGATAGAAGACGTTGAGACCATAGCCAAGACGGCCGTCGAGGAGCCGCTGGCGCAAGGAGAACTCATAGTTCCAGAGCCGTTCGGGGGCAAGGTCGGCATTGGCCGGGCGGAACATGTAGAGCTCACGCAGGGTAGGATTGCGGAAGCCCTTGCCCACGATGGCCTTCAGCTCCATGTCGTGGGGCAGGCGCGCCGTGAGTCCGCCTTGCGGTATCCATTCACTGCCCGACACGCTGTGGTGGTCGAGGCGCAGGGCCACGTCGGCGGTGAGCCACGACAGCAGCTCCTGGCGGATGTCGGCATAGCCCGCCACCTCGTTGACGCTGCGGTCGGCGATGTCCGTGCGACTGCCGTCAGCCATGGCTTTCTGCCAGGCATGACCGCCGGAGCGCTGGTAGTCGAAGCCGAGGGTCAGGCGTGTGGTGGAGAAAGGCGCAAAGCTCTCATAGGCCGAGACGCCGCCCATACGGTCGTTGTGCATGTAGAAAGCCGTCTGAGGGGAGTTTGAGGCGGTGTGGCCGTCGTTGATGTGGTGGTGGCCCCAGTTGTAGAAGGCGCGTACGGCTCCCGACACACGACCATAGTCGTTGGTAAGCGAGATGGCTGCCATGCCCCGCGTGATGTCCATGTCGTTGTCGATGAGCGGAGCAGAGACAGGACCGGGATTGGACGACTCCTGATAGGCGATGTTTACGTTGCCGTCCAACTGCCAGTAGCGACTGAGGTCGTAACCGAGCTTGACAAAACCGCTCGTCTGACTGAAGCCCGAGTTGGGGCGATGGCCGTCGGTGCGCTCATAGTTCACTGCGGCGATTGACGAGAAGCGGCCCTGGCGCATGCGGTTGGTGGCGGTACCGATGAAGGTGCCGTAGCTGCCGCCTTGCAGGTTGACGTCGGTGCGCACACTGTTCTCCCGCATCTGCCGCGTCACGATGTTCACCACGCCGCCCATGGCATTGCTGCCATAGATGGCCGAGGCGGGACCGCTGACCACCTCCACGCGGTCGGCGAGCATGGTCTGATAGGTGTCGGCGAGCGGATGGCCGTAGAGCCCGGCATATTGGGGCAGTCCGTCGATGAGCACGAGCAGGTCGGCCGAGCCGCCGATGCCCCTCATCTTGATGGTTCCCGCTGCTCCGGTGCTCAGTCCGTAGCCGAGGATTCCGCGTGTGGTGATGAAGAGTCCCGGCACCTGCTGGCTCAGCGTGGGCAGCACAGAAGGCTGGTAGGCGGCCGTGAGCCGCGAGCGGTTGATGACGGACATGTCGAGGGGCAGGTGGCGGATGTCGGACTGATAGCGTGTGCCCGTGACCACCACGTCGCTGAGACGCACCGAGTCGGTTTGGGCAAAGGAAAGGCTGGCCGCACCAAGCAGTGCGGTCAACAGTAGTAATTTCTGATCCATGAAGATTTGGAGGGGTTATTTCTTGTCGATATTGACAATGGTGTATTTCTTCGAGCCGAGGCCTATCTTCTCCGCCCAGTCGATGGTGTGCGTGCCATGCTGCTTGTCGATGCGCTTGAGCAGGTCGGTCGGGTCGTTCTTGGCCGTCACCTTCTGGTTGTTGATGATATCGACGCAAGCCTGGTCGAGGGCCACGGGGTCGGTGCTGGCGAGGATGCCATAGTCCTCAAGTTTCACGGGAGCGGGATGGTCCACGCAGTCGCAGTCGATGCTCATGTTGTTCATCACAGAGATGTAGATGATGCCGTTCTCTTTCTTGAAGTAGTTGACCACCGCCTGCGCGGCTGCCGCCATGCTCTCAAGGAAGCCGTCCTGGTCGCCGATATATTTCGGAGTCCACAGCGAGTCCATGTTGAGCTTGTTCATCTTGCCGGCGGAGTGGATATAAGCCTTGCCGTTGGCCGAGGCACAGCCGATGGAGAGGTTCTTCAGTGCCCCGCCGTAGCCGCCCATGGGATGGCCCTTGAAGTGGTTCAGGCAGATCATGAAGTCGTAGTTGGCGAGGTGCCCGCCCACGATGTCGTAGTTCAGATGGGTATGGTCGCGCACGGGAATGCGAATCTCGTCGTACTCGTCCATGATATCCACGGGGAAGTATTTCGTGAATCCGTGGCGGTCGATGACTTTCCAATGGTTGGCCGAGTTGTTGCGCACGTCGTTGGGGTCGCCGCCGTAGGCGGTGTTGTTCTCCACAATGGTGCCGTCGACATCATAGACCAGGTCCTTGATGAGCTCGGGCTTGAGATAGTTGGGATTGGAGCCCTCGCCCGTGCTGACCTTCACGGCGACACGACCCTTGGCCTTTACGCCCAGGGCCTGATAGATACGTACAAGCGAGGCGGGAGAGATCTCACGGGTGAGATACACCTTGGACTGTGCACAAGCCGTGGTGCCCAAGGCCAACAGCATGACGAGCGCAAGGACTCTGAAATGGAAATGTTTCATCATATTACTGTCTTTTAATATTCATCATTCGGTTGCAAAGATATGTATTTTTCTGTAATGTTGTGTTATATATATCTTCGGATTCCTTACACATTTTGCGGTTTTTTGTACACATCGCGCTGGTCTTGTCTTCCTCCTACCCATCTTCGATGTGATATAGAGAAAATCTGAGAATATCAATATCCCCAAAATATTATTTTTAAGATATTCTCAGATTTTCTTTATATCCGCGCCCTGCGCGGTAGGAGGACAAACAAAGCGCCACGGCAGCATGGATATCCTCGTCTTCGGCAGTGCCTGCCTACGAAGTCAGTGATGACGGCACCCTCGATGACCATAAACAGTTTCTTTGCCGACGACAGGAAGTTGATGAGACAATGTCCCTTATCCACGACTTCCATCTCTGTGCATTGGTTGTAAGACACCGTCTGCATTCAGAGGATAGGGCTGTTATACGCTATTGTAAGCGAAGACATTGTGTCAAAACATTTCATGTTTATGTCGCTATCATTGTAAAAAAAAGGCCGGCATAATTGCCGGCCCCTTCTATTAGGAGATGATTAGAATCAACCTATCAGTTCAACGCTCCTCTTGAGGAACTTGTCAAGTGCCTCTCCCTTGAGCATGCCGTTCTGAAGCAGTGCCAGGTCGATGAGCTGGTGAACAATCTTGTTACCCTTGGCATAGTCGGCAAGAATCTTGTTCTTCTTCTCGCGCTCGTCGTTGATGGTCTTCTCTGTCTTCTGGAGATCGTCTTTCTCCTCCTGGCTCACCTCCTCAGGCTTCTTGTTGGCCTGACTCTGATGGAGGGCAGCGAGGCGGGCCTCCTGACCCTTGATGTCGCTGACGATAGGCTTCAAGGCTTCGTCAACGCTCTTCTTGGTGTCGTCGAGGACCTCTTTGATGAGCTTGTGGTCGGAGTTGAGCACAACCATGTAGGAATCGGGCATCTGGTTGTAGAAACTCATTCCGGGCTGGAACTGGCTCATCTCTTTCATTCGGCGCATATACTCGCTCTGTGTGATGAGTACAGGATTTGCAGTCTCACCGAGAGCCTCCACATCGACACTGAAATTAGCTTTTGCATCGGAAGGCATCTGCGAGCGGAAAACCTCTGACAATTTGTCACTGTCGTCCTTGTCAAGTGTCTCTTTCTTGACATCATCCTTGACGATGAGTCGGTCGATGATGTCAGCGTCGACGCGGGAGAAACGACTCTTCTCGAACTTCTGCTCCAGCATGCTCACCATTGGCACATCGAGCTGGCCGTCAAGGAGCAACACACTATAACCCTTGTCCTGAGCGGCCTTGATATAGGTGTACTGGTCTTCTTTGTTGGTGGCATAGAGGTAGATGAGCTCTCCATTCTTATCCGTCTGATTGTCCTTGATGAGCGTCTTGTACTCGTCGAAGGTGAAGTACTTGCCGTCGACATCTTTGAAGAGTGCAAAGTCTTTGGCACGGTCGTAGAAGTCCTCTTGTGACAGCATACCGTAGTTGATGAACAGCTTCAGACTGTCCCACTTCGACTCGTAGTCCTTGCGGTCGTCCTTGAAAGTCTGCTGCAAGCGGTCGGCGACCTTCTTGGTGATATAGGTTGAGATTTTCTTCACGTTGGCATCGCTCTGCAGATAGCTGCGGCTTACGTTCAGCGGAATATCCGGTGAGTCGATGACGCCATGGAGCAGGGTGAGGAAGTCGGGAACGATGCCCTCAACCTGGTCGGTGACGAAGACCTGGTTACAATATAGCTGTATCTTGTTGCGCTGCAGGTCGATATTGCTGTGAATGCGCGGGAAGTAGAGAATACCAGTCAGATGGAACGGATAGTCGACATTGAGGTGAATCCAGAACATCGGCTCGTCCTGCATAGGATAGAGTTCGCGATAGAACTTCTTGTAGTCCTCGTCTTTGAGGGTAGAGGGAGTCTTGGTCCATAGCGGTTCCACATTATTAATAATGTTGTCCTCAGTGGTCTCCACCTCTTTGCCGTCCTTCCACTCTGTCTTCTTGCCGAAGGCGATAGGTACGGGCATGAACTTACAGTATTTGGAGAGCAACTGTTGAATCTTGTTGTGCTCGAGATACTCCTTGCAGTCGTCGGCAATATGCAGGATGATGTCTGTGCCGCGGTCAGCTTTCTCTGTCTCCTCAATGGAGAACTCTGGCGAGCCGTCGCAGACCCAGTGCTCGGCCGTGGCGCCATCCTTATAGCTCTTGGTGATAATCTCCACCTTGTCGCTGACCATGAAGGCAGAATAGAAACCGAGTCCGAAGTGTCCGATAATGGCATTGGCCTCGTCTTTGTATTTAGCTAAGAAATCGGTAACGCCAGAGAACGCTATCTGATTGATGTATTTGTCTATCTCCTCCGCTGTCATACCGAGTCCGCGGTCACTGATGGTCAGAGTCTTGGCATCCTTGTCGAGCTTGACATGGATAGTGAGGTCACCTAACTCACCTTTGAAGTCGCCCTTCTGCTGTGCCGTTTTCAATTTCTGAGTGGCGTCGACGGCATTGGAGACCATCTCGCGAAGGAAGATTTCATGATCTGAATAGAGAAACTTTTTGATGACGGGGAAGATGTTTTCGGTCGTTACCCCAATATTACCTTTCTTCATGTACGTATTGTGTTTTTTATTCTTTTTATTTCTACGTTCAGAAATTGCAAGAACTGTGCCAAAGGAGGCGGAAATCGGCTTGAAAGTGGCAAAAATGTAAAAGGAAACGAAAAAATACGCTCTGAAGTGAAGAAATACTGAAATATTTACAAGTGTTTCGAAAAATATTCCTACCTTTGACCCATAGATTCATTTCAATAGGTTAAGGTTAGTTTTTTAAAAGGTTAAAAGAGCCCCAATCTGAGTCGTGAGACCGTGGATTGGGGTATTTTTTTGTGTATGCCGAAAGTCTATCGGACGCTTTTGACACCCACGATGCCTGTGAGCTTATCGTCGAGGTAGAAGGTGGAGGTCATGGTATCCTTGTCGACAGCATATTTTACGGAAATCATGTTCAACTTGTCGGTACGGGGCTGGTATTTGGTGCCGGCCTTCACAATCTTGCCTTTGATGGCCTCAGTGTGCATGACTTGGAGGATGGAGTCCTTGACGTGGTTAGTGGAGTCAAGGTCAGACCAAGAGATGATGTCATAGTCAGGCAGCAACATCTGTTCAGACATAAACTGCTTGACATGACTTTTGACCTGATGGTCCTCGCCACAAGCTGCAAGAACCATCAGGGATATAATAAATAATGTGAATACTACCTTTCTCATTATTTCTCAGGGATATTCTTCAGAATCTCTAATAGATGATCCCAGACCATCTGCACGGTGGGGATATAGAGGCACTCGTCGGGCGTGTGTACGTTGCGCAGTGTCGGTCCGAAGCTGACCATGTCGATATTTGGATATTTCTCTGAGAAGAGACCGCACTCCAGGCCTGCATGGATGCCACGTACCACGGGTTCCTTGCCAAAGAGCTTCTTGTAAGCGTCGATGGCGATGCGCTGGAGCTTAGAGTCATGCTTAGGCTGCCAAGCAGGATAGCCGTCGGTCTGGATGACGTCGGCACCGGCAAGCTCATAGGCGGCTTTGACCGTGTTGCACATATTCTCCAGGTTGCTTGTCACATTGCTGCGCTGCGAGCTGACAATCTCTACCTTGTCGTCGCTGCTCTGTACGCTGGCCACATTGCTGGAAGTCTCTACCATCCATGCCAGCTCCTTGTCCTGACACATAGCGAAGACACCATTGTCGACGGCTTGCAGGGCGCGGATGATGTTGGTTCCGACAGCAGCGGGGATGACCTTCTGCGCCTCAGCGCTCTCCAGTCCCCATACCATAGTGGTGTCGGTGACATGATATTCGTCCTCGACGGCAGCAGCAAACTGGTTCCAGTCGGCTTTGACCTCTTCCTTCTTGTCGGCGGGTACAGCGAAGATGACCTTGCCGTCGCGAGGAATGGCGTTGTGCATCTTACCTGAGTTCCACTGAGCTAAGCGCAGCGGCATCTTCGTCTGCTCGAGGTAAAGGAATCGTGCGATAATCTTAATGGCGTTGGCGCGCTTCTTCTCGATGTCGTCGCCGGAGTGACCACCGTTGAGGCCTTTGAGGCTGCCTTCCAAGAAGAAATAGCCCTTGGGAGCGTCCTCCCGCTGGAACTTGAATGTGGCGATGGTGCTACGGCCACCGGCGCAGGAGATGAAAATCTGGCCCTCATCTTCAGAGTCGAGGTTGATGAGGTAATCGCCGGTCATGAATCCGGCCTTCATCCCTAAGGCACCAGTGAGCTGTGTCTCCTCGTCGCGTGTGAAGACGCACTCGATGGGACCATGCTCGATGTCGTCGGAGTCGAGGATAGCCAGTTCGATGGCATCACCGATACCGTCGTCGGCACCTAAGGTAGTGCCTTTGGCGTGCATCCAGTCGCCATCGACATATGTCTGGATGGCATCCTTATGGAAGTCGAAGTCGACATCAACAAGCTTGTCGCAGACCATGTCCATATGGCTCTGCAGAATGGTTGTGGCGCGGTTCTCGTAGCCTTTGGTAGCGGGCTTGCGGATAAGGACGTTGCCGGTCTCGTCGACAATAGTCTCAAGGCCATGGTCGGCACCAAACTTCTTGAGATATGCTATCATCTGCTCCTCATGCTTGGAGGGACGGGGAATCTGATTGATTTTTGCAAACTGCTCAAAGACGCGAGCAGGTTTCAATTCTGCCATAATAATTGTTTATTTTTAATGTTTTGTCTTATTTCTTTTTGCGTTTCAACCTATTTACACTATCTTTGCAGCGTTTTTGGTTGTAAAACCAATGCAAATTTAGTAATTTATGATAGAAACTCTGCTCTTGACGGTGTTAATAATTGCTATCGCCGTAGCTTTACTCTCCGTCCGTGTCATCCTGCTCAAGAACGGGCGCTTCAAGTCGTATCACATCCACGACAGTCAGGCCATGAAAGATCGTGGCATCCACTGCGTCATCGACCAGGACAGGGAGATGAGGGCAAAGTCGGCCAGTAAATAAATAAAACGAAATAGAAAAATGAAGAAAAGCATTATCCTCTCTGTGGCCATCGCCGCTGCCACAACTTTGGGCATCACTTCTTGCGACAAGAGCTCACCCAAAATGGATGAGAAGGCGGAAGCCCCTGCACAGCAGGAGAAGACAAGCAGCAAGATTGCATATGTGGAGGTGGACTCCATCATGACACAATACAACTTCTGCAAGGACTATACAAAGATTCTGAACCAGAAGGGTAACAACATCCAGAAGACCCTTGCTGCCAAGCAGCAGGCCCTGCAGGCCGCCGCTGCCAACTTCCAGCAGAAGGTGCAGCAGAATGCTTACACCCGTGAGCAGGCTGAGGCTATCCAGGCTGGTCTGCAGAAGCAGAGCAACGACCTTCAGGCACTGAACCAACGTCTGAGCAACGAGTTTCAGGCTGAGACAGAGAAGTATAACAAGGCGCTGCACGACTCTCTGCAGCACTACCTCGCTGTCTATAACAAGGACAAGAAGTATGGTCTCATCTTTGCCAAGCAGGGTGACAACCTGCTCTACGCCAATAAGTCCTATGATATTACCAATGATGTCGTAGCAGGTCTTAACAAGGCTTACAAGGGTACAAAGGCTGCCAAGAAGTAACTGAAAAGAGCGGGTATAACAATTTTTTGCCAAAATATTTGCCAAAATATTTGGTAGGTAGAAAAAATCGTTGTACCTTTGCACTCGCTTAACAAAAGAACGGCTCCGTAGCTCAACTGAATAGAGCATCTGACTACGGATCAGAAGGTTCCGGGTTTGAATCCCAGCGGAGTCACTTCTTAAGTTAGCACACAATTAGGGTTTGGCTCCGTAGCTCAACTGAATAGAGCATCTGACTACGGATCAGAAGGTTCCGGGTTTGAATCCCAGCGGAGTCACTAAGGTCAAAAATCGAAAATTCCCCAGATTTGAGATTGAGACGAAGAAATTTCAGAGTAGACAAAGATGAATCGGAGAGCTTGCGAAAACAGGCTCTCCGATGTCTTTTTAAATCAGATACTTAGCTTTGTCATCCATGCGAAGCGCCAAAAGTAATCAGGTCATTTAATGACAAGAACATTATATGTTTTTTGGCAGCATACGGATTATAACCAATAGCACTATTTTTTAAGCTTTCTAAGGCACTTTCTAAATTATCGCCTGTGCCAGAAAGTATATATACCTCACGGGAATCTTTAAATGTCTCAAGTATATCTTTCTTGGTAAGCTTTTGTGAGCCGTCATTGTTCAGAAATTCCTTAAAAGCCAATGCTATATCTGCCTCTTCCATGCTTTCAGTTGGAGTAAGGTCTATAGCTTTGAATATTTTCATGATTGATAAAATGTTGCGTTAATTTCGGAGACAAAGTTAATCCGGGAATGGGAGTTTTGGCTATCCATCCCTAAAGAAATTATCCGAAATAGCATACGAATATTAGGATTCTGTTGCCATTGCCGTTTCCAACTGCCTCCGCATGTATTTGGAAACAGGCTTTTTGTGGGGAAAGACAAATACACTTTCCACATGCGAATGTCCGCCTCCCGTCAGGTCATAAACCATGAATGTGTCGTCGGAATAGTCCATCCACAAGTCCTCGCCCTCTTTGAGACGACCTTTCTTGACAGCACGTTCACGGAGGAAGTTGACACGCTTAACAGATGGTGGTACGGCATCGACTATCGAAAGCAGTAACTGCTCATTGTCATACACATCTACTATGTCGCCATGCTTGAAGCGGATCTTGTCTTCCGGTCTGCCACGGAATACTTTGTCGCGGTCAACATAATTGCGGTCATAAAACGAGCCGTCCTTCAGATAAGTCTGCCTTGATATAATGTTCTGTCCGTCGTCGTTGTCTATCTCCCATTCTGTTATGATGAAGCAGTAGTCGCTTGAAGTGTAATCATCACCATCATGCTGGCTGTTCCCCACATAATCTCTGATTTCCTTCTCTGCTTTTGCCAATGTTGAGAAATAGCCCAACGACCATAGGTTGGTTTTCTTTACAGGGAAACGTTTTCCCCAAACGCTTACACCCTGCAAGTGAAATACTGTTTCCATGTTTTCTCGTCTTTACACCTTTTTCATGTCAAGGATGATAACGTCTGCATCATCACCGAATCTTTTCCAACAGCCGTTCAGCTGTCGTTTTAATGCAGACAGAGCTTCTGTCTCGCTCCCACTGATAAGGCTTACGAATTTTGATGACATGTGAACCATTGCACCGAAGCGTCCTGCTGTAATAGCATAATCTACTAAATATGTATGCATAATCTTTATTATTAATAGTTTAACTTGTTTTTATTATAATGCTCCAGTTTTGCTTTCAGCTTTTGTTGGAGTGATTTTGTTACTTTTTTAAGGGAGCCATGACGAATACTGCTGGTCAGAGTTTGTTGCCTTGGTCGAGATAACAAATTCCATAGCGGTCATCGTCCATTGTCAGTTTTATGCCGTCGTGCTCTTTATGGAATTGTTCTACTTCCTCAACTGTGTATGGCAGTTTAGCCACGATGCCGAGTCTGAGTTTGTTCTCAAAATAGTCGTAGACTTCAACAACGTCGCCAACCTGAAACTTTATCATCTCCTTCTCTCTGCCATGAAAGGTCAATTCTTCATCGCATTCAACCTTGTCAAGCAACCTGCCATCGGCGTCATAGATTCTTCAGTGTTGAAATCTATCCAGTCAATATCTCCATGATTGAGGAATATTTCCGTGACGATGAAGAAAAGAACTTTGTACGTGTATAGCTCCTGGCAAGGGAAATGCTCTGCTTCTTCAAGTGATGTATAATAGCCCTCCGAAAGGCGACAAGTTTTTCTACATGGGTATCTGCCACCTTCAAGAAGGACGACTTCAACCCTGAAGATTGTACTCTGTTTCTTTCTTATCATACCTTTCTGAATATCTTCTCGTAGTCTTCCTTGTTAAGCATAGAGATTAATTCGCCTCTTGTCAGTAACTGTGGAGGTTCTTCGAATGAATTCCAACGGGATGTTGCTTCAAAGTTGCCGTTTTTGTCTACTATCAGAGCAATCAGCGAGAGTCCGTAGTCATCCTTTGGATAGCCTCTGCCCTTTATCTTTGGTGTTTTGGGCATGTCGCTGCGGATGAGTATGTAGAGTTTTTTTCCACCTTGAAGGTAATAATCCATTGCAAGGTCAGAGAAAACGATGCACCACTCGGTATATTCTGAGTATGGCATCATTTGTTCGTAGTTGTCGATTTTTACGACAGAGTATCTTTTCTTGTTTAAATCCATTCTTTATTTTACTTCTTTGCAAGCGAGTCTTTTGTGGCTCGCTTGTTCTGTTGTTTGTCAGGCATAGAGGTCAAAAGTGTTGTAGCAGGTCTTCTTTGGGTCGACGAAGTGCCCGAGTTCTTTTTCGCGGGTTCTGTAGAACCACCCCTGATCTTCGGTGCTGCGCCGGGTTAGCTTGCAGAGGCCGGGCTGTTTGCTGATGACCAGGCGGATGGTCAGGCGGAAGCGAACCCTGTGGTTGATTTCGTAGAGCCAGCCGTTACTCTTTTCGAAGCATTCCGTGACTTTGGATTCGAGGTTCTTGAACGCCCACGGTGTCAGTCTTTCGTGGCGGCGCAGCCCGAGGAAGAGGAAGTAGTCGACGAATCCGGTCGTCACGCGGCTCTCGTGCAGCCATTTCACAAAGTTCTCGTAGAATTCCTCGTCCGTCTCGCCGGCCTCCTGCTTGAACTCGTATGCACCTGTCTCGATGCCGCTGCACAGGTATTCGATTTCCAGTGGTCCGAGGATGGGGCGGCCGTAGACCTTGATGCTCTCCAGATACTCCTTGAAATTCTTCTCTACTTTCGTTGTCGTCATTGCTTAGTTGTTTTGTAAAGTATATAATTTACTATACGAAGAACTTTTCTTTACAAATCGTTGTGTACGTACACAACGGCAATTTCGGACTTGTGATTTGCAAAGTTTAACTGTACGAAAGGTATATTTAGTTAAATCTGGCATTTTATGGACATTTTGCAGGTTATTGCTTCATTCCGAGATTCCACCCGTTGATAAAGTTTACAACTACACCAACCTCTTCTGGAATGACCTGGACGATTCTGTTAAGTTTAAACTCGTCTGTATTGTATATGCCTTCAGTGTCTTTTTGAACAAAGGTAATGCATGACCTGTCTACCATTCCAAGAAAGTCATCGTATGTACCCTTAAATTCATAGAAAGGGTCTTCATTCAATTTACCGCATATATCTCTGAACATCTGTTTATTTGCCGAAAAGTCTTCCGGGTCTGAAAATACTATCATCCTTGCAGCTACAAGGATTTTGCCTTTTGACACGGGAGTTACCATGATGTCATAATCTTTCTCTACCATCCACTTGTCGAAAGTGTCGAACATCGCCATTCCCATGGAGCATTTGAACTTGCCGAGATAGTTTTGTTCGTCAAGTTTCTGAAAGCCCATATTGATAAGCTCGCTTTCAAAGTGCGTCGTTGTGCCGGAGACTGTTGTTCCAAGCATGAAACGGGTGAGTTTCTGTGCAGACAGTGGAATGCTGCACATAATGATTAAGATTAAAACGATGAGTTTCTTCATGTGTATTGTTGATTTTGAAGTTTATATTAGTATTGACGGCTATATTTCTTGATAGACAATGTCTATTCCAATTTTAGCGACGCTATTGGTCTTGACCAATCCCCACTTGACGTTTCTTTCCCCGTCACAGAACAGTTCGGTGATCTTTTCGAGATAGTCTATTTCCCTTGTCATAAAGGGAAATGATGGATTTATCTTCAGGTCTGCAATGAGCAGATGTGTTTTGCCGAATGTTGCGCCGGAAGACATTATGCTCTTGTACAAGTGGGGCATGTCCAACGAAACGATGTACAGCCGTTTACTTTCTGGGTAAAGGTCAAGTACCTCTTTATAGTCATCTGAGTCCAGACCTATGACTACTCTGTCCAAAGGGTTGTTCTTTCTGATTGTCTTGTTCTTCTCACTGTCTGTTGCGTACTCAATGGCAAGTTTAAAGCTTTCTGCAACTTTACCCTTGTCTGTAGTATGGCATATCTCATAAAGCAGTTGGTGAATTGTGTCATCAATCATTTTGCTTTGTACTTGCTTACGTTCTTTTTTCTTCATAATGTGATGGTTAAATAATGTGATGGTTAAATATTTGTCCAATTTAAAGCATAGTTGTCCTTATCTGAATGGAAGGGGCATTGCGCCCCGTCCGTTCAGATTTCAATTATGTACAACCTCTTGTTCAATTTCTTAGCCTTCCTTATTGAGTCCACCGTGCCTCTTGAAACTTCGCCGTTCTGGTATCCTGCCTGTGGAAAAGCGGCCACAAAGTCTGAATTCTCAATTATGAGTGTGTTGCGTTTCAGTGGAGCGCCCCTGCCGTCCTTTTTGTAGGCGGGCTTGAATTCTTTGCACTTGAGGTTGAGTTCAGTGGCAAGTTTCTTGCCGTAAGTGTCGATTCCTCTGGCTCCGCCGGAGACGATAGTGTCCGCGTGCTTGAGCCACCATTTTGAGAGGATGATTTCTTTCCACTCCTCGTAAGAGATTTTCGGTTCTCTTGTACCAACGATTGCTAATCTCATCTTCGTATCAGTTTTATTTATCAAAGACCTATAGTTTATTGATACGAAGAACTTTTTTTGACAAATTATTGTGTGCGTTCACAACGGCGTTTTTAGGCTTGTAGTTTGTAAAGTTTAACAGTACAAAATGGATTTTTAGTTAAATAGAGCCGATTTCTTCATTTTACTTAGTTTCATGGCATGATGTCAGAAATCGACAGTTATGGTAAAAAACAAAATTGATAAATATTTTAGGCTATATTCTGTGGAAGACCATATCCGCTGTCAAAGCAAAGGCACTACGACAGTCAAGCATTGCAAAGCGTGCATTGATCACAGGATTCTTTTCCTGCTGTGTATGCCCGAAAACCTGATAATCATAATTTGGAATTGGCAGAATATCACCTTTGCTCGTGTAATGATCACTAAGGTCGGCATATACACAGCTGCCAGTATCATCGTATCCTCCACGGGCATAGCTTACATCACATAGTGTTAGCCAACCACCCTCTGAATAGGTTAGCTTATTTAAGTTGTCTGCCGTTAGCTCACCTATAAAGTTCTTGTGCTCGTTGTACCAATTTAGCGTAACACCTGCATGTGTAAAGAGTACCCGTTTGTTGACAATGATCATTTCGCAAGCAAGGCTATGAGTGAAATTAGGAATGCTTGTCAATAGGCTGCTTATTTTGTCGGCATAGTAGCGGCTTTTACGAATACCACCTATGTGCTTGTCAAATATCCAATTGACATAATGGGCATCATGGTTCCCGATGAGCATAATGGCCTCTTTGCCATTGTCCTTCAATCTGTTTACGGCATTCATGAGCTGTTGAAAATTCTCGATGGCGTCGGGTACAGAGATGTGCTCGAATTTATAAGGGTCAAAGAAGTCACCTAAAAAGATATATGTGTCAGTCTCCCAATCACAGTTATTACACAGCACGGACTTCCAGAAGTCCCTTCCGTGTATATCGGGAAAGATGATGCATTCAGCTTGCATTACTTTAAATTCTGTATGTTAGATATTCTAGTTTCTTTAGCTTGTAATGTTCGTCAACGACTGCTGCATTTGAGAAGATTGTGCCGAATCTTTCTTCACTGCCATAAGTATTATGGTCGTGTCCGAACAAATGCAGCATTGGCTTTACATCTATGACTTTAGCGTATAGAAGATAATCTCCATAATGATAGTCCTTTTGACCATGGTACTCTCCACTATCGAGTATTCCGTAAGGTGGCTGGTGAGTAACGAGGACGTCTGTATCATCAGGTATGTTCTTTATTATAGTGTCGTATGTACCATCTATGACGTTCTCCATAAACATCGGCATGCCATAGAACTTTACGCCGTCTATAACCACAGATGAATTGCAGAGGTAGTGGACATTGTCTGGCAAACCTTCAATCTTCTCAGCTCCATACATACACATATCGTGGTTGCCTACGACGAACACCCTATGTTTATAGGGTAAGTCACAGAACCACTGCATAAAATCAATAGCCTCTTTCTCCGAGCCGCCGAAAGTAAAATCGCCTGAATGGACTATAACATCTGCGGATGGGAGATTGGTCAGCTGATTATGCAAGCCGTGAGTGTCAGAGATGTGGAGGATAGTCATTGCTATTCTTCTTTTGGTACAGAGGATTTGGTTCGCCTTAGATGCGGAGCTATCTTAGTCTCAAACCTGCTGGATTCTCTTTCGACAGTCACTTCCTGCATATCAACGAACAATTCTATGTTGTCCATATTTACCTTGAATGTCTTGGATGTTTCACCTGGCACTATTCCAAGAATGTCATTACAGAACGAATAGAAGTCCTTTGCGTTTGTACCGTCTGGACCTATGTTACCTAACTCCCCTTTGGGAATATCGCGTTTTAAAACATCTCCTTTGAACACGATAACGTGGAAAAGACACTTAGGCTTATGCCTGTTTTGCGCTTCAAGGAGCGTTCCAACAACACCAGTAAGCAGTTGGTAGCGGTAAGGCTCAACCTCATTGGCACTCTTACCAAGAACTTTGGCAAGTTCTGATATTTTATTAATTTTGTCTGTAGAGGCCTGATAAAGTTCTTGAGATATAATGTTACCGAATGTTTCTGAAACAATAGGTTCTATTCCAATGATGAAATCATCTCCAGTAACTAATAGATTGAAGTTTCTCCTCTCAGAAGAACCTGGCAGATAAACTTCATAATTTGGTTCTGCAATATGATCTTTACTATACTTGAATCCATATTTCTTGAGCACCCGTTGTTCAAGGTTGTTGTCGAATTTCCAATCAAGGACATACTCTGCCAATAGTTTGGCACTTCTGTTGTTCTTCCATTGATTGGGTGACATTGGCGGAGCAAACTGCCGCCAGTCATCAACGCTCTTGATTTTGTTGAGTTTCTGAATCTGTAGTTCCATATTATGATTTTATGTTGAAGTTACAGCCAAGCTCTTGACCTCCACCTTCTGCAAACTGATATAAGGGCCTTTCCTCCACGCCATTCTTTGTATATAGCTAAAGGATAAGACTGAAATATCTTTGTATTTCAGAAATATCGATGTATTTATCCTTTATACCCATTATATTTTTAGTTGTTAAGAATTTCACTTTTGCCATCAACTTCATTGTAATCTATTGTGTCCTTAATGTATTTCCCTAAAATGGAATTGTTCTTAATATCTTCCCATGAAACAAATTGAATATCGAAACCATATTCGTTTTTTGTATCAAAATCTTTTTTTGGTAATTCAGGTACTATAGCTAAGTACTTTATTTCGTTGCATGAAGCAATCTCATTATAGAACTTATTTACTATTAGATTGTTGCCAAGTCTTCTTGGAGATTGACGTTGCTCACTACCAAGTATAGTTCCTTTCTTAACTTCTTCTTTAGTAGACGTGACCAAAAGATTCTTCAAACGTAGCTGAAAAAACAGATTCGAAGAATGCCCCTTTTCATATTTCGAATCTTTACCTTTATTCATGTATTCCTCATGATTACTTTTCTGGACATTTAAATTATAAAAGCCCAGACCACTAGCTTTCGCTTCTACAAATATACAAGTCTTTTCTCCTTGCTTATTGTCTGCAATGATTACTAAATCTGGATCGCCAAAACCAGAAAGAGAGCCTTCTATATAGAAAGAAAAGTTATCAAAACTTTCTTCTATATGAGCAAGAGATAGTAGTTCCTTTATAGCTTCCTCTCCATTGAAGCCATCTCCTTCCCTATAAGCAATACCATAAAAGAGTGCATTCATTGCACCTCTTTCAGAATAACCGTATATCTTAATGTTATCCATAGTCAGATTCAAAAGTTTATATTTACTTTTTTGTTATCCTTACAATTAACCAAGGAAATATCGTCTTGTGAAATCTTTATATTCCTTAGCCTCTTTAATTGCACTTATAACATCTTCATCATTGTAGCTTTTAGCTTCGAATGACATGTTTTTCCAGTTGATTTTCTTGATAAACTCTTGTAAGAGTTTGTGACATATTCTTTCTTCGTCAAGAAGTTTTCTTAATCTGTCATTAATTTCCGTTTTGAGTCTCTCTTCATTTATAAGATTTAGGAATGTTTCAGTTACCTTCCAAATAACACTTACAAGGGTAATCTTCTCATTAAAGTTGTGTATATATGAATAGCGGTATATTGCTAACATATGGCGACACAATTGTGGAACATTATATATCTTAAAAGAATCTGCTTCCTTGAATAAGTCTATCCATTCTTTTACGTGTTCTCTAACTTCATTTGGATACTTAGACTCATCTGATGTGTATGAAGCAACATTCTTCTTTACTCCATCGTAGTATGGTTCTAAGAACTTGCTTTCAACGAAATAATGATGATCTGCTTTATAGAATGATACATCAAGATTCGCACTTTTATTAGCAGAGACTAATGGTACAGCCACCTTGTCCTCAAAGGATAAACGTTGAACATGTCCACAATATTCTGCCAATTTGAAGTAATTGACAGCTAGGCCTGTAGAAGAATTAATCTGTTTATATTCGTCTTTTTTCCCAATATGTCCATATCCTGCTAAAAGGGACTGCTCTTGATTTGGTGATAACTGAAGCAATGGTTCTGTGCAAGGCTTTCCGCTTGCACCTTTAAAAAGAGATATTCCTTTTTTCGAATATTCTCTTTCAATGATGTTTGTTAAATAATCATTCGTCATTTTTTGTACTTATAAAAGAGGTTCGTATGTTTAATGAATGTAATGACGCATCCTTATCTTTATGAATTCCGATGATTTCCTTTGGGTTGATGGTCTCTATGACCTGCTTAAGGGTAGCTCTGTCAGCATGCCCTGATGTATGAATGTCAACCACATTGGGGAAGAGTTTACGGAAGTTCTTGTAGGCTGGGTTGCACTCTGCTTGTTCCGGTATTTTATAGTAGCCGTCCCAATTGGAGTAGATAAGCAATGTCTCTGATGGGTCAAGAGAATCACGCATTTGTTTGGCTCTTGCGTATGCGCTGGCTCCCAATGCCATGACAAAGCCTTCTTTCTTCAAAGGTGCTGAGGCATGGTAGCCTCTGTATAATGTCGGCTCAAAGTGGAAGAGTTTCCGCTTTTGCCCCATCCGTCGTGTGAAGATTTCCATAGTCTTCTGCATGAACTGCGAGTCGACATAAAGTCGCTTGTCAGCCAATTCGCATGCACGTTGTACCGCAGCAAGTCTGTCAATGTCTGTAGCAGAACAAAGGATAAAGACGTACTTGAAGGCCTTCATCATGTGAGACATCTTATCGGAGACTTCCTTCTCGGTGATGTTCACCTTATCTTGACTGAGCATCGTACCCTCAATAATGAGCGTGTCAATGTTGGTAGCGTATGCCCTGAGCATAGCGAACAGATTACCGCTGAAACCATTGTTACGGAAATCGCCGGTATGCCAAATACGCTTTCCGTCAGCCTCTATCAGGAACATTGATGCGTCGAAGATGGAGTGGTTGCAATAGAAAGGTGTTATCTTTATATCGCCGATACTTATAGACTCAGGTTTCTGCCTTTTTACAGGCCTCTCCCAAGTCTTGAAGCCTTTCATTTTTTCTATGCGTTGTTTATCTTCTTTGACTATCTTTTCATAATATTCTTTCGTCAGATCTACATCAGCCTTTTTTAGAGATTTTTTGTGGGACTCGGCTACAAGTTCGTATTTTGTGATAAGCACCTCTTTTGTTCCGTCGCTCATGTACTGCGGAACGTCATCGGGAACGTACATAAACAAGCCGATGTGGTCTTCATGTCCGTGGGTATAAAACACAGCCTCATACTCCTTCTTGTTCTGAGCAAACAGTTCTTTGACCATTTTCTCGTCATCCTCAGGAGTTGTTGGCTCTGCATTACCCGGCAGATTCTGTCCCATGTCTATAAAGACACGGGAAGTATCTGTCCAAATCTCTGTTATGCAGCCTCCAATCTGGTTGAGACCGCGGTGTACTTTTATCTTTACCATGCTTATTCAGGCTTTATACTAAGGATGTTTACACGGACGTTCTGCAGCTTTATTATCGGTTGGTATGCCATGATTATTGACTCATAGCCATGTTCCTTTGCCCAGTCGCAAACCAACATACTGACCTGCTCCTTTGGGCCGTCTTTTACAATATAATAGCGGTAGCCGTCTTTAGAATCGCACTTGATCTGGACAGGGAACATTTCTTCTATGGCGTCCTTATGGTCATGGAATGTTCTCAATGACAATTCAGAATCGTCATCGTTGAGATAAGAGTCTTTCCACTTGCTCTGGAGTTCCTTAAAGGACAACTTCTTATAGCGAAGTAGTGTGTTTAGAAGCCACAACTGCCGTTTTATAGATCGGTTCATAAGCGGTTTTGATTTATAGTGGCAAAGATAATATAATTCTGTGCAATAATCATGCACAAGGCAATCTTTTTCAAAAAAAGTTTCAAGGTAGTAAAATAAGAGCCGATGCATCACGCACCGGCTCTGTTTTTGCAAAGAGAATGTCGTATTCGGAGCGTGTCCGATAATGCAAAGGTAGGTAATGAAGGCTGACTTTGCAAGCAACACTTATATTATTGCTGTTTTCGCTCTAGTTTTACCTAGTATTTTTGTGGAATAATAGCGAAACATGGAAATAGAAAACATAAAAAAGCTCCTTTCCCATGGCGAGGACTACAACATTGAGTTCAAGCAATGCAGAGACTCTGTAAGCCATTCGGTTTACGAGACTGTGTGCTCGTTCCTGAACCACAGTGGGGGAACTATAATTCTCGGTGCTAACGACGACGGAACTCTGGATGGCGTAAATCTAGAGAATGTTGAGAGCATGAGGAAAAATATAGTCAACACCTTGAAAAACAAGGAACTTTTCTCGCCTACGCCTTTCATAACTCCGGAAGTTGAAACCATAGATGGGAAGACTATCATCGTTCTTGAAGTTCCTTCCGGTGACTATGCCTATAGCTACAAGCGCAAGTTTTACGAGCGTAATGTAGATGCTGACCAGGACGTAACGACAACTCCTGAGCTGCTCCTGGATATATTTGAGCGCAAGAATCCGCATCTTTTCTAAGACAAGATAGTCGAAAAGGCTACTTTGGCAGACATTGACAGTTCAACCATTGAGTACTGCCGAAACGCAGTCCGTACTGCACCTGGTCATGTCTGGCTTCAGATGAATGACCTTGAAATCTTGAAAAGCTGTCATCTGGTAGAGGAAACCACTGAGGGGATAAAGTTGAAGTTCGCAGCATTGCTGCTATTTGGTACTGATGATGCCTTGGCTAAGTACATACCACGCTACCGGTTCGAGGCTCTCTTCCACATGTGTACGTGGGAACAGTACAACAGCGGCGACGTCACTATCAGCCGGTAAGACGACCGTCTGACATTAAGGTCAAATCTTATCAAGACTTATGACTCACTGTTGGAATTCGTCGAGAGGCACATGCCTGATAAATTCTATCTGCCACCTAACACAACGCGACGGATGGACATCCGCTATCAGATAATGCGTGAGATAGTTGCAAACATGGAAGTACATGCCGATTATGGTATTGGTTATGCCTGCTTTATGGAGATATTCAAAGACCGTGTTATCACCAAGAATCCGACTCGTTTGCTTCCAAATGTGAAGGAAGGAGACGTAACTGTAGAAGAGCTTGGCAACTACACCAAGAATCCTCTGCTTGTAAAGGTGTTCGGTGAGCTTGGATGGGTTGAGGACTTGGGCTCCGGTATGAGGAACATACTTCATTATGCACCTCTGTACTATAATGATTATGAGATAGATATTCAGAACAACAGGCAGTTTGAGTTCTCCATCACATATTCTGATGCCGGTTTGGGTAGTACTACCCAAACAACTACCCAAACAACTACCCAAACAATTAATAGAGATTTAGTCCTTCAATATATATCAGAGCATCCAACTGCTAGCAGAAGAGAGATTGCTGAACGCATTGATAATCTGACTTCAGATGGAGTTAAGTATATACTAAGTAAACTGCAAAAAGAAGGCATAGTCAAGAGGATAGGAGCTAAATTTGGTGGTCATTGGGAAATCATAAAATAAGTATAACCACTATCAATATTTTGGCGGTTGGGTAGGGGACATATCTCTTCCAACCGCCGGAAAATGTCAGATAAAGAGAAAAGTTCTTTAACAAAGAAAGTTGTAGACAATTTATCTATCTAAATCCATTTGCATGGATTAGATAATATTCTGAAATATATAGATTTAAGTGCTTTATATGGGAAATGATTTAAGGTTGAACGCATTTACAAAAACATGCGCCCCCAATAGGTTCAATTAACCAATGAGTTCGTTTCCCAGCGGAGTCACAAATTAAAAGGGGTATCAAGGTTTCCTTGATACCCTTTTTCATGCTATTATTTTTGAACGTCTCTATTCTTCCCTGATGATCTTCATGTATTCATCGTAGGGGATGTGCTCACCGCCCATGCTTTTCAGATGTGGAGTCTCAAACTGGCAGTCGATGATGTTGCCGCCGCGGTCTTTCATTAGGTTCGCCAGATAGATGAGTGCGAGTTTTGAGGCGGAGGGTTCCAGTGAGAACATGCTCTCGCCGAAGAAAGACCGGCCTATGGTGACCCCATACAGTCCGCCCACGAGGTGGTCGGCATGCCATACGTCTACGCTTGCCGCAAAACCCTGGTCGTGGAGACGCTTATAGGCCTTTATCATGTCTTTGCCGAGCCATGCACCCTGCATATCATACCTTCCGTCGGCACGGCTGCAACCTTCAATGACATCATCGAAAGCCTTGTTGAAGGTTACCTGATAAGTGCGGTGGTTGATGAGCGCCCGCATACTGTGGCTGACATGTATCTTATCGGGGAAGATGACAAACCTGTCCATGGGGCAGAACCATAGAATCTCGTCATTCTCCTTGAAGCCATACCAGGGGAAGATACCATTACTATAAGCAAGCAGCAGGCGGTCGACGCTGAGGTCGCCGCCGACTGCTATCAGACCGTCCTCGTCGCCTTCGTGCGGGTCGGGAAAGGCCAAGACATTTTTATCCAATCGCCAGACTGTCATTTTTCACGATTATTTTTACATTGCCGCCTTTGGCAAGCTTGCCGAAGAGTATGCCACGCATCAGCAGCGGCTTCAGCTCACGAGCGATGACTCTGTCCATCTCTCTTGCGCCATACTCTTTTGTGAAGCCTTTCTGAAGCAGGAACTCCAATGCTTCGTTGGCCAACTCCATGGTGACCTTCTTCTTGGTGAGCTTTGTTTGCAGTTCACCCAGTTTCTTGTTGAGAATCAGTCGTGCCATCTCCTTATCCATATCGTGGAAGACGACGGTGGACGACAAGCGGTTAAGGAATTCTGGCTTGAAGGTCCGTTTCACCTGCCCGAGCATAGCCTCGCCACATGAGACATGGCTGTTGAAGCCCACGCTGGCCTGTGAGGCGAATTGCGCGCCGGCATTGGAGGTCATGATGAGGATAACATTTCGGAAGTCAGCCTTCTGACCCTTGTTGTCGGTGAGCACGGCATAGTCCATGACCTGCAAGAGAATATTATAGATGTCGCTGTGCGCCTTTTCTATCTCGTCGAGCAATAACACGCAGTTGGGTGTCTTACGGATGGCATCGGTGAGCAGACCACCGTCTTCGTAGCCGACATATCCGGCAGGCGAGCCAATGAGTTTTGCCACGGTGTGCTTCTCCGTATATTCGCTCATATCGAAGCGGACAAGGCTCACACCAAGCTCCTTAGCCAGTACGCGCGCCACTTCTGTCTTTCCCACACCAGTGGGTCCGACAAAGAGTAGACTTGCCAAAGGCTTGTTGTCGTCCTGGAGGCCAGCCTTAGCCATCTCAACAGCTTCGACGACCTGCCTAACAGCCTCGTCCTGACCATATATCTTTGCTGAGACACGGCTGTACAAGGTCTCTAATGCTTCGTTGTTGTCGTCCTTTAAGGCCTCGGCGTCAATCTTGCAGGTCTTTGTCAGCACCTGAGCAACGAGTTGTTTGTCCACGGTCTGTTCCTCGCTGTCAATGGGGTGGAGCTCTCTATAGGCTCCGGCCTCGTCGATAAGGTCTATCGCCTTGTCGGGGAGGAAGCGGTTGGAGATATATTTCGCCGACGCATGGACGGCATAGGTAATGGCTTCGTCGGTATATTTCACATGGTGGAAGTCCTCGTAGCCTTTCTGTAAGCCTTGGAGAATCTTGACAGCGTCGTCCTCCGACGGTTCTTGGATGTCTATCTCCTGAAAGCGTCGGACAATGCCTTTGGACTGTGCGAAGTAGCGTTTGTACTCATCGTATGTCGTAGACCCGATAAAACGTATATCACCGGATTCCAGATACGGTTTGAGCATGTTGGAAGCGTCTAAGGAACCATCGGATCCTCGTCCGGCACCAACCAGATTGTGTATCTCGTCGATATAGATAATGGCATTGCCCTCTTTGCGCGCACCTTCCATCACCTGCTTGATGCGCTTTTCGAAATCGCCACGATATTGTGTCCCAGCCAGCATCGTTCCCATGTCCATGGAATAGATTTTGCTACCTTTCAGTCTGTCGGGGACATTGTCTTTGTTGATTCTGTCAGCAAGGCCGTAGACGAGCGCTGTCTTGCCCACGCCGGGCTCGCCGATATGCAGCGGATTGTTCTTATCCTTTCGGCAGAGCACCTGTATCGTGCGTTCCAGTTCTTTGTCGCGTCCGATGAGCGGGTTGTGGTTGGCAAGGTCATCGTTGACGCACGTGACGAGTGCCTTCCACTGGCTCTCACCTTTCCTTGAGGCATCGGGGCTTTCATCATCGTCGGGGCCCCACGCATCCAAAGCCTCACTGTAGGTGTCAAAATCGTAAGCCTCTATCAACTCGTGCATGAAGCCGGCAGCATCACCATTGATGTTTCTCAACAGCAGGTAGCTTGCCCAACTGTCTTCGAGATGCAGCAAGGCATCAGAGAAATGGGTAACGTCTATCGTGTCGTGACCGGAGAAGTAAGCTTGGCTGGCGGCATTCTGCATCAGCTGCTGACTCTGCTCAGAGAGTTGCGGGGTATATTGCTTGTCTTTCGGCTCTCTCTCCTGTTCCTGCTCATTGATGACGTTAAGTACCTGTTCTTGAAACTCTGCGGCATCCGTGTCGTAACATTTGAGGGCTATCTCAAAGTTGGGAACTGATGATAGTTCATAGAGAAAATGCTCGGGCGTGACAAACTGTTGACGCAACTGAGTGCAGAGTCCTATGGCTCCCTGCAACACCTCGGTAAGCTCAGAGGAGTTTTTCATCATTTTTCCTGCCATGGTCACACATCCTTATAAGTTATCTTCAGCGGAAACCCAGCCTCACGGGCCATGGAAGTTGCCACCTTCGTGCGGGTGACCGCTAAATCGTAGCTATAGACGCCGACGGAAGCCTGACCTTCCTGATGCACTTTCATCATGATCTGCTCAGCTTCCTGCTGTCCTTTGAGGAAGACCTCAGTCAGCACCTTCACAACGAACTCCATTGTAGTGAAGTCGTCGTTCCAGAATATCACTGCCCATTTATGAGGCTCTCTTATCTCGATTCTGTCTTTTACGTTTATTTGTCCTTCTTGTTGTGCCATAGTGTAAGCTATTGCAAAAAAATCTATGATTGTTGTTGTTGGCAAAACAGCATTACCAGCTTTTTGGCTACAAATTTACGAAATAATATTCATATCCATCATTCTTTCTAAACTTTTCATGCTTTGGGGTGCCGTTGGGTGGTGGTTGCTGGGCTTCAGAATGTTCAAGGCAGGATAAAAAGCATAATAAAGTACAAAATATTGTGCCCTGTCATATTATTATTGTAGCTTTGAAGCAGTTTTAAATGCAGAGCAAGATGAAGAAGTCGTTGATCTTTTTGGTAGCAATCTTATTCCTGGCGTCATGTGGCTCTCTACACAACAGCCAAGAGAAGGTTACTGCGGAGCAGAAGTCCGCACAGATTCAGGATTCTATTCATGCGCGTACCTTCACGGTGGAATTCAATTACGTGAACCCGATGCGCATGCCTCCCCACTACCTTACCACAGCCTATACCTTGCGGCTTTGTGGTGACAGTCTCGTCAGCGAGCTGCCGTATTTTGGTAGGGCTTATCGTGCCAATCCTGCTGATAATGACCGCAGTCCATTGTCGTTCAGTGGTAGAGTGGGGGAGGCAAAGATGGTGAAAGGGAAGAATGACTATACCATCACTTTCAAGACGAAGAATGGGATAGAACTGCTGGAATACACTTTGAATCTCTTCTCCAATGGCCAGGCTTATCTCTCGGTCAGTTCTTCTGACCGAGAGCCTATCAGCTTCAATGGAGCCATCGTGTTATAGTCACAGACCAGGATTCAACTTGTCTCTGAACCCGTGATACCAGCTGGTGCCGAGGCAGATGGCATGGGACAGTCGGTGAAGGCGGACATGGAGGTCTGTGTCCTCCTTTGCAAAGTCTCCCTCGTAGCCGGAGAAGATGACGAAGAAGGAGTAGTCGCCGGTGATATACTGGGTGGTAAGGTGCATGGATAAGGCTTTCCCCAGCATATTGTCGAAGTCGCTGACGTCCTTGGTGTGGACGATTTGCAGGGCGACTTTAAGTCCCGTCTTCTGATGGATGATTTCGACGGGTCCCATGCCGTCGACTTGTTTTACTTCGATGAAGAAGTCTTCGAAGTTGACTTTTGCTGCGTTTACACCTGGGTTGATAGCGCGTGGATAAGCCACCGCCGTTGTTGGATGAGGCTGAATTACTTGCATGTTGCGTTATGTTTTAGTTAATACTGTCGTTAACTCGCATCGTCTTACCACCGTGATCATAACAGTCCGGTTGGTGCGCACTGAAGCGACTCTTGATGCTAAAAATCTTATTTCGGCTGCAAAGGTAGTGATATTATTTCAAACACAATAGCTTTTCCTGTTTTTTCTATTTTTTATATCACATTTCTGTGAACATGGTGGTGAAGGAACTCTGCAAACGTGACCTTGACGAGAAGTTGTGGAGCCATGAGATGAACATCGGAAAGCTCTGCAAGCTTCCATGGCTTTTGAGGGTTGGATTGGGGCTTTGCCATAGCCGACACGGCCAGGAAAAGCAGAATGAGAGTGAATAATTTCTTCATGTAAAAAGCCCATTTTTGTGGTAATATGTTCTTTTATTTGTGTCAATGGTGGAAAAAGACTATTTTTGCAACGTAAAACCATACCGACTTATGAGATTTGCATTCTTGATATTCCTCCTGCTCCCTGTTGCAGGACAGGCTTATGTCTGCTTCCGCACGTGGCAACTGCTGCCCGTCATTCCCGCCCTGCGCATTGCCGTCGTAGCACTGATGGTGGTGGCCTTTGTGTTGTTCTTCATCGCCATGTCTGGGACTATCGACCATTGGCCGATGCCTTTGGCTACTGCTACTTATGAGATAGGGACATCGTGGCTGATGATTCTCCTTTATCTCTTCCTTGCCTTCCTTCTCCTTGACATCCTGCGGCTGTGCCATGTCCTTCCCATGTCTGTTGTCCGTGGCAACGCCTGGACTTCGGCAGCGCTTACCATCTTCATGACAGCGCTCTTCGTCTACGCCTACTTCCACTTCGACGACAAGAAACGGGTGGAGCTGACCGTGACGACCGACAAGCCCCTTGACAGTGACCTCACCCTCGTCCTTGTCAGCGACCTTCATCTCGGCTATCATAACACGCGTGCCGACCTTCATCGCTGGCTTCAGCTTCTCAAGGCAGAGAATCCTGACGCCATCCTCATCGGCGGTGACATCATCGATGGCAGCTATCGTCCCGTGGCAGAGACGGCCATGGCAGAGGAGTTCCGCTCTCTCGGCATCCCCGTTTATGCCTGTCTTGGCAACCACGACTATTACACAGGCCTTGACGCTGATATACGGTTCTGTCAGGAAGCTGGCATCCATCTGCTACGTGACGAGACGGCAGATTTTAGAGGCATCACCATCATTGGGCGCGACGACCGCACCAACATCCGGCGCAAGTCGCTGGCTGCTATTCTGCAATCCACTGACAAGCACCGGTTCCTCCTGGAACTCGACCATCAGCCCTACCATTTAGAGGAGGCGGAGCATAACGGCATCGACTTCGAGTTTGCCGGACATACTCACCACGGACAGGTGTGGCCCATCAATTGGATTACCGATGCCGTCTATGAGGATGCCTTCGGACCTTTGCAGAAAGGCTTTACACATTATTATGTTAGCTCTGGTCTTGGCATTTGGGGCGCTAAGTTCAGAATAGGGACGCAGTCAGAATATGTTGTATTGAGAATCAAAACGCACCACTAATTAATGTTAAATCGGGTGAAAAGCTTTCTACATTGGGAAAATGGTAGTACTTTTGCGAATATAGAAAGATAAGTTTCCAAGATAACGATAGTCAATGGACAATAAGAAAGATTACGGTCTCAAGGCCGAGCAGACGGCGCGCTTTGCCAAAGCCTTAGCCCATCCTGCCCGAATACAGATAATGCAATTCTTAGCTCGCCAACAGGAATGCTATTTCGGTGACATCCACGATGAGTTGCCCATTGCCAAAGCTACTGTGAGTCAGCATCTGAAAGAGCTGAAGGAAGCTGGGCTCATTCAGGGAACGATCGAAGCGCCAAAGGTGAAGTACTGTATCAACCGCGACAACTGGCAGTATGCCCGTGAGCTTTTTACCGACTTTTTCAATATGAAGATAGCGTCTTGCGGGTGTGGCTGCTCGCAGGACTCATAGGTGGGCCTTTGCTGTTCCACCTTATTCATTTACAATCTATTCGCCAATTTGCAAACAACCAATTTTTATACCATGAAGACATTAGAGATTTTTGACCCGGGTCAGTGCTGCACCAAAGACACCTGCTGCCATGGCGGCCACAGCCTGCTGCGTATTGACGCGATTACCGAACAGCTGAGAGGCATGGGCATAGAGGTGACACGTCATACGCTCAACTACGACCCCCAGGCTTTCATGCACAATATGCAGGTCAACCAGATGTTGCAGACAAAGGGTGTGGAGGTGCTGCCTATCACACTCGTCGACGGCGACATTGTTCTCATGGGCGAATATCCCACGACACAACAGTTCAGTGAATGGGCGGGGAGAGAACTCTCTGTTCCGACAGAATCAGACTGCTGCTGTTAACATCATTATCATGGACGAGAGCAAATACATTGAAGTTCTGAAGAGTTGTCCGCTGTTCCGTAATATGGATGCCGCCGCTATTAGCGACATCCTCAGCGGCTATCCCCATCGTTTGGTGACTTTCTCTAAAGGTGACCTCTTTGCTGTGGCTGGCCTGCCCTGCCGTTATGCCGATATTGTTATCGAGGGTACACTGGTCTGCCGCATGGCCTCTCCGGCCGGCAAGGAGGTGGAGGTGAGCAGGCTGACAGCGGGCCGCGTCGTAGCCCCTGCTTTCATCTTCGCTACCGTCAACGATATGCCTGTGACCGTGCAGGCTGCCAACAACGTCGTCGTACTGCGCTGGCAAAGGGAAACATTCCGAAGAATGATGAACGAGGATAGTGCGGTGCAAGACAACTTTATCACCCTGCTCTCGGACACCAATGCATTCCTGACACGCAAGCTGAACATGCTCAGCCTGATGACGGTGCGCGAGAAGGTTGCCAACCTGCTCTTACAGCGTGCCAAAGAGCAGAAAACACGGCAGATTGTGCTCTTCCGCAGCCGCCAGGAGATAGCAGGCAGCATGGGCATACAGAAGTTCTCCCTTATGCGCGTCCTCGCCGATTTTGAAAAGGAAGGAGCTATTAAGATTGATGGGCGCAATATAGAAATTCTTGACAGCCGGAAGCTGAAATGACTTTTAATCTTTTTTAATGCCAAAGGGTAACAATTGTGACCTGATGCACCTTATTTTTCTTCCTAACTTTGCATCGCATTAAAAAAGATAGACTATGGAAGATAAAAGTAGATATAACTTCAGCGAGTGGCCTTTGGACCTGCTGATAGATTATGTGCTCAAAGTACATCACCGTGCGGTCCGTGAGAAAGGCCCCGACACCCTTGCACTCATCGGCAAGGTGAAAAGTGAGAATCCTGTCCTTGACGAGGTTGAGACACTCTTTGCCCAGTCTCTCAACGACCTCGATGTTCATCTGATGAAAGAGGAGCGTGTTCTCTTTCCCTTTATCTTAGACCTTTTCGACACCTCGCGCGATGGCGGTGAGATGGGACCGATGCACTGCGGAACTGTCCGCAACCCCATCAATGTGATGATGGCCGATCACGACGGCGAGCTGGAGCGTCATGCACGCATCGCCACACTCCTCAACGGCTACAAGGCTCCCGATGATGCTTCTGATGACTATAAAGATATGGTATACCGGCTGAGTGAGTTCAGCCGTGACCTCAGAGAGCACACACACGTAGAGAATGATTTCATCTTCCCCGAGGCCATAGAGCTGGAGAAGGTATTGGTAGGATAAACGATAAAATATACAAAAACAATGAATATGTTCTGTTTTCAATGTCAGGAGACCGCCAAGGGCACAGGTTGCACCATTAGCGGCGTATGTGGTAAGAAACCCGAGACAAGTCGCTGGATGGACTTGCTCCTTAGCGTGACCCGTGGTGTGGGCACCATCTATCATGCTCTGTTGGACGGCGGTTATGCCGACGACATCATTGTAGATGATTTCATCGTGGACGCTCTCTTCGCCACGATTACAAATGCCAACTTCGACGACACAGCCCTGCTGCAGAAGGTGGACAAGGGTATTGATCTGAAAAAGCGCCTGCTTGGTGTCGCTGCTCAGCGTGGCATCTCTCTGCCCGACTATCACGAAGTGGAGTGGGGTGGTGAGAAGAGCGACTATGAGGCCGAGGGTGACCGTGAGACAGTGCTGCGCACTACCAACGAGGACATCCGCTCACTCAAGGAGACCATCGTGTTAGGTCTCAAGGGTATGGCTGCCTACTATGAGCATGCTGCCCGTCTGGGTCAGCGCGACGAGGCTATTACCCGTTTCATGGCTCAGGCTTTAGCAGGCATCACCAATCCCGAGGCCGATGGCGACAGCCTCTTGCAGCTGCTCCTCACAACAGGTAAATATGGTGTCGATGTCATGGCTCTTCTCGACAAGGCCAACACTGGCGCCTATGGCAAGCCCGAGGTGACAAAGGTGAACATCGGTGTGGGCAAACGTCCAGGTATCCTCATCAGCGGACACGACCTCCACGACATTGCTGACCTGCTGGAACAGACAGAAGGAACAGGCATTGATGTCTACACCCATGGTGAGATGCTGCCCGCTCACTACTATCCTGAGCTGAAGAAATACAAGCACCTCGTGGGCAACTATGGTAACGCATGGTGGAAGCAGAAGGAGGAGTTCGCACATTTCAACGGACCTATCATCTTCACCACCAACTGCATTGTGCCGCCCTCTCCAAAGGCTAACTATGCCGACCGTGTGTTCACTGCCAACTCTACTGGTTTCCCCGGCTGGAAGCATATCGCTACCCGTCCCGATGGTCATAAGGACTTCTCTGAGGTTATTGAGATGGCCCGTCACTGCGAGGCTCCTGAGGAGATTGAGCACGGCGAGATTGTCGGCGGCTTCGCCCACGACCAGGTCTTCGCGTTGGCCGACAAGGTAGTGGACGCTGTGAAGAGCGGTGCCATCAGAAAGTTCGTCGTGATGAGCGGTTGCGACGGCCGCATGAAGAGCCGTAACTACTACGCTGACTTCGCACAGGCGCTGCCGAAGGATGTCGTCATCCTCACTTCCGGATGTGCTAAATATAAGTACAATAAGCTCAACCTCGGTGACATCAACGGTATCCCCCGTGTCCTCGATGCCGGTCAGTGCAACGACAGCTATTCCTGGGCAGTGGTTGCCTTGAAGCTGAAAGAGATCTTCGGAGCTTCCGACATCAACGACCTGCCGATTGTCTTCAACATCGCATGGTATGAGCAGAAAGCTGTCATCGTCCTCCTGGCACTGCTGAGCCTCGGTGTGAAGAACATCCATATCGGTCCTACGCTCCCGGCCTTCGTCTCTCCCGGTGTGCTGAAGGTGTTGCAGGACAGCTTTGGTCTCGGCACCATTACGACAGTCGATGAAGACATGGAGAAAATGATTGGTTAAATTATATAGTCTGTCTTGATTCGGGTGGGTACTTCCTAACAGGAAGGCCTGCCCGATTCATCGTAATTATAAGTCTGAAAGATATGGCAAAGTTTGAAAAAGGAAAAGTTTTCACCCCTGACGCCCTTGTTGCTTATGCTGAGGGTAGTGTGATAAGTCGTGAGCTGCTGCATAATGAGGCTGGCAGCATCACTGTGTTCTCATTTGATGCGGGGCAGCGTTTGAGCGAGCATCAGGCTCCCTATGACGCTCTGCTGCAGGTCATCGACGGTGAGATGGTCTTTATCCTTGAAGGCGAGGAACTGCATGTAGCTGCTGGCCAGGCACTCGTCATCCCTGCTGGCGCACGCCATGCCGTTAGGGCTGACAAGCCTTTCAAGATGATTATCACTATGATTAAGGGATAAGCGCATGAACTATGTCAATGATACGGTCCGTCGGCAGGACCGACTGATGGACGAAGCCAGAGCTCTTCAATTGTTGCGTGAGAGCGAGTACGGCGTGCTGTCGATGCAGGACATCGACGGTTCCGGTTATGGAGTGCCGCTGAACTTTGTGTGGGACGGCGACCATTCCATCTATATCCATTGTGCGCCCGAAGGGCAAAAGCTGAAGGCTTTAGAGGCTCATCCGAAGGTGTCGTTCTGCATCATCGGGCGTGTCCATCTGCTGCCCCGTAACTTCACAACGGAGTATGAGAGTGTCATCCTGCGCGGTGAGGCACATATCCATCTCTCACCCGAAGAGATGATGCAGGCGCTTCATCTGCTTGTCGACAAGCTGTCACCGGATTTCAAGTCCATCGGCTATAAATACAGCGAGAAGTCCTTCCACCGCGTCAACATCATCCGAGTGGACTTCACAGAGTTCAGCGGCAAGTGCAAGCATGTCGCCAAGGCCGATTAAAATAGAAAACTTTCACAAAACAAAAAAGGCATCCGGATCGGGTGCCTTTTCAGTTATAAAGGGAAAGTTATCTATCCCAGTCGATGCCGGGCTTGTTATCCTCCGAAGAAAAATCGAAGAAGTTGTTACCTTTGGCGTCGACAGAACCGCTGGTAATAGGGTTCGTTTTGTCGATTGTCACGTGCAGCGTGTCGGGATCGCTTGCTGCCATCATGCACTCGGTGCTGATGGTCTTGATATTTATGGAAGGCTTGATATAATTCTTTTTCATATTTGTTGTTATTTGATTACTTTGTGACCGTTGATGATATAAATGCCGTGGCGGCTCATGTCCTTGACCTGACGTCCGTCAAGAGTGTAGATTTTACCGTCATTGATGGTGCGCTTGCCGTTGATAGTACCGATGTTTGTTATGACACCCCTGAAGCTAATCTTCGCTGCTGCAGAGACACCGGTGAGGTAAGCTCTGAAAGCAGGAATCGTGGCTGTTGACAGCACAGGGCGCATTTGTACACTGCTGGCATCGGTAGCATCTTGTAGTGCGTACTCATTCCCCGTGCCGGCTTTAGCAGAATAAGTACCGATAAACTGGACACCATCTCCAGCTATCGTTGCAGAGGCAGGCTGTGCAGCATTGAGATCGCCAGTGCCCTCTACGGTCAGTGTGATGTCAGTGTTGGTGCTGTTATGTAGGATATGAGGCACGGCAGCGGTGAGATCTTTTTGGGCTCTCTTGTTAAAGATAATATTGCTCTGTGTTGACTTACGGTCGAAGTCATAGACGGTGAGACCTTCCGGAATCTTATAGACATAGGCAGGAACCATAGTTGAGACAAACTTCCCAGCAGGGATAACGCGGGTGTAGGTGTAGCCTGTTGTACCCGTACTGATGAAGAAAGAGCTGTAGATATCGTGACCGTCTACAAATTCTAGCTTCTTAATAGGAAAAATAAATGTGTCCTGGAATACGAGGTTCTTGGTGCCAGTGAGTTGGTCTGCCTGGACCGAAGTAATGGCATCACCGTTTTTAGAGCCAGATACTTTGATCAGGGTATTAGGATTTTTGGTTTTGATGGTCGTCACATCGGCTGCAAGTTTTGCATTAGAAATGTCGAGGGCAGTGACATCAAGCGCCTCAATCTGTGACAAGTCGGTGTTGGTCACACTTCCGGTGACAACTTTCCAACCAACTGTACCATCTGTGATAGTGAGTGGCTTGACGACTTCTTTGTTAGAAAAGTAAACATTCTTCAGAATGATACCTTCTGTTTCCTTCTTTGTTTCTATTTTGTTGCCTCGGAGCTTCAGATAAGTGGCTTTTTCCACACCACTGAATTCATCGAGTGGGATATCCAGGCTGTTCCATTGTCCGCCTTTCGCTTCGATATATGTGTCTGTAGAGGTGGCTCCTTCTAATGATACATTCATTTTGATATCCTGCAAGGGAAAGACATCAATATGGATACTCTTATATTTGGCGATATCTTCACCCTTGGCAGGTCCCATCAAGGTACCCCAGTTTGTAGCGAGTCGGCCGCTGTTACCCTCGGTAAATGCGAAGTCGCTCTGTTTGGACTGCCAGTCCCAGTTAGCATCGGAGATATTCTTCACATCATCACCATTATACCAGACGTTGTCGCCCTTTACGGTAGCAGGGGCTGGGGTTGTTTCGTTATCATAGACAAAGACTTGCGTCGTAGCGGTGTTGTTCCCCGCTGCTGATGATACGGCTGTGATGGTGACCCAACCCGACTTCAATCCCGTAAATTTGCCATCCGCCACGCTGCCTGCATTCTCTGGCGTGATGGTGTAGGAAACAGAACCCAAGTCGACGTTGTTATCATTCTCGTCTTTGGCTGTAAGCGTGAGGGCTGTGCTGCCATTTTTGGAGATAACGACATCTGCCGCACTTATTGTGAAAGTCTTTAGTTGGGTGTCAGTACCCTCCTCTGCATTGGTTTGGATCGATTGCTCCATGGTAATGTTTGCCTTCGCTTCAGCACCTCCTACGAGCAGGGTCAAGACAAGGAAAAAATAAAATTTTCTCATTGCTATTGATTTTATGAAGTTATTTATGTTAATTATATCGAAGCTCTAATTAAGCATCATAGGATTTCCTATGATGCCATTCGTGGACTTTATTTTATGAAAATTTTTTTTGTTTCAGAGGCAGTCTTGATGATGTAAATGCCCGGCGCTTTGATTGTAGTTACACGCTGCCCTGACAAATTGTAGATACCAATAGGTGCAGAGCTTGTTGCGGTGTCTTTCATTACATTTCTGATGCTCGTAGAAGTGTCAGCTTTCTTGCTGCGCCAGAAGAAGATGTTGTCAATCTCCACTTCAGTACCTTCCTTACTGCCTGAATCGATGCATATCAAGTTGCTCTTGAAATTATACTGCTGTCCGTTCCAAAGATTGGTGTTCATCTTCTTGAGAACAGCGACGGGAATGTCGAAGTTATACCATTCGCCATCTCGTTTCATATCTCCTAAACGCGGGCATATTTCTTTATTATTATTGGTGTACCCCATGGCACCAATGGTAAAGTGGGCTTGTCCGACAGTGAAATGATAGTCAGCATCGCCCGTACTTTTCATGGCAAAGTGCAGATAGGTGGAGTCATCAATCTGGCTGAGATCATAACCTTTGTCGCTGATGATGCCCATTCCTGACCATCCTTTGTTGGTGACTACAGCTTTCGTCCATTCTTCTTCATTTCCGAACGAGTTGGTGCCTTCGGCTTTTCCCGCTTCGTAGGTGTTCTCCCAATAATAAAGATGTGTATCTTTGTCGTTGATAGAGAAATCAGCGACGATATTGTCTTCTCCCATGGCGTTACGCTCGGCAGCTCCAGCCGTGACAGGCCAGAAACGTTTCTCAGAGAAGTCGAAAGTGCTCTTGCCACGGGCATCCAGACTCTTTGTGGTATAGTAGCCTAATGCAGGTTCTGCCGGCTGTGTTTCTATGGGCTGATAGAAGAAAACGTTATCTACAGAGAAGGAGCTGCCGCTGTAATAGACGGGCATAGTGTTGATACAGAGAGCATAGTCGGTATAGGCGGTGAGACCGCCTTTTTCGGGAGCATTGCTCCAGAGCTTTCCATAGTTCTTGAGAACTGTCACAGGGATGTCGAAGCTGTACCACTCACCGTCACGGGGAAAGTCGGCAAAGAGTGGTGCGTTACTGTAACGTCCCAAAGATATGGCTGCATCACCGTCAGCGGCACCAAACTTCACGGTCACGGGAACATGACCTATGGCAGCATCGCTGCGGACGGAGAAGTGTACATAGTAGCTGTCGTCAATCTTTGAAAGGTCCTTTGCTGTCACATTGTTGCCTTGACCGCTGATGGAGGCGTATCCCATGCCATTCCAGTTGGGGCCGATGGTAGACGCGTAAGCTTTAAAACCGCCATAGGGCTTGTGGCCAAAGGAGTTGGACGTGTCAAGAATAGAGATGGAAGTGAAGGTTTGTGGGTCTCCCCAGATGAAGAAGTTGTTCTTGGCAGCCTGCTCTGTGAGGTCGTTATCCTTGCTGACGATGGAGTTGTCATAAGTGCCACCAGCAGTGACATGCTCCCACATATCTTGGCTTAGAACTAAGGGCGTGACATTCTGAACGTTAGAAAAGTCAAAGACGGCATTACCATCTTCGTCAAGACTCTTGTATCCGTAGGGACCGAGGTCGGCAGTGTTGTCAGTATAGGTGGGGACTTTCTTGTTTCTGCTCTTATAGAAAAAGATGTTATCGAAGTCGAGTTCCGCACCTTCGTTACCACCACTGAGGAAGGCCACTACATTACCCTCATAGCTTTTGGCTGTCGTGCCAAAAAGATTGGAAGCCATCTGATGGAGCACTTTAACGGGAATGTCGAAGTAGTACCATTGACCGTTACGTGGGAAGTCACCGAGACTTACAGCTGTGCCGTCACTCTGACCAATACGGAACTTGGCATCGCCTACGTTGATGGTGTGTGAGGTGTGCTCTACGGGGTCGTCGGCTTTCATAGCAAAGTGAAGCCAGTAGCTGTCATCAATCATGCTCAGATCCTTACCATTGCCTGCTGACGAGGAGAAGCCCAGTCCTGACCAACCTACATTGGTTACGGCGTAGCGGTTGTAGCCCTCGTCCCAACCGAAAGAGTTCTTGCGGTCTGTAGTGCCGTTGGGAACAAAGGTGTTCTCCCAGATATAGAGGAAGTTCTTGTTGTTGTCAACATTATAGTCAGCCTTGACGGCATTATTTTTCAATAGATTACCTGTGACACCTTCCGAGGTGCTGATAAGGACAGCGTCCTCGACGTCACTAAAGTCAAAGGTCGACACTCCCTTCTCATCAAGAGCTTGTGTGGCAAATCCGCTCAGCACAGTGAGGGAATCGGTGTTGTGTTCTGGTTCTGGCTCTTCGGGAATATTTGTCTGCTTGTTACCCTCGGCATCGATATAGGTAAACAGAGCGTCGTTGTCGTCATCAGACTGGTAGACGCGGACCCAGTCGACAAACATTTTCGCTTCGTCACCATTGTTGGGTAGGGCCGTGATGAGTGCGGGGTCGTAGATGCTGGGGTAGGTACCGCCCACGGCAAGGTTGAAGAGAAAAAAGAAAGGCTTTTGAAAGTACATTCCTGCGGCCTTGGCATTATCTTCGTAGTTGACATCGTAAGAATAGTATTTTGCCTGTCGCTTCTTTGCAGCCGTCCAACCTTGCAAGTCATAGTACATCTCAATGTGTCCATTGTCCCAGATTACGGTGAATACATGGTAGTCATCGTTTTCTACAGCATTGTCGGCCGGTGCCGTGAAGTCTTGCGAGGCAAACTGGTGGTTCTCATTGGAGGCATCTGTGCCCCAGTGCAGGGTTCCAGCGAAGTATCTGGTTTGTGTACCATTGTCAATACCACTCTTATGGCCCATCTCTATGATGTCCATTTCACCGCATCGAGGCCATCCGTGGCGGTCGATGTCATTGCCCATCATCCAATAGGCAGGCCATAGCCCGTCCTCTGTCTTTGGCATCTTAATGCGTGCCTGGATAATTCCGTGCTTGAAGGCTGCCTTGCCTTTGCTGATAATGCGCCCAGAGGTAAAGCTCTTGCCAGAAAAGTTCTCACGACGGGCTGTGAGGATGAGGTTACCGTCGGCTTCTGAAACATTCTCCTTGCGGTAGTATTGCAGCTCCTGATTGCCGCCACCATTTCCATTGACTTCAATGGTCCAGTTACGCTCGTCAAGAGTTGTGCCGTTGAATTCATCGCTCCACACTTTATGGTAGCCAGTGGGCGGGGTATCAACCTGTCCCATCGATGCTACGGAAATACTGAAGGTGAGGAGGGTAGAGAGGAAGAATCTTTTCTTCATAGTTATGTTTTTAGCGGATGATTTTCTTACCATTATGGATGTAGATTCCCTTGATGGGTTGTGTAACTTTAACACCCTGAAGATTGTAATAACTGTTGTCACCAGCCTTTTTTGCCTTTATATTTTTGATGTCGGTACTTGTTTTCTTATAGAAGAAAACGCCGTCTAAACTTACGGCAGAGCCAAGCTGGGTGACAGTGTAAGAGTAGACGGTCTTCCCGGGCTCAGGACCGGATTTTGTCATCTTGCTTGTCGTAGGCTTGTCAAAGGAGAAAACAAAACAGTTGTCGATGGGCTTAGCCCAGTTGTAGGTGAAGCCGAAGTCCCCATTCTCATCAATGAGGTCTTTGACAGGAATGTCTACATAGTACCAGTTACCGTCGTTGCTGATGTTGCCCACACCAACGAAGTCGCCATTGGCCTCTCCTTTGTCTATGCCTACCTCTAAGTCGAAATGGTTCTGTTTGGTATCGGTATCGCCTATCTTGAATGTATATTTCGATGGTGCTGATCCAAAGTCGCAGATACCGAGGTGGATGTAGTAGCTATCGTCAATCATGCTGAGGTCATAGGCCTTGCCCACCTTTCCGAAATATCCTGTGCCCCATGCCCATTGTGGAGTGATACTGAGCATCTCACTGTCACCGTAAGAGTTCTTTGCGTTAGGGCGGTCGACATTGACAAGTGTAAGGTCTTTCTTGTCCCAGTCCGTAACCCAGTAATAGAATTGGTTGTCTTTCTGTTCGGCATCAAGATTTTGGTTGCTTTTTATCTTGTTGCCCATAGATGCAATCTGTGATTGTGGTGCATAGAGAACGACATAATCAGTGCCGCTGTCCCAGTCAAAGCCGGAAGTTGGTGCTTTTGTGATGTAGCCGTCAGCAAAAGCAGTGACTGTTGAAAGGAGCCCTGTGAGAAGAAATAGGTTCCTCTGAATAATTTTCTTGAGATAAAAGTCTGTCATCATTGCGTTTATTAATTGGTTTTGTTGTTCGCAAAATTAGGGATATTACTGCTCCCTGACAAGTTGATATAGGCTGAAAGTGGATAACTCTTTTATTCACTCAGATGGTAAGAAGCTGTAGCATAATGAATTACTCTGTATTCGGCAACTTGAAAAAGTGGAAGTAGCAAGATTTATCTTCCTATCACCTTTACTGTATACAATTGGTTGGTAGCTGTACGGACTTTCTTAATAGTGATACCTTGTGAGGCATTGGTGACACTACGTCCACTAAGGTCGTAATAGTGTATCTCTTGAGGTGGACTCTCGCTTTCAACGCTGTTGATAGTTGTCGTTTCGTCTAATCTCAATGAGGAGAGCAGAAAAATATCGTTCCCTGCGTTGTAGACCTGTAACAGATGATGGCCAGCGGTGAGGGGGATAGTGGTGCTGACGTCTCCCCAAGCGTTTGCTGTTATTGGGATGTTTGTGCTGGCCTTCTTTCCGTCAACATATATCCATGGTTTGGAGTATTCTGTCCATTTACCATGCAAGACGAGGTTATAGCTGCCGCTTGTTGTGGCTGTCACTTGATACTGTGTCCAGGAAGATTTCTGTAACTCTACTTGCAGGGGGATATCACTACCTTCCTCGGTATTCGGCCTTGGACGCACAATGGTATAATCCATGGAGGCATCAATGTAATCTTTGGCAAGGATGGTCTCGCCGGGGGTATAGTATTTGTTTGTGTCAAAGGGAGACATGTAAACATAGACTTTGCCAAGTTCCGAGAGTTCGCTGCCTGCTGAGCTGGATGTAAACATGTTGTTGAAGGGGTAGGTGTTGACATCTTTCTGTGGATTAGCCATAAACCAGGCGTAGCCTTCTACAAGATCGTTCTGCTCAAGTTTTTGAATTTTTTGCGTCATCTGGTCTATTTGGTTTTCCAAGGTTGGTGTGTATCCGTCCTTGTTGCCCTCCCATGCGCAGAACTCGGTGAGTAACATTGGCTTTTTCCCATAGGTGTCGAAGTATTTGACGAGATGGGGATATTTACCGTAGACATCAGTCTTAACAGGGTCGTAGAGATTTTCGTAGAAGTATTCCGTGACAAACCATGTCTGTGCATTATACCAGTTCATGTAGCAGTGTAGTGCCAATGCGTCAATTTTTGCGGTAGGATATGCAGCTAAAAAAGCATCAAGCCATTCGTAGGGTGACCAGATACGGTCACCGACTTTTTCACCGGAAAAGTTGAGGGCTGGAGCCACAAGTTTAAGATGAAAGTCTTTAGCAATCTGCTCTAATTTCGGCCATGCCTTTGCTGCTTCTGTAGGTGTCATATTTGCCTGTGATGAGAAGTTGGGTTCATTGAAGCCTAAGAGATATCGTGTGTTGGGGTGAGTTTTCAGCCATGTGCGTAAACGTGACTCGTCGAAGTTTGCATTCCAGCATTGTGGCACGAAGACAATGCCATTGCCGGCATTATAGGTTTCCAAGTTGTTATTGGCACTAACACCCCAATTGTAGACCCACGACACACCATCCTGCAATCGTTCGGCATCAGCAATGGTTAGGGGGCGGACTTTCTCATCCCAACCCACACCCCTCTTGACACTCTTGGATTGTGCCAAGAGGGAGTGGGGGAAGAGAAATCCTAAAAACAAACCTAATATTGAAAACCCAATCTTATTCTTTGTCATCATGTTTAGCTTTCTGGTTCTGACGGAATGTCTGCACATGCCATTCGTAATGTAGGCGTGTGATTTCTTGTTTCGGGTGCAAAATTAGGCCATTTCTTCTTACGTGACAAGTTCATATAAAGAAGAAGTGGATGTAGAACTGTCTTCTCGACGTATAAATCTCTGTGAATGTGTAGATTAAGTACGAATTTCTAAATCTAAAGAGTGGACATTGTAAAATGGATAGGAAAAGATCAGCTTTCTGCACTGCGAACAAAGGCATTTATTTCTATGGCATTGGTAAGAATGCTCTATTGCATATCTCTAAGTAATTCTTTAGGCTCGCCGTGTTTTTTCGATTAAAAGATAAGTCGTTGATTATATTGTAATTAATAGGAATGATGTTATTGATGCGCTGTTCCATTAGTCCACTTTTTTTTGAGGATATTCTTTGTCGGATAAAGTATCTGTCTGTCTTTCATTAATTTTGCAATTGTTTTTTTGACCATTACCAATCAATTATAAGAAATGTCTATAAAAGACGAGTCAGTATGAAGCACCTATTATCCAAGTTCTTGATTGCCCTTTCCGCGGCTGTTCCTGTCTGCTCTATGGCACAGGAGCCCGTGCACGTGGGCAAAGGCAGTTACGCGGCCTATACCCCGCTCTACAAATGTAGAACCGACGAGCATGGCGGCGACCAAAGCCGGACGATGCAGACCCGCAAACTTTATGTCCATGAGCGCACGGGACAAAGCATCCCCACCAACGATTGGTGGACAAACCTTATCACCGAGCAGTACAGCGGTCACCTGTGGAGCTATCCCCAGTTTATCCAGGCTCAGAACTATGGTGTAGACATCCAGTGGCCCAGCTACTGGATAGACAATGGTACAGAGATGAAGAGCCATAGTGTGCTAAATGTGACCGGTGACGATTTCCATCCTGAGAGTGCTGTGGCCGAAAGCTGGCATGACTGGGACGTGGAGTTTTCCATGGCTGACGGCGATAAGAAGATGAACGTCACCATGGCCCACGGCACGCCTTTCACATGGATGGAGATAGAAAATTTCTCCCCCGTGATTCAGGCTGGAAGTAATGCCGCTTTCTTGGATGCCAATGGAAAGACGCTGAGCAGTACTGTTACAGCCAACCGCTTTATCGTGAAAATCGGCGACGACCTCTATGGTGTGTACCTTCCCGACAATTCCGAAGTCAGCGTTGGCAACGGTAAGGCCGAAATCTCTGAGTTGGCCGACCACAAGTTCGTGGTCGTAGCCCTGCTCCAGGATGCTGCTCAGCTGAATACCTTTGCCGACTATGCCTATCGTGTGCCACGTGAGACGACAGTGAACTGGTCGTACAATAGTATGGGAAAGGTCAAGACTGTGTGGCATGTCAGGGCTGAGGATCTGCGCACAGGCAGTGATGCTACCGATGTGATGCAAGGCTTCCTGCCTCATCACTATCGCAACGGAGCTTCCGCAGCCTTCTCTTTCGCCGATACCTCCTTCCGCACTCCTCATGGCATGCTCAAGATGGCTACCGGCAACGACTTTGAAGTGGACTACGACTTTCATGGTATGCTGCCGTGGTACGCCGCTCCTACGGACACCGACAGCGACAAGCATCCGTTCCTCACGGACCGCATGTTGCAGATGATTCAGACCTATGCTTCTACTGCAGATTTTGGCGCCGATACCTATTGGGGTGGAAAGAGCCTCACGCAGATGGCGCTCAACATGATGTTTGCACGTGAGATGGGCAATGAGGAGCTTTTCCGTACCTGCCACGACAAGCTCAAGGAGGCCATGGTCAACTGGCTGACGTATACGCCGGGGGAGGATGCTTATTTCTTTGCTCACTACGACCGTTGGGGCGGTCTTGTGGGCTACAACACGAGCTACGACAGTGATACCTTCAACGACCACCATTTCCACTATGGTTACTTCACACTTGCAGGTGCTCTGCTGGCCATGGTTGATGACGACTTCCGCGATAATTACGGTCCCATGTTGAAGCTCGTTGCCAAGGACTATGCCAACTGGGACCGTACCGACAACCGTTTCCCGCTCTTCCGTACCTTTGACCCTTGGGCCGGCCACTCTTTTGCCGGTGGCATGGGTGACGGCAATGGCAACGGCCAGGAGTCGAGCTCTGAGGCCATGCAGGGCTGGGGAGGTGTTTATCTCCTCGGTGTGGCGCTCGGCGACGATGCCATGCGCGATGCCGGACTCTTCGGATGGGTCAGCGAGGCACGCGGAACGGCGGAATACTGGTTCGACCGTCACGGCGACAAGATAGACCCTGCTACGTTCCACCAGGGCAACGATGAAAATTACAACATCGACTATACGAAGTTCACAGACGACAAGGGCATACCCCATCCCTATAACAGCAACCTCACCTGCCATGGCGTAGGCTACTGGACGTACTTTGGCTACAACTCTATCTTCATGCAGGGTATCCAGTGGATGCCTATCTCTCCCGCTCTCGACTATCTGTCCGAGGACAAGGACTTCGTGGCCTGGGACTACGACAAGATGTACAAGTCGATGGGCTTTGGCGGATGGGACAAGGCCACTGAGACCAAAGACGGCTTCCTCGGCAACTCTGGTGGCTGGGGCAATGTCGCCATGACCTACTACCAGCGCAGCAACCCTGACTCTGTGGCTGCCATCTTCGACTGGCTTTGGAATCAGAACTACGACAACGAGGCAAGGACTATCAATACCAATGGCATCACGTATTTCGTGACCCACTCCCATCTCTCTTATGGTGATTTAGACTGGCAGAGCTATGCCTCGATTCCTACAGCCCGTGTCTATAAGAAGGAGGATGGCTCCTATGTCTATATGGCCTACAACCCGAAGAACACTGACCAGGACGTTGACTTCTATGTCAACGGTCAGAAGGCCTACACCCTGAAGGCCAAGGCACGGCAACTCACCGTGTCGGGGCATACATCTAACGCGCTGACCGATATCATTCAGACGGGCAGCGAAAAGCCGGACCCACGTGAGGAACTCAGCATGGTCAACATCGCTCTTCACAAACCGGCTACATGCAGCAGCTATGAGAATGCGGGAACTACGGTGGACCATCTTACCGACGGTGACCAGACCACACGATGGGGCAGTAACCACAACGACGGTGAGTATGTCACCGTAGATCTCGGCGAGAAAGCTAAACTCTACAAAATACGCCTGCACTGGGAGGCTGCCTACGCCAGCCAGTACAAGGTTCAGCTCAGCGACGACGGTTCCACGTTCAGTGACGCCAAGGAGATCAACAGCGATGGCGGCTACGATGATATTCTGATGGATGAGGCTTCTGCGCGTTATATCCGCATCTTAGGTGTTAAGCGCGCCACTAGCTACGGCATCTCGCTTTACGAGTTGGAAGCCTATGGTCAGTTGGCGTCTATGACCGATGATGACATCCAGGGCGTCAAGATTTCGGCCGATGCAGATTTCCTGAAGCAGGGGCAGAGCGCCCAGCTGTATGCCAAGGCCTATACGTTTGGCGGTCAGTGGAAAGATATCAACCCCACGTGGACATCAGCCGATGGTTCCGTTACCAGTGAGGGTGTCTTCACACCGTCCAAGTATGGCACCGTCACTGTTTCTGCCTCTTTGGAGGGTCAGAATGTCACCGCCTCACGCCAGTTCCCTGTGGAGGAGGCTATCCGCCTGAAAGCCCTCTCTGCCAAGGCTGAGCGCACAGAGATCGTCACCAACGAGAAGTTGCCGATTACCATCAGCGCGACAGACCAGTTTGGTTGTCCTACTGAGGTGCAGGGCGTAACAGTAAAGGTGAAAGGGCAGGGCACATACAATGAGTCCGACGCCACATTCTCATCGGTAGCCACCGGTACCGACAGCCTCTTCTTCAGTAAGGACAATGTCTGTGATACCCTTGTCATCATGGTAAAGACTTTCTCTGACATCAATCTCGCACTTGGCAAGCCGACGACAGCCTCCAGCGCTGAGAATGATGGCATGGATGCTCCTTATGCCACTGACGGCAGCATGACCTCCCGTTGGGGTAGTGCCTGGAATGGCTTGGCTGACGCTGATGCCGACAACCAGCAGATTACCGTGGACTTGCAGAAGACATACCGCATCAATAAAGTACAGCTCTACTGGCAGACAGCCCGTGCCAAGACCTATCTGTTGCAGACGTCTTTGGATGGCAAACAGTGGAACACGGTGCGTGAGGTGACGCTCAATGGTAATACAGATCCATTGGAGGATATACAGACCTTTGCTGAGACACCGGCGCGCTATGTGCGCATCCAGGGTGAGACGCGAAACTTAGGTTATGGTTATTCGCTCTATGAACTGCAAGTGTATGGCACCAGTGAGGTGGAGACCCATATCAATGCCATTGTGACAGCACCGAACTCCAAGTCGGGTATATTCACGATCAGTGGACAGCGTGTCAGCAAGCCGACAGCGCCGGGCGTGTATATCGTGAATAGAAGAAAAGTGATTGTTGAATAGAAGACCGTTCGAAGGCTATTTCCTTTTTTGTCGTATTGATACCGTCTTCCTGAGATATGCCGTGGAAATCTGTGGCTTATGCCATCGATATCCGCGGCATTTGTCGTAGATATCCGTGGCATTTGCCATCGATATCTACGGCTTATGCCGCGCATGAACTGGACAACCGCATTTGTGACAGTGCATGCTCTTCCCTTCGTATTCTTCGTGGCTTTCGTGGATAACAAAATACCTCTGCGGGGTTAGGGCGGCCACGGTGGGATCCCCGCCCTGTATTGCCGGTGTGGTGTCTTTATCTAAAAAAATAAAATCGCTTCAGTTTTGTTAGCCCACATTATAGTTGTACCTTTGCAGAACTTTTACAAGATTGGAATTATTCCAAGCTATATTTTTTATTTCAGGAACGACAACATGAAAGATAACAACACAAAGGGCTTGCAGGCGTCTTTTCTCATCACCAAGCGCAATGGTACTTCAGAATCCTATGATGGTGAAAAGATAGCGCGTGCCATAGAGAAAAGCTTCCGCTCTACCGGAAGGAGTGCAGAGCCGGGCGACATCCAGGCGATTGTCGCCGACATAGAAGAGAAACTTGTCAACGACGAGGCGCTGCGGGAGGTAGAACGTATCCAGGATATGGTGGAGCAACATCTGATGCAGCATGGCTATTATGCTGAGGCCAAGAGCTATATCTTGTTTAGGGACAAGCGCACGGAGCACCGCAAAAAGATAGAGCGGTTGGCTTCTCTCATGGGAGGCGGTGGCATAGAGAAGGTCCTGAGGGATATTGAACACGACTTCCCGGAGCCGCAATATGCGCTGTCGTTATTGGCTGAGAAAGAGAGTGGTATGGGAAGGGCGCATGCCGATGCCACCCGCCGTCTGCATTCTTTTATGATGGCGGCCGTGGAGCTGACAACGATGGAGGCGCCGAAATGGGAGTTTATCGCTGCCAGACTCTTAGACTACCAATTGCATCAAGACATTCTTTCAATAGAACAACGAGAGGGCATCAACGGATTTTATGAGAAGATAAAGTTGCTCACCTCACAGCATCTCTATGGTGACTATATCCTCAAAGCCTATTCTGAAGAAGAGATTGGAGAGGCGGCAACATGGATAGACGACAAGAGAGATGATCTCATCAATTTTTCCGGACTGGACCTGCTGGCTAAGCGTTATCTCATGCACACCTTCGACCACCAGGTCATCGAGACGGTGCAGGAGATGTTCATGGGTATAGCTCTTCACCTTGCCATGAACGAGTCCAAGGACAGAATGCATTGGGTACATAAGTTCTATGACATGCTCAGCCTCCTGCAGGTGACGATGGCAACACCGACCCTTGCCAATGCCCGCAAACCCCTTCACCAGTTGTCGAGTTGTTTCATCGACACTGTGCCCGACTCTTTGGAGGGTATCTATCGCAGTGTCGACAACTTCGCCCAGGTGAGCAAGTTTGGTGGCGGTATGGGACTGTATTTCGGTAAGGTGCGAGCCACAGGAGGTAGCATCCGGGGATTCAAAGGTGCAGCAGGCGGTGTTGTGAGATGGCTCAAACTCGTCAACGATACGGCTGTGGCCGTCGACCAGTTGGGTGTCAGGCAGGGTGCTGTGGCCGTCTATCTCGATGTCTGGCACAAGGACCTGCCCGAGTTCTTGCAGATTCGTACCAACAACGGTGATGACCGTATGAAGGCGCACGATATCTTCCCTGCTGTCTGCTATCCTGACCTTTTCTGGAAGATGGCGAAGGAGGACCTTAATCAGCAGTGGGCGATGTTCTGTCCCAATGAGATCTGGACTGTCAAAGGCTACCATCTTGAGGACTTCTTTGGGGAGGAATGGGAGCGTCGTTATCAAGAGTGTGTCGCCGACCGCCGACTGTCTCGCCGTGTCATGACCATCAAGGAGATTGTCCGTCTCATCCTCCGCTCTGCCGTGGAGACGGGGACGCCCTTCGCATTCTATCGTGATACGGTGAACAGGGCTAACCCCAATGCACACAAGGGCATCATCTACTGCTCTAATCTGTGCACGGAGATAGCGCAGAATATGAGGGAGATATCAGAGGCACAGACGGAGGTGAAGACGGTCGATGGTGAGACGGTAGTGGTCAGGACGGTGCGCCCCGGTGAGTTCGTGGTCTGCAACTTAGCCAGCTTGTCGTTAGGACATATTCCCTTGGAGGACAACACGCGGTTGAAAGACATCGTGGCAACAGCGGTGCGGGCATTGGATAACGTCATCGACCTCAACTTCTATCCCGTACCCTACGCCAAGATTACCAATCACCGCTATCGCAGCATCGGCCTGGGGGTGAGCGGATACCATCATGCACTGGCGAAACGGCGTATCCGTTGGGAGAGTGACGCCCATCTGGATTTTGCCAATGATGTCTTTGAGCGCATCAGTCTGGCTGCTATAGAGGCCAGCAGTAACTTAGCGGCAGAACGGGGCAGCTATGCTTTCTTTCAGGGCAGTGACTGGCAGACGGGGGCTTATTTTGAGAAGCGAGGATACACTTCTGATGCCTGGAAAATCTTACAGGAGAAAGTGGCACGGCAAGGTATGCGCAACGCCTATCTCTTAGCCATAGCCCCGACGAGCAGCACGAGTATCATTGCCGGAACCACGGCAGGCGTAGATCCCATCATGAAGAGGTTCTTCTTGGAGGAGAAGAAAGGCGCCATGCTGCCCAGGGTAGCACCGGAGCTCACTGACAGAACCTACTGGATGTACAAGAGTGCATATCTCATCGACCAGCAATGGAGCATCAGAGCGGCTGGAGTCCGCCAGCACCATATCGACCAGGCGCAGAGCGTCAACCTGTATATCACCAACGATTTTACGATGCGCAAATTGCTCAACCTGTATATCCTTGCCTGGGAGTGCGGCGTAAAGACCATCTATTATGTACGCAGCAAATCTCTTGAAGTGGAAGAGTGTGAGAGCTGTGCTTCCTGATTCTATAACGATACTAAAGCTTGCAAGCAAAATGAATGATACCATCAAACGTAACGGATTGTTCAATCCCAATGGTGACACCGACCTGCGTCTGCGAAGGATGATAGGCGGCAACAGCACCAACCTCAACGATTTCAACAATGTCAAATATGCCTGGACCAGCAACTGGTACCGGCAGGCGATGAACAACTTCTGGATTCCGGAGGAGATAAACCTCTCACAGGATATCAAGGACTATCCGCATCTGGAAAAGGCGGAGCGTACAGCTTACGACAAGATTCTGAGCTTCCTCGTCTTCCTCGACTCTCTGCAGAGCAACAACCTGCCGTGTATCAGTGAATATATCACGGCCAACGAGGTAAACCTCTGTCTCCACATCCAGGCTTTTCAAGAGTGTGTGCACAGTCAGAGCTATAGCTACATGCTTGACTCTATCTGTAGCCCTGAGGAGCGCAATGCCATCCTCTATCAGTGGAAGACGGACGAGCATCTGTTGCGGCGTAACACCTTCATCGGTGACTGCTACAATGAGTTCCACGATCATCAGGACAAGATGTCGTTGATGAAAGCTTTGATAGCTAACTTCATCTTAGAGGGTATCTACTTCTATAGCGGGTTCATGTTCTTCTATAACCTCAGCCGTAATGGTAAGATGCCAGGGTCAGCGCAGGAGATAAGATATATCAACCGCGACGAGAACACCCATCTGTGGCTCTTCCGTAACATCATCAAGGAGTTGGAGAAGGAGGAGCCAGAGATGTTCACTCCCGACAAGGTGGGGGTCTACCGGGAGATGATGCTTGAAGGTGTCAGGCAGGAGATAGCGTGGGGACAATATGTTATCGGTGACGATATAGCGGGACTCAACAGGCAGATGGTCAGCGACTATATCCGTTATCTTGGCAACCTGCGCTGGCACAGTCTGGGCTTCGATTATCTGTTTGAGGATAACCGTACGGAGCCCGAGAATATGAAATGGGTAGGTCTCTACTCCAATGCCAACATGGTGAAGACAGATTTCTTCGAGGCCAAGAGTACGGCCTATGCCAAGAGTGTGGCTATAGAGGATGACCTGTAGATTCATCACCTAACACCTACCAACACCTCTATTACGGCGATGGAGGTGTTGAGGGACTGGGTCATGGCGGTGACGTCATGGGAGAGCCAGATGCGCTCGAAGTCCTTGAACTCATGGACGAGGCGACTGGCATATAGGTTCTCTTGCCATTCCTCTGTCTTTCCGTTGATAGTGAGCGTGACCTTAGTAGCTGCATTGGGCGGGGAAGGAATCGTCAGGGTTCCTTTCTCGCCTTGTATGGTGATACCGGAAGGACTGGTGGAGTCTTTGGCACTGATGCAGACAGCTGTGGCGGAAGGATATTGCATGACGAGGACACCGGAGGTGTCTACGCCGTTGAATCCGCGGTTGGGATAATAGTGGGCCGTCAGGGGCTTGCCCAATAATCCCACTACGGCATTGATGTTATAGATGCCGATGTCGTTGAGAGCCCCACCACCAAGCTCGGGGTTGAAGGCGGGTGCGACATCACCGCTAAGGTATCTGTCGTAGCGGCTGGAATATTGTGAGAAGTTGGCTTGGATGATGCGGATGGGTGCAATCCGTGGCAACAACTCTTTGGCAAGGCGGAAGTTGGGCAGATGCAGTGTCGTAATGGCCTCGAAGAGCCAGAGATGCCGCTCGCGGGCAAGGGAGGCTAAGGTCCGGGCCTCCTCGACCGTTGTCGTAAAGGGTTTCTCCACGATGACATTGCGCCCTGCTAAGAGGGCTTGGCGCGCATAGCTGAAATGCGCGGTGTTGACAATACCCAAATACACAAAGTCGGCATTGTCGTCGCGAAGCAGTTCGGTATAGTCGGTATAGACTTTCGGAATATGGTACGCCTTCGCCATCTCCTCAGCCTTAGCCCTGTTGCTGTGCGCGCAAATGGCTGTTATCTCTATCTCCGAGGCCTCGCTTCTCAGTGCTTTGGCCACCTCATTGGCTATCATGCCAGTTCCTACAATGCAAAGTCTCATATCTTATGTGGGTCAAAAAAACTGCTAAACCTATTGTCATGCCTTCTTCTTGTCATCCTCAATCACCTGATGCAACATGCTGACATAGTTGAAGAGGAAGGAGGTATGGTCGCCGAACACATTCCATGGGGTATTCTCGAAAACCGGCGACATGATATCATCTGATGTTATATCGCCCTGCTGACAGACATACTCGATGATAGACTCCAGTACGTCCATCTGTTCGGAATTGAGCTCCTGGATTTTGAGCAGGTCCTCGAACTTCCGTATGGCCGTTTGTCTGTCAATGCCGATAATAGAGCGGATGTATGCCGCCACATTACCGCCATGGATCTGGTCCTTGACATTGTCCTCGTATTCCTTTTCCGTTCCAAGGTCCTTCCAGAGAATTCTCTCCAGTTCGAGGATGTCGGCCTCATTGAGCTGCTCAAGATTGTATATCTTCTGCAACACCTTGCTCGACTGCTTGTTCTTTTCTAAGTAGTCCATCACCCGGTCCTTGTATGTCTTATAGCCTGTTATCGGCGGCTCACCGGTGCCTTCTATCAACTCGCCTGGGTCGTCAATGTCTATCTCAAAGGTCTGCCCTTTTTCTCCCTTGAGAAACTGGACAAGGTCGCGAAGCTCCTTCCTGACAAACTCCAGACGGTCAAGGGTCTTGTTCTGCCAGAACTCCGGGCTCAGCACCTCGTTGATGGTTGTCATCTTTGCATAGACCTGAGGGATGGAAGCCTTTGATGACAGCTTCTTGGCTATCCTGTAGACCTGGTCTGCAAAGGAATCGGCATTCTGTGACTCGTCGAGTAACGAAATCTCAATCTTGAACATCAGAAAGTCGAAGCGCAGTGCCTGGAAGTCGGTCTGCACTCTTGGGAGTACAGGCGCCACTTTCTCCTTCAGCTGTGCCACATCGAACGGAGAAAGGTGTTGCCACGACTGTTTCTGTTGGAAATGATACACCACATCGCCGACTTCCCTTACGTCTATCCGCGACCTTGGCAGCTTGGCGACCTTTGCCAACAGCTCCTTCTTCAGGCCGTCATGCAGTGATTTGGCAAACGTGCTCTGCTGATACTTCGCCTCCTGAAGCAGCACGGCAATATCAAGTTTCAAGTCGAAGAGCTTCTCTTCCAAAGAGCTGTGTGGCGTCTCGTCGGCTTCCTCGCCATGAATGCTGAAGAAGTCAAAGTTGCCACACCAGTCGAAGATAAGGAATTCCTTCTTGTCGTTATCGTCTTTCTCACCTTCGGCAGCCTTCCTCGGACCGAAAATCCCGGGGCAGAGGCGTGTGCCGCGCCCTATCATCTGGAAGAAGCGAATCTTTGAACGCACCGGCTTGAAGAAGACCAGGTTCAGGCAGTCGGGGATGTCGACGCCCGTGTCAAGCATGTCGACACTGACAACGACCTGAGGCAGGCCATTGCGCCGTTCAAAGTTGTCGAGGAGTGTTTCGGAATTATATACCGAGTAGTCGATGAGCTGGCAGAAGTCCGGACCGAGCTCGGGATAGAGGCGCTGAAAGGCATCGACAATCATTTGGGCATGCTCATGGTCATAGCCGAAGATGATGGTCTTGCCGATCGTCATTCCGTCATTGACATACAGGCCATTGGTCATCAGCTCCTTTAGGACGGAGTCAATGGTTCCTTTGTTGTATATGTATTTGTTTATCTCTGTCCGGTCAATGTCTCGCCAATAGTTCTCGTCCGGTCTTTTGTGCAGTTTCTCCTTCTCGTAGGTCCACACGCCTTCCAACTGCTCTTTCTGCTCTTTTGATAGGTCGTCATAGTGTATGCCCTGTCGCAACATCGGAGTGGTGAGTTTACGGCGCTTGTAAGGACAGAGATAGCCGTCAGCGACAGCCTGGTCATAGGAATAGTCAGCAGTAGGTTCGCCCTGCTCTTCGTCCAGCAGATGATAAGTGCTGTGGTCAATTTCATCGCGTGGCGTTGCCGTCAGTCCGATGAGTAGCGAGTCAAAGTAATCGAACAAGGCTCCATATTTGCCGAACACGCTGCGGTGGGCCTCATCGATAAAAATCAGGTCGAAGCGTCCTATGGAGAAGTCTTTCTCCTCCTCGTCGATATAACCTATCATCGTCTGATAGGTCGAGAACATGATTCTTGCATTCAGATCGGGCGTATTGTCATGGTCGGAGAGAACACAGGTCGTCTCGTTGGGCAGCAGCTTTACAAAGTTCTTATGTGCCTGATTGACTAAGGAGATTCTGTCGGCAAGGAACAGCACGTTCTTTATCCAGTTGTTGCGCATCAACAGTTCAGCAATGGCAATAGCCACGCGCGTCTTTCCCGTACCCGTCGCCATGACGATGAGTGAGCGGCGATGGCGCTTGTTCAGTCGCTCGCACACGGCCTTGACAGTTTTTATCTGGTATTCACGTCCTGCAATGTCTTTATTCACGGCAAAGTCCTGGATGGCCTTGCGTGTCTGCCGCTGATGCAGTAGTTGCAAGTCGGCCTTGCTATGGAATGACATGATGGTCCGGGCTGGATAGCCTAATTGGTCGATGACCTTGACGGTGAAGCCATTGGTGAAATAGATCACGGGCTTTACGCCGTATGTCCTTTCGAGACTCTGGGCATACAGCTCGGCTTGCTGCCGTCCGTCCTCCTCACTGCGCACGGCCTTCTTTGCCTCTACGACAGCCAAGGGCTTGCCGTCGTTGTCAAAGAGCACATAGTCGGCATAGCCCTTGCCGGATGGTGTCGGCATACCGCTGACCTCTGTCTCTATGCAGGCCTTGCCGGCAACAATGGCGTGGCGGGTCTCGCAGATGTCCCAACCGGCCTCGCGGAGCATCAGGTCGATGAACAGCCGGCGGGTCTCAGCTTCTGAGATAAGGGTCTCGTCACCGGCGCCTATACAAGTGGGGAAGGGTGTGGAGTTGGTGACCAGTGGCTCACTATTTTGGTTGGGGTATTCCGCCTTGATGGTTTCCGCGTCGGGTAGCTCGTCTGATGTCGGGGCAATGTGTACTTCGGGCTTCTTAGGAATCAGGTCTTTGCGGAAGCGTGGGAAAGACTCGATGGCTCCTATTTGTATCAGCACGCTGCCGACAAACTCATAGAGGTTAAGCAGCGAGAAGAACGACTCGCGCCCGGTTATCTTCATACCGTGAGCGGCATTGTTGCCCGCCTTGCGGATATAGTGGAGCCGCCGCATCAGGTCGTCGCTGTTGATATAGTTGGTGAACTGCTCATTGGTCACCAACTCAAACAAGGAAGCGTGCTCCGGCTTTTCAAATCCTTTGAGATAATAGATGGCCTGCACGATCCACTCCAACGCCATACGCCCGTAAAGCGCGCTCTTGGCCGGATCGCCCGTCTGGTTGATCTCAGCCTCATTGCAGTACTCCCACAGCGTCTTGAGTCCTGCCTCGTTGCGTATGAAGTCGAAGTTTCTCATATAGATAAAGGTGATAAGTTAGGAAAAAGAAATGTTTTTGGGTTCCGGGTCATCATACTCGAAACTCTCAAAGGAGACGTCCTCGTCAAGGTCTTCCCAGTGGATGCCTTCGTCGTCCATCTCATAGTGTTCTCGCTCTGCCTGAGTGGCGTTGAGCAAGCGTCTGTAGTATAGCAATGACTGCCACAGAACACGACCGTCATCGGTCTCACCGTAAATACGGTTGTTGTCGAACCAAATCTTCTTAATCGTCATCTTCTGTAGGTTTACTATTCAGCAACTCAATAGTATCTCCAAATTCCTTTATAGCCTTAGGCAGATTAGGATTATCATTCCTTGAAATCAATGTGGCATAATTAATGATGCCATCTTCATCTTTCACGGATGAAGAAAGAAACGTGAAGTTATGCTTATTGTCATAATGATTGAACCAATATTCAAATAAACGACTTCGCATAGATTGTTTGTTGTCGCCAGTTTCGCAAATATAAAGCATTACCTCATTATTCTTTTCAAAGAAATCCTCAACAATCGCAATAATCGTTTCTCTTACTTTGTGGTCACGAGGAGACGGCTTGTTATTAGCATTGGCAATAACAAACTGGTATGTCGTTATTCTCATAGTATTGTCATCTCTGTCGAAGCTAACCATGTATCTCACACCGTAATCAGTAGAGAAGAATACACGCCCCCCACCTATAGCCCTGACTTTGTAAGGTGCACTATAGTTAATGTCATTATCGGACAGGATAATCATAGCACCTCAAAATAAGTGGGATACTGCCCAGTCTCTTTTTTAAATATCTCTGAGAGTTCTGCTTTCATGTCTTCCGCAACTGCTTTCTTCCTCTCTTTAGCAGCTTTAAGACGCTTTAAGGCATCTTCACGGGTATTTCTTCTTGCTTTTTCCATATAGCTGTAATTATTTATTGCCTTTTGATACCTTCCTATGGCAGCACATCTCTATCGCTCTATTCTCCACATGCATTATGTCGCAATACTCGAATGTATTCTGTGCTTCCATAATAGTATTTTTTATTTTGCAAATCTAAATATAATTTCCCAAACTTGCAAGTATTTAGCCAAAATATTCTTGCATACGGCTGTCAAGGAGTGTCTGCGTCTCGGCAATGCTCTGCTTCAACAGCGACTTCTGATGCTCTATCGCCTTCACCTTCTCCGCGAAAGAGCGCTGGAGGGAGATTGGGGGAAGGGGAATTTTTAAATCTCCATATTGCTTAGCATTAATATTTGGCTGCGCAACGGCTCTTTGAGCTTTACTAATAAAGTTAAGGTAATATTGTGTCTTGGTATAATAAAACACATATAAAGGAAGGACTATCTCTTTGTTCGGAATTAATCTAATAAGGTAACCTGCATAGATTGCCTTTCCATCTTTCTGAGAATATAGATAGGTTTTACCAACTGTTGCCCCGCTTCTTGCAAAAAGGATATCTCCATCATGAAGCAAATACTTTTCTTCTTGCTTGTTGGGTGATACCTTACTCTCAACCAATGAACCATCATTAGTTATGTCAGTAATTCTTATGTAACGAACTTCTCCATCAAAAGAAGTTGCGAAAGCGCCAGAACCATATGTAAGCTTTTCTTTGCTCACATCTTTCAAATTTACTACATTCCAACATTTTTCATTATCCGTCGGATCACCAAACATCTCATAGAAAAGCGACTGCGCAAGCGCATCATATCCCTTCATCTGCTGTTGCTTCAAGGAAATGATGGCGGAGAGCTGGTCGAGCTCGGAGACAATATGATGCTGGTCAGAAAGAGGGGGTAGCATAATCTTTATGTTTGAGACTATGCTTTTTGAAATCTCTTTAAAGGTAGCACCACGCCCTAAACTGTTCAGATAGTCTGTGTTGATTTTAAGAAACCAATAAAGATATTTATTATAAATGGATTCGGAGCAAACGAGATTCTTAAAGCCCTGATTACAATACATTGGGACTTTCGTTATTGCTACTTTTCCAATAGGAGCACGTGAAGAAAGAAGAACTGTACCAACTGGCATAAGTGTAAGCTTTGAATGACTGAGAGCTTCATCTGAAATGGTTCTTTCTGTTCTATCAATATACACTCTGTCATCTAACTCGGCAGGAGTTACCCAATAGTATCCTCCACCCCAATAAGATGATACATTTGTCTTAGGTGTACTACCTGTTACAATCTCACAGATGTCTCCCAACTTCTTATATTCCCATTTGCTCTTATCCATTCTATTATATCTGATTATAAAGATCTGAGATTGTTGTTATCCACAAGTTTGTATTAATAACTACCTTCATGGATTATTGCTTAGCACGATTGTCATAGAATTCTTGTCTGCCCTTTCCTATTTCTGATGCGATATCTTCTTGCGACAGGTCGCAAGTCTTAGACATAGACAATATATTCTCTAATTGTTCTTTCTTTCCCAATACGTGTTCTTCTTTAGCCGGAGCTATAGACTTTATGAAGTCTATCACATTTTTCAGAAGATTCTCATTGTTTGAGATAGAACCGACCTGTCGTAGTACTTCTTGATTGAGTTGTAATGTAGTCATAGCCTTCCCTTTCTTTATTACTTTGCAAATGTAGAATAAAAAAATTGCACGACAAAAAGAATAATTACATTTTTTGCGGCACAGTGGATATTTTCCGTGGGTCGGATGTTTGTCTTCTTCACTGGTTACAGATCCGTAGTTGGTTAGAGAGGTCGTT
>ERZ773276.177-NODE-177-length-81742-cov-13.399929_pt1 | contig 81742 bp, 87 predicted proteins | sample MGYA00511386_ERZ773276 | MGnify/ENA primary metagenome ERZ773276 (study PRJEB29015, sample SAMEA2737778) | human gut metagenome | biome: human gut; feature: human-associated habitat; material: faeces | place: China | collected 2012 ...
CCGGTCCGCCGCGCGGACGGCACCTATGTGCGTTTCGATGAGAACGCCGCCGTCCTGATCAACGGCGAGGATAAGAACCCCCGCGGCACCCGTATCTTTGGGCCCGTCGCCCGTGAGCTCCGCGACAGTGACTTCACGAAGATCCTGTCTCTGGCTCCCGAAGTTATTTGAGGAGGGCGCAGAACATGAACATCAAAAAAGACGATAAAGTCGTTGTCCTGTCCGGCAAGGACAAGGGCAAGGAAGGCAAAGTCCTGTCTGCTGACCCGAAGGGCGGCAAGCTCATCGTGGAGGGCGTGAACGTCGCCACGAAGCACCAGAAGCCGAAAAATCAGCAGGATCAGGGCGGCATCATCAAGACCGAAACCCCGATCTATGCCTGCAAGGTCATGGTCGTCTGCCCGAAGTGCGGCAAGCCGACCCGCATCGCGCACAAGATCACGGACGGCAAAAAGGCCCGCATCTGCAAAAAGTGCGGCGCCGAACTGTAAAGGAGGGAGCAACGAACTATGGCAAATATGCCTTCTATGAAGAAGAAGTATGTGGAGGAAGTCGCTCCCGCTCTGATGACGAAGTTCCAGTACGCGAGCGTTATGCAGATCCCGAAGATCGAGAAGATCGTCGTCAGCGTCGGCTGCGGCGACTGCAAGGATAACGCCAAGGCGCTCGACGCCGTTATCAAGGACATCACTGCGATCACCGGCCAGCACGCGGTCGCGACCGTCGCCAAGAAGAGCGTCGCGAACTTCAAGCTGCGTGAGGGTATGCACGTCGGCGTGAAGGTCACGCTGCGTCAGGACCGTATGTGGGAGTTCCTGGACCGCCTGTTCAACATCGCGCTGCCCCGTGTCCGCGACTTCCGCGGCATCTCGGCCGACGCGTTCGACGGCCGCGGCAACTACAGCCTCGGCCTCAAGGAGCAGATCATCTTCCCCGAGATCGAGTACGATAAGATCGAGAAGCTCCGCGGCATGAACATCGCCATCATCACCACCGCCAAGACCGACGAGGAAGCGCGCGAGCTGCTCAAGCTCATGGGCGCCCCGTTCGTCACCAAAGCATAAGGGAGGAGCGACACAATGGCTAAGAAATCTATGATCCTCAAGCAGCAGGCGCCTGCGAAGTACTCCACCCGCCAGTATAACCGCTGCAAGATCTGCGGCCGTCCCCACGCTTACCTGCGCAACTACGGCATCTGCCGTATCTGCTTCCGTGAGCTGGCGTATAAGGGCCAGATCCCCGGCGTCCGCAAAGCCAGCTGGTAAAAATTTTCCGCCATGCATCGTGAGCCGCGCTTGCTGTATAGAAATACAGCTGCGCGCGGCGCACATCGCCTGACGAAAAATTTCCGCCCAGTGCTGAACCTCGCGTTCAGCCCCAACTTCCGTAAGTTCGCCCCGCACAGCCGCAGCTGGATCTGCGGCTGTCGGTGCGCACTGAAATACGGTGCCGGTCCTTATGATCTGAGTTCCGGTGCCGCGCCCCGCCCATGTTTGTGCGTTTAACCCGGCGTTCAGGCATGGTTCCCGCTTTTGTGCCGCCCGGCACCGCGGCCGTGCCACCGCCTCCGGCGGCGACATGAAAATGGACCGCGCGTCACGAAAGCAAGCTTTTGCCCCTTCGCAGAAAGGGCAGGGATGACGAAAGGCCGCAGGGAATCAAGCATTCATGCGGAACCTCGCCGCCCAAACCGTATCATCGGTAACTTCTAACTAAGGAGGAAACACAAATGCAGATCACCGATCCCATCGCCGATATGCTGACCCGCATCCGCAACGCTGGCAGCGCTCGGCACGAAACCGTGGACATCCCGAATTCCAAGATGAAGAAGGCCATTGCCGAAATTCTTCTCGAGGAAGGCTACATCAAGAGCTTCCAGCTCATTGATGACGGCACCCAGGGCATCATCCGCGTCACCCTGAAGTATCTCCCCGGCAAAGAGAAGGCCATCCAGGGCCTCCGCAGAGTCTCCAAGCCCGGCCTGCGTGTCTACGCCGGCGCTGACGAGCTGCCGCAGGTCCTGCGCGGCCTCGGCATTGCGATCATCTCCACCTCGAAGGGCATCATGACCGACAAGAAGGCGCGTGCGCAGCACGTCGGCGGCGAAGTCCTCGCGTTCGTGTGGTAAGGGAGGTACAGAACAATGTCTAGAATTGGTAGAGCTCCCATTGAGATCCCCGCAGGCGTCGAAGTCACCTGCAACGGCAACGTTGTCACCGTCAAGGGCCCGAAGGGCAGCCTGTCGCACAACGTGCACCCGGACATGACCGTCACGGTCGAAGGCAACACCATCCACGTCACCCGCCCGAGCGATGACAAAATGCACCGCTCCCTGCACGGCCTGACCCGCACGCTGATCCACAACATGATCATCGGCGTGACCGAGGGCTTCAGCAAGACGCTCGAGATCAACGGCGTCGGCTACAGAGCCGTAAAGGAAGGTCAGAACCTGGTCATGCACCTGGGCTTCTCGCACACGGTCACCGTGTCCGAGAACGCGGACATCCAGATCGATGTCCCGAACCCGAACCAGGTCATTATCAAGGGTATCGACAAGGAAAAGGTCGGCCAGTTTGCAGCAGAAGTGCGCGCGAAGCGTCCGCCCGAGCCGTACAAGGGCAAGGGCATCAAGTACGATTACGAGCATATCCGCCGCAAAGAAGGCAAGACCGGCGCGAAGTAATTGGAGGTGTGCCTGAATGATTAAAAGACCGAATACGAAAGCGCAGCGCATTCGCCGCCACCAGAGAGTGCGCGGCAAGGTCTCCGGCACGGCCGAGAGACCGCGTCTGAGTGTGTTCCGCAGCGAAAACAACATTTATGCCCAGATCATCGACGATGTCGCCGGTAAGACGCTTTGCAGCGCCTCCACCGTGGAAAAGGGCTTTGAAGGCAATGGCGGCAACTGCGAAGCGGCAGCCAAGATCGGCAAGCTCATCGGTGAGCGCGCCGTGGCAGCCGGCATCACCGAGGTCGTGTTCGACCGCGGCGGCAATGTGTACCATGGCCGCGTCAAGGCTCTGGCAGAAGGCGCCCGCGAGGGCGGCCTGAAGTTCTAACGGGAGGAGGAAACGAAATGGCATATAACAATGACAGACGGGACAACCGCCGCAACCGCAGCGATGAGCCCCAGGAATTCAGCGAAAAAGTCGTTGCCCTCAACCGCGTTTCCAAGACCGTTAAGGGCGGCCGCGTCGCAAAGTTCTCCGCTCTGGTCGTCGTTGGCGACGGCAAGGGCCGCGTGGGCTTCGGCCTCGGCAAAGCAGCCGAAGTTTCCGAAGCGATCCGCAAGGGTCTGGAGGACGCGAAGAAGAACCTGACCACCGTGACCCTGCAGGGCACGACGATCCCGCACGAGGTCATCGGCGAGTTCGGCGCCGGCCGCGTGCTGCTCAAGCCCGCCGCACCCGGCACCGGCGTGATCGCCGGCGGCGCCGTGCGTGCCGTGGTCGAGGCTGCCGGCATCAAGGACATCCGTACCAAGTGCCTGCGCTCGAACAACCCGGCGAACGTTGTCGCCGCAACGATGGAAGGCCTGAAGTCTCTGCGCAACGCCCAGCAGGTCGCTGTTTACAGAGGCAAGACCGCCGAAGAGATTCTGGGTTAAGGAGGGGCTGAGACATGGCAAATCTGAAGATCAAGCTCGTCAAGAGCCTCAGCGGCCGCAATGCCAAGCACATTGCCACCGCCAACTCCCTCGGCCTGCACAAGATCGGCAACGAGACCGTGCAGCCCGATAACCCGCAGACCCGCGGCAAGATTGCCAAGATCGGCTATCTCGTCGCCGTCACCGAAGAAGAATAAGGAGGGCCCCAAAAATGAATATCCACGAACTTTCTCCCGTTGTGGGCTCCACCCATGTCGGCAAGCGCAAGGGCCGCGGTCACGCGACCGGCAACGGCAAGACCGCAGGCCGCGGTCATAAGGGCCAGAAGGCCCGCAGCGGCGGCGGCGTCCGTATCGGCTTCGAAGGCGGCCAGATGCCTCTGGCCCGCCGCATCCCGAAGCGCGGCTTCCACAACATCTTTGCCAAACCGCTCGAGAGCGTGAACGTCTCCGCTCTGGAGAAGTTTGAAGACGGCGCTGTCGTCGATGCGAAGGCTCTGCTCGATGCCGGCATCCTCAGCAAGTGCACCTACGGTGTGAAGATCCTTGGCAACGGCGAAATCACCAAGAAGCTGACTGTGAAGGCTTCTGCTTTCTCCGAATCCGCGAAAGCGAAGATCGAGGCAGCAGGAGGAAAGGCTGAGGTGGTGTAAGGTGCTCCAGACATTTCGTAACGCATGGCGCATTGAGGAACTGCGCAAGAAAATTCTCTTTACGCTTCTGATTGTCCTGCTTTACCGTCTCGGCAATGCCGTACCCGTACCTTTCGTCGACACCAAAGCACTGGCCGACTACTTCCAGGCAAGCGGCCTGCAGAACACGATCCTGGGCCTGTTCAACGTCATGTCCGGCGGCGCGTTCTCTCAGGCGACGATCTTTGCCCTGTCCATCCAGCCGTACATCAACGCTTCCATCATCATTCAGCTCCTGTGCATCGCGATTCCCGCGCTGGAGCGTCTGCAGAAGGAAGGCGGCGAGGAAGGCAAGAAGAAGATTGCCAGCATCACCCGCTACAGCACGGTCGCCATCGGCCTGCTGCAGGGCTTTGCGTATTATATGATGATGCGCAACTACAGTCTCATCAACGCAGACTTTGCCCACAATGTCTGGGCAGCCATCGTCATCATCCTGACCTTTACGTCCGGTTCCGCCCTCATCATGTGGCTTGGTGAGCAGATCACCGAGTTCGGCATCGGCAACGGTATCTCGATCATCCTGTTCGTGAGCATCGTCGCCCGCTTCCCGAACTCCATCATCCGCCAGATCAACAACGTCGCCAACGGCGACCTCGCCTGGTGGGTCCTGGTGCTGATGTACCTCGGCGCCCTGCTGCTCATCGTGCTCATCGTGCTCGTCAACGATGCGGAGCGCCGCCTGCCGGTGCAGTATTCCAAGCGCGTGGTTGGCCGCAAGATGTACGGCGGCCAGAGCACGCACCTGCCGATGAAGGTGAACATGAGCGGCGTCCTGCCGATCATCTTCGCCCAGTCGATCGCGTCGCTGCCGGCCACTGTCTGCGCCTTCGTTCCGAAGTGGCAGAACAGCTGGGGCATGACGCATGTGTTTAATACGACCACCTGGCCGTATATCGTCATCTACTTCCTGCTCATCATCTTCTTCAGCTACTTCTACTCCACGATCCAGTTCAACCCCATCGAGGTCGCGAACAACCTGAAGAAGAACGGCGGGTTCATCCCGGGCTTCCGTGCAGGCAAGCCGACGAGTGAATTCATCCAGAAGGTGCTCAACAAGATCACGCTCTTCGGCGCGATCTACCTGAGCGTCATCGCGATCACGCCGCTGATCATCAGCGCGTGCTCGAAGGCGGAAGAGCTCACCGGTATCTCTCTGGGCGGCACGTCCATCATCATCGTTGTCGGTGTTGCACTTGAGACCGTCCGCGCACTCGAGGCGCAGATGCTCATGCGCAACTACAAGGGCTTCCTGAGCTGATAGGAGGATGCACACAATGAAACTCGTTTTGTTAGGTGCCCCCGGTGCGGGCAAGGGTACGCAGGCTGAGATCCTCAGCCGCAAGCTGAATATCCCCACCATTTCCACCGGCAACATCCTGCGCGCGGCCATGAAAAACGGCACGCCCGTGGGCCTGAAAGCAAAATCCTACGTGGAAAGCGGCAAGCTCGTTCCGGACGACGTCATCATCGGCATCGTCTGCGAGCGTCTGGCTGAGCCCGACTGCGCCAATGGTTATATCCTCGACGGTATGCCGCGCACCATCCCCCAGGCGGAAGCTCTGGAGCAGCACGGCATCGACGTCGACACCGCCCTCTCGATCGAGATCGCGGACGAGACCATCATCGAGCGTATGTCCGGCCGCCGGACCTGCAAGGACTGCAGCGCCACGTTCCACATCGTCTCCAATCCTCCCAAGGTGGAAGGCAAGTGCGACTTCTGCGGCGGTGAGCTGACCATCCGCAAGGACGACGCTCCCGAGACCGTGAAGGCGCGCCTGGATGTTTACCATGCCGAGACCGAGCCGCTCAAGGACTTCTATGCCCAGCGCGGCAAGCTCGTCAAGGTCGATAACCAGCCGACCATCGAGGCCACGACCGCTGCGATCGAGAAAGCTCTGGGTCTGGAATGATCATCATCAAATCGGACCCGGAAGTGGATCTCATGCGGCAGGCCGGCCGGATCACCGCTGGCGCGCGCACCGTCGCGCGTCAGATGGTGGAGCCGGGCGTCACGACCCGCCAGATCAACCGCGAAGTGCACAAGTTCATCACGAAGTCCGGCGCATCGCCGTGCTTCATGACCGACGGCGGATTTCCGACGGCGGCGTGCATCTCCGTTAATGACGAGATCATCCACGGCATCCCCGGCGACCGCGTCCTGCATGAGGGCGACATCGTCAGCGTCGACGTCGGCGCCCGCTACCGCGGCTTCAACGGCGACTGTGCGGGCACGTTCCCGTGCGGCAAGTGCTCGGATGAGGCTCTGCGCCTGATCCGCATCACGCGCCAGAGCTTTTTCGAGGGCATCCAGTTTGCCCGCGTCGGCTACCGCATTTCCGATATCGGCCACGCCATTCAGGAGTACGCCGAGAGCTATGGCTACTCGCTCGTGCGCGAGTATGTGGGCCATGGCGTCGGCGCCGGCCTGCACGAGGCCCCCGAGATCCCGAACTACGGCAAGCCCGGCCACGGCCCGCGTCTGCAGAAGAACATGACGATCGCCGTGGAGCCGATGGTCAACGTCGGCGGGTATGAGGTCCGCGTTCTGGACAATGGCTGGACCGTGGCCACGGCGGACGGCAGCCTGTCGGCGCACTACGAAAACTCTCTGCTCGTCACCGACGGCGAGCCGGAGATCCTGACGTTCGCAGACGACATTTGACGGGTGCGTCCCGAAAAACCTTAGGAGGTTCAAACACCTTGGCAAAAGACGATGTAATCGAGCTGGAGGGCACGGTCGTCGAATCCCTGCCCAATACGACGTTCCGGGTTGATATCGGCAATGGCCACATCATCCTGGCGCATATCTCCGGAAAGCTCCGGATGAACTTTATCAGAATCCTCCCCGGTGACAAGGTCACGGTTCAGATGTCCCCGTACGATCTGACGCGCGGCCGCATCACCTGGAGAAGCAAGTAGGAGGTTAACTACAATGAAAGTCAGACCGAGTGTCAAGCCCATGTGCGAAAAGTGCAAGGTCATCAAGCGCAAGGGCAAAGTCATGGTTATCTGCGAAAACCCGAAGCACAAACAGAGACAGGGCTGATCTGACCCTGTAAGTCCTAACACATCCGCGCCAGAAGGTCGGCTCCCTCCGGCGGGAGTAAGTCGCCTCCCTTTTTGCGCGCGGAACAAAAATTTCGAAAGGAATGATCGAATAAGATGGCACGTATCGCCGGCGTTGACCTGCCCAAGGACAAGCGAATTGAAATTGGCCTGACCTACGTTTATGGTATCGGCAGAACCAGCGCAAAAAAGATTCTTGAGATGACCGGCATCAATCCGGACACCCGCGTGAAAGACCTCACCGACGAGGAAGAAGCAAAGATCCGTGAGTGCATCGACCACCACTTCATCGTGGAAGGCGACCTGCGCCGCAGCGTGGCGCTCGACATTAAGCGCCTGACCGAGATCGGCTGCTACCGCGGCCAGCGTCACAGACGCGGCCTGCCCGTGCGCGGCCAGCGCAGCAAGACCAATGCGCGTACCCGCAAGGGCCCGAAACGCACGATCGCCAATAAGAAGAAGTAAGGGAGGGATATGTAATGGCAAACGCAGCAAAAGGCAAGAAAGTTCGCACGCGCCGCAAAGAGCGTAAGAACATTGAAAAGGGAGCCGTGCATATCAGCTCTTCGTTCAACAACACCATGGTCACCATCACGGACACCCAGGGCAACGCGCTCTCCTGGGCCTCCGCAGGCGGCATGGGCTTCCGCGGAAGCAAGAAATCCACCCCCTTCGCCGCGCAGACCGCCGCTGAGACGGCTGCCAAGGCGGCTATGGAGCACGGCCTGAAGACCGTCGAAGTCTTCGTCAAGGGCCCCGGCTCCGGACGTGAGGCTGCGATCCGCGCCCTGCAGACGGCAGGACTCGAGGTCACCATGATCAAGGACGTCACCCCCATTCCTCACAATGGCTGCCGTCCTCCGAAACGCCGCCGCGTCTGATTGAAGGAGGGAAATGAATTATGGCTAGATATACCGAAGCTGTCTGCCGCCAGTGCCGCAGAGAGGGCCAGAAGCTCTTCCTCAAGGGCGACAGATGCTACACCCAGAAGTGCGCGATCGACTGCAGAGGTTATGCCCCCGGCCAGCACGGCCAGGGCCGCAGCAAGACCTCTGAGTATGGCTCCCAGCTGCGCGAGAAGCAGAAGGTCCGCCGCTACTACGGCGTGCTCGAGAAGCAGTTCCGCAGCTACTTCGCCATGGCCGAGAAGCGCCAGGGCATCACGGGCGAGAACCTGCTCGCCATTCTGGAAACCCGTCTGGACAACGTCGTCTACCGTCTCGGCTTCGCCATGAGCCGTGCGGAGGCGCGCCAGCTCGTGACCCACGGCCACTTCACTGTGGATGGCCGCAAAGTCAACATCCCCAGCTTCCTGGTCAAGCCGGGCATGGTTATTACACTCAAGGACTCCAGCAAGAGTCTCGACAAGATCAAGGCCAACGTCGAAGCGAACGCTTCCCGTCCGGCGCCGAAATGGCTGGACTATGACGCCAACAACATGGTCGGCAAGGTCGTGGCCATGCCCGCGCGCGAGGACATTGATCTGCCTGTCGAGGAACACCTCATCGTCGAGCTGTATTCCAAGTAATAAAGAGACCCTCAAATTGGTAAGCTGACATCCGCAGCGCCCCTGTGGCGCAACAACACAGTAAGGAGGGTTAAGTCTAAATGATTGAAATTGAAAAGCCGCGCATCGAATGCCAGGAATCCCCGGACGATATCTCGTATGGCAAGTTCGTCGTTGAGCCTTTGGAGCGTGGCTACGGCACGACCCTGGGTAACTCTCTGCGCAGAGTGCTGCTCTCTTCACTGCCCGGCACTGCCCCGACGTCCATCCGGATCGCCGGCGTGCAGCACGAGTTTTCGACGATTCCCGGCGTCAAGGAAGACGTCACGGAGATCGTGCTGAACGTGAAGGGCATCATCGCGCGCCTGCACTGCGACGGCCCGAAGACCGTCTATATCGAAGCGGCAGGCGAGTGTGAAGTCACTGCCGGCGACATCAAGGCAGACGGCGAGGTCGAGATCCTCAACCCCGAGCTGCACATCGCCAGCCTCGGCCCGGACGGTGCGCTCTCCATGGAGATCACGCTCGCCCACGGCAGAGGCTACGTCCCGGCGGACAAGAACAAGAGCGCACAGCAGGTCATCGGCACCATCCCGGTGGACAGCATCTACGCGCCGGTCCTGAAGGTCAACTACGCTGTCGAGAACACCCGTGTGGGCAACCAGACGGACTTCGACAAGCTGACCATCGAGGTCTGGACCGACAAGACCATCTCGGCGCGTGACGCGCTGAGCCTCGGCGCCAAGATCCTGTGCGATCACTTCACGCTCTTCACCGATCTGTCTGACACGATTGGCAACAGCTGCACGGTGGTGGAGAAGGAGCCGGAGCGCCCCGACACCGTCATGAAGATGACGATCGAGGAGCTGGACCTCTCCGTGCGCAGCTTCAACTGCCTGAAGCGCGCGAATATCAACACCGTCGAAGACCTCACGAACAAGACCGAGGAAGAGATGATCAAGGTGCGCAACCTTGGCCGCAAATCCCTGGAAGAGGTCGAGCACAAGCTCGCTATGATGGGCCTGAGCCTGGCGAGCGACGACAACCAGTAATAACCAGTTACTCTTATCAAGGAGGAAAACCGATATGCCCGGAACAAGGAAACTCGGTAAGACCACCGATCAGCGCAAGGCGATGCTCCGTCAGCAGGTCACGGATCTGCTCGACATGGGCCGCATGGAGACGACCGTCTTCCGCGCAAAAGAGATCGCGCCTCTGGCCGAGAAAATGATCACCCTTGGCAAGAAGAAGGACATGGCTGCCTACCGTCAGGCGCTGGCCTTCATCACCCGCGAGGATGTTGCCAAGAAGGTGTTCGATGAAGTCGCCCCGAAGTATGCCGACCGCAACGGCGGCTACACCCGCATCACCCGCATCGGCACCCGCCGCGGCGATGCGGCCGAGATGGCTGTCATCGAGCTCGTGTAAGGAGCTTCCGAACACAACCCACAACGCACCGACTGCATTTGCAGCCGGTGCGTTTTCGTGTTTTACACGCGGGGACTGTCTGTGGTATAATATCACATTAGACAGACAACAAGGAGGGACGTGTATGCGCATTCTGGTCGTGGAAGATGAACAGGACCTCAACCGCATTCTCGCCAAAACACTCACAGCCGAGGGCTACAGCGTCGACGCCTGCTTTGACGGCGTGGAGGCGCTGGACTATCTGGAGGGCGCGGAGTATGACGCCATTGTGCTCGATGTGATGATGCCGCGCATGGACGGCTTTTCGCTCCTGGCGCAGATGCGCGAGAGCGGCAACGAGACGCCGGTCATCTTCCTCACGGCGAAAGACAGCGTGCCCGACCGCGTGCGCGGGCTCGACGCCGGGGCGGATGACTATCTCGTCAAGCCGTTTTCGTTCGACGAGCTGCTGGCCCGGCTGCGCGTCGTCACGCGCAAGCGCGGTGGCAGCGCCACGAATGTCTTCACCGTCGCCGACCTCACGGTCGACACCGCCTCGCACCATGTCACGCGCGGCGGTCGCACGATCTCGCTCTCGGCCAAGGAGTTTGCCCTGCTCGAATACATGATCCGCAACCGCGGCGTCGTGCTCTCGCGCGAGCGGATCGAAAACCATCTCTGGAACTATGACTACAGCGGCGGCTCGAACGTCGTGGACGTGTACGTGAGCTATCTGCGCCGGAAGATCGACGCGGACTATCCCACCAAGCTCATCCACACCGTCTGGGGCGTCGGCTGGGTCCTGCGGGAGGAAGCATGAAACGTCCGTCACTGAAATTGCGCATCACGGCCTGGTTCGCGCTCATGATGTTCGTTATCGAGGCGCTGGTGCTCGCGTTCCTGCTCGCCGTCAACGGCACGGTCGCCACGAACGACCCGGAGGCGCGCCTCGTGCGCATGGTCGAGCACAATGCCGACCGCGTCAAATATAACCACCGCCAGTTCCGCTACGGCCGCATCCATTATAACCGCAGCGGGGTCTACACCGTGCTCTATGACGCGGACGGCAATGTCCTGCAGGGCACGTTCCCGGCGGAGTTCACGCCCGCAGAGCCCCTGCCGCTCGGCGGCGAGACCGTGCGCCTCGTCGACTGCGGGGAGAACGAATATTACGTCTACGATGTCCACGTGGATATGATGGTCGGCAGCGTCTGGCTGCGCGGCGTCATCGACGCGGACGCCAACGGCGGCGTCATGCGCGTCATCCTGCCGCTGGCGTGGTCGCTGCTGCCGGTGCTGCTGGTGCTGTCGGTCATCGGCGGGTATTTCATCGCCAGCCGCGCCCTGCGCCCCGTGCGCCAGCTCACGGCCGCGGCCAATGCCATCTCCGACGGGCAGGATCTCAAGGCGCGCATCGGCCTGCCGCATACGAGCGGCAGCGACGAGATCTATCAGCTCTCGGCCTCCTTTGACAACATGTTCGACCGGCTTGAGCGATCGTTCGAGGCCGAGCAGCGCTTCACGTCCGACGCCTCGCACGAGCTGCGCACGCCGACGACCGTCATCCTCGCCGCCTGCGAGGACGCGCGCAAGAACGCGCAGACGCCGGCGGATTATCAGGCGGCGCTCGATGTCATTGACCGGCAGGCGCACAAGATGTCGGCGCTCATCCGCAGCATGCTCGAGATCACGCGCCTCGACCAGGGCACACAGAAGGTGAACTGGGAGTATGCCGATCTCTCCGACCTCGTCACCGTCATCTGTGACGAGCAGGCCATGGTCGCGCGCCGCGGCATCCGCATCAGCTGTGCGGCCGAGCCGGGTATCTTTATCGACATGGATGTTTTTCTCATCTCGCGCGTCGTGCAGAATCTGCTCGACAATGCCTTCAAGTTCGGCGTGGACGATGGTTGGATCCATGTTGCGCTCCGCCGCGCGGCCGCGGGCGCCGAGCTGACCGTGCAGGATAACGGCATCGGTATCTCGCAGGAAAATCTGGATAAAATATGGCAGAGGTTCTATCAGGCCGACCCCAGCCGGCAGGAAAACGCCGGTCTGGGTCTGGGCCTGTCGATGGTGCAGCAGATCGTCACGCTCCACGGCGGCACGGTCGCCGTCGTGAGTACGCCCGGCCGCGGCACGACGTTCACGGTCACGCTGCCCGAACACCACGGAAAAGAGGAAAATTGATATGAAAAAAACCGTTTTGCGCGCCTATGCCCGTCTGATTGCGGAGGTCGGCGCACGTGTGCAGAAAGGGCAGGACGTCGTCATCGAGGCCGAGCTCGACCAGCCGGAGTTCGTGACCATGGTCGCCGATGCGTGCTACCACGCCGGGGCGCGCAAGGTCACAGTCACGTGGAAGCACCAGGCGCTCGAGAAGCTCGCCATCCGGCGCGAGAGCGTCAAAACGCTCCAGACTGTCGAGGCTTGGGAGCGCGCGAAGCTCCAGCACTATGTCGACACGCTCCCGTGCCGCATCTACCTGCTCAGCGAGGACCCGGACGGCCTGCGCGGCGTCAGCCCCGCGAAAATGGCCCGCGCCCGGCAGGGGCGCTACAGCGTCATCAAGCCCTACCGCGACCAGATGGAGGGGCGCTACCAGTGGTGCATCGCAGCCGTGCCCGGCGCGGCATGGGCCAAGAAGGTGTTTCCGCACGAGACAAAGGCCCGCGCCGTCGAAAAGCTCTGGGAGGCCATTTTGCACACCTGCCGCGTGGACGACGACCCCATCGCCGCGTGGAACGCGCACAATGCCGACCTGCAGGCGCGCTGCGACCATCTCAACAGCCTCGGCATCGCGTCGTTGGAGTATCACGCGTCCAACGGTACGAATCTCACCGTCGGCATGATTCCCGAAGCGCAGTTTTGCGGCGGCGGGGAGTACACGATCGGCGGCAGCTATTTTAACCCCAACCTGCCCACGGAGGAGTGCTTCATCTCGCCCAAGCGCGGCGAGGCAGAGGGCATCGTCTACTCGTCGAAGCCGCTGTCGTATCAGGGCCAGCTGATCGAGGACTTTTCCATCCGCTTCGAGCACGGCCGCGCCGTCGAGGCGCACGCGCGCACGAATGAGGCCCTGCTGCAAAAGCTCATCGCCATGGACGAAGGCTCTGCCTACCTCGGCGAGTGCGCGCTCGTGCCGTATGACAGCCCCATCAACCAGACAGGCATCCTGTTTTACAACACCCTGTTTGACGAAAATGCCTGCTGCCACCTCGCGCTCGGCATGGGCTTCATCGACACCATCCGCGACTACCCGAACCGCACGCTCGAGGAGATGCGCGCGCTCGGCGTGAACGACTCCATGATCCATGAGGATTTCATGATCGGCACGCCGGATCTGGCTGTCACGGCGCACTGCCGCGACGGCCGCACCGTCCCCGTGTTCCGGGACGGGACGTGGGCTTTTTGACCGAAATCCCACTTTTTCGTCGAAATACCGCGAATTGTGGTGCGATCCGATTTCGGAGCGCACCATTTTTCTCTGAAAGTGGGGAATTTGCGCGCAAAACCGTTGCATTTTCGCGGCGCGTATGGTAAGATACGCCTGCACGGAAAATCTTACCGCTTACTTGCACCTGACAGGAGGTGACCGGCATGAAGCGAGCCCTTTTGTGCACTCTGATCGCGGCAGCGCTGCTGCTCTGTGCCTGCACGCGCGCATCGGAGAGCACCGTGCGTGCGCCGGATGCCGGCGCACCGCTGACGCTGTGCCTTGGTGCCGGCCCTGTGACGCTTGACCCCGCGCGCACGGAAAACGGCATCGGTGCGACGTATGTGGTCAACCTTTTCGCCGGCCTGACCGGCTACCGCGCCGGCGGCGACGGGACGGCGGAGCTCACGCCTGAGCTGTGCGCGTCCCTGCCGGAGCCGGAGGCCCTGCCAGACGGGCGCGTGCGGTATGTTTTCATGCTGCGTGACGGCCTCACGTGGTCGGACGGCACGCCGCTCACGGCGGCGGACTTTGTCTACGCGTGGAACCGAGCCTGCACGCTCGAGGATGCGGCGGCGCCGTATCTCTTTGCCTGCATCGACGGCTACGGCACCGGCTGGCTGAACGTCGCGGCGTCGCCCGACGGGCGCACGCTCACCGTCGTGCTCGCGGAGACCATGCCGACATTTTTGCAGCTGTGCGCCCAACCGGCGTATGCACCGGTGCCCTCCGGCGCGGCGGACACTGCGAGCTGGACGGCCGACGGCGCGGTCTTTGCCGCCAGCGGGCCGTACACGGTCGCCGAGTGGACGACCGAGGGCCTCACTTACATGAAAAATCCCGCCTATTGGGACGCGGACAACGTCGCGGCCGAGACGGTGCGCTTCGTTTTTCAGAGCGATCCCAATGTCGCGGAGTCTGCCTTCCTCGCGCGGGAGTATGCGCTCAGCTGGTCGGTGCCGGACGCCGCGCTCGACGACCTGCGCACAAATCACGCGCCCGAGCTGCGCACCGTCAGCCAGCTCGGCACGTACAGCCTCTGCTTTTCCATGAGTGACCCGGCACTGAGCGTTTTTTCCCAGACGGAGCGCGCGCAGATCCGCACGGCGCTCGCACTGCTCATCGACCGGGATGCGCTCTGCGCCGACATCACGCCCGGCGCGCAGCAGAGCGCGAATGCGCCCATCCCGCCCGGCATCTCGGACGCCGACGGCAGCGCCTTTACTTCGCACAACGGTGCCGACGGCAAGGGCGGCGGCTATTACGGCAGCGATCACGAGGCCAACTGCAAGCAGGCCATTGCGCTCCTGCGGCAGGTGGCGGAGTCGTCCGGCCGGTTCACGGTCAACGCGCAGGGTGTGTGTGCCGGGTTCCCGGAGCTGACGTACCTGACGTCCGACGCGGCGGGCCACGTCGCCATCGCGGATGCTCTGCAGGCGCTCTACGCCCGCTACGGCATCTCGCTCACGGTCACGGCGCAGGACATGGACACCTTCCTCGCCAGCCGCGCCGCCGGGGGCTACTCCGTCACGCGCTGCAGCTTCAGCGCCGATATCGATGACCCCATGCCGTTTCTCTCCCTCTGGGCGAGTGGCGCGGGCAGCAACTGCGTCGCCCTCGGCCGCGGTGCACACGCGGACTACGCGGGCTACAGCGTCACGCTCGACGGCCGCACGAAGGACAACTGTACCTGGGCGGAGTCATACGACGCGCTGCTCTACCGCATCCAGAGCAGCGGCGACACGGCCGAGCGCTATTCGCTCATGCACCAGGCCGAGACGCTGCTCATGCAGACGGGCGCTGTCTGCCCGCTCTACTGGTACACGGACACCTACCTGTGCAACACGCACGTGCAGGGCCTGCTGTCCGGCCCGCTCGGCGCGCAGTACCTGATGGGCGCGCACGTGGAAAAGTGAATGCAGTGAGTGCAAAGTGAATGAAAATGAAAAAACAGCCCCGCTGCCGATTTCCCGGCAGCGGGGCTGCTGCAATATCGAATTTTACAGGAACACGAAAAACAGCATCACGATCAGATACGCGAACGCGAGCGTCATCGGCGCGAGCGCGAGCACGGCGGTCAGCCGCCAGTCGTCTGCGCTCTCCACGACTGTGCCCTCATAGACCGGCTCGCGCGTCCCGGCGAGCGTGCCGTGCAGGTAGCTGCGGTAGAGCTTCAGAAACTGCTTACCGTCGCGGTGGCCGATGCTATAGGATGCCTGCTCCGGCGTGCGGGGCTGCAGGGCGTGGTGTGTGCGCATCCGATGTTCCTCCTCATGCACCTCGAAAGGTGTCGAATCTTTCACAATGCTATTATACGCATTCGGACGCCGCGCGTCAACCGGGTAAGTTTTCCGGTGCGGCGGTCTCGGGCACGTGCGTCGCGTCGGGCGACGGTTCCGGCGTGACCTCCGGGGACGGCTCCGGTTTCGGCGTCGGCGGCGGGGGCAGGATGATCTGCGGCGGGTTTTTTGGTGTGGGCGTCGGCGTGGGCGCCACGGTCTGCACCGGCGTGGGCGCCGGGGCCGGGGGCTTGCGCGGGATGCTGCCGACTGCGAGCCACAGCGCCGCGATCACGGCGGCGAGCACGGCCAGCACGACGGCCACGGTCAAAATGATCTCGCGCCGGCGCGCGTGCGCATGCTTTTTGCGTTGGGATTCCTGCTCGGCGATCCGCGCGGCCGATACCTCGAACCGCCGCGTCTGCGACAGCTCCTCGGCCGGCGGCTGCGGCAGGGGGACGGCCGTCTCGGCGTCGAGCGCCGTGATCTCGATGAGCACGAGCGTGATGTTGTCGCCCGGCCCGGCGGCGAGCGCCTGCGCCATGAGCGACTGCCCCAGCTCCGGCAGCGGCAGGTCGGCGCCGAGTGCGGATTGCAGCTGCGTGTCGCTGAGCTTGCCGGTCAGCCCGTCGGTGCACAGCAGCAGCCGGTCGCCCACGGCGAGCGGCACGCTGGCCGCAAAATACGGCATGAGCCGCTGGCGCGCACCCAGCATGCCCAGATACTGCGTGAGCACGTGCTTGTCCGGGCTGTCGGCCGCGTCGGCGGCGGCAGCGCCGGCGTCGAGCTGCTCCTGATACTTGGTGTGGTCGCGCGAGATGCGCTGCAGCGCGCCGCCGCGCTGCAGATAGATGCGGCTGTCGCCGACGTTGCAGCAGTAGGCGTGGTTGCCGGTCAGGTGCACGGTCGCGGCGGTCGAGCCGCTGATCTGGCCGCTGGCCGCAATCATGTCGCACACGGCAACGTTTGCCCGGCGGAAGAAATCGAGTGCATCAAACGGCTCGTCACTGCTGCACGCGTGCAGCGTCTGCGCGCACAAAAGGGCCGCCTGCTCGCCGTTGGCCTCGCCGCCCATGCCGTCGAACACGCCGTAGATCAGGCGCTTACTCTCCTGCTCGGCGGCCGCCTCGGCCACAGGGATGGCAGGGTCGCGCTTGAACGTGCCGTTGCAGTAGTAGTTATCCTCGTTGTTGTCCCGGCCGGAGCCGATGTTCGTCTGCGCGTAGCACAGCGCCCGCATCGCGCATCCCTCCCATGCGAAATCTTCTCTGCTGCTATCGTACCGTTCGGCGGCCGGTTTGTCAACGTGCTGTCGGCCAGAGTACAGAAAAATCTCACCAAAACCGCCGCCGTGGGGATTCCATCGGCGGCGGTTTTGTGCTATGCTGGTCAAAAAGAGCGCCGCCGTGTGTCCGGCGGCGATGGGGGAACGGATATGAATGAACGATTGGATGCGGCGCTCGAGCAGCTGCCGTTCTGGCCGAACCTGACCGCGCCGCAGCGCGAGCTTGCGCGGCGCGGTGCGCGCCTGGCGCAGTATGACCGCGGGGCGCTCGTGCACGGGTGCGACGGGCAGTGCCTCGGCATGATCCGGGTGCAGACCGGCCGCCTGCGTGCGTGCATGCTCTCGGACGACGGGCGCGAGATCACGCTCTACCGCCTCACGGACGGGGACGCCTGCGTGCTGGCGGCGGCGTGCGTCATCCGGCAGATTACGTTCGAGGTGCAGCTCGTGGCCGATGCGCCGACGGAGCTGCTCATCCTCGGCGCGCACGTGTTCCAGCAGCTCACGGCCGAGAATATCCACGTCGAGTGCTGCATGTACCGCCTTGCGACCGAGCGCTTTTCCGACGTCATGTGGGCGATGCAGCAGCTGCTGTTCACGAGCTTTGACAAGCGCCTCGCGCAGTATCTCTGGGACGAGTCCGACCACGCCCGCGCGCCCGTGCGCGCCACGCACGAGCAGATCGCGCGCGACACCGGCGCCGTGCGCGAAACCGTCACACGTATGCTGCGCCACTTTGCCGATGATGGCATCGTCTCGCTCGGCCGCGGCACGGTCACGGTCACGGACGCCGAAAAACTGAGGAAGCTCGCCGGAATGTGACTTTGCCACAGAACGCGGGTGCATAAATCTGCTAAAATCAGCACATACAAACAAAGACAACCACTCCGGAAAGGAAGATTACCATGATTACACTGACGAAAGAAAACTTTGCGCAGGAGGTCCTGCAGTCCGATAAGCCCGTGCTTGTGGATTTCTGGGCGACGTGGTGCGGCCCCTGCCGCATGATGGCTCCCGTGGTCGAGGAGCTCGACGCCGAGCACCCGGAATACAAGTTCGGCAAGGTCAACGTGGACGAGCAGCCGGAGCTTGCGGGCGAATATCGCATCATGAGCATCCCGACGCTCATGGTGTTCCGCGGCGGTCAGGCCGCGGCTGTGAAGGTCGGCGTGACGCCGAAGGAAGAACTACTCAAACTCCTCGGCTGAGCCGGGGAATTGTGGATTAGAAGGAGGAGACAAGTATGCACTGCACTGTGAAAATGACCGAGGATCTGTATTGGGTCGGCGCGTCCGACCGCCGTCTGGCCCTGTTTGAGAGCGTGTACCCCATCCCGCGCGGCGTGTCGTACAACGCCTATGTCCTGCTCGACGAAAAGACCGTCCTGCTCGACACGGTGGACCAGTCCGTCGCCGGCCAGTTCTTTGAAAACCTTGCTTATGTCCTCGGCGATCGTCCGCTGGACTACATCGTCGTGCACCACATGGAGCCCGACCACGCCAAGACGCTTGAGGAGACCGTGCGCCGCTATCCCGAGGCGAAGATCATCTGCAACGCGAAGATCCGCGATATGATCCGCAACTACTTTACCTTCGACATTGATGCCCGCGCTATCCTCATGGCCGAGGGCGATACATACTGCTTCGGCAAGCACACGTTTGCCTATGTCATGGCACCGATGGTCCACTGGCCGGAGGTCATGGTCAGCTTTGATACCACGACCGGCACGCTCTTTTCCGCCGACGCCTTCGGCACGTTCGGCGCGCTGAGCGGCAATCTCTATGCCGATGAGTACGACTTTGAGCACGACTGGCTGCCGGATGCCCGCCGCTACTATACGAACATCGTCGGCAAGTACGGCACGCAGGTGCAGGCCCTGCTCAAGAAAGCCGCCACGCTCGACATCCGCATGATCTGCCCGCTGCACGGCCCCGTCTGGCGCAAGAACATCGGCTGGTTTGTCGATAAGTACAGCAAGTGGAGCTCCTACACGCCCGAGCAGGAGGGCAGCGTGCTCATCGCCTACTCCTCCGTCTACGGCCACACGGAAAACGCGGCGCAGGTGCTCGCCACCATGCTCGCCGGGCGCGGCGTGCGCAACATCGCCATGTATGACGTCTCCGTCACGCACCCGAGCTATGTCGTGGCCGAGGCCTTCCGCTGCAGCCACCTCGTGTTCGCGTCCACGACGTACAACGCCGGCATCTTCTGCAACATGGAGACGGCGCTGCTCGACATCGCGGCACACAACCTCCAGAACCGCACCATCGCCCTGATCGAAAACGGCTCCTGGGCACCGACGGCCGGCAAGCTCATGCGCGGCATCCTCTCCAAGCTCAAGAATGTGGACATCCTCAACGAGACGCTTACCATCAAATCCTCGCTCAAGGACGACCAGCTCACTGCGCTCGCCGAGATTGCGGACGCGCTTGTGGCCTCCATGCCGAAGCCGCGCCCGATCGTCAACGAGGGCAAGCAGAACCCCGCCGCGCTCTTCAAGTTCCAGTACGGCCTGTTCGCGCTCTCCGCCCGCGAAGGGGACAAGGACAATGCCTGCGTCATCAACACCGCCATCCAGATGGCCAACAAGCCCGAGCGCATCTCCATCTCGGTCATCAAGGCCAACTACACCTGCGGCATGATCGAGCGCACCGGCGTGTTCAACCTCTCGCTGCTGACGAAGGAAGTGCCGTTTGCCTTCTTCCAGCACTTCGGCTTCCAGTCCGGCGCGGATGTGGACAAGTTCGCAGACTGGACGGACTGCGCCCGCAGCGACAACGGCCTGTATTACATCAACCGCTATACCAACGCCATGTTCTCCTGCCGCGTCGTTGAAAGCTACGACCAGGGCAGCCACCGGCTCTTCATCGCCGAGATCACGGAGTCCAAGCTCTTCAGCAACGACGAGACCGTGACCTACGACTATTACCGCAGCCACATCAAGCCTGCGCCGCCGAAACTGGCCCCCGCCGAGAAGGCGACCTGGGTCTGCTCCGTGTGCGGCTACGTGTACGAGGGCGAGACGCTCCCGGCCGATTTCATCTGCCCGCTGTGCAAGCACCCGGCGTCCGACTTCGTCAAGCACGAGGCCAAGCCCGCGGAAAAGCGCGTCGGCTTCGTCTGCACCGTCTGCGGCTACGTGTACGAGGGCGCGGACATGCCGGACGACTTTGTCTGCCCGCTGTGCCACCACCCGAAGTCTGATTTCAAACCGCTCGAGTAAGCTCCCCCCGAATAGAGAAAAATGCCCCGCCGCAGATTCCTGCGGCGGGGCATTGTACGTTTTCATGATTTCGGCAGCACGCGCAGCCAGTTGTCGGAAAAGAGAGCCTGCAGCAGCGCACTGTCATAGCCGCGGGCTGTGAGCGCTGCATAGAGCCGCGGATAGTCCTGCACGCCGGTGATGCCGCCGCCGAGCGTGTCGCATCCGTCGAGGTCGCCGCCGAGCGCGAGCGTTTCGTCGCCGCCGAGGTCAAGCAGGTGCTCGACGTGGCGCACGACGGCGTCCATGCCGTCGCCGCCGAGAAAGTCCGTGTAGAGGTTCAGGCCGACCACGCCGCCGCTGTCGCGGATGGCGCAGAAGAGGTCGTCCGAGAGGTTGCGCGTGTGCGCACAGACGGCGCGGCTGTTCGCGTGTGAGGCGATCACCGGACCGAGCCCGAGCCGCACCACGTCCCACGCAGCCGCCTCCGACAGGTGCGATACGTCCGGCAGCATCCGGTGCGCATACAGTGCGCGCACAAAGTCGCGCCCCTGCGCCGTGAGCCCCTGCGCCGGTGCGTCGCAGTGCGAGCCCGCGAGGGCGTTCGCGTGGTTCCACGTCAGCGTCACGTACACGCACTCCCACGCCGTCGCGTCGTCCAGCCGCCCGGGATCGCAGTTGAGCAGCTCCGCGCCCTCGATGCCGAGCAGCGCGGCCGTTTTCCCGGCGGCCCAGGCGGCGCGCACGTCCCGCGCCGTGCGGCAGCGGCGGACGAGATCGGCATTGCGCGCGCATTCGCGCTCCAGCAGCGCGTGCTGCCGCTGCGCGATGGCATAGAGCGGCTCGTTTATCGCTGCGCTGTCGGCAAACACGGCGAAGATCTGCGCGTGCTGCCCGAGGGCCGCGCAGCGTGCGAGATCGACGTGCCCGGTGTTTTGCCGTAGGCCTTCGCCGGCGGCCATGCAGCGCGCGAGCGTGTCGCAGTGGCCGTCAAAGCAGCGCATCACGCGTCCTCCCGCCGGGTCACGGCCTCGAGATAGTCATAGTACGGCAGCAGAAAGCCGAACCCGCGCACAAGCTCCTCCGCCAGCGCGGGGGAGAAGAGCAGGTCGTCGTGCTCGCGCACGCACGAGAGGTCGAGCACGCGCTTATTGTACCACGGGCGCAGGAGCGTGCCGGGGTCGCCCTTCGCGCGGGCGTAGTCCTGTCCCGTGAGCACGAAGGTGTCCTGCGCGTTCAGCTGCTCTGCCAGCGCCGTCAGCGGCAGGGGATCGGCGTCGATCGCGCGGCGGAAGCACGCCATCGTGTTCGCCTTCGCCCAGTAAAAGCCCATGCCGTAGCTGTAGTTGTGTGGGGTGATCTCAAAATAAAACGCCGGGATCTCCGGCCCGCGGCTGCTGTCGCACCGCAGCGTGAACCAGAGGTTCTCCTTGTACGGCCCGCTGCCGTGCAGCCGCCGCGCGTCGCGGTAGATGCGTGCCACGTGCAGGTACCACTTCCGGTCGGGGTACGCCTGCTCGAGCGCCGCCGTCACGTCCGCAGCCAGCGCCTTCATGGGCCGGTCGAGTGTGTCGAGAAATACCTGCTTGTGCTCCAGGAACCACGGGCGCTCGTTGTGAAAGCGCAGCTCCCAGAGAAAGTCGATCGTTGCATCGGAAAAGCCTGTGAACATGTGTGTTTCGCTCCTTGTCTCTGCGTGGAAAGTATCCCTATCTTACGCCGAAATATCTGTCCGTGCAAGGTCCGGCGCAATGGAGAAATCTTTGTTATTTTCAGGGTTATTGTCACATTGCCGAATCATGGTTGCATTTTTGGCAAATCTTTTGTATACTACTCCTTGCGCGGCCGTTTTGCCGCCGGGAAAATGAAAAATTGCAGAGGAGACAAATCATGATTGACAAAATTGACAGTGTGGTCAATGCAATCGGCGGCTTTTTGTACCAGCCGTACATCGTGCCGCTGTTTCTGATCGTCGCGGGCCTGTATTTCACGATCCGCACCGGTCTGATCCAGTTCCGCCTGTTTGGCGAGTCTATCCACGTCGTCGCGGAAAAGCCGAAGGAGAAGGGCAGCATTTCCTCGTTCGGTGCACTCATGGTGTCCACGGCGTCCCGTGTCGGCACCGGCAACATCGTCGGCGTGTCCACGGCCATCTGCCTCGGCGGCTTCGGCGCCGTGTTCTGGATGTGGGTCGTGGCGCTGCTCGGCGGGGCGAGCGCATTCATCGAGTCCGCGCTCGCGCAGGTCTATAAGAAAAAAGACGGCAAGGGCGGCTGCGTCGGCGGCCCGTCGTATTACATGGAGCAGGCACTGCACCAGCGCTGGCTCGGCATCATCTTCGCCGTCGTGCTCATCCTGACGTATGCCGTGGGCTACAACATGCTTGCTTCCTACAACCTGCAGGACGCTTTCTCCGGCTTTGGCTTCTACGCCAAGAGCCGCACGCCGTACATCATTGGCGCAATCCTGGCAGTGCTGTTTGCGGTGTGCGTGCTTGGCGGCGGTAAACGCCTGACTGATATTACGGGCGTGCTCGTTCCGGTCATGGGCGTGCTGTATATCCTCGTGTCGCTCATCGTCATCTTTATGAATATCAGGATCTTCCCGGGCGTCATCGCCAATATCTTCCGTGATGCGTTCAATTTCAAGGCGGCGTTCAGCGGCTTCACTGGTTCATGCATCATGTGGGGCATCAAGCGCGGCCTGTACTCCAACGAGGCCGGCATGGGCTCGGCGCCGAACGCGGCCGCCACGGCCGATGTCTCGCACCCGGCCAAGCAGGGCCTTGTGCAGATGCTGTCCGTGTTCATCGACACGCTGCTCATCTGCTCGGCCACGGCGTTCATGTGCCTGTGCTCCGGCGTCGTGCCGACCAAGGAAGCGGCCGGCGCGGCCTATGTGCAGGCGTCCATGCAGCAGGCGCTCGGCAGCTTCGGCCCCATCTTTATCGCCGTGTCCATGAGCCTGTTCGCATTCACGACGCTCATCGGCAACTACTATTATTGCGAGGGCTGCCTGAAGTATATCCTCCGGCGCGACCCGAGCCGCGGCGGCATGCTGGTCTTCCGTCTGGCCGCGACGGCGCTCGTGTTCGTCGGTGCTATCGTCAGCGCCGGTCTCGCGTGGGATACAGCCGACATGCTTCAGGGCACGATGGTCATCATCAACATCCCCGTCATCCTCATCCTCGGCAACAAGGGTGTGGCTGTGCTCAAGGACTACATGCGCCAGCGCAAGGAGGGCAAAATCCCCGAGTTCCATGCCGCCGACATCGGCATCACCGGTACGGACTACTGGAACTGAGCCACCCGAAAACCGAATACGGAAAAGGGCTTGTCACCTCGTGTGACAAGCCCTTTTTCTATGCGCCATGCTTACATCGGGCACGACGTCCGATACGCGATGGACGGATGCAGCGAGATCTCCTGCGGATAGCTTGCGCGGCCGGTGGCGATGTCCATTGCCAGACGCATTGCCATATAGCACAGATCCCGAAATTTCAGGTCAATGGTGGTGATCGGCGGGTTGCTGTAGGCGAGCAGGTCCTCGTCGCTGGAGCTGGTGGTGATGATCTGGACATCCTTGCCGACGGAGATGTTCTCCTCGGACAGGGCGCTGGAGATGCCGAGCGCCGTCATGTCATAGGTGCAGAAAATCACTTTTTTCAGCCGGTTGCTGCGCACCAGCGCCTTACCCAGCTCGTAGCCGGCGCGGATGCTCGTGTCGGCGCTGATGGTGTTGTGCTCCAGATTCACGCCGTGCTGCAGGCAGTAGTCGGCGAAAGCGTTGCCGCGCCAGGATGCGCCGAACAGCGACGGGGACGAGACGAGCAGAATGCTGTTGCCGCCTTTTTTGATCGCGTGTTCGGCAGCGATTCGGCCGGATTCCAGCTGGTCGAAGCCGACATAGGAGTAATTTGGCAGGGTGCGGTTGAGCAGGATGACCGGCACGAGCGTCTGTTTCTCGGAGAGATTGGCCAGATCCGTGCCGCTGGGTGAGATCACGATGGCGGAGGCGCCTTTCTGCGCGGTCCACAGCTCACGCTGGAGATGCAGCTTGTTTTGCGTGTAGGGACGCAGCACGATGTCAATATTGGAGTTTTCCGCATCCACGATGCGGTTGAAGGCGTCCAGAAATGTCGGCAGGAGCATTTTGAGCCCCGAGAGCGGAAAGTAAACCGTGACACGGTACTTGAGCACTGCCTTGTTGCGTCCTTTGTATTCATAGTCGAGGCTTTCCGCCGCTTTTCGGATCTCCTGCTGTGTCTGCTCGGTGATGCGCTTTTCCGTGCCGCGGCCGGACAGGACATAGGAGACGGTCGCCGTGGAGACGCCGCATATGTCCGCGATGTCTTTGAGTGTTGCCATAGTGGGAAGCATCCTTTGTGTTGTTTTTGTTGCGCGGGTGAACCGCTGTTGCTTAACATTATACTAAACAGGCATTAAAAAAGCAATACATGCTTAACTTATTTTAAATTAATATTGCTTATCTTGAAATAAATTAAGCACAATTGTGTCGAAATGCTGAATAATCACCGTCTAAAAATGGGCGAAATGATGATATTGCAGCGTTTTTGCGATTCCTGATTGACAAATTTCAAGGAAAGTGCAAAATATAAGTAACGATTGACAAGGTTTTGACTCAGGTTTATTAAGCTTAACTTGTTAAGCAAAACGTTGTTACAGAAACATAAGGTAGTCACGAAATAGAAAAAATGGAATGTCAGGAGGAATCTATCATGGCAAACAAGATCAATGTTTTGGAATGCGGCCCGCGCGACGGTTGGCAGAACCTCAAGCAGATGCTGACGTTCGACCAGAAGATGGATCTGATCGACCGGATGTTTGATGCAGGTGTGACACAGATGGAGGTCACGTCTTTCGTCAGCCCCAAGGCGATCCCGCAGATGGCGGACGCAGCGGACGTAGCCAAAGCGTGCATTGAAAAGCACCCTGACGCGACGCTGTACGCGCTCGTGCCGAACTTCCGCGGTGTGGAAAATGCGTTCAACGCCGGCATCCGCAATGTGTCTTATGTGATCTCGGTCAGCGAGAGCCACAACAAGGCCAACATCCGCAGAACGCACGAGGAGTCCCTCGCCGAGCTGCAGAAGATCATGGATACTTACCCGCAGATGAACATCTGTGTCGCGCTTGCGACGGTGTTCGGCTGCCCGTTTGAAGGCATCCCGCCGATCCAGAAGCCGGTTGACTTCGCAAAGCGTGTCTATGACATGGGCATCCGCTCCATCTGTCTGGCCGATACGATCGGCATCGCCGATCCGCATCAGGTTCGTGAGACGATCCAGGCCATGGTCGAGACGATGCCGGACTGCGAGTTCCAGATCCACATCCACGATACCCGCGGCATGGGCCTGGCCAACACGCTCGCTGCCATTGAGTGCGGCATTACCACCGTGCAGTCCACGCTCGGCGGCCTCGGCGGCTGCCCGTTTGCACCGGGCGCTTCCGGCAACACCGCCACGGAGGATCTCGTGTACATGCTCCAGCGCATGGGCTATGACACGGGTATTGACTTTGAAAAGCTGCTGGCTGCCGCCAAGTATCAGAAGAGCTTTGTCGACGGTATCTACAGCGGCCATCAGCAGAACATCAACACCAAGACGCCGCCCTGCTGTTGAGACGCACGGCTGTCCATCATTTGAAAGAAAACTGAGAGGGAAATATTTATGGAAACTGCATTTGACATTATTTCGTTGGTGCTGTTCATCGTCGTGATCCTGCTGGCTTTCTTCCGCAAGGTCAACGTCGGTGTTGTGGCAGTCACATTCGGCGTCATCATGGTGCGTATCTTCGGTCTGACCGATAAGGATCTGATCGGCGGCTTCAGCACCTCCATGTTTACCACACTCGTCGGCATCACGCTGCTGTTCGCGGCCATCACGCAGACCGGCGCGCTGGATCTGCTGGCCAGAAAGATCATCGCGCTGGCCGGAAACAAGATGTGGGTTTTGCCCATCATGGTCTACATCGCCGGCTTCGTCATCGCCGGTGTTGGTCCCGGCGCTGTGCCTGCGCTGGCGATCATCCCCGCACTCGCGGCGATCATCGCCGTGGAGGTCGGCTTCAACCCGCTGATGCTCGTCCTGATCGGCGAGCAGGGTCTGATGGCCGGACGTATGACACCTATCACGCCTGAGGCTGCCATCATCACCGGCGCTGCAGCCGAGGCCAACATCGCAAACGTCATGCCCACCATCCTGGTCTGCCAGACGCTCGTGACGATCGTGTCCTCGTTCGTGTTCTGGTTCATCTTCAAGGGTCACAAGGTCAAGCAGCCGCTCAACCCGATCGAGCGCGGCACGCTCGAGAAGTTCAACGCCAAGCAGATCATCTCTCTGCTGAGCATCGTGCTCATGCTCGTGCTGCTGATCTTCGTCAAGGTCAACATCGGTGTCGCCGCCTTCGCGGTCGCCGGCCTGCTGTTCCTGTTCGGCGTTGCCGACGACGGCAAGGCGCTCAAGTCCCTGCCCTGGGGCACCATCGTGATGGTCCTCGCGGTCGGCTCCCTGCTCAACATCGTCAACAAGATGGGCGGCATCGATCTGATGAGCAACGCGCTCGCCAAGATCATGACCAAGGGCACTGCGACTCCGTTCATGGGCATCTCCGCTGCGCTGCTGAGCCTTGTCAGCTCCGCGCTCGGCGTGGTGTACCCGACGATGATGCCGATGTGCGCGGACATCGCTGCCCAGGTCGGCGGCGTGAATCCGGTCGCGCTGATGGCGGCTGTCGGCGCCGGCGGCTCTCTGTCCGGCATCTCCCCGCTGTCCACCGGCGGCGCGCTGGCTATGGCGGCGCTTGCGACTGCGCTCCCCAACCGCACCAAGGAGGACGAGAACAAGACGTTCGTGCAGCTGTTCATCTACGCCGGCCTTGCGATCGTGATCCTGATCGTGCTCTGCTCGACCATCTACGTCCCGCTGGCAAACCTGCTGCACGGCTGATCCCGGAAATCGTTTGACTGCAATCTGATTATCTGACAAAGGAGATATTTCCATGGAAAAAGCATTGAGTAATATTACCGTTCTGGACCTGACCCGCGTTCTGGCCGGTCCGTACTGCACGATGATGCTCGCCGACTACGGCGCAAACGTCATCAAGATCGAGATGCCGGGCAAGGGCGACGACACCCGCGCCATGGGCCCGAAGAAGAACGACTACAGCATGTACTATGCCTACGTCAACCGCGGCAAGAAGGGCATCACCCTGAACCTGAAGTCTGAGGAGGGCAAAAAGCTCTTCCTCGAGATGGTCAAGAAGGCTGACGTCGTCGTCGAGAACTACCGCCCCGGCGTCATGGACAAGCTGGGTGTCGGCTATGACGTGCTCAAGGAGGTCAATGACCAGATCATCTACGCCGCCGTCTCCGGCTTCGGCTGCTACGGTCCAAAGCACCAGCGCCCCGGCTATGACATCATCGCGCAGGCCACCTCCGGCCTGATGAGCATCACCGGCGAGGCCGGCGGTCAGCCGCTGCGTGTCGGCAATGCCATGGGCGACGTGCTCGGCGGCATGAACCTCACCATCGGCATCCTCATGGCGCTCAACGCCCGCACCGTCACCGGCCGCGGCCAGCGCGTGGACGTCGCGCTCGTTGACTCCGTCGTCTCCAGCCTCGAGGTCGGCTGGCAGCGCTTCTTCGCCTCCGGCAAGCAGCCCGAGCTGATCGGCAACCGCTACGCCTCCGCCTTCCCGTATGACTCCTTCCAGGCCAGCGACGGACGCTTCGTCATCGGCTGCGGCAACGACAAGCTCTTCACGCTCCTGTGCACCAAGGCGCTCGACCGCCCCGAGCTGCTCGAGGATCCGCGCTTTGACACCAACATCCACCGCTGCGAGAACTACGCCGCGCTCAAGCCCGAGATCGAGAAGTGGAGCTCCCAGCACACCATTCAGCAGTGCGTGGACATCATCGATGCGGCCGGTGTCCCGGTTGCGCCGATCAACATGCTCGCCGATGTCGTCAACGATGACCACATCGCCAATGCGCGTGAGATGTTTGTGCACCTGCAGCACCCGGTCATCGGCGACATGATCGTGCCCGGCAACCCGGTCAAGCTCATGGACACCAAGCCGGAGATCAACAAGTGCGCACCGGATCTGGGTCAGGACAACAAGGCAATCTATGAGGGAATGCTCGGCCTGTCCGATGCCGACCTTGCCAAACTGAAAGAAGAAAAAGTGATCTGATCTGCAAGCTTTCGTTTGCTCTCCAAAACTCCCTTCTTATTTATCTCTTCCTTTTTTTCTTTCTTTACTATACAAAATCCCATGGCGAAAATCGCCATGGGATTTTTGTGCTTTCTGCGTATGCTGTTTATGCGGGAATGCGGCGGTACAGCCGTGCGCGGATGAGCGTTGCGAGCGCAAGCTTGATCGCGTCCGGCAGTAGAAACGGCAGCACACATTTGGCCAGCACTACGCCGAGCGTGATCGCGCCCGTGCGGGTGTAGACGATGAGAAACCATGCCGTGCCGAATGCGTAGCACACGAGCAGCCCCACGGCTGCCGACAGCACGAACACCCACTGCCCGAGTCCCCAGCGCGCCTGTGCGAGAGCGATGATGAGCGCCAGCAGGATGAAGCCGACGAGGTATCCGCCGGTCGTGCCGATCAGGGCGGCGAAGCCGCCGCGAAAGCCTGCGAACACCGGCGCACCCACCGCGCCCAGCAGCAGATACACCAGCACGCTCACCGTGCCGCGCCGGCCGCCGAGCAGGCCGCACACGGCGAAGATCGCGAACGTCTGCAGCGTGAACGGCACGTCCGCCGGGATGCTGATCCATGCGCACACGGCGATAAGCGCCGCACCGATCGCGCAAAAGCAAAGGTCTCTGGTCGAAAATTTCATAAGATCTCCTCCGATTGTAAAGCAAAATGAAAATTGAATTGACAATTTGACGATAGCACAGACGTTGTAAATTGTCAACAATTTCTGAAAAGCGCTTTACAATTCCGGCACCATCGGCTAAACTGGCATCAGAGAGATTCGTAAAGGAGTGTGGTTTCATGCTGCGGGATGATGTTTTGCTCCTGCTCACGGAGGCGGAGGGGTATCTCTCCGGCGAGGAGATGCGCGAAAAGCTGGGCGTGTCGCGCGCGGCGGTCAGCCAGGCGGTGCGCGCACTGCGCGCCGACGGTTATGACATCGACGCGGTCACAAACCGGGGCTACTGCCTGCGTGCGCGGCCGGATACGCTCACGGCCGGGGACGTGCTGCCCTACCTGCCGGAGGCGCGGCGGGCGACGGTGCAGTGCTTTGCGCAGATCGACTCCACGAACAGCTACCTGAAGGCGGAGGCCATGCGCGGCGCGCCGGACGGCCTGTGCGCCATCGCCGACCGGCAGACGGCCGGGCGCGGCCGGGCCGGCCGGCCGTTTCGTTCGGACGCAGGGCAGGGGGTTTATTTGTCCATGCTCCTGCGGCCGGTCTGCGCGCCCATGGCGGCCATGACCGTGACGGCGCACGTTGCGGTGGCCATTTGCCGCGCACTTGAGGTGTTTGGCGTGCAGCCGAAGATCAAGTGGACGAACGACCTGGTCCTCGGTACGAAAAAACTCTGCGGCATTCTCACGGAGCTGACCGTCGAGGCCGAGACCGGCACGGTCGATTCCATCGTGGCCGGTATCGGTGTGAACGTCCGTCAGCGGCCGGAGGATTTCCCGCCGGAGCTGCGCACCATCGCGGGCTCGGTCCGGTCCGAGACCGGGCTGGAAATTTCCCGCGCGCGTCTGGCGGCCGAGATGGTGCGCGCGCTCGACCAAATGTATCTCGACTGGCAGCGCGATCCGCGCGCGTATCTGGACGATTACCGCGCGCGCTGCATCACGGTCGGCCGGCCGGTGCGCGTCGTGCGCGGCGAGCTTGTCCGCACCGGCTTCGCTGAGGCGGTGGACGATGACTTTGCGCTCGTCGTCCGCTGGCCGGACGGCGCGCGCGAGACCGTCACCGGCGGCGATGTGTCCGTGCGCGGCCTGTTCGGCTACCTGGATTAAGGAGGCGCGCATGGCGGACACTTTGTGCATTTCCACCGCGCTGCCGACGACGGCGCGCGTGCGCGCGTTTTACGATGACCTGACCGACGCCATGGCCGATGCGCCTTATCCGCCCGGCTGACGCAAGGGTGTGTACCCCACGCAGGCGTTCCTGGACGCGTCCATCGCGCACGGCGAGCTGTTTCTCGCGGAGCTGGACGGCGCGCTCGCCGGCTGTATGGTGCAGTATGCCATCGGTACTGCGCGCTCACAGGGCTGCCGCGCACTGCGGCTCGACGTGCTGGACGGCAACGTCCCGGCCGAGCGGCTCTACACCGGGCAGGGCTTTGCCCGCCGCGGCACGGTGCGGATGTTTTATGACGACACCGACTACGGCCTCTATGAATACCTGCTGTGAGCGGGCAGAAAAATCCGGCTGCGGAATTCCGCAGCCGGTTTTCACATGTTGGTGCGCTCAGTACGCGCTGATAGGCAGCGAGTCGTCGTCCTGCCCCTTTTCCACGGAGCGGATGACGATGTCGTAGCCGACGTTCTCATTGACCTGCACGTGCACGGTCTCGCCCGCGCGGTGGCCCATGACGGCCTTGCCGACGGGGGACTCCTTGCTGATGAGGCCCTCGAGCGCGTTCTGCCGCAGCGTTGTTACGAGGCGGATCGTCTGCTCCTCGTCGTCGTCCGGGATATAGATGACCACCTTGTCGAACAGACCCACCACATCAAAGGACGAGTGGTCGGAGATGACCTTCGCCGTGTCCACCATCCGCTGCAGATAGCGGATGCGGCTGTCGTTGCGGTTTTTCTCGCGCTTGGCGGCCTTGTATTCGAAGTTTTCGCTCAGGTCGCCGAAGCCGCGCGCCACCTTGACCTCCTCGATCAGCTTCGGCCGCAGCTGAAGCGTGCGGTAGTCGATCTCGTCTTTCATCTTCTGAATGTCGACTTCCGTCAGTTCGTCATACATGAAAAACACCTCGATTTCTCAGGTGTCCATCTTATCACATTCCGTGTCGGAAGAAAAGGCTTTGCGGTCGTTTTCCACGAGCTGCTTGTGAAAGATCGCGCGGAACACGCCGCGCGTGGCCGGCCCTGCGGCAAAGATCTGCCACAGCAGCGCCCACGGCAGGTTGCGGTAGAGCGTGGCGAGAAAGCGCGCGAAAAACTCCGCGTCGATGCCCGTGAACAGCGCCGTTGCGATCAGGCTCATCGACGGGCACATGACCATGACCGTGCAGCCGGACACGGCCAGCGTCACGAGCAGCGGATTGTCGCGCCCCAGCTGAACGAATCTGTGCGCGATGTGCTGCCCCGCGCGGCTGCCGTAGAGCGTGGAGACGACAAAGACGATCGCGCCCATGAACGCGGTCTCCTTCAGCGCGGGCAGAAAGACCACGTTTGACATCGCGCCGAGCTTGTGCGCGACGTTGGCGACCTCCATCCCCAGCGCCATGAAATACGACATCAGCAGTCCGAAGACCGCACCCTGTGTTTTTGTCTGCGGCATATTGCAGACCTCCTTTTTTGATGTGCGGCGGCGAAGCGCCGGGCAAACAAAAAAGCGCACAGCGTCCGGTGTCCGGATGCTGCACGCTTTGCGTTCCTGTTGAGTCAGTGCTACACGAGCCAAGTTCTTTTTTAGCAGATTCCGGCCGAAAAGTCAAGCGCCGGCACATGAATTTCTGCCGTCCGGGCACACTATCCGGTATCGAAAGGAGTGGTTCGGATGGATCTGCTGCAAGTGGCGGTCACAGCCGTGGGCGCGTTTGCGGCGCTGTTTCTGCTCTCAAAGCTCATGGGCCACCGCCAGATCTCGGAGCTGAGCGTCTTTGACTACGTCAACGGCATCACCATCGGCTCCATTGCCGCCGAGATGGCCACGGAGCTGGAAAAGCCGCTGCGTCCGCTCGCGGCCATGGTGGTCTGGGCGCTGCTGGTGTGGCTGCTCGAGGCGCTGACGAGCAAGTGCCCGCGCCTGCGCAAATATATCAGCGGCTCGCCGTCGATCGTCTTTGACAACGGCAAGCTCTACCGCCGCAACATGAAAAAGGCCCGCCTCGACCTGAGCGAGTTCCTCATCCAGTGCCGCCAGCAGGGCTTTTTCGACCTTGGCGCCATCCAGACGGCGGTCTATGAGCCCGACGGCCGCCTGACCATTCTGCCCGTGGCGGCCCGCCGCCCGGCCACACCGGAGGATATGGGCATTGCCCCGGAAAAGGAGCAGATCTTCACCGAGCTCGTCATGGACGGCCGCGTTCTCGGCGAGAACCTGCACCGCATGGGCGTGGACGAGACGTGGCTGCTCAAGCAGCTGCGCCAGCAGGGGTACCACAGCGCGCGCGAGGTGTTCCTCGCCGTGGCCGATGCCAACAAGCAGGTGGCTGTTTACCCGGTCAGCACTTGACAGAGCCCGAAAAACGCGCTATGATTGCTTCAAATTATTGAACTTTTTGAAGCAAGAGGCGATCACTATGCAGCATACGGAGCTTCGGCGCACGGGGAAGTTTCTGCTCTTCTCGTGCTCGGCTGGGCTGATCGAGCTCGGCAGCTTTGCGCTCTTCAACGAGGCGTTTCACTGGCCGTACTGGGGCGCGTACCTGACGGCGCTCGTGCTGTCGGTGCTGTGGAACTTCACGTGCAACCGGCGCTATACCTTCCGCTCGACGGAGAAGGTGGCGCGGGCCATGGCGCTCGTGTTTTTGTACTACTGCGCGTTCACGCCGCTGTCTACGCTGCTCGAGCACCGGCTCGCGGACGTGCAGGAGTGGAACGGCTATCTCGTGACGTTTTTGAACATGGTGCTGAATTTCGTGACGGAGTTTCTCTACCAGCGCTTCGTGGTCTACCGCAACTCGCTGGACACGAACAAATTCGCGCATTAAAACGAAAACGCTCCCGCTGCGTGCGGGAGCGTTTTCCTATCAGGTCTCGGTTTTCGGTTCGCTTTCCACGTCCGGCAGCGTGAACCCCGGGAAATATTTCTCCGCGAAGGCCACCTGCGGCACTTGAAACGTCCGCCCGCGCAGGTATTCCAGGATGCCTGCGTCCGTCGGCAGCGTGAATGTGAGCTTGTAGGAATAGAGCATCTGCCCCGTCTCGCCGTAGGTGCGGTTGATGCGCTCGCGGCCGTACTTCCCGTCGCCGAGCAGGGGGCAGCCGGCGGCGGCCATCTGTGCGCGGATCTGATGCGTGCGGCCGGTCAGCAGGCGGCACTCGACGAGCGAGAGCCCCCGGCGGCTTTGCAGCGTGCGGTATTCCGTCACGGCGGTCTTGGCGCCGGGCTGCGGCTTTTTCGTCACGTAGACCTGGTTTTTCACCGCGTCCTTGAACAGATACCCCTCCAGCCGTCCCTCGGCGGGCCGCGGCCGGCCGCAGACGACGCAGAGGTAGGACTTTTCGATCTCGCGGCCGCGGATCTTGTCGTTCAAAATGCGCAGCGCCTCGGCGTTTTTCGCCGCGATGACGATGCCGCCGGTATTGCGGTCGATGCGGTTGCACAGCGCGGGGGTGAAAGCGTTTTCGGCCTTCGGATCCCACTGACCGTTCTGGCGCAGGTAGGCTTGAATGTTTGAGATGAGCGTATCCCAGCTCCATTCGCCCGCGCTGTGGCACAGCACGCCGGGCTTTTTGTCCGCCAGCAGGATGTTCTCGTCCTCGTAGACGATGTCGAGCCGCGGCGTTGCGATCTTCAGCCAGGCGTTGTGCTCCGTGGGCTTTTCAAAAAACTCGTCGTTGATATATAATTGCAGCACGTCCCCCTCGACGAGGCGCACGTCGCGCTTGGTGCCCTTGCCGTTGCGCTTGATGCGCTTGAGGCGGATATATTTCTGCAGCAGCGATTCCGGCAGCAGGGGAACGGCTTTGCCGACGAAGCGGTCGAGCCGCTGACCGGCGTCATTTTTGCGTATCTGGATCTCTTTCATGTCACACACCATCTCCACGCAACGATTATCGCGGATTTTCAGCGCATTGTCAACACAAATTCCTGTTGACAATTGGGGTAGATATCATCTATAATACTAAAGCGATTGTGCGAGGTGCGCTATGAAGCTGAATCTGAGAGAAATCATAGAAATTCCCGGCGGCAGTGTTCCGTTTGCGCAGGAGCTGGACACGGCCCTGCTCGACTTTCCCTCCGTCCGGGCTTACACCGCGCCGATCACGGCCGAGGGCAAGGTGGTCAATACGGCCGGCATCCTCACACTGCAGGGCAAACTGCATGCGGAGATGCTGTGCGTGTGCGACCGCTGCGGCGCGGAGTTTCCGCGCACGGTCGACCTCGACCTGCACGCCGACATCACGGCGGATGCGCAGGACGACGATCCTGAGGTGTTTACGCTCGACGGAGACTGGCTCGATGTGGACGAGGTGCTCTCCACCTGCTTCATCCTCAGCATGGATACCAAGTGCCTGTGCAAGCCCGACTGTGCCGGACTGTGCGACCGCTGCGGCGCGAACCTGAACCTCGGGCCGTGCCGGTGCCAAAAACCCCGCGATCCAAGAATGGCTGTATTAGAGCAGCTTTTGGATAATAAAACTGACGAAGAAGAGGAAGCTGCTCATAACAGCGACTGACGAGGAGGTGTCATCATGGCAGTCCCGAAAGGAAAAGTGTCTCGACAGAGACGTGACAAGCGTCGTTCGTCCCACTGGAAGCTCACCGCTCCCGCGATTGTGAAGTGCCCGAACTGCGGCGCATTCGTCATGCCCCATCACGCCTGCAAGACCTGCGGCAAGTACAACGGACGCGACGTCATCAAGGTTGACGACTAAAAGAAGCTGAGAAGAGGAGCGCTTGCCCCTCTTCTTTTGCTATGTGCCGGAGTTTGCCGGTGCATAGCAAAGGAGATCCTGAGCAAAGGAGGCGCGGCGTATGCATCGCTGCACGATCAGCCACATCGACCCCGACAGCCCGCTGCGCCACGCGGCCCATCCCGGCGACCGGCTGGTGTCCATCAACGGCAACCCGATCACCGATGTGCTGGATTATAAATACTACGCCTATGACCCGGAGCTGGCCGTGCGCCTGCGCCGCCCGGACGGGACGGAGCACACCGTGCACGTTTCCAAGCCCCTCGGCGGCGAGCTGGGGCTGGACTTTGAGACCTACCTCATGGACAACGCTCACTCGTGCGCCAACCACTGCGTGTTCTGCTTCATCGACCAGATGCCGCCGGGCATGCGCCCGACGCTGTATTTCAAGGACGACGATGCACGCCTGAGCTTCCTCATGGGCAATTATATGACGCTTACGAACCTGTCCGAGCGCGAGGTGCAGCGCATCATCCACCTGCACATCAGCCCCATCAACGTCTCCGTACATGCGACGGACCCGGAGCTGCGTTCGTTCCTGCTCGGCAATCCCCGCGCGGGCAAAACGCTCGAGATCATGCGGCGCTTTGCCGACGGCGGCATCACCATGAACTGCCAGATCGTCTGCTGTCCCGGCCTGAACGACGGCGCGCAGCTGCAGCGCACGATGCATGACCTCGCGGCGCTCTATCCGCAGGTGCACAGTGTGTCGATCGTGCCGGTCGGGCTGACGAAGTTCCGCGAGGGGCTCTATCCGCTCACACCATTCACGCCCGAGCACGCGGCCGAGACGCTCGACCTCGTCAACGCCTTCGGCGACGAGTGCGTGGAAAAATTCGGAACGCGCATCTTCTTCTGCGCCGACGAGCTGTATCTGAAAGCGGGGCGCGAGCTGCCGCCGGAGGAATTTTATGAAGAATTCACGCAGCTCGAAAACGGCGTCGGCATGCTGCGTCTGCAGCAGACGGAGTTTCGCTCGGCGCTGAGCCTGTCCGACCCGCCGGACGGCGTGCCGTTTTCCATGGCGGCGGGCGTTTCGGCAGCGCCGTTTCTGGAAAAACTTTTGTGTACGGCACGCGAAAAGTATGCTACAATAAAAGGACACGTCTACGCGATCGAAAATGATTTCTTCGGCCGCAGCATCAATGTCTCCGGCCTCATCACCGGGCAGGACCTCATCGCGCAGCTGCGCGGGAAGGACCTCGGCGAGCGGCTGCTGATCTCGAACAACATGGTGCGCCACGACGAGCTGGACTTTCTCGACGACATTACGCTCGAGCAGGCCAGCGCCGCGCTCGGCGTGCCCATCTATCCCGTGGATGCAGACGGTTTTGCCCTCTGCGACGCCATGTTCGGCATCCTGCCGGAGGTGCACCTGCCCGACCGGGGCAGCGGCAGCACCGACGGCGCGGAGTACTACAAATATAATCCCCATAAGGAGGGATAATCATGTCCAGACCCCTGGTTGCGATCGTGGGCCGGCCGAACGTCGGCAAGTCCATGCTCTTCAATAAGCTCTGCGGCCGGCGCCTGTCCATCGTTGAGGACACGCCCGGCGTCACGCGTGACCGGCTCTATGCCGAGTGCGAGTGGTGCGGCCGCACGTTCGACATTGTCGATACCGGCGGTATCGAGCCGAGTACCGATAATGAGATCCTGCTGTTCATGCGCGAGCAGGCGCAGCTCGCCATTGACGCGGCCGACGTCGTCGTGCTCGTCACCGAGATCGGCACCGGCGTCACCGCCGCCGATCAGGAAGTGGCCAATATGCTCCTGCGCTCGAAAAAGCCCGTTGTGCTGGCCGTCAACAAGATGGACTCTACCGGAGCGGTCGACCCCGGCATCTATGAGTTTTACTCCCTCGGCCTCGGCGACCCGATCGCCGTCTCCGCCGTGCACGGCCACGGCACGGGCGACCTCCTCGACGCCTGCCTGGAGCACTTCCCGCCCGAGGATGCGGACGATGCGGACGCGGACTATACCCGCGTCGCCGTCATCGGCAAGCCGAACGTCGGCAAGTCCTCGCTCGTGAACCTCATCCTCGGCGAAAAGCGCGTCATCGTCAGCAACGTTGCCGGTACGACGCGTGACAGCGTCGACACCCGCTTTGAGAACAAATACGGCAAGTATATCTTTGTCGACACCGCCGGTATCCGGCGCAAGTCGCGCGTGGACGACCGCATTGAGAAATTCTCCGTCATGCGCGCCAAGCTCGCCATCGAGCGCGCGGATGTGTGCCTGATCATGATCGACGCGCGCGACGGCGTCACGGAGCAGGACACGAAGATCGCCGGCCTCGCGCACGAGGCGGGCAAGGCGTCCATCATTGTTGTGAACAAGTGGGACCTGGTCGAGAAGGAGACCGGCACCATGGAGAAGATGCGCAAGGACGTCCTGCGCGACCTGAGCTTTATGTCCTACGCGCCGGTGCTGTTCATCTCGGCCCTGACCGGTCAGCGCACCGAGCGGCTGTTCGAGCTCATCAACTTTGTCAACGACCAGAGCGCCATGCGCATCACCACCGGCATGCTCAACAACGTCCTCGCCGACGCGCAGGCGCGCGTCCAGCCGCCGACGGACAAGGGCCGCCGCCTGAAGATCTATTATATGACGCAGACGGGCGTCAAGCCGCCGTGCTTCGTTGTGTTCTGCAACAGTAAGGAACTGTTCCATTTTTCCTACCAGCGCTATCTGGAAAACCAGATCCGCGCCGTGTTCGGTCTGGAGGGCACGCCCATCCGCATGGTCATCCGGCAGAAGGGAGAGCAGGAATGATCCCCGGACTGCTCGCGGCTATCGCCGTTTTCTCCTACCTGCTCGGCGGACTCAACGGGGCGATCATCGCATCGAAATACGTCTTTCACCGCGACGTGCGCGATTACGGCAGCGGCAACGCCGGCCTGACGAATTTCTACCGCACGTTCGGCGCGCCCGGCCTTGCCATCGTCATCGGCACGGATGTGCTCAAGACCGTTATTGCCGTAGTGGCCGGCGGACTCATCATGGGCACGCAGGGCGCGGCGTCCACGGGGCAGGTGTTTGCGGGCTTTTGTGTCATGCTCGGCCACATCTACCCGGTGTTTTACGGCTTTCGCGGCGGCAAGGGCGTCCTCTGCGCCGAGACGATGCTGCTGATCGTGAGCTTCCCGACCGGCCTCGTCGCGCTGCTGATCTTTGTGGGCATCGTCTGGGCCACGCGCTATGTGTCGCTCGGCAGCATCTGCGGTGCGCTCATCGCGCCCATCGGCGTGCTCGCCGCCTGCGGTAAACTGCCGGCTCTGCTGAGCCTGTTTTGCGTGATTCTGCTTGTGGTCAAGCACCGCAGCAACATCGGCCGGCTCATCCAGCACAAAGAGTCCAAACTGTCTTTTAAGAAAGACCTGTCCGATAAATTTGACGACGAAGATTTTTGAAACAAGAGAAGAGGGAACCAACCAATGCTTGAACTCAAACACCTTTGCTTTGAGGCCGAAACGGACGACGGTGTCCGCCAGATCCTCAAGGACGTGAGCCTCACGGTCGATGAACGCATGGTCGTCATCACCGGCCCGAACGGCAGCGGCAAGTCCACCATGGCCAAACTCATCGCCGGTATCGAGCAGCCGACCTCCGGCCAGATCCTGCTCGACGGCGAGGACATCACCCACATGTCCATCACCGAGCGCGCCCGCCGCGGCATCAGCTTCGCTTTCCAGCAGCCGGTGCGCTTCAAGGGCATCACGGTCTTTGACCTCATCAGCATCGCCTCCGGCAAGAAGCTCTCGACGAACGAGGCCTGCACCTATCTGTCCGAGGTCGGCCTGTGTGCGCGGGATTATGTCAACCGCGAAGTGAATGCCAGCCTCTCCGGCGGCGAGCTCAAGCGCATCGAGATCGCGACCATGCTCGCCCGCGGCACGAAGATGTCCATCTTCGACGAACCCGAGGCCGGCATCGACCTCTGGAGCTTCCAGAATCTCATCAGCGTGTTCGAGAAGATGCACGAGACGATCCACGGCAGCATCCTCATCATCTCGCATCAGGAGCGCATTCTCGAGACGGCCGACAAGATCGTCGTGCTCGTCGACGGCGAGATCCGCGCTATCGGCAGCAAGGATGAGATCATGCCCGTACTCATGCAGGCGTCGAGCGTGTGCAGCCGCCTGGCTGACAAGGTCTGAGGGAGGGAATCACCATGGATGCGATTGAGAAAAAACTGCTCGAAGAGGTCGCCGACCTCCACGGCATCCCCGAGGGTGCCTATAACATCCGCGCCGACGGCAAGCTCGCCGGGCGCAATACGACCGCGCACATCAACATCGTCACGAAGGAAGACAAGCCCGGCATTGACATCTACATTGCCCCCGGCACGAAAAACGAGAGCGTGCACATCCCGGTCATCATTTCCCAGACCGGCCTCAAGGACATGGTCTACAATGACTTTTACGTCGGTGAGGACTGCGATGTGACCATCGTCGCCGGCTGCGGCATCCACAACTGCGGCACGCAGGAGTCCCGCCATGACGGCATCCACAGCTTCTTCGTCGGCAAGAATGCCAAGGTGCGCTACATCGAAAAGCACTATGGCGAGGGCGACGGCAACGGCGAGAACGTCATGAACCCGACGACGATCGTCGATCTTGGCGAGAATGCCTACATGGAGATGGAGACGACCCAGATCAAGGGCATCGACTCCACCTACCGCGACACGCAGGCCCACCTGTCGGACGGTGCCACGCTCATCATCAAGGAAAAGATCATGACCCATGGTCACCAGCATGCGGAGACGAACTTCTCCGTCGATCTCGACGGCTATGACTCCAGCACAAACGTCATCTCCCGCTCCGTCGCCAAGGATCACTCCAGCCAGATGTTCAACTCCAACATCCGCGGCAACAACAAGTGTGCCGGCCACTCGGAGTGCGACGCCATCATCATGGACGAGGGCACCGTCGGTGCGCGCCCGGAGATCACGGCCAACTCCGTTGAGGCCAGCCTCATCCACGAGGCCGCCATCGGCAAGATCGCCGGTGAGCAGCTCAACAAGCTCATGACCCTCGGCCTGACCGAAAAGGAAGCCGAGGAGCAGATCATCAGCGGTTTCCTGAAGTGAGGTGCGCGGCGTGATCGAGATCCTCTGCTTCGGCGACAGCAACACCTATGGCTTTACGCCCGACTGGAAGCACCGCTACGGGCGCGATATCCGCTATCCCGGCGTGCTGCAGGCCCTGCTCGGCGACGGGTATTACGTCGCGGAGGACGGCCTGGTCGGCCGCACGGCCGCATTTGCGGACGATAACCGTGCCGGCCGCTCCGCACTCGAGACGCTGCCGCTGAGCATCGAGAGCCACGGCCCGGTGCAGTACATCATCCTCATGCTCGGCACGAACGACTGCAAGATCGAAAAGTCCCGCTCTGCCGAGGACGTGGGCGCCGGCATGGATAAGCTCGTGCGGCTCGTCATCGGTATGCTGCCCGCGTGGACGAAGATCCTGCTCGTAGCTCCGCCGCCGCTCGGTCCGGCTGCGCCGCAGCGCGACCCGGAGTATGATGCGCAGTCGCTCACGGTTTCGCAGGGCGTGGCAGAGCAGTACCGGATGATCGCCGAGGCATATGGTTTGCGGTTTCTGGACGCCGGCACGGTCACGCAGATGAGCGCGCTTGACGGTGAGCACCTTGACCCCGACGGGCACAAGAAGCTGGCCGCCGCCATCGCGGATATTGTCCGCCGCGACTGTGAGGCATGAGCGCGCTGACGCATATATGACGCACATATCACGGTAAAAGAGTTCTCTGCGCGGCGCCCGGCAGCCGCGCAGATTTTTTCTCCAAAATGCAAAAACGTTCTTGACATTCGTGTCGTTTTCTGATAAGATACACCTTGCCTGTGGGGGTATAGCTCAGCTGGGAGAGCGCTTGAATGGCATTCAAGAGGTCAGCGGTTCGATCCCGCTTATCTCCACCACGAAAAGAGACATCCGATCGGATGTCTCTTTTTCATTTTAAAAGTCGCGGGGTTTTGGCAGGTGCGCCGCATCCTTTTTTGCATTTTCTTTCTGTACAGTCCTGTTTATGGGACTGACAATCTGATAGTATGAAGGTATTCAAATGGCGCGCGGCTCTGTCGCGGAGATTCGCAGCTCGCCGCTGCACACACGGCAGAGGAATGGGGGAACATGACGATGGAACTGAAGCAAGCAAAAGCATTGCTGACAGAACTGGCGGATGGAGTCGATCCGCTGACGGGGGAGTGCCTGCCGGCTGACAGCGTCTGCAACCGGCCGGAGATCATCCGAGCGCTGCACTGCGTGCTGCAGTATGTATCGGAGCGGCCGAAGCGGCCCGCATTGCCCAACGCGGGCAAGCCGTGGACAGAGGAGGATGAAGCTGCCCTGATGCAGATGTTTGATACGGGCAGCACCATAGCGGAAATAAGCGCGCAGTTCCAGCGCACAAATGGCGCGATCGTCCGCCGTCTGGAGCGCCTCGGCAGACTCCGCCCGGGAGAAATTGCGAGATAAACGCACCCGGCGCGCGGTGAATGCCACGCGCCGGGGATTTTCCATTATGCGCTTATCTGAAAACCGTGTCAGGTTTTGGCCGCGGGCGGCGCATATAGAACCGCTGCAGTTCTTTGATCGTGTAGTTGGTGCCGAATTGGCGGTTGATGAGATTGCGCGCCATACCCCAGTTCCAGCCGTACTCGCCAATGAGCCGGTACAGAGCGTCGAGTATTTCTGGCTGCATATCGGGTCATCCTTTCTGATTCTACAGGTTTTCCGGCCGCATGGTCTGCGGCGGTACAGTGCCGATAGGAGCTGTCCCGAAATCCGGCACTGCCGTTAAGAAAAAAGATAGCATATTCCAGGCGTAAATTCAAGGAAATAGCAAAAAATCTTGCATAGATGAGATAAAGATTTGAAAAAATTCCCGGCCAACGGAAAAAACCGATAGCCGGGGAATGCAATTTTGCGCCGCTGAGGTTATTTGCCGAGGGACTTGACCCAGTCGGCAACTTCCTGCTGCGTGACGGCGGATGGGAAGCGCTTGCCCGTCTGCCAGTCACCGGTGCCGGCGAGTGCCGCAAGCTGCGCGCCGCTCTCGCCGATGTCGCTGCTGCCGGAGGTGCAGAAGGGGATGACTGTCTTACCGGTAAAGTCATTGGCCTTGACGAACGTGTCCACCGGCCACGCGGCGATGCCCCACCAGATCGGGTAGCCGAAGTAGACGGTGTCATAGTCGGCCCAGTTATCTGCGGTCGTGGCCTTGAGCGCCACGTCGCGTTGGGTCTCGTTGTTGTGTTCGCGCGAGACGCGGCTGCCGGCGTTGTTGTAGTCCAGATCGGCGCTCGTGTACGGTTCAGCCGGTTCCAGCTCCAGCAGGTCGCCGCCTGTCGCAGCGGCAATGGCCTCGGCCGCGGCCTTCGTGTTGCCGGTCGCGGAGAAATAGACGACAAGCGTTTTGCCGCCGGCGGCGGGCGCAGCAGTGGCCTCGGGTGTTGTGGTCTTGGTACCGCAGGCGGTGAGGCTCAGGAGCATCAGCGCGCTGACCAGCAGGGGGATGATTTTTTTCATGACGGCACCGCCTCAGTCGTGGATGGCTGCGATCCAGTGGTCAATGGTCTTGTCTGGTGTGCGCAGCGTTGTGTCGTCGAAGTGCACGTCGAGGCCGGGCTTCACGTCCGCGCCCGGGCACAGCGCCCGCATATCCCGAATCGAGCGGCCGAGCCAGCCGCCGTTCGTGGCGAAGGGGTAGACAGTCTTGCCGCCGAGGTCGTGCGCGGTCAGAAAGGCGCGCATGGCGGGGGCGCAGGTGTACCACCAGACGGGCGTACCGAGCACGATCGTGTCATAGTGGCCGAGGTCGATGTCCATCGGTTGAAGCGCCGGAAGAAAGCCGCGCTTGACCTCCTGCTCGCCCTGCGCGACCACATCGTCATACGAGCCGGTGTAGGGCGCGACGGTATCGATGCGGGCAATGTCGCCGCCAATGGCACTGTGGACGCGTTCTGCGATGCGCTGCGTGTTGCCGCGGTAAGAATAATAAAGGATCAGAGATTTCATATTGCTTACCTCCATATTTGCTGCTGTTTTCAGCTTGTTGTCATTTTACTACCTAAAGCTGACTTTAGGTCAAGTGAGAGAGTGTAAAGTTTTTTTGAACGATGTTGTCGGAAGCGCGGGTATGCATCGCGATTGAAGGAATTCTTCTTGACAATTGGCAAAACATCTGCTAATGATGGATAATGGTGGACGGAACGGACAATTTCTGCAACCGCCGGGCTGCGGACCCGGTGTGTGCGACTGTCCCCGTAGAATACAGGAGGAACCATGAAAGACAACCGCGAAAAAGAACCCGAGATCAAAGTAAAAAGTGTAAAGAAAGCCCTGGATGTGCTCAACTGCTTCATCAAGAAGCAGCCGCTGGGCGTGACGGAGATCAGCGAGATGCTGGGTCTGTATAAGAGCAATGTATATGACATTCTTACAACGCTCACAGCTATGGAGTATCTGACCCAGGTCAAGGAGACCGGAAAATATGAGCTGGGCATCGGTGCGGCACGGCTGGGCAATGCGGTGGGTGACCGCTTTGGCTTCCACAAGCTGGCGGGCCGTCACATCCACGAGATCGCCGCCGAGGTGGGGGAGACCGTTTATCTGACGACCCTGATGGGCACCTCCGTGCTCTACCTGGATGTTGCCGTGCCGTCGAACGAGCGCAGCCCGGCCATCGTCAGCTCTGTTCGCAACAATATGGAGCCGCTCCACTGCACAAGCTGCGGCAAGGCCATGCTGGCCTGCATGCCGGACAGCTTTGTAAAGGAGTATTTGTCCATGCCCATGGAGAAGTTTACCGAGTATACTATCACCGATCCGGTGGAGCTGAGCAAGGAGATCGCCAAGATCCGCGAGCGCGGCTATTCCCGAGACCAGATGGAATACTCCGTTGGCATCAGCTGTGTGGCCGTGCCGATCGTGGTGCACGGTAATTTGCAGGGTGTGATCAGCATCAGCGCGCCTTCTCCGCGCATGGAGGATGCGCGGGTTATGCAGTTTGTTGAAATTCTGCGGCAGCATGTCCGACAAATTGAAAGTGATTTGTCGAAATAAACAATTTTGCGCTGGAATTTTGTGATATAGTCCAAATTGACGTATTCGGAAAACAGTGCTAATATGAAGCCATAGGATGGTTGCACTCTATTTTTTTCTTTGTGTTATTTGCAGAACAGCGTTCTATAATTTAGAACATATGCTGTTTTGCCTTTTGCATTCCACAGTCGATTAGGTAGAGGCAGAAGAGATGCAGGCCCTCGCGCCTGCACTTCTTTGTTCTACTATATAGAACGCTGTTCTGAAAAACAAAACTGCCAGGCATACAGAGTCCAGAGGTGGGGTTGTGTGTCGGTAAGACAAATCATGCAGGAGGGTTGATCCAGCGATGGAAAAAATCAAGTTGAACACCAAGCGGTGTAAGGGCTGCTACCTGTGCGTGAGCGTGTGCCCGGTCAAGGCGCTCTCTCCGTCCGGTGAGCTTGGCGAGCAGGGCTATGAAACCGTGAAGGTCGATGAAGAAAAGTGCATCACCTGCGGCAGCTGCTACAGAATGTGCCCTGACTACGCGATCGAAATTTTGAAATGAGAGGGAAGTGACAAAACAATGGCTAAAGTATTGATGAAAGGCAATGAGGCCTTTGCAGAGTCCTGTCTTCGCGCTGGATGCCGTTTCTTCAGCGGCTACCCCATCACCCCGCAGACGGAGATTCTGGAGTATATGTCCTGGCGCATGGAGCAGGTCGGCGGTCAGTTCATCCAGACGGAGTCCGAGCTTGCCGGCATCAACATGCTCTTCGGCGCGGCCTGCTGCGGCGCGCGTGCGCTGACCACTTCCGCCGGCCCCGGCTTCTCCCTGAAGCAGGAGGGCATTTCTTACCTTTGCGGTAACGACATCCCGGCGGTCATTGCGGACGTCATGCGTATCGGCTCCGGCCTGGGCGACATCTTCCAGGGCCAGGGCGACTACTGGCAGCTGACCCGCGGCGGCGGCCACGGCGACTACCGCACCATTGTTCTTGCCCCGTCAAGCGTGCAGGAGAACGCCGATCTGGCCTACCTGGCCTTCGATCTGGCGGAGAAATATCGTCATCCCGTTCTGATTGGCTCCGACGCTGCCATCGGCCAGATGGTCGAGCCCGTCGAGCTGCCCGAGATGCGCGAGCACGACATCAACACGTATGACTGGGCCATCCGCCCCCGCAAGGCCGGCGAGGACCAGAAGGTCATCTGGAACACTTACTACACCATCGGCGCCGACGCCTACATGGATTATCTTAAGGAGAAGTATGCGACGATCGAGGCCAATGAGCAGCGCTGGGAGAACGTCCAGACCGACGACGCTGAGATCGTCCTCGTGGCATACGGCATCAGCTCCCGTGTCTGCAAGGCGGCGGTGAAAAAGGCGCGTGCACAGGGCATCAAGCTCGGCCTCATCCGTCCGATCACGCTCTGGCCGTACCCGAAGAAAGCGTTTGATGCGCTGGGCGATCAGGTCAAGGGCTTCCTGGTGGTCGAGATGAGCATTCTGGGCCAGATGTGCGACGACGTGGTGCTGGCCTGCGGCAACAAGCATCCGGTGGAGAGCTACGGCGAGTTCGCAAATGTCCCGTCTGAGGATGTCATTCTCGAGCGCGTCCAAGAGATGCTGAAGAAGTACTGAGGAGGGACAGACAATGAAACTGAGTGTACCGAATGGAATCAACATGGATGCCCATGTGGGCTGGTGCCCGGGCTGCGGCCACGGCATCGTGGTCCGTCTGGTCGCGGAAGCCGCCAGAGATCTGGGGATCGAAGAAAATATCATCATGGTCGAGGATGTGGCCTGCGGTGAGTTTGCGCAGAACGTCTTGAAGTTTAACACCATCGGCGCAGCCCATGGCCGCCCGATCATTACGGCTGCCGGCGCCAAGCGCACCCGCCCCGACGCGATCGTCATCGCGCACCCGGGCGACGGCTCCGCCTACAGCATTGGCATGGAGAGCACCATTCACTGCGCGCTGCGTAATGAGAACATCCTGGCGCTCGTCGTCAACAACAGCGTTTTCGGTATGACTGGCGGCCAGATGTCCCCGACCTCCCTGCCGAACATGAAGACCACTTCCTCCCCCAAGGGCAGAGACGTGGAAAAGAACGGCCACCCCTTTGACGTGACCAAGACGCTCAGCAGCTTTGATATCGCTTATCTGGCCCGCGGCAGCGTGGACAGCCCGGCTCAGGTCATTAAGACCGGCAAGATGATCAAAAAGGCACTCCAGAAGCAGATGAACGGCGAGGGTTTCTGCCTGGTCGAAGTGCTTAGCCCGTGCCCGACCAACTGGAACAAGCAGCCTGCCGATGCACTCGAATTCATGAAAGAGCAGCAGGAAGCCTTCTATCCGCTGGGCGAGTTTGTTGATAAGGGAGGAGAAGCATAATGACTGAAATTATTTGTTCCGGATTCGGCGGACAGGGCGTCCTCGTAGCCGGCATGATCCTTGCAGACGCCGGCATGGAAGACGGGAAAAACGTCACTTGGTATCCGTCTTACGGTTCCGAGATGCGCGGTGGCACCGCCAACTGCAACATCAAGATCAGCGAAGAGGAGATCCCCAGCCCCTACTGCCATCAGCTGGATATCCTTTACACGCTCAACGACGCGGCAATCGACAAGTTTGAGAGCCAGGTTCGTCCGGGCGGCATTCTGCTCGTCAACAGCAGCCTGGCCCGCAAAGACAGAGTGTACCGCGAGGATATTCAGGTCATCAAGGTTCCTGCAACGGACATCGCCAATGAGCTCGGCAACGCCCGCGGCACAAACATTGTGATGCTTGGCGCGCTGTCCTACGCTTCTCCTGATTTTGACGTGACGTATATGCGTGGCGCAATCGACTACTTCTTTGCCAAGAAGGGAAAGGTCAACCCGAAGAACGCGCTCTGCTTCGACCGTGGTGTGGAAGCAGCCAAGGCACAGGCGTAAATTGTCTCAACACATCGGCATCGGCGGGTAAATACCCGCCGGTACCGAAGTGCGAGGCGGTAGGAGAGAAGATAATAGAATTATGGGAAATGTCAGAGTTGTTGACGCAATTATCATTGTCGTCTACTTTGCGGTCATGGCGGTCATGGGTATCATCGCTTATCGCCGCAACAAGACCAGTGAGGACTTTTTTGTCGCCGGCAAGTCCATGGGTACGTTCTCTCTGGCGGCTATGTGGCTGTCGTCCTGGATCGGCGGTTCTTCCATCGTGGGCACATCCACGGATGCTTATAATCTTGGCGTTACCGGCGGTTGGTACGTAACGATCCTGGCGGTTGGATGTGTGGTCTTCGGCCTCACATTCTCCAAGGTGACAAAAACACTGGGCGACAAGCTCAAAAACATTACTTACCCCGGCCTGATCATGAGCCGGTATGACCGCGTCTCGAGCGATATCGTGATTATTTGCTGCTTTCTTGCAAACGTCGGCTTCCTGGCCAGCCAGCTCGTTGCCATGGGCAGTATGCTGACGACGATCACGGGCTGGAGCGCATCGACCTGCTTTATCATCAGTACCGTTATTACCATTGCATATTCCGCCATCGGAGGTCTGATGGCAATTAAATATACGACCTGGATTCAGTTCATTCTCATCGTCCTGGGTACGGTTGTGCTGGGCATCCCGCTGTCTGCCAAGGCAATGGGCGGGTTCAGCCAGCTGCAGACGCTTCCTCCCGAGTGGTTTGACATCGGCCGCCGCGGCTGGCCGACAATCCTTGCGCTCGGTGTGAGTTCTGTGTTCTCGTTTTTCACCAGCATGGACAGCTACACCCGATGCTTTGCTGCCAAAAACGAACGGGTCGCCCGCGACGGCGCCCTCTGGGCGGGCCTCGGCGTGTTCTTCATCGCAATTGGCGCCACCATCATGGGCATGGCTGCCAAGGTCTTGCTGCCGGAGCTCCCTGAAGGCAGCAGTGCCTATGCTGCCCTTGTGGCAAAGTTCTTCCCGGTCGGCATTTCCGGTCTCGTGCTGGTTGGCGTGTTCGCCGCGATCATGTCGACAGGCGTCGTGTGCATCAACTGCTGTTCGGCCAACATCAGTGTGGACATTTATAAAGAGCGCATCAAACCGGACGCCCCGGATCGCAGCGTCATGGTGCTCGGCATCATCAGCTCGCTGCTTGTCGGCGTTGTTGGTGCACTGCTTGCCTGGTGGAAGTATGACATCATCGAGCTGCTGCTGCTCGCCTTCACGTTCCAGGCCTCGGCGCTGTTTTTCCCAACGGTATTCGGAGTGCTCTGGAAAAAGCCGACAGCGAAAGCCTCCTCTGTCAGTATGATCGTGTCGCTGGCGGTGGTGCTCCTCTGGCTGGTTGGCGATGGCTTCGGCTGGGGCGGCATCTTTACGATCGACGCGCTCTGGCCCGGCCTGCTATCATCGGGCGTCGTGTTTTTCGTCATGACGCTTGCAGGCAAACCTACGGAGGCAGACAAGCAGCGTTGTGAGATCTTTTTCGCAAACCCGGACGCAAAACCGGAAGAAATAAAGTAAAGAAAATCGTGCAAACAGAAAGGGAAATGAAAATGAAACTAGTTTACGCAGAGACCCCTGCAACCATGGGACAGGACCATTCTGTCGATGACAGCTTCCTGCCGGAAGGTGTTACGCACATCATTTCCGAGTATGATCCGGCACAGCCGATCACCTCTGAGAAGAACCAGAAGTTCATCGCGGACATCAAGGACGCCGACATCATTATCAACAGCTATGTCGACTTCCAGGAAGAACTCCTTGATGCCATGGATCACTGCAAGGTGATTTCCTTCCAGTCCACTGGCTACAATGCCGCCAACCTCGAGTACGCCGCCAAGAAGGGTGTTGCCGTTGTTTCCATCCGTGACTACTGCACGCAGGAGACGGCCGAGAACGCCATCGCTTCCATGATGTGTCTGCAGCGCAACACCATCAACTACAACCGCGCGATCCAGGAGGATAAGATCTGGGATTACAGCCTGTTCCCGGGTATGCAGCGTGTTGAGGGACAGACCATGGCCATCATCGGCTTCGGCCGTATCGGCCAGCACGTCGGCCGCATCGCCGGCAAGGGCCTGGGCATGAAGGTCATTGCCTATGATCCGTTCCTGCCGCCTGAGATCGCCAAGGAGCAGGGCGTGGAACTCGTCGATCTGGACACCGCGCTTGCAGAGGGCGACGTTATCTCCGTGCACATGAATCTTACGGCCGACAACAAGTATTTCTTCACCAAAGAGACCTTTGCAAAGATGAAGAAGCACCCGATCTTCATCAACGAGGGCCGCGGCGAGATGGTCGAAGAGGCTGCGCTCAAGTGGGCTCTGGATGAGGGCATTATTCGCGGTGCCGGCATTGATATGCTCGAGTCGGAAGACCCGGATCTGAGCAAGTGCGTGCTCATCGAGGATCCTCCGCGCAAGAACCTCATCATCAATCCGCACAGCGGCTACTGGTCCGATACCTCGGACTATCTGGTGCGCAAGTATTCCATGGAAAACGCCATGAACTATGTCAACGGCAACTTTGACGCTGTCCATGACATTCGCAACGGTGTGAGAAAGTAAATTTCCCCTCCGGGGCCTCCCGGGAAATGATAAGTTTTATTTGAAAGAGAGGATTTACCCCATGAAGAAGTGGAAAGGTATGGTGGGCGTCCTTGCGTGCGCCTTCCTGTACTCCTCGATGTACCTGCTGCCTTATATCAAGTACATCTTCTATGACGCAATCGTTGCGGCGACTGGCTTTACCAATACGCAGATCGGCATCACGCTGAGTGTTTACATTGTCGCGGCCATCATCAGCACGGTTCCCAGCGGCTGGATCGCCGACCGCTTCCCGCCCAAGAAAATGCTGGTCATGTCCGGTGTCGCGCACGCGATCTTCAGTGTCATGGCGCTGCTGTTCATCCGCAGCTACACGATGACGCTCGTGTGCTTCTTCCTGATGGGCCTGTCGAGCACGCTGGCCTTCTGGTCACCGGTGTTCAAGGCCGTTTCCATGGCCGGTTCCAAGGAAGACCAGGGCAAGTTTTACGGCCTGTTTGAGGGCTTCAACGGCATCGGCAGTATGCTCTTCAACTTCGGTGCTCTGTGGGTGTTCGCCCGCGTGACCAGCGGTTCCGTCGATGCCCTGAAGGCTGTCTACATCTTCTACATCGCGTCCTCTGTTGTCTCGACACTTTTGGTCGCGTTCCTGTACCATGCGCAGCTCGACGCCGTCGATACCGAAAACAAGGAAAAGCCGGAACAGGAAAAGCGCGCGAGCACCAAGGAGATCTTCCGTGTATTCAAGATGCCTAAGGTCTGGATGTTCAGCCTGATGGTCTTTGGCGTGTACGGCTTCTACTGTGGCAGCAGCTACCTGACGCCTTACTTCTCCACCGTGCTCGGTGTCAGCGTTGCTTTCTCCGGCGGCCTCGCTACCCTGAAAAACTACGGCACCCGTCTGGTCGGCGCTCCCATCGCCGGTGCGATCTGCGACAAGATCGGCCGCCTGAAGTTCATGGTCATCGGCTTCATTGTCGCCATTGTTCTGATGATCATTTTCATGATGATGCCGGCTTCCAACAGCGCGCTCGTGCCCATCATGATCCTCATGTTTGCTCTCGCGCTGGTTGACGTGGCCATGAAGGGCGTACAGTTTTCCGCGCTCGATGAGATCGGTGTCGATCAGAGCGTCAACGGCATGGCCATCTCCATTGCCAGCCTTGTCGGCTTCAACCTGCCCGACGTGGCACTGCACCCGATCTTCGGCGCCATCCTCGATGCCAACGAGCCGGTCGCAGCCTATAAGATCATTTTTGCCTGCCTGCTGGGTATGCTCGTGCTGGGCTTTGTCATGAGCCTGATCCTCACGCTCATGCAGAAGAAGAGCAAGAAGCAGCCGGAGCCGGCCAAAGCGGCAGAGTAATTCCCGATTCCATTCTTTCCTTTCGGAGCATACCGGTTCCGGCCGGTATGCCCCGGTTCTGATTCTGATTCTGATAATAGCTACCTATCTCTTTTCATCTCTCTGGCCCGGTCGTCTATGCCGGCCGGGCCTCTCTTACGCGAACTTCTGCGAATGTCACAGAAAGGTATGGGGCCTGTGCGGCCTCCCCGAAAACTATGAAAAACAAAGTTGTAGATATCGACACAGCGATCGATCAAATCAAAAAGAATGACACCGTTTTGTTCGGCGGCTTCGGCAACGTGGGCGCACCGCTGCACCTGCTGTACGCGCTGGCAAAGCGTCCAGATATCGACGGTCTGACCCTCGTGTCCGAGGATATGCACTACGGCGGCCTGAACTATGTTCAGGGGCCGGAGGTACTGTATCAGACCGGTCAGCTCAAAAAGATTGTCGTCAGCTTCATCGGCAGCCACAAGGTAATCGAAAATGCCATCAATGACGGCAAGCTTGAGCTGGAGTTCGTGCCGCAGGGCACGCTGGCTGAGCGCCTGCGCGCCGCAGGCTCCGGCCTCGGCGGGTTCTACACGCCCACCGGCGTCGGCACCGAAGTCGAGCAGGGCAAAGAGACCAAGATCATTGACGGCAAGAAGTATATCTTTGAAAAGCCGCTGCGCGGCAACGTCGCGCTCGTCAAGGCCTATAAGGCCGACCGAATGGGCAACGCTGTCTTCAAGCTCACGGCGGCTAACTTCAACCCCTGGATGGCGACGGCTGCCGACACGGTCATCCTCGAGGTCGAGCAGCTCGTCGAGGTTGGCGAGATCGATCCGGATGACGTGCAGCTGCCCGGTTTCTTCGTGGACTATATCGTTGTCAAGGAAGGAGCGATGTTCTGATGGGAAAGCGTGAATTCATCGCCAGAAATGTCGCCGCCATGTTTCACGACGGCGATGTGGTCAACCTCGGTGTTGGTATTCCGACACTGGCGAGCACCTATGTGCCGGAGGGCATGACAGTGCTGTTCCACGCGGAAAACGGCTGCGTGGGTGCGGGCGAAGCCGGTGGTTTCCCGTGGGATTTCTCAACGCGCGAGAGCGTGATCGCCTGGCTGGACAGCTGCGCCGGCGAAAAGGGGAGTTGGAAGACTGTACACAAGGATCTGTGCAACGCCAGCGGCGAAGTCATTACGCTCATCCCGGGCGCCTGCTGTTTTGACAGTACGATGGCGTTTGCCATCGCGCGCGGCGGCCACCTCGATGCGACCGTGCTCGGCGCACTGCAGGTCGACGAGGCTTGCAACCTTGCCAACTGGAAGATCCCCGGAAAGAAGCTCAACGGCATGGGCGGCGCAATGGACATCGTCAGCGGCGCCAAAAAGGTCATCATCGCCATGGAACACTGCACGAAAAATGGGGATGCGAAGATCGTGGAACACTGCTCGCTGCCGCTTACGGCGCCCGGCTGTGTGAATACGATCGTGACGGAGCTGTGCATCATCGACTGCAAGCCCGGCTGCCTGACGGTTACGGCGATTGCGCCCGGCGTGACGCCCGACGAGATCCGCGCCAAGACCGGTGCGCACCTGTGCTTTGCCGCGCAGCTGGAGACCATGCTCAGCGAGTGATCTCTCGCCAATAAAAAACCGGGCATTGCCCGGAAAATATATCGTGATCTGCGGATCTATGAAAGGAGCTTATCTATGAGCGAACGATTTCAGGGCAGAGTTGCCATTGTGACCGGCGGTGGCAGTGGCATCGGCGCTGCCGTGGCCAAACGCCTGGCAGCAGACGGCGCAAAAATGGTTGTTGTCTTTGGTCGCCGGCTCAGTGCCCTGCAGAAAACAGTCGATGCGATCGGTGCCGACCACTGCTATGCCATGTCCGTGGATGTCAGTGACGAGGAGCAGGTCAAAGCGGCCGTTGCCAAGGTCCACGAGATGTTCGGCACGGTGGATATTCTGGCCAACATGGCCGGCATCCCGGGCCCGAGCGAGCGTGTGGAGGACTACACGTTTGATGACTTCAAGAAGGTCTACAGCATCAACGTCTTCGGCACGTTCCTGACCATGAAGTATTGCCTGCCGATTATGCAGGCGCAGCACCGCGGCGCGATTGTCAATACGTGCTCCTGCTCTGGTATGCGCGGCTACCAGCTGGAGATTGGCTATGGTTCCAGCAAGTTTGCTGTCATGGGCATGACCATGAACGCGGCCAATGAAAATGGCGGCAACGGCGTGCGCATCAACTGCTATGCCCCCGGCTGGGTGGACACCGATATGCTCGACTCCATCCTGAGCCAGTATGAAGTCACCAAGGGCGTGCACACCGAGAAAAACGAGCTGAAAAACGGCACAATGACCCGTCCCAGCACGCCGGAAGAGATGGCCAACGTCGTCTGCTTCCTCCTGTCCGATGAGGCTTCCTACGTCAACGGCGCGAACTTTGTCTGCGACGGCGGCAAGACCCTCGGCTGATCCAATACTCCCTTCTTTCTTTTTTCTGTTATTCTGTAAAACCTTTTTCTGTTATTCTGTTTTATTTGCTATCTCTCTTTGCATCTCCTTATTTTCAATTTCCTAATCTCTCCTAGCACAAAACCGGGAAAGCTTTGCTTTCCCGGTTTTGTGCATAGGTATGTTCTTTTTTTCATCCCAGCTGGTCAAGCTCTGCCTGCCACACGGCAGCGCAGGCGTCGCTGGGCATGCGCCAGTCGCCGCGGGGACTGAGCGTGATCGAGCCGATCTTCGGCCCGTCGGGCAGGCAGCTGCGTTTGAACTGCTGGGCGAAGAAGCGGCGGTAGAAATTTTTGAGCCAGTGCAGCAGCACGTCATCCGGGTACCGGTCGCCAAGCGCGCGGCGCACCAGCCGGTAGATCTTTGCCGGGCCGAAGCCGAAGCGCAGCACGTAGTACAGGTAGAAATCGTGCAGTTCATAGGGCCCGACGAGCGATTCCGTCTGCTGGGCGATCTCACCGTTTTCCTTTGCCGGCAGCAGTTCGGGGCTGACCGGCGTTGCGAGAATGTCGAGCAGCACGGCGCGCAGGGCGGTGTTTTCCGCCGTCTCGGCCTCATAGCGCACGATATGGCGCACAAGCGTTTTCGGTACGTCGGCGTTCACGCCGTACATACTCATGTGGTCGCCGTTGTAGGTGGCCCAGCCGAGGGCCAGCTCACTCAGGTCACCGGTGCCGACGACGAGGCCGCCCGTGCGGTTGGCGAGGTCCATGAGCTCGAGCGTGCGCACGCGCGCCTGGCAGTTTTCATACGTCACGTCGAGCACGGCTTCGTCCTGCCCAATGTCGGCAAAGTGACTGTGGACGGTGCGCGCGATCGGGATCTCCTGAAAGGTCACGCCCAGCTCATCGCAGAGGATCTCGGCGTTCGAGCGGGTGCGGTGCGTCGTGCCGAAGCACGGCATCGTCACGGCCAGCACGTCCTGCGTCGGACGGCCGAGCTGCTTCATCGCGCGCACGGCCACGAGCAGGGCGAGGCTGCTGTCCAGCCCGCCGGAGATGCCGATGACGGCCGTTTTTGCATGTGCGTGGGCGATGCGTTTGGCCAGCCCGTCGGCCTGCATGGCGAGGATGAGCTCGCAGCGCTCGGCGCGGGCGGCATCGTCGGCCGGGACAAACGGCGTCGGCGAGACGGGCCGCGTGAGCGGCACCTCCCGGAGCGGCAGATGGAATATGACCGTCTCATATCCTGCGCTCTCGGGCTGGAACGTCGTGCTGCGGCAGCGCTCGCTGACCATGCGGCCGAGGTCGAGCTCCGTGCAGGCATAGCCGGTACCGAAGGGCCTGGACTCCGCCAGCAGCGCGCCGTTTTCGCAGATGAGGTCGTGCGCGGCAAAGACCATGTCGGTCGTCGATTCGCCGTGGCCGGCGTCGGCATACAGGTATGTGCACAGCAGCCGCGCGGACTGCTGGCCCACGAGCGCCCGGCGATAATCGGCCTTGCCGATGGTCTCGTCGCTGGCCGAGAGGTTCGCGATCACGGTCGCGCCCGCGAGCGCGTGGTGCGTGCTCGGCGGCAGCGGGGCCCACAGGTCCTCGCATACCTCGGCCGCGAGGCAAAACTCCGGCATCTCCGCGCAGCGAAACAGCAGCTTTGTGCCAAGTGGCACCTCCTGCCCGGCGAAGTGCAGCGTGCGCACGCCGGCGGGCGCGGGGTTGAACTGCCGCTTTTCATAAAACTCGCCGTAGTTTGGCAGGTGTGTTTTCGGCACCAGACCCAGCAGCTTCCCATGGCAGACGATGGCGGCGCAGTTATAGAGCTTGCCGTCCACAGCGACCGGCAGACCCACGAGCGCAACGAGATCGAGCTCCGCGCTCGCCTCCAGCACGGCGGCGAGCCCTTTTGCCGCGGCGCGCTGGAGCGGCTGCTGGAAAAACAGGTCGCCGCACGTGTAGCCGGTCAGCCCCAGCTCGGGGAACACCGCCAGCTGCGCGCCGTCCGCCGCTGCGCGCTGCATGGCGGCGATGGTCTGCTGCGTGTTGAACGCGCAGTCGGCCACGCGCAGCGCGGGCGAGACCGTGCAGGCTTTGAGAAAACCGTGGATCATGATATTATCACCCTTTCAAAAGACAGACGGCGCAGCAATCCTTGCCTGCGCCGCAGATCGGAATCGAGGCGGACCTTGCCCCCTCGAGCTCCCCCGCTGCTCAGGAATCTGCACAGCGGAAAAACGCCTTTTCTGCAATCGTAATCGGCAAAACCCGGAGCGCAAAGCGCTCCGGGTTTTGCGGATGCTATATCATACCACGGTTGTAGGGGGAAGAACAAGTGGCGGTATGCAGAAAATATGTGCCGGGAAGCCCAAATTCACGGGTTTTGTGCACAGTCGGCGTCGAGCGCTGCGTATTCCGCGTCCGTGACGGGCTCCAGCCACTCGTTGCTCGTCTCCTCGCCGGGGCACTCGATGGCGATGTGGCTGAACCAGCAGTCCTTCTGCGCGCCGTGCCAGTGCTTGACCCCGGCCGGGATGGTCACCACGTCGCCGGGATGCAGGGCCTGCGCGCTCTTGCCCGCCTCCTGATACCAGCCCAGACCGTCCGTGCACAGCAGCAGCTGGCCGCCGCCGGACTTCGCGTGATGGATGTGCCAGTTGTTGCGGCAGGCGGGGGAGAAGGTGACGTTTGCGAGGAAAACGGTCTTGGTGGGGTCTGTCAGCGGGTTGAGGAAGCTTTCACCGGTGAAGTACTGCGCGTAGGCCGTGTTCGGCGCGCCGAGGCCGAAGAGACCGCCGTTTGCGTCCGCGCCCTCGTCGGCGTAGACCTCTTTTGCCTGCCGGAAGGCGGCCCAGGCGTTCGGCCAGCCGGCGTAGAAGGCAAGGTGCGTGAGGATCTCGGCCATTTCGGTCTTGGTCACGCCGTTTTGCTTTGCGGTCGTGAGATGGTAGGTGAGGGAACTGTCCGTGATGCCCTTGCTGATGAGCGCTGTGATCGTGACGATTGAGCGCAGCTTGAGCGGCAGCTGCCCCTCGCGCGACCAGACCTCGCCGAAGAGCACGTCGTCGTTGAGCGCGGCAAATTTGGGCGCAAAATCATTCAGGGCGTCTCTGCCCGCAGTCTGTTTGACCATGCTGGTGCCTCCTTATTTCAGATACTGATGATAGAATGCTTCGATGCGGTCGAACGGGATGATGTCCATTCGGTCGTAGAGATCGGTGTGTACGGCGCCGGGGATGAGCAGCAGCTCCTTGTTGTTGCCCCGCAGCCGGGCGAAGGCGTCGCGGCTGAAGTAGCACGAGTGTGCCTTGCCGCCATGGATCATGAGCACGGCGCTGCGGATCTCACCGGCATAGGCGAGCAGCTTTGCGTTGAGCAGCGACAGCGGGGACGTGACGTTCCAGCCGCCGGTGGAGTTGAGCGAGCGCGGGTGGTAGCCGCGCGGCGTCTTGTAGTAGTCGTGGTAGTCTTTGACGAAAAACGGCGCGTCCTCCGGCAGCGGATCGACCACACCGCCCGCGCGCTGATACGTGCCGGCTTTGTAGTCAGCGGTGCGCTGCGCATTGAGCGCCTGACGCAGGGCATAGCGGGCGTCGGGATTGTTGTCGGCGTCGAAGTAGCCGTTTGCGGTCACGCGGGTCATGTCGTACATCGTGGTCGTGATGGTGGCCTTGATGCGCGTGTCGATGGCGGCGGCGTTGAGCGCCATGCCGCCCCAGCCGCAGATGCCGAGGATGCCGATGCGCTCCGGGTCGACGTCCGCACGCACCGACAGAAAATCGACCGCGGCGGAAAAGTCCTCGGTGTTGATGTCGGGCGAGGCGACGTAGCGCGGTGTGCCGCCGCTCTCGCCGGTGTACGACGGGTCAAAGGCGACGGTCAGGAAGCCGCGTGCGGCGAGCTCCTGTGCATACAGGCCGGAGCTCTGCTCCTTTACCGCGCCGAACGGGCCGCTCACAGCCACGGCGGCGAGCTTTCCGGCGGCATTTTTCGGCTTGTAGAGATCGGCGGCAAGCTCGATGCCGAAGCGGTTGTGAAACGTGACCTTGCTGTGGTCAACGGCGTCATTTTGCGGGAAGGTCTTGTCCCATTCCTGCGTAAGGGTCAGGGTGCTGTTCATGATTCCATACCTCCTGTGTTGGTTCGTTATGCGATGGCCGCGCCCATGGCGCGGGCGGTCTCGAGTGCGGGGTGGCCGGCGATGGCGCCCGGCTCTGTCACGCCGCCGGCGAACACTGTTCCGGCGAGACGGCACTTTTCGTAGCATGCGATCCAGCCCTCGAGTCCATGGATGGCGCGCTCGTCCGTGTCCGGCTCGTCCTCGGTCGCCGAGGCGAGCAGGTAAATGTCGCGAAACGCGTAGTCCGACGGGAAGAGTGCGTTGGCGCGGTCGAGCATGGTTTTGAGCTGGCCGCTCATCTCATAATAGTAAATGGGTGTGGCGAACACGATCATGTCCGCGTGCTGCATCTTCTCCGTGATGGCGACGGCGTCGTCATCGATCACGCACCTGCCCAGCGCCTGGCATGCGAGGCAGCCGCGGCAGAACGCGATGTTCTTGCCGCGCAGCGAGATGACCTCTACCGCGTGCCCGGCGGCGCGCGCCCCGCCGGCGAAGGCGTTTGCCAGCGCTTCCGAGTTGCTGCCGGCGCGCAGGCTCGCGCTGAGGATAAGAATGTTTTTGGCCATATCGGTCTTCTCCTTTTTGAGCGGCTTGACACGGCCGCTGTGATCTGATACCATAAGCATACAACCTGAAGCTGACTTCAGGTCAAGCACTTTTTTGTGATTTTTTTGAGGTGATCCCATGTATACGATCGGTCAGGTGTCGGAGCGGTTTGAGCTGCCGGTCTCCACGCTGCGGTATTATGATAAAGAGGGCCTGTTCCCGACCCTGACACGCACGTCGGGCATCCGCCGCTTCGGCGAGCAGGAGATCGAGGCGCTGCGTGTGATCGAGTGTCTCAAGCGTTCCGGGCTGGAGATCAAGGAGATCAAGCAGTTTATGGAATGGTGTGCGCAGGGGAGCGACACGTATCCGCAGCGGCACGCGCTCTTTGTACAGCAGGCCGAGCGGGTGGAGGCCGAGATCGCGCGCCTGCAGAAGTCTCTGGATATGATCCGTTTCAAATGCTGGTATTATGAGCAGGCCATGCGCGACGGCAATGAGGACAGCGTGCAGGCCATGCTTCCGGACAGCCTGCCGCCGGATATCCAGCCCATTTATGACCATGCGCACGAAGCGTAAACATACAGTCGAGATTCAGAAAGGATGGCGACCCATGAAACAGCGAACGATCCTCTCGACCCTTCTGCTGTGCGCGCTGCTGCTGGCCGGCTGTGGCGCTGCGGCGCAGACTCCGGACGCGATGCCCACCCCCGCACCTGAGGCGGCGGCTACGCCGACGCCGACGCCGGATCCGCTGAGCACCCTGCCGTATACGGACGGTCAGCTCTATGCCGCGGCCTACCTCGGCTATCAGGCCCCGACGGATCTGGATTTCTTCCAGCAGACGTATTTTGGCGGCAGGGAGCTGCCGGTGCACCACATCTCGGATGGGGACTTTTATCTCATCATCCCGCGTGATCCGAGCGCGACCGTGCGCCTGTACAAAAACGACATGGAGACCGACGCCAAGACGCTTTTTTATGAGCAGACGAACGGCGATGCGTTCGTCATCGGCTGCAATGTCAGCGACATTTTCCCGGATGTGACGGTCTCGATCACGTCCGGCGGGGAGACGGTGGACTTTTCGCCGTTTATCTCGCTCAAGGATGGCAGCGTGCAGGTCGGCGAACGCGGGCTGGACATTACGCGCATTTCCACTTCGTCATGACAGAACGAGCAATATCCCCGGGTGCGAACCGCACCCGGGGATCATTGCTTTATGCGAGCGGGAGCTCCGTGCTTGCACAGACGACGGCGCCCACGCGCTGCATATCCGCGAGATTTGCCGCTTGCACGGCGTCGGTGACGGACGATGTGCAGTCCGAGAGCACGACGGCGTCATAATCGAGCGAGATCGCGTCGTAGCACGTCGTGCGGATGCAGTTGGGCGTGGTCGTTCCGGCGAGCAGGACGGTCTGCACGCCGAGCCGCCGCAAAATAAGGTCGAGTCCGGTGTGGAAAAACGCCGAGAACCGCGGCTTGACGAGCACATAGTCCTGCTTTCGGACGGTGAACGCAGACGGAAACGCGTCCGACAGGTGCGCGGCGCAGTCCTCCGAGAGCGGCTTGCCGCCGGCTGCCCACGCGGCCGCGCGCGGCTTTTCCACATCGGAGCCGTCGCTGCGGTAATGCCGCACGGCGTAGATGACCGGGATGCCGGCTGTGTGACAGCGGTCGATGAGCGCCGTGCACGCGGGAACGGTCGCCTCTGCGGACGGGATGCATAGCGGGGACGCGTTGTCGAGAAAGCCCCGCTGCATATCGATCATGATCAGTGCCTGTTTGGGCATGGTGCTTGCCTCCTGATGGTTGAGATGGTTCCATGATAGCGCCCCACACCGGATTTGGCAAGCGCGGCTTGCCATTCGCGCCCCGACGTGGTATCCTACCGGGTAGTCCCAAAAGGGAGGGGCACTCTTTACAAGCAGGAGCGAACAACATGAGCAGACAACTCGAACCCTATCAGCTGATCGAGCGCAGCATCCAGAAGACCTATCACAAGCGGCTCTGGACGCCGTTCATCACCGCCATCAAGCAGTATGACCTCATCGCCCCCGGCGACCGGATCGCGGTGTGCATCTCCGGCGGCAAGGACTCCATGCTCATGGCCAAGCTCCTGCAGCTGCTGCAGCGGCACAGCGACGTGCCGTTCGAGGTCGTCAACCTCGTCATGGATCCGGGCTACAACGCCGTCAACCGGCAGAAGATCGAGAGCAACGCAGCGCTGCTGCATATCCCGGTCACGATCTTCGAGACGAACATTTTCGATGTCACGAGCGGCATCGAGCAGTCGCCATGCTATCTCTGCGCGCGCATGCGCCGCGGCTATCTCTACAGCAAGGCGCGCGAGCTCGGCTGCAACAAGATCGCCCTCGGCCACCACTTCAGCGACGTCATCGAGACGACCGTCATGGGCATGTTCTACGGTTCACAGCTGCAGGCCATGCCGCCGAAGCTGCGCAGCCGCAATTTCCCGGGCATGGAGCTCATCCGCCCCATGTACTGCATCCACGAGGACGATATCATCGCCTGGCAGCGCTATAACAGTCTGGAATTCATCCAGTGCGCCTGCCGCTTTACTGAGCACACGGCCGCGAACGGCAGCGACGGCAGCAGCTCCAAGCGGCAGGAGGTCAAGCTGCTGCTGCGCGAGCTGCGGCGCAAGAATCCCGACATTGAAAAGAGTATTTTTCACAGCATTCACTCCGTCTGTCTGGACACGATGGTCGGCTACAAGTCCGGCGGCGTGGAGCACACGTTCGCCGACTGCTACCGCGAGCGCGGTGAGATGGAAAAGGAGGAAACGGAATGATGCCCATCGAGCGCATGCGCCCGGAGGATTTTGACGCGGTTTTCCGCTTGCTTTCCCAGAGCTTCCCAGCCGGGGAGCGGCGGGACACGGCGGGGCAGCGCGCGCTGCTTTCGGACAGCGCCTATCGGATCGACATTCTGCACGCGCCGTCCGGCGGCGTGCAGGCGCTGATGGCGTTGTGGGACTTTGACGATTTTGTCTTTTTCGAGCACTTTGCCGTGGACCCCGCCTGCCGCAATGGCGGCATCGGCGGGCAGATGCTCGACGCGCTGCTCGCACGCTATGATAAGCCCGCCTGTCTGGAGGCGGAGCTGCCGGAGACGGAGCTGGCCGCGCGGCGCATCGGATTTTACGAGCGGCACGGCTTCACCGTCAACGCGGCGTACCCCTACCGGCAGCCGGCACTCACGCCGGGCGGCAGCCCGATCCCGCTGTACCTGCTCACGACCGATGGTGCGCGCACGGCCTCGGAACTGCGCGCGATCGAGGCACTGCTGCACACGCGCGTGTATGGTTGCCCGCCTGCCGACACAATGGAATAAAGCGACCAGCCGGGGACTGCGGTTTGTGCAGTCCCCGGCTGTTTGTCAGGTCAGCGTGATGCTTACGGGGGTATCGCCGCTGCCCGTGAAGAGAGAAAACGTTTGCTTGCTCACGGCGGCAAAATATCCGCTCTCGGCAAACGCCTCCGACCAGTGCTTGCGGACCGTTTCGAGCATCTCGCGCAGCTGCAGCAGCACGGCGGCGCCGTGCTTGCAGAGGCCGGTTTCGTAGCAGCTGCATACGAGTGCACTGACCGCGCCGTCGGTATAATCGAACGCAAGCTCATACGGTGTGGTGCCGAGTACGATGGCGTGCCCGGCCGTGCCGTCCACAGACAGGTAGATCACCCGGTTTTCCATGTAGTATGCGTGGCCTTTCTCGGCGACGCCGGCCGGGATGGACAGCTGCTCGAGCGCATACACAGGCCCGGGGCCGTGCCCGACGGCATATTCCCCGTCTGCCTCCGGCGGCAGAAACCAGCCGCGTACCTGTCGGAACGGCAGCACGTTCGGCTCCAGCGTGACGAGGTGCGCGCCCAGCGTGTAAAACGTGCCGTGCACGGCCGTGTCGGCAACGCCGATCACACGCTGGTAGTCTGCCAGCCGGATGCGAAAATTGTAGTCCACTGCGACCACCTGTCCGCGTTGGCGGGCAAGCTTGCCGCTGACGTAGACCAGATCGCCGTCGTGCAGGTCAAAGCGGTCGTTATAATAGCTGTAAGCTTGGCCGCGCTCGGGGAAAAACACGCGCACGACGGACGGAACGGCCGCCGTTTCCGCCGGTGCTGCCGGAGCGGGCACCGCCTCCGGCGCGGATCCTTGCACACAAAAACCAATCGGATGCTTCATCTGCGATCCCTCCCAAATTTGTTTCATTATCTGTAGGATAGCAGATGGACTGTCCCATAAACAGGTCAGTTATCAGCACGCCCCTGCACATTTCGTGCAGGGGCATGCCTTTGTCTATTTTGGAGGGAGAAAGCAAGCTGTGTTATTGTCCGGGGCGGCCGCCTTTGCCGCCGTCCGGGGGCGTGCCCATATTGCTGCCGTTGTTGCCATCAGGCGGCGTGCCCATACTGCTGCCGCCGGTGCCGTCGGGCGGCGTGCCCATGCTGCCGCCGGTGCCGTCCGGCGGGGTGCCCATGCCCCCGCCGGGCTGACCGCCCATGCCGCCGCCCATACCGCCGCTGCCGTAGATGAGGCTCTCGAGCGTGACGTCGGTGCTCTGACCGCCCATGGTGACGGTGCAGGTGCTGCCCTGCGTGAGCGCCGGAATGCTCACGACGACGCAGTTATAGGCTTTCGCCGGTGCGAATTCGGCGAGCACATTGCCGCTCGCGTCCGTGACGCGGATGGTCTCGGTCGAGGCGCTCTGGCACGTGAGCAGGATGCTGCCCTGTGTGGAGTTGGCGCCGAAGTTTTGCGCCATGCCGCTGTATCCGGCCGCGACAACGGTGCCGCCCGTGACGGTGGCTGTGCTGTCATAGTCGAGGGCGCTGTCGCCGTCGCTCATCGGGCCCGAGACGTAGATCTCGCCGCCGGAGACGTTCAGGTCGCCGTTGGAGTCGATACCGTCGCCGCTCGCGTCGATGCGGATGGCGCCGCCGGAGATTGTAATGCAGCAGTCGGAGCTGCCGCCGAAGCCGCTCTGGTCCGTGCCGCCCGCGGCGTTGAGTCCGTCGTCACTGGAGACGATGTCGATCGTGCCGCCGGAAATGTCGATGGTCTGGCCTTCAATGCCCTCATAGCACTGGGAGATCTCGAGCGTGCCGTCCGTGATCGTGACGGCTTCGTCCGCGTGCACGCCGTCGTCGCCGGTCGTGATGGCGAAGGTGCCGCCGGAGACGGTCACATTGCCGTTCGCGTGGATGCCGTCGTCCGCGCAGTCGAGCGTGTAGCTGCCGCTGCGGACGGTGATGTCCGTGCCGGCCTTGATGCCCTTGGCGCTCGTGTCGCCGGCGAGACTGGCGCTGCTGCCGTCGCCGGAGGTGATGGTGCCGGTGGTGTCAAAGAGTGTGAGCGTCGTCTCGGCCTGAATGCCGTCCTCGCCCGCCATGAGCGTGAGCGCGGACGCGCCGATGAGGATGCAGCCGAGCGCGCTGTCACTGTCGTTGGTCGCGCGCAGCGCGTCGCCGCCGCTCGTCACGGTCACGTTCGCCTGCTTGAGCACGAGGCAGTCCTTGCCGTTGACGCCGTGGTTCGCCGCCGTGACATTCACGGCCGCCCCCTCAATCTTCAGCGTGTCCTTGCCCGTGATGCCGTTGTTGGCATTGCCCGTCACGGTGAGTGTGCCGCCGCCCGCGATGACAAGGTCGCTCTTCGAGTACAGGCAGGCGTTCGGCTCTTCGTCGGCGGCGGAGGAAACACCGTCGCTGTAATCATAGCTACTGCCGTCGGTGAGAGTGCTGGCCGTGCCGTCCGGGAGATAGACGAGTACACTCGCCGCTTTATAAATGTAGAGCGCGCTGCTGTCCGTGCACGTGATGCCGGCGTTTTGCAGCACGAGCGTCACGTCTGCGCCCGGCGCGTTGACGAGCACGCGTCCGTCCGTGAGCGTACCGGTGAGCACGTACACGCCGCCGTCCGTGATGGTCACGTCGTCGGCCCCGGAGAGGGTGATCTCGGTCGCGTTGGTCAGATCCGGCGCGGCCACATCTGCGTCGTAGAGCTGCTGCGCGACGGAATCGTCATTTGTATCGGTATCGGTGCCGGCGTCGGTGGTTTTCCCGCACGCGCACAGTACACCGATCAGCAGGGCCGCGCACAGTAGCACGGCCAGGATGCGCTTGGCTGGGTTCATGCCGTTTGCCTCCTTGTTCGTTTCTGGCGCCAGCATACTCCGGCAAGCTAAAGGCAGCCTAAAGGAAAAACGGAAATTTTCTTTAGGTCCTCTTTAGGCGGCAGGGGTACGCTGACGGCAGAAAGGGGGCCACCGACATGGCCGATACCATGCAATCCAGCTTCGCGCGCTACGAGCAGAAGTACTTTCTCACGCCGGCGCAGCTGGCGGCGCTGCTCGCACGCATTGCACCTCATATTCAGCGCGACGCGCACGCACGCTACACGATCTGCAACCTCTATTATGACACGGACGACTGGCGGCTCATCCGCGCGTCGCTCGAAAAGCCGGTCTATAAGGAAAAGCTGCGCGTGCGCGGCTACGGCGTACCGGCGGACGGCGATGGGGTCTTTGCCGAGATCAAGAAAAAGTATGCCGGCGTGGTCTATAAGCGCCGCATCACGTTATCACCCGCGGACGCGGCAGCGTTTCTGCGCACTGGAAAAAGTGCCGCGCCGCTCGGCCAGATCGGCCGCGAGATCGCGTGGTTCCAGCGCACCTATCATGCCGAGCCGAAGGTGTTTCTCGCCTATGACCGCACGGCGTTTGCCGGCGTGGACGATCCGGCCGTGCGCATCACGTTCGACACGGACATCCGCTGGCGCACCACGGCGCTCGACCTGCGCTGCGGCGATTACGGCACGCCGCTGCTGCCGCCGGGGCAGATCCTCATGGAGCTCAAGCTCCCCGATGCCTGCCCGCTGTGGCTCAGCCGCGCGCTGACGGACATCGGTGCGCGCCAGACGTCGTTTTCCAAGTACGGCGCGTGCTACAAAACGTGCATTCTTCCCACCGAAACCTTTTCAAAGGAGGCGCTCTGCAGTGCTTGAATCCATCCTCGCGTCCGGGATCACGCTCCCGGCCTTCCTCATCTGTACGGCGGTGTCGCTCGTGCTGGGCATCGCCACGGCACTCATCAGCATGTACCGCACAAAATGCAGCCAGAGCTTTGCCGTCACGCTCGCGGTTCTGCCCGCGATCGTGCAGATCGTCATCATGCTCGTCAACGGCAACGTCGGCACGGGCGTGGCCGTCGCCGGAGCGTTCAGCCTCGTGCGGTTTCGCTCCGTGCCCGGCACGGCGCGGGAGATCGGCGTAATCTTTCTCGCCATGGCGCTCGGCCTTGCCACCGGCATGGGCTATGTCGTGCTCGCGGCGGTATTTTTCGTCATCATTGCGGCGGTGCTCTTTCTGCTGACGAAGCTGGGCTTCGGCACGCGGCGCACCGATGAGCGCCTGCTGAGGATCACCATCCCGGAAAACCTCAACTATGACGGTCTGTTCGACGATCTCTTTGACACGTATACCACTGCGCACACGCTCGAGCGCGTCAAGACCGCCAACATGGGCACACTCTACGAGCTGCAGTACCGCGTCACGCTGCGCGATGCGCAGGTGCCCAAGGCGTTTCTCGATGCCCTGCGCTGCCGCAACGGCAATCTGAACATCACCTGCAGCCGCGAGCTGACGGGCGAGGCGCTGTGAAAGCGCTTGCTTTCCGGGCAGAAATCTCCTAGAATAGGGCCGGGTGATGAACCATGCGTCTGCTGATCGCAGAGGACGAGCGCGACCTCGCCGAGGCACTGAGCGTCTTTTTTGAGAAAAATCAATTCACGGTCGATACCGTCTACAACGGCTTCGACGCCTACGAATACGCCGTCACGTGCGACTACGACGCCATCGTGCTCGATGTCATGATGCCGAAGCTCAGCGGCGTCGAGGTGCTCGAGCGGCTGCGCGCCGAGGGCGTGCGCACCCCGGTCATGATGCTCACGGCCAAGGCCGAGAAGGATGACCGCATCACGGGCTTCAACGCCGGGGCGGATGACTATCTGCCAAAGCCCTTCGCGCCCGATGAGCTCATCTGCCGCGTGCGGGCCATGCTGCGCCGCGGCGGCGAGTACCGGCCGACGGTGCTCACGTTCGGCGACGTGGGGCTCGACTGCAGCACGGGCCTGCTCTCGTGCGCGGGGCAGAGCGTGCGCCTGAGCGGGCGTGAGTTTCAGGTGATGGAGCTGTTTTTGCGCACACCGAAGGTCGTGCTCTCGGCCGAGCGCATTTTAGAGCGCGTCTGGGGCTGGGACAGCGACGCGGAGATCAACGTCGTCTGGGTGCACATCTCGAACCTGCGCAAGAAGCTCAAGGGCATCGGCTCGACCGTGACCATCCGCGCCAACCGGGGGCTGGGCTATGTGCTGGAGGTCGGCGATGATTGAGCGGCTGCGCAAACGCTTCATCCGCATCGCGACGCTGGCCGTCGCGGGGGTCTTGCTGCTGCTGTGCGTGACGGTGAACGCGGCAAACCATGTCTCCGTGGACCGGCAGCTGACGCAGATGCTGCGGATGATCTGCGACAATCAGGGCACGGTGCCGCACTTCCCGCCCGGCGGCGGCAAGCCGGGGCAGAAGCCCGACGGCCCCTTCACGCCCGAGACGCCGTACTCTACGCGCTATTTCGTCCTGCGCTACGACGGCGACGGCAATCTCGAGCAGGCGGACCTGACGCACATCGCTGCCGTGTCTGAGGACGACACGGCGCAGTATCTCACCGCCGCGCTGCGCCACGGTGCGGGCTTCGGCTACACGGCGGGATATAAATACTACGTCATCCACACGGACACCGACCGCTGGATGGCCATCTTCCTCGACAGCTATCAGGAGCTGCACGCGGTCGTGATGTTCGCGTGGATGTCTCTGGCCGCCGCAGCCGTGTGCGTGGCGCTGGTGTATGTGATTATTGTGCTCTGCTCGCGCCGGGCCATCGCGCCGGTCATTCAGGCGTCTGAGCGGCAAAAGCAGTTTATCACCGACGCTTCCCATGAACTCAAAACGCCCATCACCGTCATCGCCACGAGCCTGAAGGTGCTGGAGATGGAGGTTGGGCAGCAGAAGTGGATCGACAAGGCGGAAAATCAGACCGAAAAGCTCACGGAGCTCGTCAACGCCCTCGTTACGCTCTCGCGCATGGACGAGGAATCGTCGCCCCTGCAGATGGCGGACTTCTCGATCAGCGACGCGCTTACGGAGGCGGCAGAGTCGTTCCGCGATTTCGCGGTGTCCGCCGGGCATACGCTCGACGTGCGCGTGACGCCGGGGCTGACCTACTGCGGCGACGAGTATGCCATCCGGCAGCTCGTGTCCATCCTGCTCGACAATGCCGTTAAGTACGCAGCACCCGACACGCCCATCGTCTTTTCTCTCGAAAAGGGGCGGCGCGGCGTCGTCATCCGCACGGAAAACCGGTGCGACGCGCTCGACACGGCTGCGCTCAGCCGGCTCTTTGACCGCTTTTACCGCGCAGACCCCGCCCGCAGCGCCGAGACCGGCGGCTTCGGCATCGGGCTGTCCATCGCGCGCAGCATCGCCGAGGGGCACCGCGGCACCATTCGCGCCGAGAGCCCCGACGGGCGCACGATCGTGTTCACAGCCGAGCTGAAATAGGGCTTGATAAATGAGAAAGATGTAGTATTATCTATTTTCGATGATGCTACATCTTTTTCGCGCCGGAGGGGCCTATGGACATTACGGAACGGAAGATCACGAAGATCGCACGCGAGGTGAGCAAGTTCACCGTGCGCACGCTGCGCGCCGAGGGCATTGGCCCGGGCGAGTTCGACGTGCTGCATGTGATCCGCAAAAACCCCGGCATCACGCAATCGGGCGTGTGCCGCATCACGGGCTTTGACAAGGGCGCGGTCGCGCGCCAGACGGCGAGTCTGGAGGCCAAGGGCTACCTGCGCCGGGAAGCTAACCCTGCCGACGGCCGCAGCCGCTGCCTCTATGCCACCGCGCAGGCCGAGCGGCTGAAAAACTCCAAGGCTGCCGTCGAGACGCAGTTTTACGGCTGGCTGCTCGCCCCGCTCACGGAGCCGGAGCGCACAGAGTTCGCGCGTCTGCTCGATGTGCTCTATCAGCGCTGCAAGGCGGAGAGCAAGGCGGGCTTTCCCAACGTGGCGGCCGCAGTGAAAGAGGGGACAACCGATGGAGAATAAGCAGAAGCGGAAATACTCGCAGGCCATGGCGTTCGTGGTGCTGTTCGGCATCGTGAGCCTGTTTTCCGACATGACGCACGAGGGGGCGTCGAGCATCCGCGGCGCGTATCTGACGCTGCTGGGCGCCTCAGCCGGGATGATCGGCTTCATCTCCGGCCTCGGGGAGCTCGTGGGCTACTCGATGCGCTACGTGTTCGGCAAGCTCACGGATAAAACGAAGCACTACTGGACGATGACGATCGTCGGCTACGTGCTCGATGTGCTGGCCGTGCCGGCGCTCGCGCTCGTCGGCGAGCATGGCTGGGTCTGGGCGTGCGCGCTGCTCGTCATCCAGCGCATGGGCAAGGCCATCAAGAAGCCCGCGAAGGATACGATCCTGTCCTTCGCCGCCTCACAGGAGGGCGTCGGCAAGAGCTTCGGCATTCAGGAGGTGCTCGACCAGATCGGCGCGTTCCTCGGCCCGGTGCTGCTGTATCTGGTGATGCTCTTCAAAACGGACGGCACAACGTTTCAGGTCTATTCCACGTGCTTTGCGGTGCTGGCCATTCCGGGCGCGATCACGCTCGTGCTGCTGCTCGTGACGAAGCGGAAGTTCCCGAATCCCGAGCACTTTGAGCCCGAGCCGAAGGAATACGTGCCCTTCCAGATGAAAAAGGAGTTCGTGCTCTACATTGCGGGCATCAGCCTGTTCGCGTTCGGCTTCATCGACTATTCGCTTGTGCTCATGCACGTCTCGCGCACGTATACGCACCTTGCTTCCGGCCTCGTGGAGACGTCCGCGCTCGTCACCAGCGGGTCGCTGCCGCTGCTGTATGCCGGGGCGATGCTGGTCGACGCCGTGGCGGCGCTGGTGTTCGGATTGCTGTATGATAAAAAGGGCGTGCGGGCGCTCGTGTGGTCGACGGTGCTGTCGGCGCCGTTTGCGGTGTTCGTGTTCGTGTGCCATGGTGTCGGCGCGCTGCTTGTAGGCGTCGCGCTCTGGGGCGTTGGCATGGGCGCGCAAGAGTCGATTTTGAAGGCCGCCGTCACGCAGATGGTGCCCAAGGCCAGCCGCGCCACCGGCTACGGCGTGTTTGAGTGCGCGTTCGGCGTTTTCTGGTTTCTCGGCAGCTGGCTGCTCGGCGTGCTGTACGATGTGAGCATCCCGGCCATGGTGGCGGTGTCGGTGGCGGCGCAGCTGGCGGCCATCCCGCTGTATCTGTGCTCGGCCAGGCTCCACCGCGATGGGGCGAAAGGAGACAATGCATGAAGCATATCCGTATCCTGACCCTGCTGCTCGCGCTCGCGCTGCTGTGCACGGGCTGCGCCGCCGGCGGCGCGGCGGAGACCACCCCTGCCCCGGATATGAGCGACCTCCCGCTCGACGGAGGCTATGCCTACCTGCGCGTGGAGGTGCTCTCGCGCGACAAGGACGTGAAAACGTTGGAGGTCAAAGTGCTCGATTTCGGTGACGCCGACGGGGTGAATGTCGGCGCGCTGCCGGTCGGTGCGCAGGGAACAGTCGATTGCAGTGACCTGCTGTCGATGGCGATGATGATCGACTCCGGCGCGTGGATCATCACCTATACAGACCTCGGGCAGCAGGCGTTTCCGCTGCGTCTGACGTCGATCGAGAACCCGGAGCACTTTGCCGAGCGCGCGGGGAAATAAAAAGCACCGGCTGAGGTTTTCCCTCAGCCGGTGTTTTTGTCACCAGAACTTTTTCTTTTTGCACACCCACAGGCTGATGCCCACGGTCACGATGCTCACGATGACAACGACCGGATAGCCATACTTCCACGTCAGCTCCGGCATACCGACAAAGTTCATGCCATACCACCCGACGAGCAGCGTCAGCGGCAGGAAGATCGTCGTCACGATCGTCAAGATCTGCATGATGCGGTTTTGCCGCGTGTCGATCTCGGCCTGAAACAGGCTCTGCAGCTGCACGCACGATTCACGCAGCAGCTGCGACTCCTCGCGCAGGCGGATGACGCGGTCCTCAAACATGCGAAACAGCAGCTGCTCGCTGTCGGTGAAGAAGCCGTTTTCGTTCTCGCGCAGCTCGCACGCGACATCGTCGAGCTGTGTGTAGTAGCGGTACCAAGCCATGGTCTCCTTGCGCAGTGCGGTCATCGGCGCGGAGAAATCGTCCAGCTCATGCGCCAGCACCCGATCCTCGAGCGCTTCGATGCGATCCTCAATTCTTTCCAGCTGGTGCAGGTCGCGGGCGATGAGCTGCTCAAAAAAGTCGTAGAGGAACCGGCCGACGCTGCCGTCGGTCCAGCGCTTTTCCCGGGCGATGCGGCGCAGCAGCCCCGGCAGCGCGCCTTCGTCGTCCACGAGCACAACGCGCTTTGCCGTAACGAGATAGCCGCAGGCGAGTGGCCTGCCATCCTTGCCCTGGCGCGGCAGCACGAGCGTGCCAGCCAGACAGTCCGAGCGCACCTCGGCTTTGCACACACGTGCGTCGCGTGCCGGCGGTGTGTGGTGCAGCGTCCGCTCCAGACCGGGCAGTGCCGGCTGGTGTGACAGCTCTTCGGACGTCAGCAGCACGACGGCGGGCTGCTCCGGCGCGGGTGCACGTTCCTGCTGCGTGAGTGTCTGCCCGATGGTATACCAATACAAATGCGGTCCCTCCCATAGATTGCGGTGTTTTTCCCATTGTAGCACATTGGGCACCCAGACACAACGTCCGGCTGGAAATCGGGGCGCAGGTGTGCTATACTGGGCAAAATCATATGTATGGGGGAAGCACCATGATCGTCTATTACACCGGCACCGGCAACAGCCGCTATGTTGCCCAGCGCTTCGCCGCCGCCCTTGGCGACGATCTCATCATTGCGAACGAATACATCAAAAACGACACGTCCGCCGACCTGCATTCCGACCGGCCATGGGTGTTCGTCTCGCCGACATACGGCTGGCAGATCCCGCACATTTTTGCAGATTTCCTCTGCCGCGGCCGCTTTACCGGGAGCAAAAAGGCCTACTTTGTCATGACCTGCGGCAGCGAGATCGGCAACGCCGGCAGCCGCATCGCGGCGCTGTGCGCGGACATCGGGCTTGATTACCAGGGCGTGCTGCAGGTCGTCATGCCGGAAAACTATGTCGCCATGTTCTATGTGCCCGGCGCGGAGGAATCCGCGCAGATCATCACGGCGGCACAGCCGTCCATCGGCGGGGGCATCGCCTGCGTGCAGCGCGGGGAAGCGTTCCCAGCGCCGAAGGTCGGCCTGCTCGATCGATTCAAGACCGGCCCGGTGAACACGGTCTTTTATAAGTGGTTTGTCAAGTCCGGGCCGTTCACGGTCTCGGATGCGTGCATCGGCTGCGGCAAGTGCGCGCTGAGCTGCCCGGTCAATGGGATTGACCTTGTGGAGCGCCGCCCACACTGGAACGGTGCGTGCACGCACTGCATGGCCTGCATCTGCGGTTGTCCGGTGTCCGCCATTGAGTACGGGCACAAGAGCCAGGGCAAGCCCCGTTACCAGTGCCCGGAATATAAATGAAACAATCTATGAAAAGCAGAACCCGCACCGGAACCCCGGTGCGGGTTTTCCTCTGTTTACAGATAGCACTCCGGTCGTCGCTGCTTGAGGTACGGGCGCTTGTGCTCGCGCCAGAGCTGCGCCTCGGCGAGGTCGAGCTCCTGCACGATGAGCTGCTCACGGTCGTCGGCTTTATAGATCACGTCGCCGCTCGGGTGCACGATGAGCGACTCGCCGGCAAAGTCCATCCCATCCTCGTGCCCCACGCGGTTGCACATGGCGAGGAAGATCTGGTTCTGCATCGCCTGCACGCGGATCTCCCACTCGAAGAGCTCCATGGGTTCGGCTTTCGTGTTCGCCGTCGGAATGATGACGAGGTCCGCCCCCTTGAGCGCGCACGTGCGGATGCTCTCCGGCAGGTGCCGGTCAAAGCAGATCACGATGCCGACGCAGCCCTGCGGCGTGTCAAACACGAGGAAACCGTCCTCGGACGGGGTGTAGTAGTCGCGCTCGTAAAACTGCGCCGCCTGCATGATGTGCACCATCTTGGCCACGCCCGCGCAGGCCCCCTCCGGCGTCAGCCAGAGGGAGGCGTCATAGCGACGGCCCTCCTGCTCGAGGTACATGTTCGGCGAGAGGTAGAGCCCGCGCTCCTTCGCCTTGTCCGCGAAAGCCTGCACCGTCGGACTGCCCGCCGGAACGGCGTAGGCGTCCACGTTCCGGCCCGCATACTGCGGGAAAAACGGCGTGAGCTGCACCTCCGGGAAAAACAGCAGGTCGCTGCCCGCGGCAGCGTCGCAGAAGGCGAGGGATTTTTTCAGGTTTTCGTCCATGCTTCCGGTCATGGACATCTGCGCCATGGCAAGCTTCATACGGCGGCTCCTTTCACGCGTCCTGCACGGTCAGGCGCAGCACGTCCGGCCGCGCGTAGTGGCCGCACACGTCGAGCTCCATGCGGCTCGCGGGCACGCGCAGCATGTCGAGATCGGCGTAGAGAATGTCCTCGCTGTCCCACACCGGCTGCACGACATAGTGCCCGTAGGGGTCGACGATGCAGCTGCCGCCGCGGCAGGGAATGGCGTTCAGGCGCGCGATCTCGTCCGGGCAGTGCAGCCCGGCGGGGTAGTCCGCGCGGTGGAAGACCATGTCGCAGTTGATGAAGTAGCACCGGCCCTCGAGCGCGATGTGCTGCACGGTGGCCTGCCACTCGGGGTTGTCATTCGTGTTCGGCGAGATGTAGAGCGTCACACCCTTTTCATACAGCGCCGTGCGTGCCAGCGGCATATAGCTTTCCCAGCAGATGAGGCTGCCAATCGGGCCCCACGGGGTGTCCACGACCGGGAAATACCCGCGGTCGGCGTCGCCCCAGACCACGCGCTCCGCGCCCGTGGGCTTGAGCTTGCGGTGCACGGGGGCGAGCGTGCCGTCCGGGCAGAAGATGAGGTTGGCGTTATAGAGCGTGCCCGTCACGCCGTCGCGCTCCGACACCCCGATGCTCACATACGCGCCCGCGGCCTTTGCCGCCGCGGCGAGGCGCTCCGTCTCCGGCCCGGGCACGACGATGGAGTTGTCGCAGTAAAGCTGCCAGTCCTTGCGGCCATCCTCATTGCGCGCGCCGACCGTGAAGCCGAACGTCATGCCGTACGGGTAGCCGGGGATGAACAGCTCCGGGAACACGATGAGCTCCGCGCCGCCGCGCGCACACTCTGCGATCAGGCACACGGCCTTGTCCGTGCACGCGGTCTTATCAAACAGCACCGGCGCCGCCTGCACCACGGCGATGCGGCACGTCGGTTTGAGATCTTTCATATGTCTGCCTCCCTGATTCCGCCTCTGCCCTTAAAATAACACGGCTTTACTGGGAATTCAAGACGCAAAAACGCCCGCACACCGTGCGGGCGTTTCCGGCTTGGCAATTTTCGCAAAAGGCTTCAGGCAGCCTTGGTCTTGTCGGGGACGAGTTTGTGCGCGATCACGCACAGAAGCATTGTGGCGGCCATGTCGGGCAGCGTGTTGCCGACCGGAATGTCCACGGTCATGAGCACGCGGTAGAGCACGAAGCCCAGCACCCAGACGACGGCGTTGCACACATCGAGCCTGCCGCTCGCGCCGCCGCGCCGGAGCAGGAAGAAGTCCGTGATCTGGATGGCAATCATCGGCGCGAACACCGAGCCGATCAGGTACAGGAAGTTCGTGATGTCGTCCATCGGGAAGCAGATGGCGCAGATCGTGCCGATAACGGTCACGATGAGCGCGGCATATTTGCCGTTGATCTTCTTCGACAGGGACTCGGCCGAGATGCCGGCGCTGTACGCATCGAGGAACGTCGTCGTGACGGTCGAGAGGATGAGGATGAGCAGCGCGGCCACGCCGAGACCGGCCTTGACCATAATGAGCGCGATGTCGCCCTCACCGGTGAAGATGGCGGCGCCCATGCCGATGACGTACATCCAGCAGCTCACGACGCCGTAGGTCAGCGTGCTCGAGAGCGTGGCGGCAAAGGGCTTTTCGGCCTCGCGCGTGTAGTCGGAGATGAGCGGCAGCCACGACAGCGGCATGGCCACGGCCAGCTCGACCGCTGCGCCGAAGCTCAGACTGTCGTCCGGCACCGTGACGGGTGTGCCGCCGCGGAATACCACCACGCACAGCACGATCGAGAGGATGAACAGCGCGGCCATGGCGATCTTGTTGACCCAGCCGAGGTTCTTGATGCCGACGGCGATCCACACGACGACGAGCCCGCCGATGACGAGGCACCACACCCACTTGCCGATGCCGAGCACGGTGTTCGTCGCCAGCGCGCCGTCATAGATCATGATGGCCGTCCAGCCGACGAGCTGCAGCACGTTGAGCGCGGCGAAAAACAGGCAGCCGATGCGGCCGAAGCTCAGCTCGACCGTACCCATGGCGCTGCGGCCGGTGCGGCCGCCGATGAGACCTGCGAAGAAGAACATCGCGCAGCCGATGACGTGGCCGACGAGGATGGCGAGCAGGCCCTTCGTGAAGCCGAGGGGCGCAAAGTACGTGCCCGTGAGGATCTCCGCGATGGACACGGCCGCGCCGAACCAGATGAGGCTGTTTTGAAATGCAGATGTTTTTTTCATGCTCAGGCCTCCTGCCGGTATTCCGGCTTCAGGTCGAACGCATGGTCCATCGGGCCGGAGCCGGTGCCGAGGTCGAGCATGGCGGCCAGTGCGCCGGAGAGGTAGTCCTTCGCGCGTCGAACGGCCGTGTCGAGATCATAGCCCTTGGCGAGGTTGGCCGCGATGGCGCTCGAGAGCGTGCAGCCGGTGCCGTGGGTGTTGGGGTTGTCGATGCGCTTGCCGTTGAACCACTCGTAGCCGCCGTTGCGGTACAGGAGGTCGTTGGCATCGTTGAGCCGGTGCCCGCCCTTGCACAGGACGGCGCAGCCGTAGCGCTCACTGATGGCTTTTCCGGCGGCGATCATGTCGTCGGGAGAGGCGATGGTCAGGCCGGAGAGCACTTCCGCCTCCGGGATGTTGGGCGTGAGCACGGTGGCAAGCGGCAGCAGCCGCGCCTCGAGCGTGGCGATGGCGTCCTCGGAGATGAGCCGTGCGCCGCTCGTGGCGACCATCACGGGGTCGACGACGATGTTCGTCGCTGCGTAGTGCTGCAGCCGCTCGGCAATGACCTCGATAAGGCCGGAGGACGCGACCATGCCGATCTTCACCGCGTCAGGCCGGATGTCGGTAAAGACGCTGTCGATCTGCTGACCGAGAAATGCCGGGCTCACTTCAAAAATACCCTGTACGCCGGTCGTGTTCTGGGCGGTCAGCGCCGTGATCGCACTCATGGCAAATACGCCATTCATGGTCATGGCTTTCAGATCGGCCTGAATACCGGCGCCTCCGCTGGAATCGCTTCCGGCGATCGTTAATGCTGTTTTCATATTCTGTCTCCTTTTCAGCATCAATTTTGTTGAGCGACGGAAAGTGGTGCCCCCGATCCGCCGCTGTTTTTATCTTGTCTGCGCCCGCGCGCAGGGGGTTACAGGTTCAGCGCCGCGCGCACGGCGGACTTCAGCTCCCGCGTGGCGGTGGGAATGTCCGGTTGCGCGAAAATTGCGCTCACGACGGCCACGCCGACGATGCCGCTGCCGGCGAGCTTGGCGACATTGTCTTTCGTGATGCCGCCGATGGCGATGACCGGGATGGATACTGCCGCACAGATCTCGCGCAGGGTATCATAGCTCACGGCGTTGGCATCGGCCTTCGTCCCGGTCGGGAACACGGCGCCCACGCCGAGATAGTCCGCGCCATTGCGCTCTGCCAGCAGCGCGTCTTCCACCGTCTGGGCCGACACGCCGAGGATCTTGTCCGGGCCGATCAGTTCGCGCACTTTGCCGGCCGCCATGTCGCTCTGGCCGACGTGCACGCCGTCGGCGTCCGTCTCCATGGCAAGCGCCACGTTGTCATCGAGCACGAACGGCACGCCGTACTGCCGGCAGAGCGCCTTGAGCGCAATGGCCTCCTCTTTGAAGTGCGCTTCGTCGAGTTCTTTTTCGCGCAGCTGCAAAAACGTTGCGCCGCCCTGCAGCGCCTGCTCGGCCTGCTCGTAAAGTGTCTGACCGTGCAGCCACGAGCGGTCGGTTACGGCGTAGAGCAGCAGAGATGCTTTATCGCAGTTCATATTTGGCTCCTTCCTCCAGCGCGTCGCCGGTCATGTTGAAGATCGCATCAATGATACGGTTGCGGTAGGTGCTGTTGCCATCACCGGGCTGCATATTGGCCCAGCCGATCTCGCCCGCGAGACCCATCATGCACACGGCGGCCGCCGCGGCGTCGAGCTTGCGGTCGGGATTCGCGACCAGAAACGCCGTCATCAGTGCCGAGAGCTGGCAGCCCGTGCCGGTGATGCGGCTCATCTCTGCGCGGCCGTTGCGGATGCACCAGCAGCGCTCGCCGTCGCTCACGAGGTCGATTGCACCGGTCACGGCGACGATGCAGCCGGTTTTCTGCGCGAAGGCCTTGACGAGCTGCACACCGTCATCGAGGTTTGCCTCCGTCACGGCATCGACCGCGTCGGCATCCACGCCCTTGGTGCTGCCGCTGCCGGTGCAGAGTGTCTTGATTTCGGAGATGTTGCCGCGCACGGCGTCAAAGCGCACCTCCTGCATGAGCCGGTTGGCCGTGTCGGTGCGCAGGCGGCTCGCGCCCGCGCCCACGGGGTCGAGCAGGACAATGTGGCCGAGCGCGTTTGCCTTCTTCCCGGCGAGGAACATCGACGGGATGGTGTTTTTGTTGAGCGTGCCGATGTTGATGTTCAGCCCGCCGCAGATGCTTGTGATGTCCTCGACGTCGTCGGCATCGTCGGACATGATCGGCGAGCCGCCGGCCGCCAGCAGGACGTTCGCCACGTCGTTGACGGTGACGTAATTCGTGATGTTGTGCACGAGCGGTGATTTCGCGCGCATGTTCTCGAGCATGGTCTTGAGCACTTGCTCCATAGGAATGACTCCTTTCTTCTGCGGAAATGTCTGCATGAAAAAACAGCGGCGCCCGTAAAGAGTGCTGCTGTTGTGGTCCGGCAGTATGAATCCCTACGTTGGCATTGTCCAAATCAGGTGTGCGGGTCTAAGCGGATGCTTACTCTCAGCCAAAGCGGCTCCCCGTGTTTGTTGCACTTTATAATAAAACGAAACCGCCTGCTTGTCAAGGCGGAAAGTGCCGGGAGACCGGGATTTTTCCGCAATCGGCCGGAACAGTTGAATTTTGGTTGCAATCCGGGCACGTACATGATACAGTGGCATTACCCGCGGCGGCCGGAACGGTACGGTTTCTTTTTTACCGAAACCGGCTTGCAGATTTTACACGGGTTTGAAAGAATACAGTTGCACGGCAGCGGGCCGTGCAATGTTGTAGGAGTCTAAAAAACAGGAGGAAGAAATGAAAACCAGAACACACAATGGAAGCAGACTGCTGTCGCTGCTGCTGGCGGTAGTCCTTGTCTTCACACTGACGGTTCCGGCTCTTGCGGCGGACAAGCCGCAGGACATGAACCTGAGGATTGCTGTCATGTCCGACCTGCACTATTTCTCGCCGGATATGATTGCAGACACGGCGGACTTTGAGCATGCACTCAACAGCGACCGCAAGCTGCTCAAGGAGAGCTCCGCAATCCTGCACGAAAAGTTTGAGCAAGTTCGCGCGGACAAGCCCGACATCCTTCTCGTGTCCGGCGACCTGACCAAGGACGGCGAGCAGGAGTGCCACGCGGCGCTGGCAAAGCAGCTGCAGCAGCTGCAGCAGGATATTCCGGGGCTGAAGATCTATGTCATCAACGGCAACCATGACATCCGTAATTACAATGCCAAGAACTTCAACACCGCCGACGGCAAGGCCGTGCGCGCCACGCGCACGGAGCCGGAGGACTTCAAGCAGATTTATGACTTTGTTTACTCCGACCCGACCGTCATCGCGACCTTCACTCCGGCCGAAGGCAACAAGGCCGGCGGTCTGTCCTATGTTGCACGACCGGTCGAGGGGCTGACCATTATCGCCATGGATACCTGCCGCTACAGCTCGGACAACACCTCCAACGGCGACGATGAGCATGAGACGAGCGGTGCCATCAGCGCCGATCTGGAAAAGTGGGTCATCGAGCAGACCGCTGCCGCCAAGGCGCGCGGCGACCTCGTCATCGGGCTGGAGCACCACGGTCTGGTGCCGCACTTCGATGTCGAGCCTACCATCCTGCCCATGTACCTTGTCAACGACTATGAGCGCATCGCGCAGGAGTATGCCGACGCCGGCATGAGCGCCGTCTTCACAGGCCATATGCATGCGGTCGACATCGCTGCCATGACCACGAAGGCCGGCAACACCTTCTATGACATCGAAACCGGCTCTGCGCTGACGTATCCGTGCCCGATCCGCTTTGTCGACCTGCGCCGCAGCACCGTCGGCGGTGAGACGAGCACCTACATGAGCGTGAGCACCAAGACGCATGCCGGCCCCATCAATTACACAGATCCTGCCACGGGTACTGCGCATGTGATCGATGACCTGACCGAGTATGCCCGGGAATTCGGCTTCTCGACCGATATGCTCAAGACGGTCGCGGGCGACTTCGTCAAGTCCTTCTTCGGCAAGTATCTGCCGAATGACACCTGGCCGGTCACGAAGATCGTGGCGAACATCGACCAGATCATTGACGATGTGGCTGCCGTTCCGATCGCGGACGGCAAGGACCTGCTCGACTTTGCCAACTGGATCTATCAGTGCAACCTCGCCGGTGAGGACGACGGCAATTATCCCGCTTGGGTGCAGTCCGGCGTCGACCAGCTCAAGAGCGGCGCACTGCTCGATCAGGTGCTCGACATCGTTGCCAGAGACGCGTTCGGCCGCGGCAGCGTGCTGTTCACGAAGTTCCAGGGCCTGTTCACCAAATATCTCAAGAGCCAGCTCAACGACCTGCTCGTGAAGATCGTCGTCTCCATGAGCGTGGACAACAACTGCCCCGACGACAATGACAAGACCATCCTGCTCGAGGGCAGCAGTGCGCAGGTGCGTCTCCTGCCGGTCACCGGCAGCAGCGCCGCCGTTACGCAGGCGTACGTACAGGGCAGCACCACGACGGTGTTCCTCACCAGCCGCCAGCTCCGCACGGCCACGGACGCCCAGTCCGGCGCGGCCGTGACGGTTAACGCCACAGATCCCGCGGCCGACACGGTCATCCTGGCCGGCCGCTCGATCGCCAATGCGCGCAATGCAGGCGTTGCGGCCCTGCAGGTGCAGTTCGCAGCCGGCACCGTTACACTGGATAGCGACGCGCTCGCGGCGCTTGACCTGCACAAGGACATTGCCGTCTCGCTCACGGGGGCGTCTGTCAACGCTGCGCAGCAGCGTGCCCTCGGCACGCAGGCGAGCAGCGCCGTGCTTGCCAATGCTTCCGTCCTGGTTGACGGCGCGGCGGCGAGCTATCCCGCCGGCAGCGTGCGCGCCGGTATTCCCGTGCGCGCAGCGGACGACCTGACCGCGTGGAGCCTCGCCGAGAACGGCACCATCTCCGCCGTCGGCGGTGCGTGGGATGCTGATCGGCAGACCTATACCTTTGATGTCGTCTCCGGCGTGACGGCCATCGCGCGCTTCCCGTTCACGGATGTGCCCGCCGGCAGCTGGTATTACGGCGCGGCGGCCTATGCCTACAACAACGGTCTCTTTGCCGGCACGACCGCCACGACCTTTGCCCCGGATATGACCATGACGCGCGCTATGCTCGTGTCTGTGCTGTGGCGCCTCGCGGGCGAGCCCGCGCCGAAGGGCACCAACACGTTTGATGATGTGCCGAACGGCGCGTGGTACACCGACGCCGTCACCTGGGCGGCAGAAAACGGCGTGGTCGCCGGTATCGGCAATGGCCGCTTCGATCCTGACGGCTCCGTCACGCGCGAGCAGACGGCCGTCATCCTCTTCAACTACGCGCAGAGCAAGGGCTATGACGTCAGCGCGCGCGCTGACCTCTCGGTGTTCCCGGATGCCGGCAGCGTGTCCGGCTGGGCGCAGGATGCGCTCGCGTGGGCCAATGCATCCGGCCTCATCAGCGGCGCGGTGCGCGGCACGCAGACGATCCTCGACCCCCAGGGCAGCGCTTCCCGCGCCCAGGTCGCCATGATCCTCATGGGCTACGTCGAGCACGTGGTCAACGCTTGATCCTCTTTTTCATATATCCCCGGTACAGCAATTTCCCAGCGGGGGCGGCATCAGCCGCCCCCGCACACTTTTTGGCTGCATCTTGGACATCTGCCATACGCCGGAGCACAAAAAAATGTGGAATTTGTGAAAATTTGCGGTTGACATTTGTGCGCGAAGTTTTTATACTCGAACCATCAAGATTTTTCATCAGAATCGGAGCAATATCATGAACCGTAACTATTATTTTGCATACGCTTATTACTTTACTATGACAATATAGTAAGGCTGATTTGTGATGCAAAAAATAGCTCGGATCCCGAGAATGTTTCATGCGGCACAGGTTGAGCCTGTGCCGCATTTTTCTTTTGAAAAACAAAAACAAAAATTCAGATAAATACATCGGAGGTAAACATCATGATCGTCGTACTCAAACATGGCGTGGAAGCCGCAAAGCGCGAGCAGCTCATCGACTGGCTCGAGGGTCAGGGCCTGACCATCCATATTTCCGAGGGCGAATATCAGACCGTGCTCGGCCTCGTCGGCGACACGACCCGCGTGGATATGGATCTGATCGGCAGCCTCGGCATCGTTGACAGTGTCAAGCGCGTGACCGAGCCATTCAAGTGCTGCAACCGCAAGTTCCACCCGGACGACACCGTCGTGGATGTCGGCGGTGTGAAGATCGGCGGCGGCAACTTCGTCATGATCGCCGGGCCCTGCTCCGTTGAGTCCGAGGAGCAGATCGTCGCGGTCGCGAAGGCCGTCAAGGCCTCCGGTGCGAACATCCTGCGCGGCGGCGCGTTCAAGCCCCGCACCTCTCCCTACGACTTTCAGGGCCTGAAGGCCACCGGCCTCGAGCTGCTCAAGATCGCACGGCAGGAGACCGGGCTGCCCATCGTGACGGAGATCATGGGCGTCGAGCATCTGCCTCTGTTCGAGGACGTGGATATCATTCAGGTCGGCGCGCGCAACATGCAGAACTTCGACCTTCTGCGCGAGCTCGGCAAGCTCCGCAAGCCCATCCTGCTCAAGCGCGGCCTTGCCAGCACGCTCAAGGAGCTGCTCATGAGCGCCGAGTACATCATGGCCGGCGGCAACGAG
>ERZ773276.186-NODE-186-length-80836-cov-5.460356_pt1 | contig 80836 bp, 71 predicted proteins | sample MGYA00511386_ERZ773276 | MGnify/ENA primary metagenome ERZ773276 (study PRJEB29015, sample SAMEA2737778) | human gut metagenome | biome: human gut; feature: human-associated habitat; material: faeces | place: China | collected 2012 ...
CATGTCCAGTTGGATATCGGCCATCTTTTTGACAGCATCCGGCAACGTTTTAACAGCCCCGTCATGGAAATAAGGAGCCGTCCTTTCAACATTCAAAAGTGTCGGAACTTTAAACATCATTTCGTCCCAAGGTTTACCGCTGACATCCATACGCCCTTTGGAGGAATTGTCGGTCACGTAAGGCCGAACGGAGCCGACTTTTTGGAAAGAAGTTCCGCCTAACAGATTTCCGCTGTGACAACGGATGCAGCCGGATCTTCTAAACAATTTCAAGCCGTCAATTTGCTGCTGAGTAAGAGCGTTTTTGTCGCCTTTCAAATAACGTTCAAAAGGTGCGTTAGGCGTTGTTAATGTTGTTTCAAAGGCCGCTAGAGCTTCCGCAATTTCACTGAATGTCGGATTCTTACTTCCGAAGGCCTTTTCAAAATAGGGTCTGTATCCGGGAATGGATCGGATGACTCCTTCTGCTAATTCCGGCGTCATTGCCATTTCGAGAGGGTTAGTAATAGGGCCCGTTGCTTGTTCTGCTAATGTTTTTGCCCTTCCGTCCCAGAACTGCGCAATCTGCTTTTCTGCATTGAATACTGTCGGAGAATTTACGGTTCCTTTTCGTCCCGCGTAGCCGATAGAAAGTGGCTTCGTATCTGCACCGTTTGTGGAAAGATCGTGACAGGTGTTGCAGGAGACTTTGCCCGATAAGGAAAGTCTTGGATCAAACCAAAGCATTTTGCCGAGTTCGATTTTTGCTTCCTGCTGAGGCGTTTTAGGGATATTGACGGAATCAAGAAGCGCCGCAGAGGCTGACAGAGCGGAGAGGGCAAGGAGGGAGCCGACGATTAATTTTGTTCTCATGAATCACTCCGAAGAGGAATATTAGATTGATGTTAGTCGCGGATGGCGTCTCGGAGAAGGTCTTTCACTCAGATTAAGCTGACTGTTCCTTTTGCAGGATTATGTTAATGGTTTGTACTTAGAGAGCGTCCTTAAATGCTTTAGTAGCTGTGCTCGGGAACGAAAAAGTAAAATCCAAAGAAACTCAGAGAGAAGTGCCGTTGAGGAGGAAATGAATGAAGCTAGAGAAGTTATTTGTCTTAAGTGGGGCCTTTTTGGTGATGACTAATATTGCAAACGCTAAATTGCCCGGCTATACAGAGGGCGCAGAATTAATGCAGCCGAAAATTGAGAATGGCCAGATCGACTCAATGTCGGGAATTATTTATTCCCAGATTAAAGGCTTGAGAAGCAATCGAGCCCTCCGCATGACCGTGATGATTCCTCGTGACGGCAAGGCAAAGCCCGCAATTATTTACTTCCCGGGCGGCGGTTTTACTTCTGCAGATTATGAAAAATTTACCGAAATGCGAACAGCCTTAGCTAAGGCAGGATTTGTTGTTGCGGCAGCCGAATATCGTACGGTCCCGACAAAATATCCGGCATTAGTTAATGACGCCAAAGCTGCGGTTCGCTTCCTGCGTGAGCATGCTAAAGAGTACGGCGTTGACCCTTCGAAGATCGGAGTTCTCGGTGACTCTGCCGGCGGGTACCTTGCTCAAATGTCGGGGGCTACCAATGGTGAAAAACAATTCGATAAAGGTGACTTTTTGAACCAGTCGTCTGACGTTCAAGCCGTCGTGTCTCTTTACGGGTTGTCAGACCTTCGCAATATCGGCGAAGGATTCCCAGAAGAAATTCGAGTTGTGCATGATTCGCCCGCTGTGACTGAAGCTTTGTTAGTGAACGGCCCGGCGTTCAATACTTTCCCCGGCGAAAGCATTACGAAAGATCCGAAGAAAATGCTTGATGCCAGCCCTCTCGGACACGTCAGCGGTAATGAACCTCCTTTCCTTCTTCTGCACGGAAGCGCTGATCCATTGGTCAGTCCTGAACAAAGCGCCAGCATGTACCAAGCTTTGAAGGCGAAGAATCAAGATGTGAAATATATCTTGGTAGAAGGTGCAAAACACGGAGATCTCCCCTGGTATCAGCCGAACATCATCAATACTGTTGTGAATTTCTTTAAAGAGAAACTTGGAGATCCGGCTAAACTTGCCGAAAGCAAACAAGTGAAAGGCGGAAGTCTTTAATTCTCACTAGAGCCTAAACAGGTGCGCCGAGCGCACCTGAAAGCATCTTCGGAATTAAGGAACTACGAATTTGAAATTGTGGCACTGAGCACAATAGTTTTCTGACTTCTCATGCTGCAAGTGGCACAAGATGCAGTCACCGTTATGAGGAGCAGCATGAGGATTTGCATCTGGAAGATTCCGCGTCTTTTCCGCTAGTACTGCCTTCTGATGACATTGTGTACATGTTTCTTCTGTGGGGTATTGAGGATTTTTCATGTCAGTACCATGGCAGGTTTGGCACTGAACGCCTTTTGCTTGGTGCATATCTGCTCCCAGCTTACCCGCGCTGAAGGAGGGTAGCGACAAACAAAGACAAGAAAGTAAGAACAGTACTTTTAAAAGATTCTGATTGCTCATTTTTTCTTTGGCTGAGGAATTTTGAAGTTTCAATCAGCGGCAGCAGGCGCCGCTGATTGGAAAAGTACGGCTAGCTCCAGTTTTGTTCTTGAGCAGCTTTTCTTCCTGCAATTCGTCCGTTGGCTAAGCAGTCAAGAACGGCACAAGAGCCGAGTCGCACGGCGCCGTGTACACCCCCGGTTGATTCTCCGGCGGCATAAAGGCCCGGGATGGGTTTGTCGCTGGACACATCAATGACCTGGCCTTTGCTATTGGTTTCCAAGCCGCCCATGCAGTGGTGAACCTTTGGCGAAAGGATTGAGCAATACCACGGTCCTGTTCCGATGGCCTGGGCTCCTTTGTAGATTTTTCTGCCCATTTCGTCCGGAGTACCTTCGGCCTGGTGCTTGTTGTAGTCGGCAATAGTGGCCTGCAAGGCATCCATCGGTACGTTATATTGTTTTGCCAGATCTTCTAATGTCGCGAATTTGTGGACAACTTTTCTTTCGAGCTGCTTGTCCAAAATTCCGGGACGGCTCTTCTGAATCGTCAGATCAACGGCGGTTTGGTCTGCTAATGCGATGCAGGTATGACCTTTATTGTTATTGGTAATAACAGCGTCGGCACGAATCTTTCGGTTGGCTAATTCATTGACAAATCTCTTGCCTGTTGCACAATCGATCCAAATTCCTTGTGTTGCTGCTGCGCCCTGGGCGAAATACAAGGCGACGCCCATGCCTTTTTCTTCAGGAGAATTCCAAGGGCCGCATTGAATCCAGTCGGCCTGAATCAAATTACCGCCGATTCTGGAGGCTTCTCTCCAAAGTTCTGACGTAGCGCCCGGCTGGTTCGTTGTGTCGAATTTGTCCGTCAATTTCGGATCATGTTTCATGCGGTAGTTCACATCCGCTCCGAATCCTCCATGGCAAAGGATTACGGCTTTTTTGGCCTTGATGGACTTAACTTTGCCGGACTGCGCGTTCGGGAATCTGTAGCCTTCTCTTACCTGCAGGCCTTTAACTCTTCCGTCCTCATCACGAATGATTCTTTCTACGTAGACTCTTAGTCTGACGGGTATGCCTAACTTCTTGGCGTATGCAAGTTGTTTATGGACAATTTCGGATCCGGACCCGTTGATCGCAGGTATCTGCAATTTCTTTTAAATCAACAAATTAAAAGAAAAATAAAACAGTGGTGCCTTGAATGTACCTATAAATCCTAAGGATTTTTTTGATCTTGATAATAAAATTGTTCGCGGTACAAAATTACCAAAAATCTCCGAAATCTGATTATTGTTAAAATTTAATTGTTTTAAACATAAATAAAAACAAAATAAAAACGATTTTTAAAGATCTCACAAAATATTATTTCGAGATGTATCTTTGAATCTTAACTCATCACAGTATCTATCAATATCGGCGGCTTTCCAATATCTTTTGCTTAAATCGAAAGGCTTTGGAAAAGCAGGATTTTTAAGTTGCTGTTTCAAAGAAAATGTCGAAATATTTAAATAAGCAGCTATATTGGACGCATCCAAAACGCAAGCTTCTTTGGCTTTTCCGTCTGTGATAATTCTTTGAGCATTACAAAGTGCCAGGATTTCAGAAAGTTTTCATCTTTTGCTTTTACCAAAAACGACAGCTTTCGGAAAATCCGGATTTCGACTGGCGGCTTTAAAAATATTCGCACCAATATCCAGAATCAACTCAGCATTCTTTTGAGAAATCCAACCGGGAAGACATCTGTTGGAAAGTTTCGATTGAAGTGATTGGTTGTTGCTCATGACTCGAAATCAGATTGTTTTTCTTAAGAAAATTTTAATATACATCCAAGTTTTCAATAATAGGAAAACAGGATTTAAAGAAAATCCGAAGCATTGGCTCTCGGGGAAAATCGCGTTTTTGAATCTCCTAGATATTCCGATTAACCCCAGGAGGCTGCCAAGAAAATCAAATGAGAACAACCTAATGCGTCACACATTATCCTTAAAAATCAGATGTGTCACACAACATTTGAAAATTCCCAATGCGTCACATTTCTCCTTCAAAAAACAAATGCGTCACACTTTGAAGCGTGTGTGTTATAAATATATGTAATTAAATTGATTGTTTTAAACAATATCAAAATATGAATAAAGAATACGTCCCAATGGGAAAGGTTCTCTTGGCAGGGAACTCGAAAGACAGAAAAATCGCTATGGAGGGCATTACTTCGGTAGCGATAAAAAATCACGAATTGAACTCTCTTGAAGCGGCAAACGACTTCTTAAACCGGTACTTGGTCTCGCTGGTGGCCGAAGCTCAATATCACATCACTTCATGCCAGACCGCTTTGGCCGGACTGAACGATGAACAAACGGAGTTCAGAAAAAAAGTGCATGATTTATCCGCGTCTTCAAATCTACAAATCAGCAGGCAGGGCCTTCCGAATTGAGTGGGCAAAGTTCATTCTCTACAAAAAGAAGGGCGGTCAGGGAATCGGGAAGACTACGGTCAGAATCCCTGCTGAAAAGATTCGCTATCCCATATCAAAATTCAACGAAGCTCCGACTTGGGCGTTGAAGATCATTCTTGAGTACGAAGATAAATTCGTTGTCATCCGTCAGAAATACCAAATTTACAAGGATGCCAAACGACAGGTTGAGAGCCTGATAAGGCTTTATAACGTTGACTTGGAAAACAAAAATTACTCAACCGACCCGGTAAATTCCCCGGTATTGTTTCAGCTTAAAACTCCTAATTTGATTGATTGAAACATTAACAAAAACTATACTAAGATGATACAAATGGTTACTTGCATATTCCCTTGGAGAAAAAATGGAAAATGTGCAAACAAAAACCGAGACAAAACCCTCGTCCTCCAAAAGGAGAGCAAGAAGGGCAAGTCCGGTCTTTAGAAAAATCGTCTTAGGTAAACCCGTCAGGTTCGAAGAGATTGACACTCAAGGCACACCGGCAAGAATTGCCGAAAAGGACAGATTGCAGAAACAGGAATTCTCGCTTTCATTGTCCTCGGCAATAATGACGGAGTTTGTTGCCAGAAATCTAAAGAATTTCTTCGGCGACTCGCTTGTCATTTATCAGGTCCTCAGAAACGGGACTGATTTCGTCAATTCCAACCGGGTCGTCTCACCCAAAATCAAAAACGACGCGGTTAAGAATTTGAACGAGACGTTGGACAAGGCGCTCGAAGAGATCAGAGTGATCGAAAAGAACACTTATGAGTTCTTGAGGGCGCGCAAAGTCAAACCTCAAAACCTCGACGATTCTCAAAAATACATTGTCACTTTGGAATACGACAACTTGGCTGACAGAAAACTCCTTGTTGCCATCCAAAAGGCCGACAGTCTTTTATTCCAGCAGGACAGTCTTTACCGGAACGGGGGATTCGGTTTTGACCTTATCAAGGCTGAGGACGAATTGGCTGCTCAGCGGAAACGGATAGTGTCCATTCTTTTGGGCAGTTGCGTTCAGTGTCGAAAGGGCAGAAGAAGCATTCGACAGGCTCAGAAAGACTTCTTTAACGAACAGGAAAAGAAGAAAGCCGAGAAAAAGCAGGAAGAAAAAGAGCTGGCAGAACGCAAACAGGCTGAAAAAGAAGTCCGCGAAAACCGCATGAAAAAAGCGAAAGCTCTTGAAGCGGCCAAAGCCGAAGAAACAACACAAGTTCAAGAAGCCGAAAAAACGGCTCACCAAGAAGAAGTTATCACACCCGAAAAGGAAACGGGAGAACCTGCCGTGGTTTCGAAAGAAGCCGGGCAAGCGCCGGAAGAAGCAGTTACTGAAAAGTAGCGGAGATTTCTTCACGGCCCCTTTCTTTCGGGGAGTGAGATGTTTTCACGAGACAAATTCGGAATTACCGCATCGGTTCTTAAGCCGGTGATTTTGGCATTTGCCCTGACTGCGGTAATTGACTCTTATGCACAGGATGCAGGGAAGAGTCTGCCCGATTTATCCGCATCGTCCCGTGCAAACACAAGTCATTTATCTCAAAGCAAAACACCGGGCGAAAAATCTGCGCCTTATTCCCTTTCCGTCAGAAGAGTTGCGACTCAACCGGGTTTCCCGGAGATAGGGGAAAAAGCAGATGCGGTTTTTGCTTCTGCGCTGCAGGTGCAGGGTCAGTCCTTTGATGCCTTGGCTGGACTCTGCGCACCGGAATTAAGTCCCGCAACGGCCTATCGAATCGCGCTTGAGTTTTCAGGCGGGAAGCCTTGGACCGTTTCCATCACAGGCGGCTCGGTTGTCGCTGCCGATTCCGAAGAACACGCTCTTGCCCTTGTCCGGAAACTAAAAGAAAAGGGTAAGTCCGTCTGCATCGGTTTTTTCCAGATCTCGGAAGAGTTCATCCTTCAGTCGGGGAGCGACTTGGAGTCTGCGCTGGAACCGTGCTGGAACCTGAAGATGGGAAGTGAGTTCCTCTTTTCCCGTTACAGGGATTACTTGGGCCGACACGGGATGAATTTCCTTGCAGCCAGACAAGCTCTGGAGGATTTGAGAGCGGCAAGCGGGCGGGGGACCCGTTACACGCACTCAACCGAAAAAGGTGTCTTCGATTACGGTTCTCAGACGGTAACGGTAAAAGTAAAGGCTGTTGAGGCCGAACTTAAGCCCGGACAGCAACCAGGTAACCGCTTCTCATCGCAGGAAACGAGAAAACCCGACTCGTTTGTTGTCGTGAGAAAAGATGCCCCGGCCGTCGAACCGGATAAGACCGAAAACTCCTTCTTGGCAGCCGAAACGCCGGGCGAAAAACCGAAAGCATCGAACAAAAGCGAAAGGGCAGCGGTATCTGCAATCAGACAAAAAGCAAACGCAGATGCTCAGGAACGGCTCGCAAGCCGCGAAAGCCCCAAAAGACCCAAACCCGAGGTGCTTCAGGCATCTGACAAAGAATCAATAAAAACACAAAGAAGACTCCGCGAGAAAAAGAACGTTTTCGCCGTCGCGGAAGAACAAGTTCCGACCGAGAGCGAAAACCCAACTCAAACTTCAATGAGGATCTTCTAATGAAAGTTAAAGACGCACGGGATTGGACAAAAGCCTTGATCCTTTCCTTTTTGATTGTGGGCTGTCAAGCAGCCTTTGCCGCTTCGGGAGCTTCAGCCACCGTAGAGAGTTTTTTCAGTGAAATTATGACGGTGATGAAGACTTGTTGCGTGACAGTGGCAAGTTGTGCGGGTCTTTGGATCGGCTACAAAGTCCTGTGGGGCGGAAGAACACTTGAGGAAATGGCTCCTTTTATTATCGGATGCCTGATCCTCGCTTGTGCACCGTGGGCTGCTGAAACTCTATTGCAGTAACGAAAATGCGACACACGCTTTATTTGGGCTTGGCGCGACCGGCAGTGTTGTTCGGAGTTCCGATGGTGCCTCTGTTCCTTATGGGATTTGCCTGCTTCTTTTTGGCTTTGTGGACAGTCCCTTACTTGGGGCTTATCGGAATACCGCTTTGGTTTTTGATGTATCGGATGAGTAAAAAAGACGATTTCGTCTTTCGTCAGATAGGTCTTTATCTGAAGCTGACACTGCCGGCATCGGCGAACAAGAAGATCTGGGGCAACTGCATCAGTTTGTCTCCGAGCGAAGAAAGTAAAGCCGTTTCGAGAATTTTAGTTGGCAACAACTTCTCAGCTCAGTAACAGGGAATTGAGAAAGGCAAGCCGGGAAGCGGAAGAGGCCAAACCTTCGGAAGCTTTTCGGCAACCTCAACAAACCACTCAAAGTCATTATGTTTAAAGAAAAACAACGTCAGGCTAAAAACGAACACTCCTTGAGCAACTACATTCCTTATGCCTCTTTGGTGGAGGACGATACGGTAATGCTTAGGGATAGAACGCTTTTGGCTTGTTTCTACATTGAGGGCGTTACTTTTGAGACCAAGAGCAACGAAGAAGTCGAACAAGCCTCTTCCGTTATCAACCGTTTTCTCACTGGTCTGGAAGACGACCGTCTGAGTATTCAGATTCACCGAATCAGGAGACCGTTCCAAGACCGGCTGGATCCTTCGGACTGCGGCAATTGGTTTGCGGACAAATTCAGCCGCGACTACAACCGGTTCACCGACGGTCACGCAATGATGGCAACCGAGCTTTACATCTCGGTATTGCTCGGAGAAGAAAAGGAGGAAAAAGGATTTTTCGGAAGGATCACCTCTTCGGTTTCTCAGCAAAAAGAGGAAAACCTTCTGAAGGAAAGACTTGCTCAGTTCCGCCATTACTGCGATCAGTTGGCGATGAACTTTGCAGATTACAACATTGTCAGACTCAGCAGTTATGAGGACAGAGACGAAGACGGGAAGCCTATTGTCTGTTCTTCGCAGCTCACTTTCCTCAATTTCCTTATCACCGGATGCTGGAGCAAAGTTCAAATTCCGGTCGGGCCTCTTTACGAAGGAATCGGGGCAACTCAGGTCTTTATCGGACGCGACATTCTTCAGCTCAGTTCGTTTTTCGGGAGCAGGTATGTTCAGTCGATTGAGTTAAAAGGATTGCCGGCTGCGGCAAGCTCAGGACTCCTGGATTCCTTGCTGTATCCGGGGAAGACGGACAAGAAACCGTACCCGTTTGTTGAGTCGCAGTTCTTCAAGATCATCCTGCGCAAAAGAGCGCTGAAGGCGATCGAGGATCAGATCAGAAAGCTCAGAACCGCCAATGACAAATCGGAAAGCCAGCGGGAAGAGTTGGTTCTGGCACAGGACTACATTCAGTCCGGAGCTTTCTGTCTCGGAGACTACGCTTACTCGATTTTGGTTTACGGCGACACGGAAGAAGATTGCAGAAGCAATGCGCAGGATGTTTGCACCAAACTCTCAGACTCGGGCTTTGCTCCTTACATTTCAAATCTGGGTGCGGCACCGGCTTACCTCAGCACAATGCCGGGGAATTTCCAATGGTCTCCCCGTCCTGTGAAGATTACGAGTCAGAACTTCTCGGATTTTGCGCCGTTCCACAACTTCTTGCCGGGCAAAAGGGACAACAATCCGTGGGGACAGGCGGTTGCCTTGGTAGTTCAGGCTTCATTGCAGCCGTATTACATCAATCTTCACGCCACAAACCGATTCGCCAATTCTTACGGAGAACCTGATGCAGGTTCAACGGTGATATTCGGACAGACGGGCGTGGGCAAAACAGCTCTTTTGAGCTTTTTAGCAACGAATGCCATGAAGTATGCGGACAAGGATCATAAGTTCTCGATGGTGTTTTTCGACATCGATCACGGTGCGGAAATTCTGGTCAACGCATTAGAGGGCAACTACCTGAGTGTTGAAAACGGGAAACCTACGGGCTTTAACCCGTTCCAGCTTGATCCGACACCGGACAATCTGACGTTCCTCAACGAATTTATGCGACTGCTTCTCAGAGGAAACGGGGCGCCCATTTCCGCTCTGGACGAAGCAAAGCTCGAGGAGGCCATCAACTCGGTAATGAGCATGGATAAGCCTCTAAGACGCCTATCCACCCTGATGCAGAACATCACCGAAGGAAACTCGGCAGAGGAGCGCGAAAACTCCATTCCGAGAAGGCTGGCCAAGTGGTACGGAAGAGGTGCCTATGCGTGGGTCTTTGACAACGTTGAAGACAAGATTGACTTGGAGAGCAAGCGGGTAATCGGCATCGACGGGACGGATTTCCTCGACAACTCGATTACTAAAACACCGGTTGCTTTCTACCTTCTGCACCGCGTCAAGCAAATCATCGACGGCCGCAGAGGAATGATCTTCATGGACGAATTCTGGGCTTGGCTAAACGACGAGGCTTTCCGAAAGTTTGCCGAGCAGGAATTAAAGACGATCCGTAAGAAGAACGCGATTATGGTCTTTGCGACGCAAAGTCCTTCGGACGTTCTGAACAATCCGATTGCAAGAACCGTTGTCGAGCAGACTTCGACTCAGATCATGCTGCCCAACGAAAAGGCCGACGAGGAAGAGTATGTGAAGTTTTTCAAGGCCACGCCCGAGGAATACCACATCGTCGTCAAACTTCCGGCTAAGAGCCGATTCTTTCTTGTGAAGCAGTTGAATTCTTCGAGTCTTGTTCGGCTGGATCTGAGCAGCTTTTCAGACGAGATGACGGTGTTCTCTTCGACAACGGTAAACGTTGAGATCATGCACGAAGTGCGTGAAGAGCTGAAGAGAAACGGAGTGGAGGACAAACCCGAGAATTGGCTTCCCGTTTTCTATGAAGCCGTTCGAGCGAACAAACAACAGAAAAAACGGACATTAAGTACGAAACGATAGTCCCCAGGAAAACTTAAGGAAAAAGGATATGGAACAAGGAAACACAGACAGACTTCTCGAAGTGCTTGCGGATCTGGGCTACGGCTCGGTGGAAGAGTTCTTCGATTACTTTCCCTACGACAAGATTTTCAACGAACTTTGGCAGGGCGAGCTGGAAGCAAACTCGCTGACTGAAATTGCTTTTGCCGCGCATATTTCAGCGCAGTACGCAATGCAGTTTGCGCCGACCTTTACCAAGGTTGAAGAATTTATGCGGGGAGACAACGAGATCAACGCCGAGGTTTACAACTTTGCGAATTTCCTCGGGTTTGCCTCGGGCGCTCTTTATGCCGTAACCGACTTGCTTCGGGCCGATATGACAGACGTAAAAGCCGTGGTAGATGAGCAAAGCCCTTATATGCGCTCTCTTTTCTATCAATGCCTGGTCTTCTTAAGCCACCTGAAGGCGGTTTACCAAGATTTGAAGCAAGGGCCGGATCACAAAGCGTGCCTCCAAAGAGCCGCGGAAAACACCGACCGGCTGTTCCCTTATCACTTGTACTCAAAGGAGACGATGTGGGCTACATCAGAAACTTTATGCAAAGACATCAGGCTTTGAATCTTCACGACGAAAATCCGGATTACAGGATGGTGGTCGAATGCGCCTTTGAGGAATACCAAGAAGCTTTTATCAAAGGATACGCGACGCAGGAAGATGTTCAGTTTGTCGCGGTTTTGGCAATCACCATGACGCTGACCGCCAAGCACTTGTTCCTGAAGCTCGGAGACGGAGCGCCTTACTTGGCAGCCGCAGATCTGGGACGAATCTACTCGATTTCTCAAAGCACGGTGGCCGCCACCAACAGAATCCTTCTTCAGAAACTTGAATTGAAACCTCTCGCAGATGCGGAAGGAGAAGTGCTGATCCAGACGGCTGTGGTTTTGGATTTTCTGCGCTCCCTGAACGAATGGGTCATCTCCTACGGTCATGCGCCGGAGACCCGAAACATCATCACGCAAATCATTCCTGTCGCCATCGGGCAATACATTCTTTTGGACTGCATGGAGAAAAACTAGAAAAATTTTCGGAGAGAAAAAATGAAATCAAATCTCAAGCCGAACAAAATCATCGGAGCATTGACGCTCAGTCTTACCGTGATCGGTACGCCCGCTTTCTCTGCGGGCATTCCGACCATTGACGCCACCGCCATTACTCAGGCGATTATGACGCTCGAACAGCTCCACCGGGAGTATGAGCAGCTCGTGAAAACCTACGAAAACCAGGTGAAGCACTTCAATGCAGTGACCGGTATCAGAGACATCAACCGCTTTATCAACTACGGCAACAAGTTCACGGAGTTTCTGCCGGACAACCTGAAAACCAGCATCCAGAGTTTGGGGAAGTACGGCGCAAGCGCCATGACGCCCGAGGTGCGCTCTTTGTACAACAAATTCGGTATGGGAGATCGGTGCAGCAGATACACCACCCGATTCCAGGAAACCTGTTACGCGAGAGCCGCAATTGATGCGACAAGGCTTTATTCAAGCATCGCGGGAGCAGAGGCTGCCAAGCAGATCGCCGAGGAGCTGAAGGAAAAGACCGAGCAGGGATTTGCCAACGCCAATGACCTGAAAGGCGGCACGGAACTGATCGCGGCCAATCAGCAGTACAAGGCCAACCTTGAGCTGATGAAAGAAAACTATTCGAAGAATATGCGGACGCTGGACGAGCAACTGAAGATTGTTGAAGCAAAAGAAGAACTTTTGCGTCAGGAAGCTCTGTTCGGAAATACCGCTGCGAATCCTTAAAGGAGCAAATCCATGCCTTCCGGAACTCCGGCAGCCGAATACTCACTCGTTAATTTCGGCGCTGATACCGAAAATGTGCTGAACAATTGGATCGAGCCGGTCGCGCAGAGTCTCATGGACGGCGTAAACGGAATCATCATTACCGTTTTCACCGTCTGGCTTCTCTGGCAGGGATACCGATTCATGTGGGGCGAGTACAAGAGTTCGAAAGAATTTCTTTGGTCGCTGATGAAAGGCGGCTTCATTGTCATTTTGGCGGTGACAATGGATTTGTACTCCCAATACATTATTGACGGCGTTCAGCATCTTGACTCTTGGCTGATCGGGTGGCTTCCGAGCACGAGAGAAGCGGCAAACAAAACCGTTTGGCAGTCCATTTCAGACCTGTGGACGGTCGGATGGGACGGCATCAACAAGTTTTTCGACTACTCAATGAATTTGGCCGGCATCACCTCGGCTACCGGAGTCAGTGCGCTGATATTGGGTCTTACGGGATATTTCCTTCTTGCCGTCTTTTTGTGCGCAGTGATTTTCGGAGCGGTACTTACGCTTCTGATTGCAAAATTCAGCATCGCATTGCTCGTCGTAACCGGTCCCATTTTCATTGCCTGCGGATTGGCCGCCACCACCAAAGAAGTGGCTATGAGCTGGCTCAGAAGCCTGATTGCCAACTGCCTTACGATTTTCTTCCTTGCTTTGATTATGAGTTTGGTTTCCACACTCATGGAAGGACAGTGGAACCTGCTGAGCCAAATCGTCGATTCCGACGAAAACTCCGGAAAGATGATGGTCTGTTTCAAAGCCATTTTCCTCATCGGTATTTCTTCATTTGCGCTCTGCTTTGTGATGAACAGTCTGGCAAAAATCGCCCAGTCGTTGGTGGGCGGCGCCGCACTGAGTGCGGGCGGTTGGGGTGCCACGGCTCCGTTCATTGCCGGATTCAGCACGGCTGCAAGACTCGGCAAAGTGCCGCTTAAAGCAGGATTGGGTTTGGCCGGTCAAGGCGTTATGCAGGCCGGAAAAATGGCTGCCAAGGGAGTCGGTAAAGCCGCAGGCATGGGCGCTTACGGAATAGGTGCTGCAACGAACGCCGCCAAAGGCGCAGGAAGCTCTTCCGGTGTTTCCTCTCTTAAAGGCGGCCTGAGTCGCGCCGCTTCGGGAATTGCCGGATGGTGGAACGGTGTGCCCTCGGGTTCAAGCACATCGGGTTCTTCCGCTTCTTCGGGTTCATCCGGATCGTCGTCTTCGCAGGGAGCAAGCTCTACGGGTACGGGCGCTTCCGCAGGAAGCCCGGGAATACCCGGTTCAGTCGGGCCAGCGGGCAGTTCGGGACCGGCAGGAAGTGCGGGTCAAGCCGGAAGTGCCGGTCCGGCCGGTTCGCCGGGTATGGCGGGCAGTAACGGGGTTGCGGGTGCAGCGGGTGCTGCAGGCGCTGCGGGAAGTCCGGGCAGAAGCGGGACAACCGCTTCCGTCGGAAGTGTCGGAGCCGGATCCGGTTCCGCCGCACCGAGATCCGCTGCCGGGACGAGAGTGTTCAAGCCGTTTAATTCTCCGGGAACTGCTCTTTCGGCAACCGGTTCTCAATACTTCCGCATGGGCCTGATCAACACTGCCGCCAACCAGAGAGGCATCGTCGGCAGGACAGCCGGAGTGGTGAGCGGCGTTATCGAAAAGACCGTGGCCGAAAGAAACTACATGAAGTCAATCTCGGCAAGTTCCTCCGGCAAGGGGCAGTTGGGACCGAAACCTGCAACTCTGAGGAATTTCGTCAATTCTCCCGAAAAACATATCAACCAAGACCTGAAGCCTTTCGTCTCCGACGGATTCAAGGCCAAGGAAGTTTCCAAAGAACCGAACACAGAGACAAACAGCGATATTAAGGACAAAAAGGGTAAAGATGAAAAATAGAATCTCAATATTCCAAGAAGCAAAGCCCCTTTTCTTGGCAGCCTTTCTTTCCGGCTTGTTGGCAGGGTGCGGAACCACGCCTCCGCCGCTTCCTTCCGGAGAAAGAGTGCCCATCAATCACTATGAGGGACAGTGGACTCCTGCGGACGACTTGTCGGCCAAACACGAAACACCGCAGGAGAAGGCAAAAAGAATAAAACAGGAGCGCCTTGCGCTTATCCGACAGCAAAAGGAGATTGCGGCTAAGAAAGCCGAAGAAGCTCGGGAAGCCGCACGTAAACTTGAAGAGGAGAAGGCAAAGGCGGTTTCCGAGGCTCAGGAGGAAACAAAACCTGAAGTTTTTCCGGTTAAAGAAAGCTCCATTAAGGAGACCGTGACGCCGATTACCAAGGAAGAAGCCAAGGCTGAGTCGGCAAAGAAAGTGAGCCCGGCTGCGGAAGAGTCCAAAGGCGTCAAAGCAGATAAGACAAAACCCGTTTCTCAGAAGAAAAAGGTTTCGGCATCCAAGTCAGCTGCTTCATCCCAGGCGAAAAAATCTGCAAGCGCAGGTACTAAGTCCGCTCAGTCGAAAGAGAAGCAAAAGCCTGCAGCAGGCAAAGAAAAAGGGAATACCCAGTCCTTTAATCTCTGGCCCGTTTATCAGGCCCCGGCTTCTCCGGTTCTCCTGAAACATTCTCCGCTTCCCGTGGATCCTCACGTTGCCAAATAGGAGACAGCAATGTTTTTCGGAAAAAGAAAGAAAACAGGGGAGGCGCCCGAGACAAAGCGGGAGCAGCCGACAAATTCTCTTGGCAGACGCAACGTAAGCGAACGTGCCGATGCAGGTTTTTCCTTTGAGTCGGCAAGAATCTGTATGTTGGAAAAAAGCGCAAGAAACGGCTGGAGGTGTGCCGGATTGTTCGGCCTCACAACGCTTCTTTGCGTTGCGGCCATCTTCAAGATGCTTCCCTTAAAAGAGCGCGTTCCCTACATTGTCGAAGTGGAAAAGACCACAGGCACGGCTCAGGTGCTTCAGCCTGTGGGAGAAGAGCGAGCCGTTCCGCACAGCGAGCTGATGGACAAACACTTCATCTCGAAGTACATCCGCTGCAGAGAAGGCTACGACAACCGAACGGTCGCCGGAGACTTTGAAATCGTCAAATATCTCTCCATGCCGGACGTTTTTGAGCCTTACCTTCAGCAGTTCAAGCGGAAGAATCCTGCCAACCCCGATGAAAAGTACGGTGAAAAATCCAGGGTAAGGATCGAGCTCACAAGCATCTCGGTCAATCAGGCAACGGATTCCGCAACCGTGCGGTACATCCGTCGAGTGGTTTCCAATGTGACCAACCGCCCCGTTGAAACGTCTTATTGGATCGCAACTATCGGTTTTGAGTATTTCCCTGATTACAAACGAAGCGAAAAGGAGCTTCTCGAAAATCCGCTCGGCTTCAAGATTACTTCCTTCAGAACGGATCAGGAATTCAACAATAAGGGCTTGGCCGTGCAGCCGAATGTACCTTCCCCTGCAACGGATCCTGCAGCGGGTCTCCGCCCCAACCAGATCATCGTGATTGATCCGAACAACAAAGAGGAAACGGGGAAATACCTTCCGGAAAGCATCCGTGAAGAAGTCGAAAAAAGCACCGGGATCAAACCGAAAGAATAACCAAGAGGAAAAAAGAAAATGAGAAAAACACAACTGCTCAAATCCCTTTCGGCGTGTCTCCTGCTGTCTGTTCTTTGCGCTCAGCCTGCTTTGGCGCTACAGCAGACAAGAGACAGTCACGCCGACTCAAGGATCAAATACGCAACGTACAGATCGGACGAAGTATTTCCTGTTCTCACCAAGGAAGGGTTCGTCACGACCATAAGCTTTGAGAAAGACGAAGAAGTGACTTCCTACGGTTCCGGCTACTCAAGTGCTTGGGAAACTGCCGCCAGCGAAAATCAGTTTTTCTTAAAGCCCAAGACTCTGGACGGAGAAACCAATTTCGTCATCGTGACCAACAAGCGCGTCTATTCGTTTGAGGTGCGCTATGCCAAGAAGGGCGAAAGACCGACCTTCAGAATGATTTTCCGGTATCCCGACACCGCGGCAAAACTTGCCAAGGAAAAGAAGGAAAAAGAGAAGCTCGAACAGGAGCTTGCCGCAGGCGGCATCAACACCAATGCCGTCAGTCCCCGGGAAGAAGCCGATTGGCTTACCGAAGAACAGATGGAAGCACTGCGTGAAGACGGAATATTCAATGCTTCCTACAAGGCCCGAAGCAAGGGCGATAACGGAAATACCGATCCCTACAATTGGAAGTATTCCATGAATTTCGGATCCAACCCCGGCTCAAAAGACATTGCGCCCGAGGCCGTCTATGACGACGGACGCTTCACGGTGATCCGGCTCCCCGAGTACGCTGAAATTCCCAACGTCTATCAGGTTCTTCCGAGCAAAGACGGCAAGGGCGAAGAAACCATGCTCAAGACCCGCGTCGATCCCGACACTCATTCCTTAATCGTTGAAAAAACAGCCAGGGAGTTCAGGCTGAGAAACGGGGATGCCGTTGTCGGTATCTACAACGAAGGTTTCGGTGAAAAAGTCCTGACCACCAAGTCCGGTACGACCATTAAAAACATGAAGCGCACTTGGACCAAAGAGGCCAACCACCTGTAAGGGGATAAAGATGAACCAGAACGAAAACAAAACTTCCGCCGAAGAAGTAAAAAGTCTCCCCGTTGCCGGTCCGAACGTTTCCGCTACCGGTTCGGGACTCGGACGCAAACTGACGCTGGCTCTGATCTTTTTGATCACGGTGTGCCTGCTTGCGTGGGGCGCCTTCAAAGCCGTCAGCCTGCTGCTTCCCAAACATTCGCAGGAAACCAAGGTTGAGGACGGAAGAAGATTCACGTCGCCTGAAGAATACAAATCCACGGGCAGAACCCAGATCGAACCGAACAGGGTGGTCGTGATTCGGGAAGCAAACGGAGAAAAGAAAGTCGTTTCCATTCCCAACACCCCGGCTCCCGTGGTTGAAGCCACGCCCGCACCACAGGTTCATGTCGAAAACACGCCTCGCGAAGGCGTACTGATGCCGGACGGAACTTTTGTGCCGGATGCTCCGAAACAAACCGCAGAAAGCAAGCCCGTTTTCGAGACAATGCCGCCGGAAGTGGCTGCGGCCATCTCGGGCAGCGAGGAACCCAAGCCTGTCTTGGCAGCCTCAACAGCCGAGGAAGAACGAAATCTGCATGATGCGGCCTCCGATCTTGTTCCCGTGACAACGAACGACATTGAAAAAGAAGGAAGCCAAGCGGTTCCTTCAGGAGCGCTCACTTCCCCGCTTATGGGAATGCTTGCCAAAGGAAACAAAGGCAGAAAAACGTCGGATAAAGCAAAAGCAAACGCAAGGGAGTATGCGGATTCCGACAATAATCTGAATGAAAAGCTCATGCCTGCAAAGATTGAAGCGGGCACAGCAGGCCGCATTCACAATCGCTACCTCACGCTTGCGAAGGGCACTTTCATCAACTGCATTCTTGAAACCAAGGTCGATACCACCGTCCCCGGCATGACAAGCTGCCGAATCCCCGAAAACATCTATTCGATGGACGGACGCACCGTGCTCGTTGAAGCCGGCTCCCGAATGTTCGGCGAATACAGGGGTGCATTGGCTCAGGGTCAAGACAGAGTGTTTGTCCTCTGGACGCAGATCCACACGCCTTACGGCGTAGTGGTTGATTTGGATTCTCCGGGCACCGACCCGCTGGGCGGGGCAGGCCACACCGGAGAAGTGGATTTCCATTGGTGGAGAAGATTCGGCAACGCGCTGCTGTTCAGTCTGATCGACGATTCGTTTAACTTTGCGACGATGAAGGCAAGCGAAAGAAGCGACGGCGTGAGCTACTACACCACTTCTCAGGATTCCATGAGCGAACTGATCAAGGAAGCCATGAAGCAGACGGGTCAGATTCCGCCCACCATCCGCATCAACCAAGGATCGAGAATCGGTATTTTCACGGCCAGAAATATCGACATGAGTTCCGTCTACGAACTCAAACAAAAGCAGTAAGGACGATAGGAGTGTGCGCCGTGACAGGAAGAGTCGATTTTTCCGCCCTTTCCGAGTTTCGCAAAAAGGTTGAAAAACGCCTTGAAGAAACTTCAACCGAAACGGATGAACTCAATCCTCAATCGGCGCGCCGTGCCTTCAATCCCGGATCTCCGTTTCAGCCGACTCCGGACGGAAACGCACTTCCGAAAGACCTGAGTAAAGACGCCACCGCAAGGTTTTACCTCAGAGTCCTCGAAAAAGAGCTTACCGAGGACGGAGTGACGGAAATCGCTTTCAACAATCCCGCGTCACAAACGATCTTTGTTGAAAAATACGGTCGCTGGGAGGAGCGGCCCTTCAGAGTGACACCGAGAGAAAACGAAAAGGGTGTCCGCAGAATGACTGAAGGCGAAAGAGCACTGCCGCAGGAAGTCCAGACGCAGGCTAATTACGATTTCATCAACTCACTCAGTATTGCCGTTGCTCAGTTCAACAGCACGGACATTAAGGAGTCGTCTCCGATCCTGTCGGCTACTTTGCCCGACGGAGAACGTGTTCAGTTTGTGCGGCCTCCCGCCTGCATGAAGGACACGATTTCCATGACGATAAGACGCCCGTCGATGGAAGTGAGAACGCCCGAATCTTATGAGGAAAGCGGCTTCTACGACGAACTGCACGAAGTAAGTACGGTTCGTGCCGGATCTGAAGAACTGTTGGATTTGTACGGGAGGTTCTTTGACGAAAGGCTCAAGCCTGAAGAACTCAGACAAATCCGTTCCGATTTTATGCGGCGTTGCGTCGAATTGGGACGCACCGTTGTAATCGCCGGTTCCACGGGTTCCGGCAAAACGACTTACATGAAAGCTCTGATGCAGTACATCCCGAAGACGGACAGAATCATCACGATTGAAGACTGTCCCGAGCTTGTGTATGGTCTTCCGAACCATAAAAATCAGGTCAATCTGCTGTATCCGTCGGAAGCGACTGCGGAGAGTCCCGTCAATGCCACGAAACTCATGAAGTCGTGCCTCCGAATGAAACCGGACAGGATTCTGTTGGCCGAGCTTCGCGGCGGCGAGACTTACGATTGGGTCAATTCCGTCCTGTCGGGACACTCAGGCTCGATTACGAGCTGTCATGCCGCCAATGCTTTGGCCGTTTTCGATTATCTGGCGATGAAGATCAGAGAAAATCCGGTCGGGCGATCCGTACCGAACGTCACGGAATTAATCAGAAGCGTTATTGATGTGATTGTCCACATCCAGAACGACAAAGGAAAACGATACATTACCGAGGTTTACTTTCGGGAATTCCAAGAAAGCAGGCCCAAACCATGAGAACAATTATCCCCGAGGAAGAAGTCAAACAATTCATCATTCTTTTTGTGAATCGGCACGACAGGTTTCCGACGACAAGGGAGATCAGAGACCACTTCGGAAGCGGCGGTCTCAACCGGTACTCCGAAATCTCCAAAGAAGTTAAGGAACGGTATTTCGTTCAGGCCGAACAATTCAAAAACGAAACGCACAAAGAATGCCATCAAATCAAACTGCTCTTGGAACTTATTGAAGAAAAACTCACGAAACTGCAGAAATTAAAAAGTTGATCTTTGTTCAAGGGACTTCATTTTCCCGATTGGTTAAGAGTCGGCTCGGGTGCATGTTTTGTTATCGGGCCGACTCATTTTTGAAATTTAATAAATTTAGTTCTGCTATTTAGAATTCATGACAGAGTCCAGCAAAGAAAGATCTTGTGTTAACGCGATCTACAGAATGTATCGATGTTTTTTTCACGTTCTTTGTGTTTTCAGATTTTGCATGAATAAATCCGACAGCGCCGTAGGCATACGTTCGCTTGGACAAAGGATATTTGTAGCCCACCATTGCCTGATAAACATTGGCTTTGGAATCGTTAAAATCGCGTTTTGCATGGGCATATCCCAACGTTCCATTCAGTTCGCCGCCAAATAGCTTTATCTTCGTACCCATTGTTATGGCATTAGTATCGTAACCTTCTGCCGCCTTACGGTCTTTGCTGTCATACTTAGCCGCAACTATGCCTTTCGCATCTCCTTGACGAGGTGTTTTCACATTTTTTCCAAATTGATAACCTAAGTACAATCGAACAGTGCCGAAATCGTAGCTGCCGCCGACATTGTAAGTTCTTTGATCCTTAAGTCCCTTGCCTGCCGCAACTCCGGCTTCTGTCTTTGTTTCGGAATCGTTGTAGAAAAGATTATCGAAAGCAGCTATCAGTCTTAAGCTTTTATAGCGATACGTAGCACCAATGGAGATAAATCTGTTTTTCTGTGAAGAGGCGATCTCGTCGTCCTCTATGCCATTTGAATATTGAGCAAAGAATTTCGCACCGTTCAGGGAGGGGGATTCGTAACGTACCATATTATTCAGACGGGCGGAAATATTTCCTGCAAAAATTTTGCTTAAAGCCCCTTCTTTCCAAGTGATGCCAAACGGGCTCATGCCTCCGACAATGCCACCATGAGTACCAGCCGTAAGAGCACCGGTTCGTCCAAATTCAAACGAGCCGTATGGGGACGATAACCCTAAATAGCTGTCTCGGTAAAAAGCGGCGTCTGAATCTTTTGCTTTCCCATTATCGCTTTCAAAGCCTTGCTCCAAGCGGAAGTAAATCTTATAACCGTCTCCAAGCTCCTCCGAGCCTTCAAAACCAAAACGCGAGCCCTTTGTGATGCCGGACGCCATTTCAACGACCGATGAGCCGTTAGATGAATGATGAGCATAGATACCTGTGTCGATTACACCGTAAAGTTTGACTTGAGAATGGTCCGTAGCAAAAGCGGTGCCGCTCAAAATTGAATAAGCAGAGAGAACCAAAACAAATGTTAGTTTCTTAGATTTCATAAAGAGCTCCTTAGGAATTACAAACTGAAATAAAAATCAAATTCTTGAAGTTTCCACAGAGGAATTTCGAATAATGAAAGTAGTACGATCGCGAGCAGTCCCTTCCGACTTTTTTCTTCCATCACCGCCGAAAGGTTTAATTCCTTTCTTTGTGTTTTCAGTTCCAACCGTAAAAATCACATACAACTTTCCAAGCCAGGCTTTGCAAATATTTAGAATCCTTTTCATTTAAAGGTTTCTCACAGCCGCCCATAAAAGAAAAGCCTTCGGGAGACTTCCGGAATAGAGCCGAATAAATCACGGCTCCATACAAGTAGGATCCTGCGGCACTCGGATGGCGCTTATCCGGAGCGTGAAGGATTAAGTCAGGCCGTTGTTTTAGACTTTCAGCAAAAGCCAGGCCTACGGGAAGAACGAAAACATCGTATTTGTTTGCTTCTTTTATAATTTCATCTGCCAACATGCGGGCTTGTTCAGGTTTATCCTGAAGTGCCCAGGTGACTACGGCAATGGGTTCAGAACCATTGCTCCTGATCGTAGTTACATGTTTGGCGAAAGCCTCTTGAAAATTATTTTTTGCTTTTTGGCTTATTGGTTCTGTAGACTGCCCCTGAAGGATTACAACATCGAATTTTGGGAAGTTCTTGTCGTAATTATCCATCGGGTACTGCTTGAGGTAATCGGCTACAGGATGATAACTCAAGCGGCCTGCCGAAATAGTTATCATTCGAGCATTCCAATCTCTTTTCTCTTCCTTGGTAAAACCTCGGACGTAACCATTCACACCACAGTTATAGTATGTAAATGAGTTTCCTACATATAAGCCTGTCTTGGGTACTTGTTTTAGTTGTGTAACCTTGGGAGAGACGGTGTTTTCCATGGCTGCTGCGTTTGAAACCAGGATCAAACCAGACAGAAAGGTAATTAAAAATTTGTTCATTTTTAAGGAGGGGGTACTTAGGATTAAAAGACGTTTAATAATCGATCACTGCCATCTATACCAAGATTTGACAGTGTCCCACGCCGTCTGACAGATTTTTTCTCTTTGTTTTCGATCAAGTGGTTTTTCACAGCCGCCGGAGAAGTTCACTGCTTCGAGGGGATTTCTCTTATAAACGGCGGCGTAAATAGTCGCAGCCATCAGATAGGAACCAAGCGCAGTTGGGTGAGTGTTGTCCGGCATTATCAGTTTTAAGTCCGGGTATTTTTTTTCTACGTTTTCAAATGCCAAACCAACAGGTATCACTAGCATTTTGTTTTCATTACCAATTTCCGTTACTTTGTCGGCGACGATTTGTTGAGCAGGCGCATCTTTCTTTTTCTGTACCCAAGTCATGATGAGAGCTGGAGTGCCCCCGTTTTGCCGGATTGCATCTGCGTGAATTTTTATATAAAAGCGATCTCGAGCTTGATCTTCCGGCCCTCTGTTACTTCCTTGAAGCAACACAAGTTCATAGCTTTCACGTTTCTTGATTTCTTTTGACAATAACTCTTTGTCCAGGCTGCCGTTTTGAGGAGAATGGGAACCAAGCTTGGAGTTATCCAACAGCTCTTCTATTGGCTGCTGACTCATATTGGATCTTCCAATCGCAGCGATTCGTGTCTTAATCTTAGGATTTACCTTTTCGCGAATAAGGCCGCTTAGATAGCCATTGATACCGCAGTTGTAGTACATATAAGAATTGCCAACTACTAACATACTTTTCGGTTGAAAATCCAGCCCTCTTATTTCTGGAGCTACCCCTTCAGAAGCCGATGCTGCAGCCATTGTGCAGAATAAAAGATAAGCAATACAATTTTTCATTTATATCTCCTCAAGATATAGAAGTTTTAGATAGTTACGCTGTGATTTGATTCACCAATGGTTGAATTCTTTTACAGTCTTCCATGCGACCTTTTGCAATTTTTCAGCTTCACTTTTCGGAATGACGAGATCGTCGTATCTTCCGCAAAAGGAAGAAAGGCTAGGAGAGATACCGGTCAAAGAGGAAAAGAAGACTGCGGCTTCCAAATAAGTTCCGGCTACTGTCGGATGCCGATTGTCCGAACGGATTAACTCAATTTCAGGAAAATCTCTTAACGAACGTTCAAAGGCGAGGCCACAGGGTATTACCGATGCATTATTAGCATTTGCGGTTTGAATCGTAGCTTCAGCTAATCGGCGAGTCATGTCAGGCTTATTCTTATAAGCCCAAGTTAACATGAAGTAGGGGCGGGCACCGGAATCCCGGATGTCTTTACAGTGTTTCTTTGCAGATTCGTTAAAGAGCTTATTGAGCTCAGGATGTATGGGGCCTTGGCTGGAATCCTCTAAAACAACGGCATCAAAAATTTTTCCATTGGGGTATTTAATGAAAGTGACCTTATTAGTTCCGTCATCTGCAATGGAATAACTTCTTAGCCCATTCGGACGCAAGTAACTTTTGACGTCATGCCAATATAGACTTGCTCCTCCTATTCCTACCATAGTTAGAACCAAAGGGATTCCCTTTTCTTTAGCGAAACCGCTAATCATGCCGGTTACTCCGCAGTTATAAAACATTAATGAGTTGCCGACGAATAAGATATTTTTCAATCCGAAGGGTTTGTCGGTACAAAGCGGAGGAAAACAATAACTGCCGCATTGCATCCGTTCTTTTTTTAGTTCGCTTGAGTTCATTTAAAGCATTCCCATGTTGAAAATAAGATTTGAAATGAAAATTACAAGGAAACCCAAACAGAGCGGAAGCCAAGTTCTTCGGCAAATAGCCATTGGGCTAATGCCGGCAGCAGCTGCCGCAGCGATAACGCAACCAGCTACCGGACTCATAGAACGGAAGACAGAGCTTGCAAGGTGCATAGGTACAACCATGGCAGGTAAGTCACCTCCTAAGCTGTTGTGAACATCGTTGGCCAAGGATGCAAATGATGCGAAGGCTCCGACTCCGGATCCTGTAAGAGTCGTAATCACGCCGACTAAGATCGTCAGAACACCTGTCATGCCTGTAACACCGAAACCTGTTGAGTAGGCCAAATCAATAATGGATTGAATAAGACCTGAGACCCTCAAAGAGGTAGCGAAAACCTCGGCGCAAATAACCAGTGCAACTATTCCCCCGAACATTTGTCCCATCTTTTTAAACATCACTACTGCATCCTTAAAGACAGCATTGATGTCTTTACGGCGAATCATTTCTATGACCATAACTGTCAGCCAGGTCAGGAAAAGTGAAGTGTTCACATTTAATCTGATTGAACTAATGCCGAATTTGGAGAAAACGAAGAGAAGAACGATTGGAACAAAAGGAAAAATGGCGTACCAAGATGGACATCTACGGTCATCAATTTTTTTATCGATGATTGCCTCGGAGTAAACATCGTCGTTTTTCTTGTCAAAGTAACGTTGGACGAAATAAAGAGCGACAGCAATCGTTAACATTGCCGGTAAGCCGCAAATGAGTTGATACTCAACAAAATACGCAGTCGGATCCATCCCAACTGTTTTAGCGGCGAGCTGTTGTGTGCCAAAGAGAGGACCTGCAGCGATGCCGCAAGAGCAGACCAATGTGGAGGCGGCCGCCGCACGGGAAACCCCAAGACGAAGAAGGATCGGATAAAAACTCACCAACAGTAACATTGTGAGGCCGGCTGCTGAAACAATGACTAAGTTAATGCATTGTCCTAAGATGTAGGCAATGGCTAACAACAGATAAGGACTGCTGATTTTTTTCAGTGGTTCCGCAACTAATTTCACGAGAGCATTTGAGGCTCCAATTTGAGACATATATCCGGCAAAGCCTCCAGAAACCATAATGATCAAGCCCACCCCGGTAAGTTGTTTGGCAGAAACCGCACTGATCAGCTCCACAGGATCGAATCCTATAAAACCGGTCGCTTTCGCTCCTTTGGGTAAAATTGAGTCCACACCACAGAGAACAGAAACATAGATAATTGCCAGACCGGCAACGAGAAGAACCATCTGAGTTTGGTACCGTTTAATTAGTAGCCAGCCCGCGATAACTGTTGCTATGGCGGCAACGACGACGGAAATCATAGAATCCTCCTATGAAGAACTAGGTATCCATTAGCTGAATACGAAGATAGTTGAGATCTATATATTTTTTGGATATATAAACAATTAAAATTTGAAGAAGAAAAGGTTCATAAGCTGGGAATTTTGCTTTGATTGCTTGCAACTGCTAGGTTATTATTGATTAGTCAATTGTCTTCAACAAGATGCCTAAATCTGATGTTCTAACCATTTTTTACATAGATGTGAAGAAATGACTATTCAGCCACCTAAATTGAATCATCTAAAGGCGTTGAATTCTGTGGTTTATTACGGAAGTATCAATGCAGCTGCCAAGGCTCTGGGGATTCCTCAGCCCACTCTTTCCAGAGCAATTAAAGAATTAGAAGAAAACCTTAATGTTTCGTTGGTGGTTAGGGGAAGGCAGGGAATTACGTTGACCGACGCAGGGATAAGCTTTGCGGAACATTCCGCCTCGATAATTTCTCAACTTGAAACTGCGGCTAATGAGGCACGAGCTTCATCCGGAAGAGACAGATCAAAATTAAATTTGGGTATTTCTCCAATTTCTGTTAACAGTATTATGGCCGGAGCTTTAGACCGAATTTTGCGGGATTTTAAATTGTGTTCGGTTTCAGTTGAAGATAATCCTTTGGAGATCAGTGTTTCTCGCGTTCGAAACGGAATATTGGACTTTGCTATCGGCAATGCTGATGCAGATGTGTCTTTGTCTGATTTTACAGTTGAACATTTAATGGATTGCCCTTTTGTGATTGTTTGCAAAAGAGGGCATCCGCTGGAAAATTCTACAAGATTGGAACAGCTTCGAAACGCAAATTGGTGGGTTACGGGCGAATTTAATGTATGTCAACGTAAATACCCTCTATTTAACGATATGTCATTGAGACAATCGCTACATACACGATCTCATATCGTGGGACTTCCTATGGTATTTAATTACTCTTTCCTTGCGCTACTCTCCTCCGTTCAAGTGAAAAAATACAAGGAGTTTTTGTCAGTGGTTCCAATAAAAGATTTAAATGTAATAGGGCACTATTCCCTGATTTATCGAAGAAATGTACCCCTAAGTAGGATAGCCGCTCGTATGATAGAGTATCTGCATTTAGAGGCGGATAATTATCCATGGCATGACTTCAGTTAGCTTTTTTGGAACCAGCGGTTTTGAGACTTTTACAAAAACTCTTTCCTCAAGTAGAAAAGGCTTTTTCTACCAGATGTTGGCAAATTCCGAAGAAATGTGCAGTTAATGAGATCGGGAAATATCAAGCGGCAGTTCCAATTCTCCTTGTTGTCAATGCGCGGAAAAGAAGACTCTCATCAAGCGTATTTGCATACATAGCTGCAAAACTTATATAACAGCTTACAGGCCTCGATAAATTTGTTGAGCTTTTCCCGTGCAAATGCGAGATCTTTTTAGTTCGAAAATAATGACAGATAAATTCACTGTTGCAACTGTAGCCTCAGAAGCCGTTCGCTCCATCAGAAAGATGGATGCGCTTCTGAAGGACTACTCGGGAACGGCGTTGGCCCATCTCTACGAACTTCAGGAGACTGAAACTATTCGCCTGATTGTGGGCGCACAGCCTTTGATACCGCCAATGCCCGACGGTTTGCTGAAATTTAAAACCTTGGGCATTAAAGAGTACAAGAAATTCTTCTTCGCCTCTGTCTTGGCAGCCTGGTGGTTCACGCGAACTGTAGCGGTGTTTGATAAGGAGATGGTTGAGGAGCTTCTGGAAACGGATCAAGTCGATTTGCAAATCAGCGTGTCACAGTTTGCGAGATTTTTGGGAAATCCCGTACTTATTCCGTTTGAAAAGCCATACGAATCCGGAGAGTTTGAGATTCTCGGCTGCATGATCGGATTTTTTTGAATGGGGAATGGATTATCAATTTCCGTCCGGAAAGAAGGTAAAGCAATCGCAAATAATGTTTTTGCCGTTGCTTCGAAAGAAAGCAACCGGAGAAGTGAATTTCTCCATCGGGGCGCCTACGCTTCAAAGAGAATCATCCCTCGATCCCATATACAACCTTTCGAAAATTTTCGAAGTTTTGAAAACGAGATCAAATTTCGTCGGATTCGATTTGTACCAAAACGAACTGTTCTCCAAGCTCGCCTATCTGATGACGAAAACTCCGGACGTAAACCGTTGTATGTCCGCCTCGGCTCCTGAAATCGTTCGGCGCCGCAGAAAACCGGCAACGATATTTGCTCCTGAGAAACCCAGGATGATGGCGCTGGGAGAAGAATTTGGAAACGCTGTCAGAAAGTACAAAGAAGCCGTCGCTTCATCTTCCTCGGCGTTCAAAGGGACGGTAAGGCCGCATATTAGGCGCGCGCATTGGCACACCTTCCTGACAGGAAAAGGACGTGTAGAGTCGGAAATAAAGTGGGTTCCGCCGATTTTCGTGAAGTCGGCAGACTTGTCTGGAAACTGATTTTCTTTGGCCTGCGTTACCGAAGCATGAAATGCTTCGGATCGGCTGCCAAGGAAGAGGTTTTTCCCTCCGCTGTTCTCGCTTAAGGAGTTCTTTTTGCGTTGCTCTAACCTCTTTTTGGGTCTAAGCCTGTCCATTGTGCGAGGAATCTGGGGTTGCGAATGGGAAAACCCTTATCTGTCAGCCTTTATATCCTTATTTTGTCTGTGTTTTTTTGCTTGTCGGTCTGATAAAGTCAAGAAACTGTTACATCAAAACAGTAGGGGTTATATCCCTTACAAAATACACGCAAACTAAGGAGTAATTTCTATGCGTTTCCCGAGCTTGAACTCGGACTTCGTTTTTTCGAAGTCCGAAGCTACTGCTATTGCTTATCCCAAAAAATCACTTTCGACTTTGGTATCTGCCGCGATTTTAGCGGTGTGTTGCACGTCGGCGTCTGCGGGCTCCGTGGCAATTTCCACTGAGTCCGGGTACTTGTATGACAAATCAGGACTCTCGGGTAACGTTAGTTTGCCCGTTGACGGTCCGCAAAATATTTCGGAAATCAGAGTGGAAGGGAATGAAGGCGAAAACTTTAACTTCAGTTTTGAGCCTAAAGGAGACATTAACCTCGTTTTCGTACCCAACAGAAATTACGCCAACGAATCTTCGATAGTAATCGCAGGGGACGGCGAGCTTAATATTTTTGAGAAAGGAAGCGACAATATACTTTTTATTAAGCAGGGAACTAAAGACAGCCGAGGCGAAGCTGCTGTGATCGTTAACGAAGACAACGGAGCTGCCCATGCTTTGCTTCACGTTAATGGAAATCTCAATATTGAGCATTATGCGAATTCTTACTTAGACTCGGCCGGCGTAATACAGCTCTGGGACAACACTGCACATGCCGGAGGAAATAACCGAGATCAAAACAATTTCTACGTAGCAGGAGATTTAATCGGTTTTACCGATGCTCTGAGAACGACTTCCATAGTCAGCCACGGGTTTGCTTTCATGTCTTTGGAAGGGGCCAATGCAAAGGTTGACGGTAAAACGGACATCAGTATGAATGTTCATGTCTATAGCGGCGGCATTTATGGTTTGCGCTTAGCTCCGGGCAACAGCAATTACGAACCGCAAGTTACCTTTGGAGGTAAAACTGAGTTTCATGACATTAGTCTTTTAGCCGAAGGATCTGAAGCGGTGGCATACGGTATTCATGCTGACAGTATGGATGTCTTTTCTACCCATTTCCTAACGCAGATCACAGTCAACAGTGATGCCGTCATCAGAGACATCTCTGCACAGGCTTTAACAAAAGGAGATGGTTCTTACGCTTATGTCAGCGGGGCTGAGGCCTACGGAGGCAACGCCGAAATTTATTTCGACAAAGGTTTGCAAATCAGGAATATGAGTGCAACGGTCGGGGATAAGACCGCTGATTCAGGAGCTTCCGGAGAAGGCGCAGAAGCCTATGCAATTTCTGCTTTGCACGGAGGTAAGGTCATCGTTAACCGATCAGGAAGTTCCGCTTCCGTTGTGCAGTTGGAAAATGACATTTTGTCTTACGGGGGGGGGTATGAAGGAAACCTATCCTTGGTGGAAGTGCAATTTCTTAACGCAAACTCTCACTTTATTGGACTGACACCGGAGGTGCCTCCTGGAACACCTGCAACGGTCTTCGGCGTGACCAACCTTACTTTCTCCGATAAGGCTTTTTGGCAGGTTCCTAAGAACAATACCCTCCACGGAACGCTCACGTTAAACGATGGTATTGTTTATTTGGGTGCAACGCCGGAAACCAGAAGCGGAGATACCAATCCGGACTTTGTGACCCTGAAGGTGGACGCATTGAAAGGTTCCGGCGGTCTCATCCACATGAGAACGGACATTGACCTCGATAAAACCGACCAACTGATCGTGAAGCAAGGCACGGGTGCCCATTCCTTAATGGTGAAGAGCCTGGGTACAGAGCCGTCCAAGCAGGCAATGGATTCCTTCTTGGTTCAGGAGCTTGACGGAGACGGCGCTTACGCTCTTGCCAATGACGGCGGAAAAGTTGATGTCGGTACTTATCTGTACACGTTGGAAAAACGTGATTCCGCAGCGGAAGCAGGAGCCACGGAGTGGTATCTGGTTCGTGCAGGCAAAGATCCCGTAACGCCTCCGTCCCCTGAAGATCCCGTTACTCCGGGCGAAGATCCGATTCTGTCTCCGACAGCCGAGGCAGTGGTTGCAATGGCCGGTATGGGAGCACAGAACGCTTTGTACTTGAGTCAGCTTTCCGACCTGCGCAAGAGACTCGGTGAAATCCGAGGCAGTGTGAAAGACGGTTTGTGGGCCTCCGTAGCGGGACAAAAAGACCGCATTTCTGGTTTCTCAGGCACAGGATTCAAGCAGGATGCTTATCGCTTTAATCTCGGCTTTGACAAAGCCGTTGACGGCTGGATTCTCGGCGGCAACTTCAAGTACGTTACCGCCAACCAGAAGACCCATGACACGAATTTCAGAGCCAAGGGTGACGCTCACTCAGAAGGTTTTAACCTCTATGCTGCTTGGCAGAACGGTGTTGGCTGTTATGCCGATTTTGTTTTGAGCGCGGATCACTATCATCAGCGTATCAAGACAAATATGCTGGATAGAACTCCAGTCAAAGGCTCTTATCACAATTGGGGCTTCGGCATTTCTGCTGAGGGCGGCAAGAAGATGACTTTCGGAGAGAAGGAATCTCTCTGGTTTGTTGAGCCTCAAGTACAGCTTTCTTACTATCACCTCAAAGGCGACAACTTTGCGATGAGCAATGACATGAGAGTCAACCAGAAGAACTTCAATTCTCTGACGGGTCGCTTGGGCGTCAATGTCGGTAAGGATTTTACAAATGCTCAGGGTGAACCGAAAGGGCAGGTGTATGCGAAAGCCGGTGTGAAACACGAGTTCTTGGGCAAAGGCACGCTTCATGTGAACAATGTCAAATTCAAAGAAGACCTGCTTAAGACTCGTTTCTATTACGGTGCCGGAACCGACTGGACCGTAAGCAAGAATCTGAAGGTTTTCGGTCATGTTGAACGTGAACACGGATCCCGCTACACGAAGGAAATCGAAGTTCTGGCAGGAGTGAAGTACAGCTTCTGATCGCAGCGATTTCATTGATTAAAACTTCGGCGGAACAAGCATCTCCGTTTCGCTGGGCGAATAGACGAAAGGGGATGTTGCAAAATTCGACTTTTGTCGGATTAGCACTTCCCCTTTTGCTTTATCTGCGACAGCATTTTTTCTCGTCGAAACACTCCTCAGACATATCAGGCGCGGAGTAAAAACACAATTACGCCATCAGCTGCCGGTGAAACAACCTCTTTTTGGCCCTTGCAGTTGCCCACAACAAACCCCGGTCGCTACAGCCAGTGCCGGAGCCAAGCGCTCCCTTGGGGATAGTTATGGACAACTGCAAGCAGAGAGGAAGTTTCCCACAAGCCGCTGTAAGCGGCTATGGAAAACTTGAGATTTAATCTGAAAACCCGGATCGACCCAGAACAAAATGACCGGTTTAATCTTCTCAAAAAGTTTATTCAAATAAACTTTTTGGCCCTTGCAGTTGCCCACAGCAAACCCCGGTCGCTACAGCCAGTGTTGGGCCAAGCGCTCCCTTAGGCGTTAGTTATGGACAACTGCAAGCAGAGAGGAAGTTTCCCACAAGCCGCTGTAAGCAACTAGGGGAACTTAGCTCACTTGTGAAAAGCAGAATCAAAAAAATTTTGTTCAAGATTACACCCTTTTAGGAAGGCTTCAGTCATTTTATTTTTCTCCTTGTCCATAAGTTTTACCGCCTGCTCGTTCAGAAAACCTCTAATTTGATCTACGGTTTTCAGATACTGTGGGTCTCCTAGGCCTTCCAACCATGAGTGATAAGGATTCTCAATTGAAATTGACTTCGCATGAATCACCTTTCCAATTTCTCCATAAACCCAAAAACAGGGGTAAACAGACGCTAATCCGATAGCAAAAGAACTATTACGTACTAGATTTGATTCAAATTGAATATACTCGGAGGTCACCGTACAAGGTTTAATGATACTGGGAAATTTTTTCTTACCAATTTGCTCGTATAGTTCTTTCGTATACTCGACCAACGCAGTCGCCTCTTTAGAGCTTTTCCTCAGAAAATCAGATTCTTCTCTATTTGATGTTTTTAATGCAAGGTCTGAAAGAACATCTGCGTAATTCTTCAAGTACAAAGCATTCTGTTCCAAATACTTTAGGAAAACTTTCAATGGAAGGTTTCCAGAAATAGCTGATGGAATAAAACCTTTATTTATTATTGAACGAACAGTTTCTAAAGCACGCTTTTCAGCTTCTTCAGTCCACAACTCTTCGGAGCGCACAATATTCGGAATTAACATCGTTAGAGGCAAAAGTAAAAACAAATTTCTCCTTAACATTTTTAGGCCTTGGTAGATATGAATCGAAAATTGTATTCCTTGTGTACAGGCAGAGACCTCACACATCTCACATAAAAATTGTTTTGAGGTAAGTGTTTGCACGGTCTCCCTACTAGACAAGTTAGTTTTGGCCTCTCTGTTCAAAAAGTTGGTACGTACCAACTTTTTGGCCCTTGCAGTTGCCCACAACAACCCCGGTCGCTACAGCCAGTGCCGGAGCCAAGCGCTCCCTTAGGCGTTAGTTACCTAAAGGTCGGGGAATAAATACATTCAGAGCCGAGACATCAAAATATTTCTTCAAAACCTATTGAAAAATATAGGTTTTTTCTTGGTTTTTTAAAATGTGTACATTATAACTATAAGCATATTTTATGAGGTTCCTGATCATGTCTAAGCCAATAACCGGAAAAACTACCACTTCTACCTGGAAGCAAAAGCGTAAAAACGGCGACATTTACGTCTGGGAAAGGCAAACTGTTTACATCCCGGAGACACGAAAAACGAAAGAACTCTCCCGAAAACTACGTGGAAAGATTCCTGTCGGTTCGACTGATGGAAAAATCGTGCCCACCAGACCTAAACGTAAAAAAGCGCAGGATCCGCAACCCCAGTCCACGACACGTTCAAGAGTTGGGGCTTCTTTGCTTCTACGCTGGGTCGGAGAGAAAAGCCGTATCTCAGAAGACTTGCTCTCTTGCATGGCCGAGGGTTCGGCTAAAAAGGTAGACGCAATCGCTCAGTTTTGGTTGGACAATCAAGAGGCGACAGGCTGCAAAGAATGCAGAAGTGGCATTCCTCCATCCCACTCCTTATCCTGATCCGATTTCAAAAGATGTTTACCACGACCTATTCGAATATCTCGGTTTAAACGAAGGCATCGTTCAAAATTACTTCCTAGCAAGATCTAAGCGTTGTCATAAAAAGGACGCCGTTGCTTTCGACTCTTCGACGGTCTCTTCTTACTCCCGATACCTTAAGGAAACTCGTCAGGGCTTTAATAAGGCCGGTGACGGCCTGGACACCGTTAAGCTTCTCACATTGTTCGATTTGGCCACGCACCAGCCGATTGCTTTTGCACGCGAGCCGGGAAACTTGGCTGACGTCTCGGATATAGAAAACGCGCTAAAGCAGTTCTCGTTCTTAAATATCTCCAAGGCTCAAATCGTTACCAATAAGGGGTATTACAGTCAAAACGATATCGGTTAAATGCTGCGCAAACACATCAAGTTCCTGATGGAGCCTCTACAGATCTTTCTTGGGTTAACCAGCACCTGCAGAAAAACAAACCCGGCTTAGAAACGGCCTCAAGTCTCTGCCTTTGGGATTTCGACATTCATGGAATCACGGTCCCGGTTGATGCAGAGTTCACCTACCAAAGGCAGCGAAACCGGGGCGAAGCACGAAAGGGGGAGACTGTCAGTGAAACAAGAAGGTTGTACTTGCACCTCTATTTGAACCGCGGAAGAGCGGGGAAGATGAAAAACGCCTTGCGCCAGATCTGATGTCCTTGAAGAACGACATTGAAAAAGGTCTGTGGGACGAGCTTAGTGAATCAGCACAGAAGAAGGCAGAAAAGTACCTCAATTCAAGTCTGCACGGCAGAGGCGGAAAGCTTAGAGTGACGATAAATGAAGATGCGTACGCACAGGCGAGGAAGGATGACGGCTACTTCGCCCTTGTCTCTAACAAAGCCGAGGACTGCTTCGAGGCCCTGAAAAAGTATCGTCTGCGTGAAAAGATCGAAGAAGCGTTCAAAGACACGAAAAATCGTCTTGACGGGACGCGCACTCGCGTCTGGGACGGAGACACGCTCAAGGGACGCATGTTCTGTCAATTTGTTGGGCTTGGATATCAGTGCTTCCTGCACACGAAGATACAGGAGCTCAAAGAGCAGCTTGAGTTAAGTCTGAGCGACAGCAAGCTTGCAGAAAGGGACAAAGAGCAGAACGCCGACCTACTTAAATGGCTGAAAAAACAATCGATGCAGAGCTTAATTGATTGGTTCGACTGCATTGAACTGACGCGCCCGAGAAATGATGATCTGATCCATACTCAAACAAGCGGAGATACAAAACGCGATCGTTTGTTCTTTACGCTGCTGGGAATATCGGACTTTGAAGAAAAACCGCAGAATCAGGTAAAGGTCAATCCCTAGAATTCTGATGTGACCTTTAGCCGACATTTAGGCTACTATGAGGCGAATTTTGCCGCAGTTGTTTCCAATCAAAGTTACACGCCGGCAGCCAAACTGCTGGCTACAAAGCTCCAAGTTGCGCTTCTGCACCACTCTCAGTTAAACAGCCTGCTCAAGGAATGCAATGCTCTGAAAGGAGCATAACAAGTCCGACGGGATCCCCGATCCCGTTAAGAAGCCTTTTGCTCTTTTTCTTTGTCGAGCTTCGGATACTGAGGTATGTTTAAGCCTCTCATTCCGTAATTCAGCCAATTATTCGGAAGTCGGGGCAGCGCCCAGTCATAAAATTGATCTGCAAACTTAAGCAGCTTTTGCGCCGCTAAATTGGCAGTCGTATCGTTATCGGGTATCCCGTTTCCGAAAAGAAGGAATTCAGGATCGTCCATCGGAAGGGTTCTTCTCAAGAACAGTTTTAAAATTTCAATCCACTGCGGCCCGGAGGAATAAATCATCCTCGCGTGAAATTCTATTGACTGCATACGAACGGTGAGGCAAAAATTCAGCCAATCGGACAGATCGTTTTCTTTGTATTTAAAACGGGTGTCGCTCCAACCTGCCGCCAGATCGTCTCTGATCTTCTGCATGGCAGCCAAATCACTTTCTTCCCAAAAATCTTTTATCTGAGGAACGAACTGCGGGGCTGTCGCCTCTTCAACGGCTTGGAAGAGGTAGTCGCTCTTTCTGTAAAAATCACCGAGGAAACCGGGAGAGCGGTTGGTGAAATTTTTTAAGTATTGCTCAATCCTCATGCGAAGAGGATTCAGCATGATCATCGCGCAATAAAGAGCTTCGACGGTCAAAGAGAAGGTCCAGAGATATTCCTGAGGCTTTGCCTTGGATTGAGCTGTAAAACGGGCCAGACCCAAATATGCCGGTGCGATTCCGGGTTTCATTTTTCTGAAGTATTCACGCAGAAAATAAGAATTCCATTCATTCAAAAGCGGGAAATCTTTTCTTCTTTTCATGAAGTCCAAAACAATCTGATCAGGCGCTTTTTCTTTGTAATTGTCTTCGTTTTCTTCGATCAGGAGATTGATCCAATCCACGGAGGGAAGGGCGTTTTGGCTGAGATCAGACGCGCCGGCGGATTTCTTACCTCCTTCAGTCGGAGAATTCAGCTCGATCCGATCGGAATATATTTCGCTTTTTTGCATGGTTTGAGTCAATAATATTTGTACTAATTTTAGTTATTGCAGTAGAAATCATAGTAAAAACAGTGAAATTATTTGAAACACTAATATTTATTTAATATGATTGTTAATAACAATAATAAATGAATTATAAAAACTGTTATCCGTATAAGTCGTATTTTGTTTCATTCTTGTATAACCATTTGATTATAAATATTAAAGCGTTAAATACCTCTTAAATAAAACCCTTACATTTATTCATCTTGGTGGCTAGTTGCGGATCCGAAATTTATAATTGGTGATTTGCAAACTATTTAAATTTAAAAATAAATTGATTAAAACAACAATAAAAGTCAACTTGAAATTTCGAGAGGGAATACTATGCCCGCCGCCGCAACGCATACCGACCTGTCCAGAATGAAGCCTGTCGGGTTTCTAAAAAATCCTTCGGAGCTGTTGGAGAAGGAAAAAAAACTCATGCTGGAGATTTGGGATGCGAGCGGAATGAATGATGACGAGTTTTCGCAGACGGTAGTACCGGCTGTTCAAAACCTCGCCGAATACGTCGAGTTGCTTCCGGCTTCAGCTCAGCATCATCATTCGGAAGAGGGCGGCCTTTTCAGACACTCTTTGGAAACGGCGCTCTTTTGTCTGAGATTGGCCCGAACGTCCATTCTGGCCCGCTACGGAACTCATGCCGAAGTGAATTTCTCCAAGAATTATTGGAGCCACGCGGCTTTCTTGGGCGGACTGTTTCACGACTTGGGGAAGGTGGTTTCGTCTTTTGCCGTTTTTGATGAAAAAACGGACAAACGCTGGAAAGCAACGGAAGAGAGTCTTTGGGAGTGGGGCACGAAAAACAATGTGGAGCGCTACGTTGTCATTGCCCTTCAATCGACCAAAGACGAGGAACTTAACGACCCCTTCGGGTCTTCGGCTGCCAAGAACGCAGTTAGGGCTAAGCACCGGGGCGGAGATCCCCATGAAGAATTTACTGCGGCACTGGCGGACAAACTAATCCCGCCTGCCTACCGTAAATGGTTGCTGACCGTTGAGAATCCGAACCTTCTGGAAGAAATCCAAAGGGCGCTCACTAAAGATTCCATTGAGACGAGTCTAAAGAAGTGTATTCAGGAAGCCGACGGCGCTTCTACCAAACGCAACGTTTTCCAAAACATCGCTTTTCCGGCCTGTGAATCGAGTACCTCGGTCGTCTCGGCGTTTCTCAACGGAATTGCTTTTGCCCTTTCCAAGGATTTTTGGAAGATCAATAAGGTTAACGCCGAAGTTTTCGTGATCGAAGGCAAGTGTTTCATTGATTGGAACCGTGTGGCCTTGAGTTCGCTGTGCACCTTTTTGGAGAGCAACGGTAAGAAAGTCGGCTTTATTCAGCGCAAGGACGAATTGTCTCAGTGGCTTCTGGATAACGGGCTGATCTACGGCAATCCGAAGTACACGCCCAAAGGCGATTACTTTGAGTCTCCTTTTTTCACCGTGATGCCCAAGTGTGCGGCAATGCCGACACGAGCCGTGTGGCTCACGCATCCGCCTTTTACGGGATTGGTATCTTCGATTGAAGGATTTGTGTACGACTGCACGGATGTCGCGCCTGTGGACGCGGAGGATCCGCTCTTCACGTCGGCAAGCAGAGGTGCAAAGGCAGAAGGCAGGGCCGAAGAAATCTTGCGCACGGCAGAAGACATCGAACGAACTAAGGCCAAGAAGATTCATAACGACGCGCACGGCAGAAATCCTTTGGAAAAACTGACGGAAGAAAAACTCGAAAGAACAAAGGAGATCAAGCGCGACAAGGACGCCCGTGTCACAAAGGCTTTCAGTGAGTATCACGGAAAAGGATTTTTTGGCGCGGCCAAAAACCTTATGGACCGGGTTCTGAAGGAGTTCGGCTATTCGCGCTTCTACGACGCCGAAGTCAGAGAAATCCAAGTACCGGAGAAAATCGAAAGAGAAAAAGATATGACACCGGTTAAAAGACAGCGGCAGGCGCAAAACAGCACTTCTTCGGAAAACAACGAAGATGTGATTATTCAGGGGTTTCAGCCTGACAAAAATCAAAAGGCTCTTCCTCTCCACCGAACACTGCTTCAGTACCATCCCGAGCTCGATACCACCGATCCCATGTTCAATGAGGAGGAAAGGGGATGGAAGACCTATCGGAACTTTCCTCACGTCCCTCTTTTTGATGAGTCGGAGTTCTGCGAAGAAGAAGGAGGGGAAGAACCCACCGTGGTCCCGGAAGCGGATTCGGACGAAAACGGGGCGGATATGTCCGATTGGAGCTGGGACGATTACAAACCCGGTGAAGATTCATCGGCAGGCGTTCCCGGAGAAAATGCAGGCACTGATCTCGGAAACGGGACGGGCAGTGCCGCCAGGAGTTTTCCGAAGAGTCGGGGCAAACGCAAAAGAATCAATCCTCTGGATAAATCTCCGTCGTTTTCGGACTTTGCCGATAAAACCACGACTCGGTTTCTCTGGCGCTACTACCCGTTTGCCCAAAGACTTTCGGTATGCGGCAGTCCTCACACGTTAAAGAAACTCAAATTCAAGCCCGAGCAGGAAAAAGACCGCATTTGGCTTTGGTCTTTTGCGTCCCAAGGCAACATTCCGAGTGAAATTTTTCCGCGAAAGATTTTTAAGAAAAAAGATCCGAAGCAGGAAAAATCGCCGGATTCGGATGTCGGCCCCAGGTCTGTACCGGGAGAAAGCGGAAACACTTCTTCCGTCAGGCAAGCGAATCTTCCCGGAAGATCCGCAGCTTCTCAGCAAGCGGGCGGCGTATCTCCGTCGGCCTCCGGTCTTCCCGGAGAAATTCAATTTGCTCCGTTTGAAACCGACAGCGCTTTGGTCGTGTATTTCGTAAAATTCTATGAAAAAGCGCTCAGAGCCTATCGTATCGGTGTGGACAGAGGATGTTTTCCGAAGGAATTCAAAGACTCGGAGTTTTATCCGCTCTTTATCGAGCTGGCGACGCTTTTCACGAACCGAGCAGAGTGTGTTGCGGGCGAAGGCTCCGAAATCCTTCCCTTGGTAGAGGTAAACGCGACGAGCGTTCGCGTCAATGCTTGGGTGCTCTTCTGCGTGCGATTCCGCTCCGTTTACAGAAATCCCGAAACCGACGACGAGGATCCCGCAAACCTGCTGACAAAACGCGTTGAAAAGTTTCTCAAACCCTTTGTTCAGGTTCATCCCAATTCATTCCTCTCGCGCTTCCGGGGCGAGGACGGAAGGCAAACGGAAGAACCTTTTTCGTCGGACTATTCAGTCGTCTTTACCGACGCGCTCACGGTCAATGCCGTGAACTTTCTGGTAAGAGCCGTGGATATGCCCTCGGCGGATGTTCAGTTGTATTTCAAAAACCTCTACGACGCCACACACGAAAACGAGGCTGACGAAAAGTTCAGAAGCGATCAGAACTTCGGCTTCAGAAACGCCCGAACATCCGAAGAGGTCAATCCGATGGAAACAGGTGTTGAAACTCCGACTGAGAATTTCCCGGGAGTTCCCGGACAACCGGGAGGAAAGAAAAACGCAAACGGACAAACTCAGGGCGGTTCCGAGAGCAGCGGCGGCTCACCCGGACAAAATGCAGAGAACTCGGAAGGAAATACCGGTGAAGGTCAGTTAAACGGAGAAAGTCCTTCCGCCGAAGGGTCCCAGATGAGCGGAAAACCGTCTGATGCAGCCGAAAACGGGAACACTTCAGCCGATAAGGGTGCTTCCGAAAGAAGCTCCGAAGGAAACGGAGAAAGTAATCCTGACTCAGCTCCGGGAGGAACCGGAGAATCCGTTGATTCAAACAACAATAAAAAGGAAATAAACGCAGCCGCAGGCAGAAAGGGACGGGTTGACGAGGAGACGGGCGAAATATTCCCCGATGGATCCGACGACGAGTGTCCGTGGAATGAGTCGGGATCCGGAGCATCCGACGCAGGAGAACGGGACGACGAAACCCGCTTTGGAGAAAGCGTTGCCCGCAGCACCGGCTCGGCCTCATCCAATATCGATGACAACCTGCGGTTTCTCTATCAGATCAAAGAGGAACTCACAGGCGGAGGCGGCGCCTTCATCCAAATCGACGAAATCAGCTACGAGCAGGACAGCTCGGGCGTCATTTGCAGTATTTCCAAGGAGAAGTGGAAGTCTCTCTTGGCAGCCCGAAACTTAAAAGCACACGAAACCGGGGAGCTTCTCTCGACGGTCTCGCTCTTTTTCAGAAAAAACAGAATTGCGGCTCGCATGACTCCCAAGGAGTAAGAAATGAAATTTGATCCCACAAAGTATGAGCGGTCTTACAGACCCAACTTTGAACTGACGCAAGCCTTTTGGTGGCAGCAGGGCGTCTTTGCAAGCGGAATAGGTTCGCTGGTTTACCTTGCCACTCACGGATTTGCCGTTTGGCCTGTTTGGGCGGCAACCGCCTCGGCCTGCGCCGCAATGTCGCTTTACCGCAGACATCAGGCGGTGCAGATCAATGAAAAGCACAAGAAATTGAGAGGCATGGATCTTGTCTTCACCGACTTCGAGGCTTTGAAAGAAAAGGTTTTTCCCGAGTACAAACCAGGGATGTCTTACGACGACATCAAGGGAACCTCAAAAGCGGTTTGGCTCGGGAACGGTTTCATGTGGGAAAAAGACCAAATCCAAAAGCTCACTGAAATTGTGAGCGGGAACCTTGAGTCTCTGGATCTTCAGCCCGTCGGAGACAGTTCGGGCGGCTTCTCGGATAAAACCGGAGAGGCTGCCAAGAAAGGGCTTTCGGCCATTCACGGCTTGGGCGAGGAAACGGACATCTATCAGCCGTTAAGCCACATCAGCGGACATACGTTGATTCTGGGTACAACCGGTGCCGGCAAAACAAGACTTTTCGATCTGCTGATTTCTCAGGCAATAATGCGCGGGGAATCCGTTTTGATCTTCGATCCGAAAGGAGACGAAGAGCTGGAGAAAAACGCAAAGAGGGTCTGTGAGATTGTGGGCAAGCCTCAGTTGTTTGTGTCCGTTCAGCTCAAGGATCCGAAACACTCGGCCAAAATTGATCCGCTCGCAAACTTCGAGGAAACAACGGAACTCGCTTCCCGCATCAAATGCCTCATGGGGCCCGGCGACGATGATTTCAAGAAGTACGCCACGGCTTTTGCGACAAGCATCTTCGAAGGCATGACGATGGCGGGCGAAAAGCCGACTCTGAACAACCTTTACAAATACGTGCAAAGCGGCAGCCTCTCGACCTTGGTTTGCAAAATAGTCCAGCAGCTTGCCTCTCAAAAGGAGGATTATGAAAGCAACCTGAGGATTGCACTCTGCACGGCGGACTTCCCCGAAGGGATTTCCGGCGTCAATGTCCTTAAAGGTTCAATGGCGGTCTCAAGAAACAAGCAGCAGGCGGTCGTGATGTTGAGCGACAATCAGAAAGCGCAGTATTGGGTCGCGTACCTCAGGCACTTTCTGATGGAAGACGATTCACGCGCAGTGAGAAACGCGGCCTCGGTGGTTTCTTACTTTGAACACGATCAGGAGCACTTGGGCAAAATGCTTTCCAGCCTTACGGCCGGACTCACCGACCTTACGGCAGGCGAAATCGGAACGATTGTCAATCCGAAATCTCATGCTCCGGACGAAAACTTCCTGAACCTCAAAGATCTTACGCACGGCAGACGGGTTGTGTACATTGGACTGAACACCCTTCAGTATCAGGTGCCCGGACGTGCATTGGGCGCCATTTTGCTCTCGGACCTGGCTCAGGTCGCAGCCGACCGCTACAACTACAACCGAGACATGGAACCGCTGAACATCTTCGTTGACGAATGTGCGGAAATCGCCAACGATCCTTTAATTGCACTGCTTAACAAAGGACGCGGCGCGAAGTTTCAGATTTACTGCGCTTCGCAGACAATTGCCGACTTCACGACAAGACTAGAGAGCAAGGATAAGACGGAATCGGCCTTGGGCAACTTCAACAACATGATTTGTCTGCGCTTAAGAAGCGCGGAATCCATGAAGTATTTCTCGGACAACTGCATGAAGACAAAAATCAACTATGTCATGCACACGCAGTCCACGAGCATCTCCGCAGACAATCCGATGACGGCTTCGGCCAACTCGGGAGAGCGCCTGATGGAAGAAGAAGCCGAACTCGTGCCGCCGCAGGTCTTGGGAATGCTGCCTGACCTGGAGTATTTCGCTTCTTTGTCGGGCGGAAAGATTTTCAAGGGAAGACTTCCGATCCTGTCGGAGGAAAAGGCAAGACTTGAGCGCAGTGCAAATATCGGAAAAATCGGAACGCCTTTCGAAAGAATCGCCAAGAAGTGCCTTTGGATTAGAGATTGATAAATGTCGCGACAGGTATCCGGATCGGAGAAAAGGGCAGACTTCGGAATCGGGCCGACATTGCCCGTCTGCTCTGATGAGACGCACGAACTTTGTCCGTTTGTCCCCGATTTTGCCCGGTTTGCGGCCTTCCCGGTAAATAAAGATTCTTGTCAAAGCCTTGAGTATCAGGGCGTCCAAAGAAACGAAGAAGAGGAGAGAGTCGGGCCGGTTTCCGAAACAGGAGCAGGTTGTTCCTACAGCGGCAACCAAGTCCGTTTTGATTCTTTTGTTCCCGGTACTTTTCGCCGCCCCCCTTTCCGACCGGTTTGTCCGTCCGACATCCGTATTTAGTTTTTGAATTATTTAGGAGCAGTTATGCCTGAATCCGCAGCAACAAGACAAAACGGTTTGCCGTCTTTGTTTCGATCCATCTTCTTTTTGGTAGTCCTTCAGCTTGTGTCCCTGGTTATCCTGCTGCCGAGCGAGTATTCCGCCCGGGCTGTGTCGCAAGAGCACGCATCGCTCACGCAAGCCTACGGAAAATCCGCCGGACAGTTTGTGGCGATTCAAGCCAACAAAGCCTACACAACCGTAATGAAAGACACAGGCATCGAGGAAAAGGTCAACGGTCTCTTTGCGCCGATCAGGGCGGATAACAAACTGAGCGCGAAGATGGCTCAGATAGGGGAAAAGTTTCTTCCGACTCTTCGGGATCGCCGCAATTCGTTCCTTTATACCGTTTACCTGGTCATTCTGAGAATCTCTCAGACGCTGATTTGGCTTTGGCCTTTGGGACTGTTTGCGGTTCCTTTGTTTATCGACGGCGTGTACGTGTGGAAAAAACGCAAGATCGGATATGACGGCGCGTCCCCAACCAGTCAGAATGCCGCTCTGAAAATCGGAGGCGCCTTAACCATGCTCGCTTTCCTTGTGTTTTTTATTCCGATTGCGCTTCCGGTCTGGGTGCTTCCGCTTAACCTCTGCGTGCTCCTGATGAGTTTCTATGTCGTCTGCCGGAATATGTACAAGTAGCGCGGTCAGGGATCAGTTTTTTGAGGCTTAAACGAGTATGGAAGAGATTCTGTTCGTATTCATTTTTGTCGCCCTGGTCTTTGTCGGTGCGGTCATTCTGAAGTCGTGGCTAAGATCCGCTCCGAAAAAGGATTTCTTCGGCATTGTGATCAAAGTCTTTGACGGAGATACCGTACTCGTTCAGAGCGGCTTTGCGCAGGCCAAGGTCCGCTTGGCCGGAGAAGACGCGCCGGAGCATGATCAAAAAAACGGGCTTGAGTCTCAGAGATTCCTGATGAACCTCATTCTCGGCAAAAGAGTCTTCGTGAAAGTGATCGACACCGACGGCTACGGCAGAACAGTAGGGCTGGTGTATTTCGGCAAAGACTTCCGGCGGGACGCCTCTTTTGAAGTCATCAGTGCAGGCTGGGCTTGGGCTTATTGGCAGTACCTGCACAAACTGCCCTTCGGTTACAAGAAAAGGTACGCCGCGGCTCACTATTCAGCCAAAAACGCCAAAATCGGCCTTTGGAGGGACTCTGAGGTGTTGGAGCCGTGGAACTACAGGAGGCAGAACAAGAGCCTCTTAAAACGCTTTTTCAGTTGGTTGGCGAGGATTTTATTCGGGTAGCCGATCCAGATCGAAAGGCCGGAGGGTGTCTGTCGAGGAAGACAAAGCCCGGTTGGGCCCGGGCTTTGGTGAATCTAAACAATTCTTATGAGGAACGAGATGGTACCAACATTTCTAACCTCGTGGGAGATTATCTCACCAACACTGTGATTTAGGAAGGAGATTTCAATCCCGATTGTTGGTGACTGCTATCCGCACGAGGCACCGGCGATCTGAAGAGAGGCCGATTCCGCAAGGGTCGCCCTTGTGAGCATCGGAGTTTCGATTATTGAGTTTTGGCTTCGTAAAAGCGCTTAAGCCTGCGGCTTGTTTTTATTTCATTGTCAAAAAAATAGTCTCTGGCGAAATAGCTTTCTATTGCCGCCTCCCAAGACAACACGTATCGCGCTCCTTCTGATTTAGAGTCGCAAACGATAGGGTGGAAAGGGAATGTTTCCAGTGAAAAGAAGTCCGTTCCCTCTTCGAAAGGCGTTAACTTAATATAGTCTGCCGTTGTGTTGTTTGTACGGGTAATAAAGCGTTTGACCAAACGGAAGGAGGCTTCCTTAAGGGGAAGACTGTTGGTGCCGTTACACAACGTTTCCCACTTGAATCGAACCTCGGAGAGCCAAAAGACATCTTGGAGGTATCTAGGGAGGCTCATCCAAGAAAATCGGACTTCAGGATTTTCTCTGTGAATAAAGTCCATAACTAGCACAGGCGCTATCCAAAGTTTCCACTTAATTCCGGAACTTCTTTTACTTTCGGCTTTTTTGATGGCTTTCTCTTGGCTTCCAAAAGAACTTGAATCCCAAGGCTCGAGGTTGTTTTTATCAATTTGTCCTATGAACCACCTGGCACCTATTTGAATTCTGGACAGGTTGAAATCGGGAAGAGCGTCGAGGTTGATTTCTTCCGGAAGGTCGAAAAATTCATGCTCGGGCCAATATTCTTTTCCGTTGAGAAATTCCATTAAGTTCTCCCGTTTCGGTTGTTCGCTCTAAGGATGTTGAATTCGAATCTGAAGCTGCAGGTCAATGGTAACTTCGCCCGGAGAAACGGTCAGGACGTTTTTGGAGTGCCTGTCCCCCGAGGGCTGTTCGAAATAAGCATTTTCGATAAGGTAGTTGCCGACGACGTTGCCGCTTAAGAGTTCCAAGCAATAGACCTTTCCGCTTTTCTCAACGACAAGAAGGCCGCCGGAAGCGGTTTGTGCTCCCGTCCACTTAACGGCAGGAGTTGCTCCGGTTGTGAAAGCCAGAAGGATGTTCTGAATTTTGTGACGGAGAGAGTTTCTCCTGTCCTCGAAGTTGTCTCCGAGGGCTTGGATCTCCGGAATGTCGTTTTTTCGCGCCGCTTCGTCAACCAAGTCGGCCAAAGGAGTTCTCGTTCTCGGAGCGGCAAACTGTTCCATGAGAATTCTTGCCAAGAGTTCAGGCCCTTTGGAGTCAATGAACTTCAGGTTGTAGGAAAGGTTTCCGCCGCTGTTTTCTTTGAAGTTGAAGTTAAAGCCGTCCTTCAAAGCATTCCGATAAAAGTCGGCATAGGTTCCGATCTTCGAGTTTCCGACCGTCGTCGGATAAAAAGATTTAAGCCTGGCAAGCTCGTCGCCCGAAGGAGTTTGTCCGTTTTTCAAAATTCGGTAAACGAACCTTGTGTTGTCCCCGCTGGCGTTGAGAATTGTCGGATCCTTGCCGACGTAACTCTTGACAGAGAACCCGATGAATTGGGAGAAGGGCACATTCGGGAATTGAACCGAAGCGGACAAGTCCTGTTTATTTGCACTTTTGGCTCGGAGTTTTTTGGCACACACAAGCTTGAGCGCCGAGTTGAGGGCAGGTGCATTTGTAGGGATGCTTCCGGGATTGACCAGAAGCGAGAATACTTTTTTCGCTTCCTCCTGTGCCTGAGAGCAGTCGAAATAATGCGTGGCCCCGTCAACATACACGGCTACACGGTTGCCGGAAGTAAATTCATAAATGGCATCCTCCCGAAGCACCTTCAGGAAATTGACATCGCGCCCCGTTTCCTTCAGATCTTTATCCACCAAAGGAAGTTTGGTTTCGCCCAGAATGTAAAGGAAAGCGTAGAACTCGCTGCCTTCTCCTTTGTTGACCGTCTTGCCTGCGCCTGCCTTGGTAGCCATTATTTATCCTGTTTGTCGAGAACTTTTTTAATCTCTTTTGCGATTGCCTCAATAACGGGCACCGTCACCGAGTTTCCGAACTGCTTGTAGAGGTGTACGTCGGAAAGCACGAGCTTGTAGGTGTCCGGAAAACCTTGGAGACGCGCCCATTCTCTTGGAGTCATCTTGCGGACATCTTCCTTGTTGATTTCGCCCTTGATGTGCGTGACCGGTTTCATCGAGTGCTCGCGGCTGTCGATGATCAGGTTTCTCTCGCGTCCCATACCGCCGCAGACAATCGCAGAGGCGATTCCGTCGAGGTCTTTGATCTCATAGCCGAAACCGTGGCCGAGCGACTCGTGATGCGCTCTGTGGCGTCTTAACGTCTCAAGATAAACGTCCGAGAGATAGTATTTGGGAGAAATGGGGGCTTCGTCCAAAATCCCGCGGATGGAGACTTTCTCTCCGGTCGGCTCCGGAAAATGGAACTCTTCGGGAGCAATGTCATCACGGAAGCAGACAAGGAAAATGCGTTCGCGGTTTTGAGGAACGCCGAAATCCTTGCTGTTGAGGATTTTGGTAAAGACTTTGTAGCCGATCTGCTCAAAGGCGCCTTTAATGACTTTGAAAGTGCGGCCCTTATCGTGAATGGTCAGCCCTTTAACGTTTTCGCAGAAGATGACCTTCGGTTTGTGCAGCTCGCAAATCCGAACGACATCCTGAAAGAGCGTGCCTCGGCAAAGACCTTTGTAGTCGTCGTTGAAACCCTGACGTTTTCCCGCCAAAGAGAAGGCCTGGCAGGGGAAACCGGCAAGACAAATGTCGAAGGGCTTAATGTCCTTCTCGTCAATCTTGGTGATGTCTCCGGCAATCTCGAAATCGTCGGAGAAGTTGGCACGATAGGTCTTTTGGGCGTGCTGATCCCATTCGCTGACAAAGCTTGTTTCAAGCTCGGGGCCGAAGGCTTTCTCAAAGCCCAGACGGATTCCTCCGATGCCTGCGAAAAGGTCAATTGATTTCAGTTTGTTGGTCATTCATTCCTCCGAAGTGCTGATTTTAGCGGCTCTCTCGGGCGGCTGTTGATTGGAGATTTCCCGGAATTCATTCGAAGAATTCAGCCAACTTATTGTCTCTTCGACGGTATTTTCAGAAAGTTTTTTGTTTCCGAATGCACAGGTCCAGACGACGAGAACTCTCCAGCCGTCTTTGCGAAGCTCTTTGATGTTCTTTTCATCGCGGGCCATATTGCCTTCGATCTTCTTAAGCCAAAAGTCTCTGTTGGTTTCGGGGATCCTGCTCTTGGGGCAGCCCTGGTGTCCGTGCCAAAAGCACCCGTTGACGAAAATCACAGCCCTGTACTTCTTCAGAACAATATCGGGCTTTCCGGGCAGTTTCGAGCAGTTGAGGCGGTATCGGAAACCGGCCTTGTGCAGCGCTTTGCGCAGAAATACCTCCGGCTTTGTGTCCTTTGAGCGGATCTTTGCCATATTTCTGCTTCGTGCTTCTTTAGTAATTCTGTCCATAATTGCTCGCTTTTGCTTTCGGTCAATTATGCGCCGTCACACGCAGCCAACTCCCAAATTTGTCCCTTTTTACTCCCAAATCCGTACACAATAGAAGTTGTTTTTACTCCCAAATATGTCCCCTATAAATGGGAAAATCATTGGGTTTTATTGTTTAAAATCAATAGGTTGACGCGATTCCGTCTCACTCCCAAATCTGTACACAATAGGAGTTGTTTTCACTCCCAAATCTGTCCCCTTTTAAAAAGTAGGAAGAAAATCTTTTCCTTTAAATACATATAGTTGGATGAAACGTAAAAATACCGAATCCGAGGATTTCATAGGCTAAACCGATTTACTCCCAATTCTGTCCCCTTTTAGCAGCGCAGAAGAGGAATAATTTCTTTAATAAACAGAAGGTTAAATACTATTTTTTTACTCCCAAATCCGTACACAATTCACGGGAAAGTTATGGATTTGGATACCGTGTAAACCCTTTGAATTGTGTGATTCACGCTGACGGCGTGCGGGAAAAACGGAATTCCGACGACCGTCTCTTAGCTACTCCCAAATCCGTACACAATAGAGTCCGAAGCAACTCCCAAATCTGTACACAATTGAGTTGATTTTTCACGGATGAATCCGGCACAAAAGCAGAATCAAAAAATAAATTCGAAAGAGATAGCTGCCCCTGGATTAACTAAATAAACCCTTTTAAATTAACTGTGGGGATAAATGTTAATAACTTCACTCCCAAATCTGTACACAGTAGGAAAGTTATTCACTCCCAAATCTGTACACAATAGAACGAATTTACTCCCAAATGTGTACACATTAACTCCCAAATGTGTACACAATAAGCGGGGGAAATTATTTTATTCATTTCGTATTTGAGGCTTTCCGCAAAATTTCCCAAATGAAGTAAAGAATAATATTAATAAAGAATGAAATGAAGACGAAATTGTTAATAACTCATCAAAAAAACAGATCTAAAAAACAAAAAAATATTTTTTGATTTTCAAAACGCTCTTCGAGCGTAAGGCTGCCAAGGAGGAAGTTGGACCTCTTTCCGAGCTTAATCAAATGAGAACTTTCCCTCCGCAAATAGGGCAGACTCGGAAATAATTGATTGAGTTGGTAGCCAGGAAGTCGTTTCCGCACGCCGGACATTTGGTCAGCAGAGCGAAAGCAAGCGGGTACTTAAAGGATTTGAGACGACAGAATTTGGTGTAAGAAGTTTCATCAACTTCCGCTCGGTCGAATATGTTCAGCGCAATTCTGTCGTAAAACCAATTAAAGGTCTGATAAGTCAAAATCGTAAAGGCCGCTGATGGGTCTATTTTTACGAGACTCCACTGCGTCCATCGGTCGGTGTTTTCGGCCAATATTTTTATGAAGCTAAGTGCTGTTGCAAAAGCCCTGATGTCTGTGAATTTATTGATTTTCGAAGACGACAACAGGTTGTAGAGGGCAAGAAAGATCCGATAAGTCGCTTCGGCTTCGGGATCGGCCCCGTCAATCTTTGAAAAATCCGCTTTGCTCGCTTTTTCCCGAACGGGCGCGGCAAGCACACGAAGCTTCCAAAAATTTGTCGCATCGGCCACAAGGATTCTGTCCACGTCGAAATTCAGCAGGAATGCGCCGTTTTCAATGTCTCTCCTTCTGAAAAAGGAATCATCCGGATCCGCATAATTGGTGTTTAAGACGTTTGACTGGAAGATCTCAAGACTTTCGCCCACGGAAGAGAGGGGCTTGTACTGAGTCCTCGAATTAAGCGCAATGTATTGGTAGAGATAATTGAAAAACGAGTTTTTATCCTTAAATTCGATCAGCTTTGCCAGAGGATGGACTTTGAGAGAAAAAGAGTTCTCAGAGAGCCAGTTTCTTCGTTGGGAAGTCGAAAGAAGTTTCAGAGATTCCGAAATCGAAGAGGGTATGCCCGTCATTAGTTCGGACAGAATCGGACTAACTTCGGACAGACGGATCGCGAGCTCCACAATGTCCTGCTTAATGCTGTCCAGAATAAGTTTTTTGTCGCGGCGAATTTCAACGGAAGCAAATTCTTTTTTCCTGAGGTCGGCGCTCAAAAGAGGAAAATAAAAATTCTCCTCGTTCGAAGCGTTCTTCAAGTTTTCCAAATCAAGCGAGGAAATGTCCATTCTCTCCGTGGCAAGCAGCGTGCCGGCGTCATCGGAGAAAAGTTGCTTTGCGGATTGAGAAATTCCGGAAAGAGAAGATTTTGCTCTTTCCAGGCATTCAACCAGCGCTTCGGCTTCAAAAGATCTCAGTTTGTCCGGATCGGAAAGATCCTCGTCCGGCTTGCCCTCTGAAACCGAAAAGTGACCGACATCAAACTTTTTCATAACTGTCAATGGAAATACATGAATAAAAAAAACGGATTTCTCATCCGTTGGTACGTTCCATATTAGCCGATAAGGAAGTGACTTTTCAGCGGATTTTCAACAGATTCGCCATTACAACATATTGAATAATAAAGAAAAATTGGTACCTAAACAGAGATTCGAACACGTAATCCGAATGTTACGGAATTAAATTATGATTTATATTTGTTAAATCAATTGAATTATAAAAATAAACGTAACGACATGGCTGAAAGTTCATTTGATTACGGAAAGAGCGCCGATTGTTATGTCCCTGAATACCGAAGCCAATACCACTGCGGATGGCTCAGGGCCTCGGCCCTGTGTTACGTCTTTTGCCTCGAAAGAGAGCAATTTCTGGAATATATCCGGTGTGCGGACTTTCCGAAGCCGACCAGAATCAGCCGTGTCATCAGGGTATGGAATGTCTCCGAAGTAGCCTATTGGCTGAGAAGAAACAAACGAAATCGGCGTGCCGAAGACTACATCGCCAAAGTGGAAAACGAGATCCACGTTAAGGCCATAGTCAACATCCCCATCCTGATGAAAAAAGCAACGCTTGCGCGTTATATCGGTATCACCGCGCCCGTTATGGAGCTTCTTGTCAAAAGAGGAAACGGCTTTCCCAAAGGCGTTAAGGCTTTTGCTTCAGTTCCTCAGTATTGCGTTTGTGACGTTAACGACTGGATGTTCTCCAACCGGGTCGAAAACCCGAGAAGGCTTGTCTTTTTTTGAGGTTTTCCGACTATGGCAAAGATCAATACGAAGCCTCCTGCCGAACTTTCCCCGAAGGAACTTGCCTACCAAGTCAAGCTTTCGAATATGTTCGTGCGCTCCTCGAAACAGTTAAGCGTTTTCGAAACAAGAATCATCGTTTTGGCACTGGCGAAAATCAATTTCGAGGAGGAGGTCAGCGAAAGTCAGGAGATTTGGCTCACTCTTGAAGACGTGAAGCAAATGGGAGGAAATTCAAACAATTCCTATGCGTTGATCAAGAAAGCGGCAAATGAAGCCTACGAGCGCAGTATTGAACTTACGGATTTCGACGACAAACCGGGCTGGAAAAAGAAATTCAGAATCTTTCAGTCCTGCACCTTCGACGAAAAAAAACAAATGATCGGGCTGAGGTTTTCATATGACTTTCTTCAGCACGTAAGTATCCTCAGAAATTTCATTCTTTTTCTGCCCAGAGAGCTTAAAGGCTTCTCTAGCAGCTACTCGTCTTCTCTTTACCTGAGACTCATGATCCAGATGAAGGACAAAGCAACAGGTTTGCCCAAAAACAAATGGACCGAGACGATAAAGATTGACGACCTGCGCTGGGCGCTTGGATGCGAAGAAGGGACATATCCGCTTCTTATGAACTTCAAGAGGCGCGTGCTCGATCTCAGCACCAAGGAAATCAATGAAAGTCCGCATACCCGCTTCAAAATTTCCTATGAGAACGACAATAAAACCAAAATCGGAAGGAAGGTTACTGTTTTAAAGTTCCACATGGAATCCAAAAAGGGAGACGTCCCGGAATCAGATTTTGATTACTTGTTTTTTGGAGCCGGGAAACCGGATAAGATTTCCAAGAAAAAACTAGTCTTGACGGAAGCTCAGTTGGACATGGTGAGCGATTGGCTCTCCGGCAACAACGGCTCGCGGAAGCTGGAAAATTCGGGCCTGACAGTTTCACAATTCTATGAATATCTGAGAAAAAACCGACTGATTCCCCTGAACCTCGATGTAAATAATCCGGCGGTTTATAAAAAATGGCTCATTGAAAAACTGAGCCATCCCGACTTTGTTGAGGCGATAAGTCCTTTCCTGAAAAAGCTCGGTTTTCGGTAAACCTTTTCAGTACATCCGTAAGAGCAGGGGAAGACACCGTTTCTCCGAGACGGAAAAACTTACCCCGATTTGCGCTCCTAACCAATCTGAAATCAAAAACACTGAAAAATCATTGGGATACAAAAGTAATAAGTATTACCCCTTAATTAGAATTTTGGATCACCCAAAATGTAAAAAATTTAAAGTAGGTAATTCCATTGATTAAAACAACTTCAAAAGATGAATAAATATCGCTAAAATAGAAACAAGATGTAAACCAATAAAAACCCAACGGAGAATAAATAATGTTTTTGAAGGAGGTCAGCGGATTTCTGTTCCTGGTCGGCTTCTGTTGTCTGGCCGTCGGAACGCTTTCGCTTTTTTCCGAATCCAGAGAAAACATCAACTTCATTTCTCCGCTCATGGTTTTGACAGCCGTGATCTTCTTCATGTTGAGTTTCGCGGGCTTTTCTGACGGAAGCGGAGGTCGCTTATGACTAACAGAACAAAGACATTGTTCGGCTTCGCGGTTTGCATCGAAGATTTATTGCCTCGGATTCTCCGTGTCTTTCCGAATGGAAAGTTCAACCCATCCCTCCGGGTTATATCTGCCGGAAAGACGCTTTCGCGCCTGCAACAACGACCAAAAATTCTGCCTTTATCATTCCTCGGTCGGAATATATATTTCCTTGGGAATTTTTTTCGGAAGTGCTGTCTGTTCGGACAGCGGCGCGGTTTTCTATTCCTTCCTTTGTACTTCAGATCGGTGAGACTGATTATGAGAATCAACAACAAAGAATATCCCAACGTTTCACTGAGCGTCGTCAGTGACAGAAAAGAGCCCGGACTTACGGGCATGAAGAAGATCTGCCTCTACGAAGCCACGATCAAATGCGGAAAACAAATCCAAAAAATGCGTTCCGAGCATTTAGGCGAGCTTCAAAGCTGGATCGAGCGGGAGGTGGAGCCGAAGATGACCACGTAAAAGTTTAGACCCGAGAGCTCACGGCCACTTTAACGAGTGGACGGCTTCTTCCTTGGCAGGACAAAGAAGCCCTCGGGTCAATCGAATTTTAACTTGTCCTGCCCCGCACGAAAGAGCGGTGATCGTATTTCTTTCGTTCATAACGTGAGCAACCGTCCTGCCAAGATTTGTGAAGAAATCGTTATGAACAACAAAAAAATCCCGAGAAGACGGTTTCCCGAAAAGCGGAAGCCTAGGAATTCTGTGCCCATTTTTCCTCTCCTCAGCTTACGAAAAGGCTTTTGAGTTTTGAAAAACCTTTTCTTAAACCAATGACAAATCCTATAGGAGGAAAACATGGCAGAAGCAATTCACATTCTACGAGTAACTCTCCATCTTAAGAACGGAACAAATCTGGCCATTGATCTTAAAGCTCAAGAATCGCAAAAGATCAATCCGCAGATTGCCGCTTTCCAAAATGCCTTGGCCGATCCCGAATCCCAAGAGAAAGTTTTTACGTTCCAGGGCATTCGGGGCTTTAGCTGGGTTCGCATCAAAGAAGTAGTCGCTTTCGATGCTGTCCCTCTCATTTTTACGCCGGCTGAAAAAGAACCGGCACAGACGGCTCAGACCAAATAAATAGCAAAACCGAGGAGGTCTTATGAACAAAATCTTTAAAAAAGTTTGGAACAAACGGCGGGGATGCTTCGTCGCCGTTTCCGAAGCGATGACGGCAGCAAGTCAAAGCTCAAAAGCAGCCGTGATAATTAGCACCGTTGCCTTTCTAACCGCTGTCGGAAATAACGCCGGAGCCACAGATATCACAGTTACACAGTCTCAAGCGGTTTCAGGAAATTACGGGCAGGTGGTGATTGGCGGTAATTTGGGGACTAAAGAAGTAACCATAAGAACTCCGAACTCGATTGGTTATTCTTCTGATTCTCGTGAGTACCATGGCAGCGACCCTTCCAAAATTGATTATAGCTATGATCCTCATCTTAGAACTCCATTTAGTACCGGCTACTATGTTAACGGCCAAAGGGTCGGAGAAAATGAGTTTTTCAACTATTGGAGCAATTCAGCAGGAGGCTCATCCGTTAACGCTGATCTTCAGTCAACTATCTCCGCGGGCTCTAGTCTGGTTGCAAACAACTTAACTCTTTCCTCAAACACAGCATCTGCTGTGACTAAATTGACCTATTTGGGTATCGGCTACCATATGTCAGGTCACGGAGGTGACGGCGGATGGACGTATGCCTATGCTGGCACAGATACATCAGATCCGCAAACCAAAAACGGCGTAAGCAACTTGGTTAATAACGGTGGCTCGCTGATTGCAGGAAGCATTAATCTTTGTCCTGGCTGCAATTACATTCAAAATTCCGGCTCCTCCGATATAGACGACATTTCGGGGGACGGTAAGGTAATCATTAACGGTGGCGAGGTAACCACAAACGGTTTGCTCACGTTAAATCCCGCGAAAGCTGCAAACCTTTCTGTTAAAGATCTCAATACCCTTGCGTCGTTAAACGCCATTTCGTATGCTGCAGGAACTAAGGCTTCATTGGGCGCATTTCGTCCGATGTCAGACAAAATCCAAATTGGAAATGCCACGCTCAAGATAGAAGGTGAATATACCCAGTCGATAAGAGATCAGGCGACAACGGCAATTCGAAATAAATATGGCTCTGGCGTTAATGTCCAATTCACCGGAAGAGTCGCCACGGATAATTCTCTGGATCTCTCAAACGGTTGGACAAGCGCTGTACTAAATTCTGTTTTTGATGAAAATAATCGTGCTGATTATTTATTCCACACACTCAACTGGAATGCCGAAGGACAAGACAAGATAATCGGAAGTGGAGACATCCAAAAGAATTTTGGTGTCAAAAATGTTGACAACGTTGGTTCTATTACTGTCAACAACGGAGCCACTTTCGCCATACTTGGTGAGACCAACGGCACCAGATTGGCCGGAAGTAACTTTACGGCTGACGGAGGAACCCTTGTCTTTGGTGCAAACGGCGTTGCATCTGGCGGAATTGCATCTGTTGTGAGTGTCCTTGATAGAGGAACATTAAAAGTTGCCGCCGGCGATTTCTCAATCAACAATCTGGGAATTGAAGGGAGAGTCAATAATTCCGGGACATTGCGTCTGTCAGATTTCCATTTCGGAGACAAAGGACACTTAAATTCGTCGGGTACACTTCATGCAGATCGAGAAAAACTCTTTTCAATAGAGGATTCTCATATTGACGGCCTGAATGTTGTTGACCTTGGTCATTCTGCCCCTCAAGAAGTTCGGACTCAACTCACAGAACTCTTCCGCAAATACGTACCGGAAAATCAAAAAGTTCTGGATGAGATCGTAAATCACGCCCAATTCACAGGCGGGAAAGTCATTGTTACAAATGCTCATCTCACAGAAACTCAAAGGGATGATTTAACAAAGGCATTTAAAGACAAGTTTGGAGGTAATACAACTCTTGAGTTCCAAGGAACAATCGCGGGTGTTTCGCATGATGATAAATTGACCGTCGCAAAAACCAACGAGCTTTACGACAACGTTGAGCATCTTCGCGATGTGATTTTCGTTGATCGAAAACTTGAAGGCGAAAACGGAGCAATCGTTGTCGGAGATTCCGGTTTGCGAAACAACACAGGGTTCACAGGCATCAATGAAGCAACCGGCACGACCATCCAGGACGGAAAAGAGCTAACACTTATCGGCGGCAAATCAGACGGTACAGGTAATCGCTTTACTCTTGCCGAACGTATTATCAGTGCGGTTGGTGACGGAGCAAAGCTCATTCTTGGCAGCTTGGGAATTAAAGACTTTTCTGTCTACCAAGGACAGGCCGAACAGGTTCATCTCTCTGATAAGGGAGAACTTAAGGTTGCCGCCGGCGATTACCTCGTCAAGAACCTTAATTCTTCAGGCGGAAAGACCACTGTCGATAAAAATGCTGTTTTCAACAGCGAAAACGCTACCTTCACAGACAAAGCAGTCTTAGAGAACAATGGAGAAACGGTTCTTGGTACTTTGACAGGTTGGAACGGTGCTGAAGTTCACAACAACAGCAAGCTAACGGTCAACGGTATCACACAATTCGGCGGCAGATTCATCAATAACGCAAACGCCAAATTGGTAGGAACTGCGGACCTGGACGGTACCCTCCAAAACAGTCAGGGTGCTTCTTTAATCGCGAATACCGTAAATGTCAACGGAACACTGCGGAATTTCGGTTACATGGAAGCGCTGGATAATTCAACAGTATTCGGCACTCTTGAAAATCCGGGAGAAATTCGTCTGTTCAATACGGCCATTGGTTCGCGCGGCGAAGGTGACATTGGCACAATCGGCAATACTTACACTCTTAAAGCAACCGGTAAAACTCAAGTTTCCGGTCTGATTGCTAACGCTCAGGGTGCAGTCGCAGAGTTTTCAGGAGATGATGCCGAGCTGTTGATTCTTGATGGCGGTGTAGTTTCCAATAATGGCACGCTCATAGCGGATTCACTAATCGTCAATGACGGCGGCTATTTCATCAATGGAGACAACGCGCAGCAAACGTTCACAGCTTCTCCGTTGCGCCTCAGAGCCGTCGCAAGAGCAGTTGCCAGAGCAACAGAGCAATTAAAGAATCTGACGGTTTCCGAAGGCGGAACAAAGACAAATAACGGATTGGCCTACTACGGTACAGGTACGATTGCGGGTGAATTTATCAATGCTACAGGCGCCGAAGCTTTCGGCGGCGTGTCTGACATTTTCGTTGACGGCAGCGGATTAGGTATTACTAATACCGGCTCGATCAAAAATGCAGGTACATTTACTTTCGGCGGTACTTTGAACAATTCCGGCTCGATTACCGGGGACGGTCTGATAGTGTTCAAACGCGCGGGTCTTGGCAACGATACCTTTACGAATGCCGGACAAATCAAAACCGGAAGCCTTGAGGCTGACAATATTAAATATGTCCAGACGGCAGGCAGTCTTTCGAGTGCTTCGGGTTGGTTCAGCAATTCAACAGTTGATCTGACCGGCGGAACGATTGAGCACACTGTCCTCGGTTCCGGCAACACCTACAATCTTGGCGCGGGCTCCGGTTCCAATGACGCGGCAACATTCACCGTAGGAACACTGGACAGTTCCTCCTATGTTGAAATTCGTCGCGGCGCCACTCTGAGAACCGAGCACATTGCGATGAACGGCAATAAGACAACCAATTTGGTAGGCGGTCGTTTGTCCACAACTTTGGATCAGATCTTTACTGATCTTGATTACAGTACATTAAATCTTGATGCAGTAAATCCTGAAGATAAAGTTGAAGTCAGCAGCAATCCTCAAATCGTCACGGGCATCGGTAACGTTATCGGTTCTGTTGCACAGGGTATCGCTTTTCAATGGGGCACTGTCGCGTTTGACGACGCCTCCTACAGTGCTGCTCTTGCCGGTGATGCAGTTAATAAGCTCGTAGCAATCGGAGATGTTCCTGCGGATCGCCGCGGAGAACTTGAAGTTGCATTTAACGGCAAAGCTGCTGAGAGATTTAATGTAGATCTCGCAAATTCCATTAGAGCCACTGCCGACGGAACTCTAGCCTACGCAACCTTTGCTAATGAAACGCTTTCCAATGAAAGCGCTGCAAATCCGGGCGCAACTTCTTTGGTTATAGGTGTTAATGATCGTACAGCGGTTGTTGTTCCGACTTCCGGTACGCCGAACGTTTTAAACCAGTCAATGGGGTTTATGAACGTAACCGGCGTTTCTGACGGCCTCTATATTAATAGTGGCAGCCACTTCGTTTTGGTTGGTCAGGCCCAGCCCAATCCCAATCTCGCTCCGGTGGAATTAGCAGACGGTGCCGTGTGGGTTGGCGGCAACAAAAACATTGACGGTTCCGTCACTCCTTCCAAACTAACACTTGGTTCTTACGGTTCTGCTTCTGAAACAAAAGGCCATCTTGGTGAGTTAAACATTGGAGTATCCCCTGCGAATCCCGCTCTCGGAGGTGCCGGTGGTCAGGTGATTGTCAAAAATGGCGAGTTCACTGTTGACGTGCTGAACAACGGCTCTGCCGGTTACGGCAATGATAAAGAGGGATTGGTTATCGGCAATGCCGATGACACAGCCACTCTGCTGATTGTCGGCACCTATACGGCTGTTGACGGCAGCGCGATGAGCAATCACGGTATTTTCAAAGCTCAAAATATTGCATCCCGCAACACCAATAATTCGTTTGTTAACTACGGAACCTTTGAGATCGGTACTGCCGACATCAGCGGCTACGTGGAAAACAACGGTCAAGCAGCCTTTAATGAGCTGACACTACGCGAATACGGTTCTGTTAATAAGCAAGGTGCTGAACTGACAGCCGGAAAACTGACTGTTTCCGGTAACGCTCTTGCCGGTGCTTCGGGAACTTACGGCATTCGTGGATCGCTGGAAAATCAGGGCAAACTGTCCGTTACGGATGAGCTAACTGTTGCCGGTGATATGACCAACAGCGGCGAAGTGGACATTGCAAAACTTACCGTTCAAGCCGCAACACCCGTTCAGGATGCAACGGCGGGCAGCTTCATTAATAACGCACTTGCCAAAGTGGATTCAATGCTGACAGAAGCAGGATCTTTTGTCACGAATGCTGCGGATGCTGTCCTGACAATTGCAGGTCTTAAAGGAGCCTCCGAACTTAACGGAACCGTTACCAATGACGGAACTCTCAAAGTTGACGGAACTGCGAGCGTGACGGTTGCTTCCGGTGAACTCAACAACAACGGCACAATGGAAAATACCAATGCGCTGAATGTCACAGGCGGCACGGTTGGCAACAACGGCTCCTTAGCTTTGAACGGTTTGAATATCACCGGCGGTCAGGTACAAAATTCTGCCCAAGCCGATCAGTTCAAAGACTCAGGGACAACTCAGATTGAAATGGCTGACGCCTCCGACGTCGGTATTGCCAATGAAGGGCACCTTGAGCTTTCAAACCTCATGTTACTGAAGGGCATGATTCAGGGCGGTTCCGTCGGTTCTAAGGATGTGACTCTGGCAGATGTCCGGCAGGATGCCTCGATTGAGGCCGAAAAGGTTCAATTAAAAGAACTGAACAATGCCGGTACGGTAAAAGTCATTGAATTTGCCGCTACCAAGACCGAAAATACAGGCACCGTTGAGGCCGGACACCTCGTTTTAGCTGAGAACGACCGCTTCCTTAACCAAGCAGCCGGTTCAGTCAAGGCCGATCAACTGGTTCTTAACGGCGGAGAATTTGTCAATGCCGGTGGAAACACCTCGGATATCGCTCTGACGCAAATCGCGACCGGCGGTCAGTTCACTTCCGATGGAGACAGCAACCTTCAGAAGGTTGTGTCCAACGAGGGAACGATTAACCTTAACAAGGGCAATCTCAATATTGCCGAGCTCGATGCAAAGAACTCCGTCTATAACCAGTTGGGCGGACACTTCAAGGCTGATAAAGGATTCTTTGCAGATTCCACGCTCAACATAAAGGGCGGTATTTTTGATGCTTCCGAAGTTCGCGATTCCGAAGGTAACGTTACCGGTCTCCTCGGCAATAACACCGTTAACATCTCCGGCGGCAATAAGACTCCGGTGATTGATAACGAGGATTCTGCGGAAGTTAAGTCCCACTACAAAGATAATTTAACGCAGGTTATTGCGGGCGTAGTCAACAGCGACACAACGGTCAACATTATGGCGGGCGGCGTCCTCGATGTTGCCAAGATCGAACTTGACGGAAAAGCCGATAGCATCAATCTGAAGGGCGGCGTTCTTCAGACAAGCGCTGATCAGATCTTCGGTTCAGTCACAACTGAGGCAATTCGTATCGACGCAACGGACGCCGAAACAGGCACCGTACAACTTCCGACCACCGTGCTTTCTGCAACTACCGTCGGCGCAGTTAAAGATGAGATCAAATCCGGGCTGAATGTCGAAAGCGGCAACCTCGCCTTGGATGATGATTATTTCAGCGCTTCGCTGATTGTCAGCGTCACCGACAAAATTTCGAATGCATTTGAAAACGCAGCAAACCTGACGATTAATTTCCTTGGTCAGATGACCGCCCCGTTTACTATTACGACGGCAAACGATTTGGAAAAAGAAGGGCTCGATGTCGTTCTGAACCCCGGCATTGTGCTCAACACGACGACTCTGCACAATGAGTTTGCGGATGAGTACAACAAAGACACTGATGCTTCTCAGACGATCAAAGGTTTGATCATTGGTGCCGAGTCCAATGATCCGAATACCAATTCGATCAATATTAGTATGGGATTCAAAGATGTCTCCCATACCGATAAAGTCACAATCGAAGGCGGTAAGGAATTGGTTCTTGTCGGCAATGCCGTCAATGCAATTCCTGAAGGTTCTTTTGGTGATGATGCCAATAAACTGCTGAAGGATTCCGCCGACGGCGGTTCCATTGACGTGAATAACGGTACGTTTACGTTCGGCTCTCACGGCGGTGTTACACCGACAGTCGGATGGATTCTTTCCTCCAATATTGGAGAAAACGGAGCTTTGGAAGCCAAGAACGGCGAATTTGCAGATTGGACTATCGCAAACAACGGTAATGTTCACGTTCACTCCAATGCCATTTTGCACACCAACAGCCTGACCGGCAGCGGTTCGACCGTTAATGAAGGAAAAGTCTCTCTGGACGAAAAAGACGGAAGTCTTCCGGTCTTTGATGTCACCGGAAATTTCCTGAATAAGGGCCAGAACTCCGTCTTGGACGCTTCCAAGGTTGACAAGGTAACGGTATCCGGCACACACGCCAATGAAGGCAAAGCCAATTACAACGATATGCTGATTGCCGAGGGTGGCAGCTCTAATAACAGCGGTACGGAAAAAGGAAACATCCTCACCGTTGAAGGAACTCATACCAACTCCGGTACGTCTACTTGGAACGGTGTCACTGTTGCCGATAAGGGCAAAGGCGAAAACGCAGGCAAGCTCGATGTCGGCACTGTGTTCGATGTGATCGGTGAGTTTGTCAACAAGGGCAAAGACGCTGTTCTTGATGCTACCAAGACAGCCGTGACAACTGTTGCGGGTCTGCTGCGCAACGAAGGAACGGCAAACTATGACGATATGACCGTCGCTTCGGGCGGTACGTCGAACAACTCCGGTTACGAGAAAGGCGACATCCTGACGGTTGCCAACGGCGGTCAGCACACTAACAGCGGGACGTCGATTTGGAACAATGTCACGGTTCAAACCGGAGCAACTTCAACTGTTGATGTAGGCGGCAAGGAAACAATCAACGATACCTATGACATTGCGGGCAAACGAACCAACAAAGGCGAAGTTGACGCAACGAAGGTTGCCAATACTCAGGTTTCTGGGTCACTCGACAACCAAGGAACCTCGAATTATGACGATATGACCGTCGCTTCAGGCGGTACCTCGAACAACTCCGGTTACGAGAAAGGCGACATCCTCATCATCGAAGACGGCGGTGAGCACATCAATTCAGGAACCTCGATCTGGAACAACCAAACCGTTCAGGTCGGAGGCTCGGCCACTACCGAAGAAGGAGGCAAAGAAACCATTAATGACAAGTATGTCATTGATGGTGAGAAGACGAATAAAGGTGAAATTGACGCCACCAAGGTCACCGATACCCTTATTTCCGGGACACTCGACAATCAAGGCAAATCTGAATACGACGATATGACAATTCAGGGCGGCGGTACGTCGAATAATTCCGGGTACGAAAAAGGAGACATCCTGACGATTGACCCGGACGGCGAACACAATAACTCCGGCACGTCCATCTGGAACAACGTTGTTGTTGCGGGCGGCGACGTGAACAACACGGGAGATATTGAGACCGGCAAACTCACCATTGATGACGGCCTCGTCAAAATCGACGGCGGCAGCTTGAAAGCAGAAGAAACCGACCTTAACGGCGGAGACCTTGTTATTGGAAACGACAGAGAACCGATCGAGGAAAACCACGTCAAGGCTGAAATCAATCCGAAGAACGACGTGATCGACACGAACATTTACGTGAAGAATAACGGCGACTTGAACTTGGGACCCACAGGCGGTCTTGATTGGGCCGATTCCATCGGATCTCCGACCGTGCCGGGCGGCACACCGAGCCGATTGGTTATTACTAATAACGTGACAACCGGTCCGGGAGGAGGCATTGCCGTAGGCCCCAACGTTTGGACAGATAAAGACAATCATGTCCAGATCGGAAACGGTGATTTGTATTTTGCCACAGACTCTCTGACGGTTATTGACAGTTCTATCCTGACTGACGGTAAGAGCGCATTCAATACCACAAGCGATATTGCGAAAGTGACTGTCGAACCGGGTGCAAACCTTGTTTTAGGCAATATTGAAGAAGTCGGCGACTACACGATTGTCAACGGCTACATTACGGGCGGAAACGAGACTAACGGAATGTGGACCGGCGGCTGGACAGGCGACAATCTCTACGCTCTGCCTCAAGACGGCTCCGGCATCAACTGGATTCTGACGCTGCACAACGATCCGAGCAAGATTTGGGTCAATGCAACGCTGGCCGATGTCCGCACTGTCTATCCTGACATCGCCATTCCCAACATTGCTAACGACGATCTGCTGCACTGCAAGAGCGGTGACGCAGGAGCCGAATTTGTTTGCCGCGTTCTGCGCGATAAAGAGCTTGATGTTGCTGGTAAGACCAAAGTCATCAACTCTGTAGCAAATATCGCCTTTGCGGGCGGCGCTATGAGCGTTTCCATAAACGACCTCAACACGGCTGCCGACTCCATCGAGGGCAGAGTTTCCATGCGGAACGAAGCCTTTACCGAGTACGGTGTTATGCGCGAATGGGATCGCGGAAACGATCTTTGGGTCGATGTTATCGGAGGTAAGCAGAAGTACAAGAGCCTGAGTGCCACCGGTATTTCTAAAGCCGGATTCGATACGAACGCCTACGGTCTTGTTATGGGCTATGACCGCAAGTTTGCCGGTAAGTCCGTCATCTTAGGCGGCGCTTTCAGTTACAACCACGGTTCACTTGATTCCACCGGCGACGTGCTGAAGACCAAGAACAAGTATGACAGCTTCGGTCTGCACGCTTACGGCGCTTACGCTCCCGTCGATAGAGTCAATCTGATCGGAACTTTGAGCTGGATGCACAACTCCTCTGATATTACACAGTCGATTAATGCAGCTGGATTCAACAAGGCCGATGCTGATGTCAAGACAAATCTGTTTAGTCTCGGCGCTCGAGCCGAAGCCAATCTGCCGGTCGGCAAGGCAAACGTAATTCCTCACGCAGGACTGCGTTATGTGTGGGCCAAGTCCGGCAGCTACGACACCAAGGTGGACGGTAAGAAGGTTTGGGGCAACACACCGGACGCTACCAATACTTTCCAGCTGCCTATCGGTGTTGCGGTTCGAGGCGACATTATGACCGTTTCCGGTTGGAATGTTCGTCCGCAAGCTGATCTGACGTTCATCCCGCAATTCGGGGATACCGAACAGAAGACGAAGCTCAGCAATTTCAACGGTGTCAGCGACAAGCTGTCGGGAGAATTTGCGGGCAAATTCGGCACCAGCGTCAATCTAGGCGTACAGGCCGATAAAGGTCCGACAACGTTTGGTGTCCGCTACGGATTCACGGCCGGCACCAAAGGCAAAGCAGACCATGCCTTCAAATTTGAGTACAGATACCGCTTCTAAACAAATCTAAAAACACACGCGGACTCCGAAGGGGGTCCGCACAACCCCGATGAATGAAGGATTCATCGGTGAGCGCTCCTAAAGGGCGCTGACCAATGAGTCTCAACCCAAGAGAAACAAATGAAGAGAACTTTAAGCAGTTTTAATTTGCGGAGCGACTATAGGTCTGAGCTCGATTCCCAGCGCAGAAAGAATTTTAGTTACTGTTCCAAATTTGGGATTCCCTGCCGGGCCGAGCGCTTTATAAAGACCTTCTCTGGTCAAGCCGCTTTTCCGAGCTACTTCGGCCATACCTTTAGCCTTAGCGATGTCAAGGAGGGCAGACTTAATCAGGGAGCCGTCCCCGGGATCGTCTTCAAAGCAGGATTGAAGGTACAAGGCAAAGTCCTCTTTGCTTTCAAGATAATCAACCGGGTCATAAGGCTTGCAAAGCTTTGGTCGTTTCATATTAAAAATTCTCAAAACGGACAAATTCATAACTACTTAAATTCCAGTTTGTCCCGAAACAAACCTATCTATTGCCGAGCGAATAGCGTCATTGATTTTGATGCCGTGTTGTCTGGCATAAGCTGCGATTGCCTGATGTCGCTCGGAGCCGAGGCGAATATTAAGATTCCCGGAAAAAGGTTTTTCCGGAACAAGATTTTCATTCTTGCAGTATTGCAGATAATCATCAATTGTCTGACGGAATGCCGTTTGCAGTTCCTGCAATGTTTGAGCTTCGTATACCAAACCAGCACGAATACCCAACACTTTTCCGCTGAGCAAATTATCAGAGAAGTCGAAGTCAACCGAACCTTCATACCCTTTGTATTTGAGTGTATTCGCAGTCATAAATATCCCATATTTCGTAAAGTTTCCACAATATTACGTATCGTGCCCCTCCCCATAACATTTTTGGGGTGCGGTCTGGCGCAGAATATGACGTCACTTTTGCACTGTTGGGCGACGAAACGCCCATGCGATCCACCCCTGTCTCCATTCCATTCAAAACCCAATGAACCAAGTATTGAACAAAGTTCATTAAAGGTAATGTCTGAAGGAGGAGGAACTTTTGTCAACCGAGCGGTTAATTTTTCAACCTTTGTCACTGGATGTCTCCTTTCTGTTACTAATTTTAGTAACAAAAGAGGCATTTCTCAACTTCTTTTCATAATTGGTCTTACAGTAGCCTTCCCAACTCAAGCCGATGATTTCGGAGAGTTGGCCAAACGCTGCGCACCGGAGGTATCTGAAGACACGCTGCGCGCATTGGTGAGAACTGAATCAAGTTTTAATCCGTATGCCATAGGCATTGTCGGCGGAGGCTCTAGGCAGCCGAAAGCATTCCACGAAGCAATGACAATCATTGCGCAGCTGGAACTTGAAGGAAAAAACTATTCGGTCGGTTTGGCACAAATCAATAAGAAGAATTTTTCCAAGCTCGGCATCAATGCCGCCGGGGCGCTGGATGCCTGTACCAACTTAAAAGCAGCTTCAAAAATCCTTTCCGACTGCTACCAAAAAGCTCAAAACCGCAGCGGCAATAACTCGCTTCACGATGCCTTGAGCTGCTACTACTCAGGAAATTTTCAGACCGGCTATCGGCACGGTTACGTGGATAAGGTGCGCGCTAATGCCGGAATAAACGTCAATGTACAGACCGTTCCGTCCATCCGGGAAGCTGAAACGAAATCAAAAGAATCTTCAACCCTTGTCGCTACCGGCGACAACTCATCAACCGGATTGATTTTTTAATCCGATTAACTTTAGGAGTTTAACTATGAAAAAAAACAACTTCTTATTCCCCGCTGCGCTGGCCGCGTTGATTCTGAGTGATCCGGCACTGGCTGCTGCCGGAACTCAGAGTCTGAACAATACGCTCCAAACAATTTTGAGTGTATTCCAAGGCGCATCTCTTTTAATCGTCACAGGAGCAATTATTTGGGCAGGCTACAGAATGTTGTATACCCATGCCAATATTCAGACGGTTGGCGGCCCCTTCCTAGGCGCTTGTTTAATTGCCGCAGCTCCTTGGCTGGCTGAATTGCTGGTGGGCTAAATGGAAACATCGAGCCCTTTGTTTAAAGGTGCGACGCGCCCCGCTTGCATCGGGGGCGTTCCCCTCCAGGTATTTGTGCTCAATATCGGCGTCATTTCGCTTTTGGCAATCTGGATTTGGATTCCTTTGATTTTGATTACGCCTATCACGCATTTTTATTTGAAGACCGTCGCCGACAAAGATGAGCAGATTTTCTCGCAGCTGATTTCCTATGCGCGAATCAATCTCGTTCGCTCTTTTAACCGACGGTACTGGGGAAACGTCACAAGTCTGAGCCCAAAACAAGAAAAAAAAGAGCTTTTCATCCTCGAAAAGAGCAAGGAGTAAACCATGTTTGCCCAACGTAAAGCACTTGAAAACTCTGAAAAAAGCCTCTCGGAATTTATTCCCTACTCAGCAGTCATTGCGCCCGGCGTTGTGATCTGTCGTGAAGGAGATTTGGTTGCGACTGTAAAGATTTCCGGAAAAGTTTTTGAGGCGGTTTCCAACGAAGCGCTCCAAAGAGACGCGGAGCGCCAGAATAACTTCTTAAAAGTGATGGCAAGCGCGTCCTCCACGGACGAAATGTCACTGAAAGTGCACAGAATTCGGCGCGTTGTTCACGACGAACTTTCTGTGCCGGACGAGAATTCGAGCAGCCATTTTGTCAGAGACTTTGTTCGCGCCTACAATCGTGAAATCTCGGAAAACAATCTTATGGCGACCGAGCTTTATGTCTCGTTGGTCAGTCATAAGGCTACCCTGCTTAAGAGAGACAAATACAAAGAATCAGAAATTCGTGAAGAACTCAATGAGCGGTTGGATGTTTTCGGCAAGGTCTTCGACCAGCTGGTGAGTTCATTGCGAGACTACGAGCCGGCGGTTCTCGGAGAGTACGAAGACGAGAACGGAGTCGTCTTTTCTCACCAGTTATCTTTTTACAACTTCCTGCTCACCGGACAATGGCAGAAAGTCCGTGTTCCGTTCATGCCGCTTAACGAAGCGCTCGGGAACGTTCAGGTTTTCGGGGGTGCTGATACCCTTGAATTTCAAACGGCATTGAGGAAATCTTATGTACAGTCCATAGAGCTTAAAGATTATCCGATGGCAACCTATTCCCGGTTGCTCGACGGGCTGCTCTACAACACCAATTTTGATCAGAGTTCTTATCCCTTTATTGAAACTCAGACTTTTACGGCTCTATCCAAAAACAAGGGACTTAACGCTCTGAAATTGCAGCAGAATCAATTAAGGTCGGCAGAAGACGATGCGGTTTCGCAGATGCACTATTTGACTGTAGCCCGGGATATGGTTGCAAACGGGCAAATCGTGATCGGAGACTACAGTTACTCACTGCTTGTGTTCGGCAGTGAAGATACGGTTGTTGCCAATGCGAATGACTCGGTAAAGAAATTGCAGGATGCGGGATTTTTACCGATCAAGTCCACTCTCGCGCTGGTTACGTCTTATCTGCATCAGCTTCCCGGAAGAAAGGACCGCCCTCGAGTCGCAAAAATCTCAAGTATGAATTTTGCTCATCTCGCCAGTTTTCATAATTTCCCGTGTGGAAAACGCGACCGGAACCCTTGGGGCGAAGCTGTCGCGTTAATGAAAATGCCGAGCGATCAGCCGTATTACTTTAATTTTCACTACACAGATCCTGAAAAAGATTCTTTGGGAGACGTCCCGCTGGGAAACACGGCAATCCTCGGAGCCTCCGGCGCGGGCAAGACGGTATTGCTGAATTTCCTTTTGTGCTCGGCGCAAAAGTATCGCGATAAAGACCATCAGCTCTCGGTCATCTTATTTGATAAAGACAAAGGTGCCGAGCTTGCCATTAAAGCGATGGGCGGCGGATATTTAGCAATTGAAAACGGAAAACCGTCAGGCATCAATCCCTTCCAGTTGGAACCTACAGCAGAAAACATCCAGTTTTTGATCGGATGGACAAGGCGGCTGATTGGACGCGACGGACTTCAGATCACTCCGTTGGATGAGCAGCGGATCGCAACAGCAGTTGAAACGGTCATGTCCATGCCCGCCAAGTACCGAAGACTCGCAGTGCTGCCGCAAAGTCTTCAGACCGGAGACCGAGTGGAAGACGCGCAGAACTCGCTTACGATGCGCCTGTCCAAGTGGATTGAGACGGGGCCTCTCGCATGGGCCTTTGACAATGAAATCAACACGCTCGATCTCAATGAATTTCCCAACTTCGGAATTGACGGTACGGACTTTTTGGAAAATGAGGATGTCCGCGGCCCGATTACGGAAATTCTCCTTTATCTGATTGAAACTCAGGTAATGAAGGACAAGCGCCGAACCATCATTGTGATGGATGAGTTCTGGAAGTATCTCTCCGACTCGGCTACGGCTCAGTTTGCGTTCGACAAGCTCAAGACGATTCGTAAGCAGAACGGTATTTTTGTGTTTGCCTCTCAGTCACCCGAGGATGTTCTGAAAAGTGAAAGAGGTTCTGCTTTTGTGGACAACACCGCTACAAAAATCTATCTGCCCAATCCCTATGCGAATGAAAAGGATTACACGGAAGGGTTCAAGTGTACAAAGGACGAGTTTTCGATCATCAAGGGCCTCGATACACAAAGCCGTCTGATGCTGATTAAGCAGGGGCCTGTGTCCGTGATGATTCGGCTTGATCTCGGAAATTTCAAACGCGCTCTGAAGATTTTTTCCGGGACTGCCGGAACTACCCAGTTCGGAGAAAAACTGTTTTCTCTCGTGGGGGACGCCCCTGAAGTTTGGATTCCTTATTTTTTCGGGGACAAACCTCTTCCGACTAGCGAAAAGGAGGAGGCATGAAAAAAAGCATAGGCTCCCACATTTCCAGCAGATTAAGGAATCTTTCAAAGGCAGAGCTTGATGCCGCTGCAAAACAAGTGTTGATCATCTTGGAAAGAGCAGTGGTCGCCGGATTCATTTCAGACGACGAGAAGTTGTATTTGGAATTAAACAAATTATTTCCAACGAAGATGTCTGTAGTCGTAACCGATGATCTAAGCATCAGCGACATCATCCCTATCTCGGACTCGGATATTCCGATGGGATTTTATTTTGCCAATCAAATTAATCCCGAAGAACACCCTGCCGAAAAATTCTGGTTTACGGTCGAAGACCTATTGGGTGCTCTTTATCAGTCGGGAGCTTCTTTCCCAGAGGGAGGAGAAAGATGAGTTTCAGCAATTTTTTTCAGGGAAACATTATCGATCCAGTCAGCTTTATGCAGGTAGTTAGAAAACAATGCTCGATCTACCAAAATTGGAATGACTCCGAGAGAATGGTTTTGAGAATCGAAAATATCCATTCCAATATATTCCTCAATGCCATTCGCAACTTTCTGAGTCCAGTGAGCGTTAAAACAGAATTGGATATCCCGACGTCCCAATTCAAGTTTTCTTCTCTCGGCAGTATTAATTTGTGCTTCAGGAAAAATTTTTTTGATTTTTTCAAAAAACTTTTTCCCTGCATCATCTGTTCTAACTCTTCTGCCAGCCAAATAGTATCGGGTCGTACCAAGGGCAAAAGTCCAAGGCAATGTTTCTTTTGTTTGGTAAAAATAGTAAAGCTGCTTGTTCTTCAAAGCATCTTCCAAAAGTTGTTGAGCAAAAGGAATGCTTATATATATTCCGGCTGTTCTCGAAAGAGCGGCCATCATTCGGTCGAAATAACGATAAATAATCTCATAGATTTCTTTGATTTCCGGGGTTTGGCCGGAAACTCTAGCGCGAATATCAAATTTAGTCGGTTTTGCCAATGGGCACTTCTTGAACCGATAGTCAAAATCCTTGCTTTCTTCAGAACCGTCATTCCAATGACTTGCATATGGTCGATTATCCGAGAAAACATTGCTGATTCTGACTGGCAACCCACAGCTAGGGCACCACAATCTGTATACCGTTCGATTCTCTTTTTTAACGTAACAGTCTTTTTTAAGGGTGTTCGTCAAAAGATCAACAATCGTTTCCCTTTCCAGAGGATAAATGCGGCCGTTACCAGCTCTCACGGAGTACATGGGTTCTCCTTCTTCAATTTCAAAAATCCAATGGTAGATGATTATGAAATATAAAAAAATCGTTTTAGCAATCGCTCTGTCCGCCGGTATGTATTTCGGTACTTCCGCTTTAGCATCCGGCATTCCTACCGTGGATGCGGCTGCGATTGCCCAGATGGTGCAGCAGCTCACGCAGATGCAGCAGATGTACTCGAACATGGTTCAGCAGTACAACACAGCGGTCAACACGCTGCAAAACTTCACCGGAACTCGCGGATTGGGACTGGTGGATTACAACCTGAACCTGAGAAGTCTGATACCGACCTCCGCCCGCAGTCGGTTGAACGGAATTATGAACGGCACCTCGTCACTCAGCAGTTTGGGCCGGGATATTTTTAACCGGCTAAAGCTCGGAGACGCGTGCAGCAATCTTGACGGTGAAGTCAAGCAAAATTGTCTTAAGGCACGAGAATTTGAAGCGGAGCAACAGGCAGTTTTGGAAGAAGCAGCCAATACTGCCAATCAGCGCCTTCAAAACATTGAATCACTGATGAGTCGAATCAACACTGCAACGGATGCCAAATCCATTGCCGATCTTTCCGCCCGCATTCAGGCTGAACAGGTTGCGCTGCAATCGTCTCAATTGGCTGCACAGTTCCAACAGGCTCAGATGGATAAGCAAAACGAGCTGGTACGTCAACAAGCTGAAAGAGAAGCGCATCAAAAGATGTTTCCAAGAATGACGCAAGCGGATATTCAACGGGCCATTCGTCCGCCGAAGAACTAAAAGGAGAATCCTATGGCGGGTACTTTTGAAGCGTTCGGCAATGAGGTCAGAAGCACGATGGCTGGTTTTGCCAGTTCCGTTTCAGGCGAGATCATCTCGAGCATCAGTCCGATTATTTACACCGGCATCATGATTTACTTTTTTGCCCGGGCCTATCAGATCACGACAGGCCGGACGGAAGGCGCGATACCCGACTTGATCACACAATGCGTAAAGATTGTATTGGTCGCTTTTTTCGGACTGAACGCCGCAAATTTCGTAACTTATGTTATCCCGGCGGTCTATGGCATCGAAAATCTGCTTTTGAATGCAATATCCCACGCCACGACCGGAGGTGGCATCAGTAATGCATGGGGTGCCGCAGATCAAACGTGGGAAACTTTTATGAGCGGGTTTCAGGCTATTTACAACATTTGGTCGAACAGCTCTTGGAGCGTTTGGTCTATCGGTGAAAGCATAGCCACAAGCCTCTTCATTATTTTATTGATGGTTCTCATGCTGGCTGTCTGCATCTACTTCATGTTCCTTGCCGTCGGCTACCTGCTGCTCTACGAAATTTTTCTAGTGATGGGATTAGCCTTCGGGCCGCTGTTTATTTGCACATTGATGTTCACTGTGACTCGGACGTGGTTCGACGGATGGCTCAGGGCCGTGGTTTGCTGGGCATTTACGCTGGTTGCGGTGGCTGGAACCCTCATGTTAATTAACGGAATATTTCTAGAACGTGTTCAACAAGTTTCAGATTTTGCCTCGGCAGCTGAGGGTGGAAAAGATTACGGTGTCTTGCTTGTAAACCTTGGCGTTTTTGCCGTTGTCGTTCTCGCCATAGCGACCGTTGTGAAATCCATTCCCTCTTTTGCCGCCGGTCTTACCGGAGGTGTTGCGCTTCAGGCTGCCTCGGTGGCAGGTATGCTGCAAAGTTTCGGAAGGACAATGGCAGCCGTCACGGGCGGCGCCATGCTGGGGTACGCGGGCGGTATGTACGGACGCGCCAATGCTCAAGATACCGATTACGCTAAAGAAAACCGGGATGCTCTGAAGTCTCAAGCCCAGCACCTCCTTGGCAGCGGCGGCCTTACCAATCCCGGTTCATTTGCAGCAGCGACTGCCGGTTACGCGGCAGGCGCAGTCAGACAGTTCTTCACCGACCCGGACAAATTAAGAACTCCGACAAACGCTGGTTCCGACGGTTCTTCCGGTCCGTCAGGAGGAAACAGCTCGGGCTCGCAATCCGGTTCTTCAAGCGCTCCTGCCCCTGCATTTACCGGCCCGCCAAACATGAACCAGACGCCACAGCAGGAAAAGGTGGCGGCAGCCAATGCTGCGGCGCTCGGTGCTGCATACGGAGCACAACCGTCTTCCGTTGCACCGTCGATATCTCCTTCAGGAACGACGGCAGCAGTCGGTTCTGTGCCCGCTCAAGGTGCGGCCCCGCAAAGCACCGGTTCTTTTGGAGCGGCTTCAGGTGCGTCCACTTCAGCAGCGTCCGGCAATTCCGGCGCAGCAGATCCGGCGTTTGATTTCTCAACGGATCATTCGCAGTTTGACCCAAGAGCTCAATTCAATACTCCGACCCCTGACCAAAACATTCGTCAGTCGTCTCAGAGTTCAGGGTCTTCGGAACAAGTGAACGAGGCTCAAAGCCGACAAAACGAACGGATCGCCGATGAAATCTTAAAAAACAGAAAATCAGAGGGATAACAACGTGTTAATTCAGAATCAAACAAAGGTAATCACAACGCGTTTGCCAAGCGCACTTGCGTATTTCACTAATGAAGCATGGGAAGGAAGGATGCCTTTACTCAGCTTCATCTCCAAACGAGCAACAGAAGATTGGGTAGTACCCATCCTTTCTGCAATGTCTTCTTGTGTTAAGCCAGCTTCTTTGCGAGCCTCCATAGCATTTTTAAACGTTGCATATTCGGCACCGGCCTCATCAAAGCATTTTTTGAATTCGGGATTTTTTAATTGTTCTTGTAACACGTCATCAAACTTAACTAAGGTTCTCATTTTTCAACTCCTTAAATCTGGAAACCGCAAGATCAATATCTTTTTTCGGTGTCTTTTGGGTTTTCTTGACAAAGGCATGAAGGACGATGATTTTGCTGCCGATAACCGTGCAATAAAGTACTCTGCCGATTCCTTCTTTTGCTTTTCCTCTAACTTCAAAAATGGCCTCGGTTCCGACAATCTTGCGAGTGTACGGAAAGCCCAAGTTTGGTCCGTCTTCTTTCATCCGATCAAGAAGCAGGAAACATCTGGCTCGAATGGAGACGGGAAACTCAAGGAGCTCTGCAAGAACCTTTTCCGAATAAAACTCTATCGAAAATCTTTTGATCTCACCCTTAATGGATGGGTCTTTAGCCATAGTCAAAATCCAAATGTCCCTGTTGCCTGTAAGGTGAATTATAGCAAAGTTGCTATGTTAGGAATATCCAAATGAGAAAACAGACTAGATTCAATTTCAAATTGCTCTGCTTGGCTTGCCTTGTCCCGATTTTTTTAACCGGCTGCGGCGCCACAAAACCTCCGACACCTTCCGGCATTCGCGTCCCGGTAACGGAATTTGCACAGCAAAGACAAAAGGAAGCAATGCAGAAAAAAGAAGAAGCGAAACTCAACTTTGGAAAAGACCGAGTTACACGGAATTTCAGTTTCGGATATGAGGAGACGGAGCAATGAAAACCTTACTCCTCTATTCCGAGAATGGCTGCAAGCTTGCCCAAAACTTCATCAACAACATACTGAGGAGCGGTCTCAATGAAAGTCGCTTCCCTTGCTCGGACGTCCATCGTGCGAAGCTGATCACAAATAATGACACCGGTCGTTTGCAGTCCCGTTCCAATGAGAGGAACGACGAGACCGTACTTTCGATTAAAACCCGCACCGTTACTGATAGCCGCAACAATAACGCGGTTAGAAAGAGCGTTCACTGGCTGAACGCTGACTATAAGCGCTGGACGAACGCCTTGCTGTTCCTGTCCCAGCGAGGGATCGAAAGCAATACGTATGATGTCACCTTGTTGAAGTACCTTTTTCATAATAATTCGGTGCCCTTACGTTTATCTTTTCCCCAAATTTCATACTCTTCTTCCAGCAAGGGCATGATCTGTTTGTGCTCCTCGAGGAGTTGGCTGAGATCATATTTCGGAAGTTTTCTGCGTTTCTTTTGTTTGGACTCAATAATCAGCTTGCCGTCGTCAAACGTATATTCAACGGTGTCGCCTTCTGTTGCGTTCAAAAGTTCAAGTAAAGCCTTGGGAAATGTGGCTACTACCGATCCCCCGACTCTTCGTAATGTCAAAGAAGCCATATCTTTCTCCTAAAAGATAATTTTTAGATAACGAATATTATACAGATAGGAAACAATATGTTTTTCAAGAAAAAGAAACCAACGCCCCAAGCAGAAGCCGCTCCTTCAGCAGCCAAAGAAACCGTGAACAAACCGGCTTATCCCTATCACGAAGCTCTGGATTGGACTGTTGAGCGTATGGCGCTGAAGGAAAAACAGGCCAAAGCCGGTTGGACAGCCGCCAAGATCATGGGGTGCCTATTAGTGCTGGTGAGCATTATCTGCATTGTGATCGCGGTGAAAAAGGAAGCCTATCCTTTTATTGTCGAGCTGGATAAAAGCAACGGGACGACCCGGGTGATCGACATCCGAGATCCGCAAAACATCCCCGTTGATGAGATGATGGATAAGTATTGGCTCAACCTGTACACGCAGAGCCACGAAAGCTACGACTACCGCACGCTGGAAAACGACCATGCGCGAGTCCGCCTGATGAGCGTTCCTGAAGTATTCAATCCCTATGACCACCAGTACGGGCTGGACAATAAGAAATCCCTTCAGAACCTTCTTAAAGACAAAAAGAAGATCATCTGCAATGTTGAGTCCGTCGTTCCCAACGGAAACGGGATCGCAACCGTCCGATTTACCAAACGCCTTGTTGATACGTACAGCAACAATGAAGAAGCAAGAAACTCTTGGCGTGCAACCATCGGATATGAATACAACCCGAATTATTCGATGGAAGAGGCACAGAGGCTTGTAAACCCATTTGGTTTCACGGTCACAAGCTACCGAGTTGACCCGATCATTGAGGGAGCCGCGCCATGAGAAAAAGTCTTTGCTGTCTCTTGCTGGCTGCATCTTTCCTCGGCTGCGGACTTTCAGTTAATGCCCTTGAGCGTCCGACAGCAAGTCAATATGACGCACGAGTGATGTACACAGACTACAAACCCGGTCAGGTGTATCCGATCCGGGCCGCAAACGGGCTGATTACAACCATCACATTTTCTCCCGGAGAAAAGATTCGCGATTTCGGTTCCGGGTATTCAACCGCTTGGGAGTTTCAAGCCCGAGGCAATAATTTCTTTCTTAAACCTAAAGATTTCGACGGAGCGACCAATCTTGTGATTGTGACGGATAAACATACGTATCTCTTTGATGTGCATCCCGGTTCCAGAGCCAAGGCAACCTACAGCCTGACCTTCCGGTATCCGCTGGAAGAAGCAGTCAAAGCTCAGGAAAATGCGAACAAGAAGACCGTTGACTCGCTGCTTAATCAATCGGATAAAGAGATCTCCGATAAGACCGATTCCGAGAACCGATCCGAAGTTAATAAGTTTTACAGCGAAAATTTCGGCTCCTCTCCTCTTTCAAAAGAAATCGCTCCTCTGGAAGTGTTTGACAACGGAAGGTTCACGTACCTGAAGTTTGACCGGCACACCGACTTTCCGGCTGTATACAGGGTCTCTGAGAACGAAGAGGAAACACTGCTTAACTCTCACATCAAAGGCGACTGGCTCGTTGTTCACGGCGTTTACAGAGAACTGAGACTTCGAGCCGGACAAGCTGTCGTCGGCATTTACAACGAAACCTACAGCGGCGGCGGAGCTCCGAACGACTCGGGTGTGTCGGTGCCCGGACTGAAACGAGAACTCGTCAAAGAGGTGAACTAAATGAATGAAAACACAACACCGCAGATTGCCGGTTCTCAACCCAATCCGGCTGAAATCGGAATACCGAGCGTTGCGGGTAAAAAGACATCACCAGTCAAAAACAGAAATTTGGCTTTGATGGCAGCACTAGTCGTTCTTATGCTTGTCTGCATTGCCTTCGGTTTCTATCAGAAGCATTCAGCAAGAAATACTCCTCCGAAGCCGCAGGAGCAAGCGACCCCGATGTTTTCCGGGCGCACGCTCACGCTTCCTCCCCTCTCGCAAATTCAGCCGCCTGAGCCGCAGCCGACTCAGGTGGTGGTCAAAGAACCAGTTGAGCCGAAGCCTGAAAAAGACTCCGAGCTTATTCAGCAGCCTCCGGCGATACAAATGAAGCAAACGGGAAACGGTCCGATGGTCAGCAGCACCAAAGAAAAACCGGAACCGACGCTCGCAGAAAAGAGAAACATGGCTCCCATGATGGCCGAGGGAGGAGCTCTACAGGGAGCGGAGGAAAATGAGGGAAAGGGATTTGCAGCCACTCTCCGTGAAGAGGGCTACGACTCCGGTTCCGGGCGATCTTCCGGCGGAAAATTAGGCGGACTGCTCTCAAGCGTTTCAACTCCTCCGACCAGTGCCGTCATGATGCCGGACAGAAATCTGCTTCTTCCTAAAGGTACGTTCATAGACTGTGTTTTGGAAACCAAGCTTGATACGACGGTTCCCGGCATGACTTCGTGCGTCATCCCCCGTGACGTTTACAGCGCAAACGGTCGGGTGCTCCTGATTGAGCGCGGTTCAAAAGCTATCGGAGAATACAAAGGTGCCGTTGAAAACGGATTGAACCGAATTTTCGTTCTATGGACGCAAATTCAGACGCCTAAAGGCGTGCGTGTCAATATCGACAGTCCGGCAACCGATGCTCTTGGAGGTTCGGGCATGGCCGGAGAAATTGACTTCCATTGGTGGGCTCGCTTCGGAAACGCACTGCTCTTTACTCTGATTCAAGACGGTTTTGACTTCGCGATGACCAAACAAACGGAAAACAACGGCGGCGTAAATTACTACCAGAACAGTGAAGACGGAATGAATCAAATCATTCAGGAAGCTATGCGTCAGTCAGGCAACATTCCTCCGACGCTCACAAAGAATCAGGGCGAACGAGTCGGCATCTTTGTAGCAAGAGACGTGGACTTCTCCAAGGTTTATCAGCTGAAGCCCATAAGCCGATAAAAACTCAAACACAGGCCCGGGGACTAACGCACTCGGGTCTTTATCACAAAATCAAAATGACAGACACCAACTACACAATCCCCAAAAAAGTATTTATTTTTGAGAACGACGTTACCGATGGTTTTATTGTCTTAGAGATATTTCCATACGACATCATCGTCAGGTCCCAAACGAATGATCCTGCCGAAGCAAAGCTCAGGTTAGCTCACTTCCTTAGAGATGAGGTTGGAGCTAATGCCGCTTTGGAGATGCATTTTGATGAGAATCTCTTCGGCGGCTCTTATGTTGCAAAAATTGCACTTATAGGAAAACCGAGCAAAAAACCAACCAGCTTGAATGAAAGGGAGGTAACCAACTCAGTTTCGCGCATTATGGAAAATATTCAAAAGATTTCTAAAGATCAAATTACTAAAAAGTGGTTTTTATCCTGTTGTATTGCAATTACCGCAGTTTGGTCGATTTCGTTGATTTTAAAACTAGTGGCTTGGATAGTTTCGTTAATTGATATTGAAGTTCCGCCTCTTTTTATTCCAAACTTTTGGTTACTCTGCTTGGTAGAGGTTTGCTTAGCAATCGCAGTGGTTTTTTTCATTATGAATAAATTGCACGTTGGAAAGTTCCTCGACTTTGATTATGTTTATTTTTCGCACGAAAAAATTTTTATTCGGCGTAAACAGTAAATCAAAACATGATCCCAACTTCTAAGACGGCTCCGGACGGCAATCCGTGGGCCGTTTTCTCAATATGTATAGATGAGGCGGCGTTAATCCTCGTTATATTTCAGCTCGATTTTCTCTTTTTCAAGGATTGTGTACTTGGGCATTCCTTTTGAATAATTCTGAGCACCTTTCTCAAACAGAGAGATCCCCACAAAGCAATTATTGTTTTTTGCAATAAAGAGGTAAGACACGGAGTCGTTAAGATGATTCTCCAGAAGATAGTCGGCTTTGATTTTTGAAAAGCTTTTTTCTTCAAGGTAGCGAAATATCAATTGATCACTATCCAAGTAATTTTCCAAATTATTAAGAACGGTCAGTCGAGGCGAGATCTTTTGAAAATTCGGACTCTTTTCCAACAAAGCCATTGTTATTCTTTCTTCCAGAACTGCAAGAAACACAGCCTCTCTTTCTGCTGTTCTGATGAAGTCAATATCCCGAAGGTACTGGAATCCGGCAAGATGGTGAAAATGTCCACGGTCGAAGCGAAGATCTATGTCCACTTTGCGCCCCTTCTTTCCTAATACAAATCTGTAAGAAAAACGAGTCAGGTGCAGAAAACTATTTGCAATTTGACAAAGCAGGTCCATAATCGCGCTAAAAATAAGACCCGCACAGTGCGGGCCTTGATGGTGTTTTATTTCGGCTTTCAGCCTAGCTAAGTTGAGGTAACGTCACCGAACCCTTCCCGAAGGCTCCGTGCTTCAAGGCTTCTTAGCACCCTCAAGCACCTCATAACCAAATCTGCACACTCGTTGCAGACTTACTTCTTTGTATGTATTTTATCCATACGTTTGACACCCGTCAATTTCCGTAAGGGTCGGCCTTGTGCGTTTCAGAGATTAAGCAGCAAACCGATTCTTCCAACAAGTCCGCTAAAAACGTGAAATAATTAACAAAATCAAGTTTAACGATCAGTTCGTAAACGTCTGCACAAGAAGTCCCGCCAAGATTTTTTGATTAAAGCGTTATGAACTTCTTTAATGCAGCCGGGCCTCATGCCTGTCGGGAAGTCCCGCAGGTCATCCTGTCATTTCCCTTTTCTAAAAAACTTCTCTTTTCTGCCGTAAAAACCGCCTCAAGCCTCAACATCTTCTGCCCGGAGGTGTCTCATGGACTTTAACTTAAAAGCGCTCGGGGCGGAAACGGTCATGGTTGACAGACGGATTGTCGCTCAACTTGCTGAAGCGGAGCTTCTTCTGAGAGACGGTGAAAAACTGCCATATCAGTTTATCCGTCAAAACAGCTTTATCGGCGTTAATCCTTCAGAGCGTTTATTCGCGAAACGTGCCGTCACCGGTAAAAATGCTGAATGCATTGGAGTGATGGTTAAGCCGAGAGAGATAGTGCTTGCCGAAGAGGTCTATTACCGAGTGCAAGAACTGGAAACAGCAGAAAGCATTGAAAAGATTGTCGGCAGTTTTTCAAAGAGCCGGGAATTTCAGGAGCATCCGCAACTGTCGGAAGCTCTGAAAAACAGGCTGGAAGAAAAATTCAAAGCAGCAGAAAAAGCAGGTATCCGGCTCGATCTGCGGCACAGGGACGACCCAAAGAAGCAATCCCAAGATCTCGAACGTTAAAGGTTAAACAAAATGAACTACGAAGAAAAAATCGAATATGCGGAACCGGTCGTTATTGAAAAGCGACTCATGCAGCAGCTGATCGACCCCGGCACGGACGTCCGTCCGCTGGACGCTAAGGCAGCCGAAAAGTTTCTCGCCGAGTATGAGGTGCTGAGATTTGAGAATCCGCTGGAAACTCAAATTTGCAAACCTTTCGGCGGAGAGAAAGAAACCGAATGCGTCACGGCTTCGGCAGTGAAGAAGGAAACCATCAAAGAGATTGATGCGTTTGAGCACGACTTGGACAAAGCTAGACAGAAACAATGGCGCACCGAATACCTCCAAGACTGTAAGTCTGGGAAGGAAGTTAAACCCCTTTTCGGTGTTTATGTTGAGTACGAAAACATTCCGTGGAAAAACCCGCTCGATGAAGAGGAAATGGATTATTTGACCCAGATAACGCCGACGTCTTTTGTGCTTGATCCAAAAGGGGAACCGGGCAGAATTGATCTGCTGGACTCGGCTCTGATAACAAAGTTCGGCGCATTTCTCAATAGGAAAAACGGAGAAATTGAAGATGACAAATATTACTGCGCTCCGGAGTTTCGCAGAAATGAGGTGTGTTATTACGGTTCTTTGAGATTTCACCTCCACGAAGCCGGAGAACCGGTGAAATCATTCGGAAACTGGAACGAACAAACAAAAACATGGAGCGGCGTATTCAACCTTTCACAACTAAACGCGGACGACAAAGAGGACATTAAAGACGCTCTGGAAGAACTTCCAGAGAAATTATCTCAGGAGAAAGTTTTTCAGGGCGCTAAAGAGGACGAGCTTTTCTGGAGAGAAAGTGTCACGGCTCCTGTAGAACAAACGCTGCGGCTTCTTGAAGAACCGAAAAAAGAAATCCAGCTTCAGGTAAAAGAGAAGGATCTCAGCATGGCGGATGTTTTGGAGCGGGACATCCGAGAAAAAGCCGAGGAACGATGGACAGCAATTGAGACCGAGCGCAACCAGTCCAAAGCAGTTTTAACACCGGAAAACCGAAAGGTATTCGACGTCCTGTTTGAAGCTTATGTTGCGACCGAAGAACTTCAAAAGCACCCTAGATTGCAGAAGGCGTTGGAAAAACAGCTTCTCAGTGTGTTTGTAGCGGCCCAGAAAAAAGGTATTACCGTCGGTCTTAATGAATATTCAATGGACGCCCCGAGCAGGAATCAAACGATCATTCAGGTTAAGCAGCCCGCCCGCGACCGGGAAAAACAATAAGAACAGGAGGGGAAGATGGCAATCAGTTTTAACAATAAAGAGGCAGTCCGGGAAGAAGAGCAGCGAAGAGAAACCGATGAGAAGGTATCGGAGCTTTCCTCGGAAAATGCTGAAACCTTTAAACAGGTCTATGAATCCCACGTCTCGCGTCCTGAATTTAAAGAGCATCCGCGCATGAAAGAAATCTTCAGGGCAAAACTCGCCGATGTTTTTGTGGACGCAGAGCGCCGGGGAATTGTTTTAAAGCCCGAGGAACGCGCCATTGATTCAAATCTCAGCAAACCCAACAAGAACGACATGGAGAGATAGCATGGCCCGATTACTGCCCGAACAACTCGAATTTGATTTTTTCGCGCCTCCTGCCCCGGAACAAGTTAAGAAACCGGAGAAAACAGCTGTATCCGCTGCATTTAAGGATGCAGATATTCTGAAATTTCAATTAAACAAAGACGGCAGCCGAAAACTCGAGGATTTCGGAGAAGACCTTAACAATACTCGCAAAGGCCGGAGCAGAACTACCTCAGATATCGACCGATTCCTCGAACTGCCTGAAAGTGACCTTCAGAAACGGCTCGGCTCAGAACCTCTTGAAAAAGTGTGGCCGAAGGCTGCCATTCAGGCGCTGGCTAAAGATAATCCAGAAGCAGGAGCTTGTCTCTGGCTCGTCCGACAGCAATTAGGAGAAGTACGTCCCCGTCAAACCTCCATTATTAAATACCGCAAGTACATTGCGACCGCCAAGGCTGCTATTGATCTTCACAGGCAAGCAGCAACAGGCGAGTTGGCTCCGGAAGTTCAGACGGCAACGTTTGACAGTTTCTATGCTGTCCGGGACAACTATAAGTATCTGTCAGCGATTGATCCTAAATATTGGCCGATGCTCGGACACCACTACTTCAAAGATGTCGCTGACATTTGCAAATACAATGACTATCGGCTAAGCAACGATCGTCAACTAAACGAGTATGCCTACCTTACGACGCTGCCTTATTCTCAACATCCTGAAATCTATGACCTCTATCTGGTTAATTCAAGAGGCTCCCGTGTGCCCTACAACCTCGTTGGAGGGAAAACGTGGGAGGAATTTAAAGAAAACATTAATCGCCAGCTCGAAAAAGAGCATCTGACTCGAAAAAAAGAGGAAGAAAATCCTCTGAAAAATGACGCTGATCGCCCTGAAAAGACCAAACCCATTGAACTCTTCGGACGGTCAAACCGTAAGAGTGAATATGAAGTTTACGGCAAACAAGGATCAATAGAATTTCAATTGACAGACAAGCAGGACGGACGCACCAGAAATTGAGCAACGAACCACGATATAGGTCTCCTTTTAT
>ERZ773276.192-NODE-192-length-79128-cov-12.613926_pt1 | contig 79128 bp, 55 predicted proteins | sample MGYA00511386_ERZ773276 | MGnify/ENA primary metagenome ERZ773276 (study PRJEB29015, sample SAMEA2737778) | human gut metagenome | biome: human gut; feature: human-associated habitat; material: faeces | place: China | collected 2012 ...
AGAAAATTTTTTCTGTTTTTTTAATTTTAGGGGTTGACTTTTATTTGCAGGTCTTTTTAATAAACATCATTTGTGGTATCCTATTATAGTATTCCTAAGGAATCTGCTTGACCATGTGGTTGAACATGTGGCTTTTTCTTCAGTGATATCTTGAAAGCTTTCATACTTGGTTTCTTCCTCTTCTTGAAGTGCTTTTTTGCATTCCAAATAGACTTCTTCAGGTGTTCCAATGCCAAACAGAATTTTTGCTATGCCATTTCCGTAATTATTAACGGTTGCGGTATTAAAAAAATACAATTTGAGATTTGCTGATTAGTTGGAACAGTGCCTGCACAGTTACAAAAACATTTGCAGCGAATTTCACCATCAGAAAAGTCCATTTCAAAATTACATGATTCTAAGTCATAATTGACTCAAGTCAGAAATTCTGTCATCTCTTTTTGAACCTCTTTGTCTGCTGTCATGGGAAGAATGAGGTAAACAAGAAATGAATTTTCATTAATGATGATGTCAATATCTGCTTTTCTAAATTTGCAGTTCAATTTTATATCTGTTTGGATGCGTCCATCGTCATCATACGATTTGAAACTTCTTTTACTAGCAGAATTAGTTAAAAATTGTACTTCATCATAATCTTTTAAAGAAGTGATTACATCAACAATATCTTTAACTACAGATTCATGAAAGAATTCTCTTCCGTACATATAATGTTACTTCCTTTGGTATAGTAACTATTAATATGTTTCTAAAAAGAAAGCGCATTTTAAACGCCTTTTAAAATTTATCTTAAAATACTATTAAGAAGAATTTTAAATTGCTCATCAGTCATTACAACCGGTACAGTATTTTCATTTTTAAGTTTCACTTTATGATCACTTACCACTATAAACGGACTAGTTCTTTCAACTTGTTTAAACATTCTTTCTAATCTATCCAATCTTTTTTCAATATCATCCAATTTAGAATTTGATATTGAATTAGATTGGACAGTTTCAGGAATATCTAATCCAAGACGTGTCCGTTCATCTTGATAAATTTTATCTAGATGAGCTTGAAACTTAGCATTATATTCAGCCGATTGTCTACAACTTTTCATAATATCTTTACCATTCATAATAAATTCTCCTCTTTAATTATCAAAAATTTTCACTAGATAATAGGTTCATAACCCCAGCCATTTTCACTCAAAAAATTTTCAACTGCTTTTGCAATTTCCGGTGAATAATTTTCTGCCATGATTGGATCAACTCCTTTTTAGAAGTAATATGCAGGAAAATCCCGACATTGTATATAATATACCACATTTATGAAAAAATGTCAATCTGTTTCGTGAATATGATGGGGCATTTTTTCTTGCAATTCCGGAAAAATCGAAACGCTTCGCCGCAAAATCCCATGTACATAGGCAATCAATGTTCCATAGTTGGTGAACGGAACGCCAGCTTTCGTCGCCAACTCTTTTCGATACTGAATCACACGTGGCTGCAACATACATCCGCCGCAGTGAACAATCAGCCGATACGGGGTTAAATCATCCGGAAACGTATTCCCAGAAGTCCATGTGAAATCCAGCGTTTTTCCTGTGTATGCTTGTATCCAGCTCGGCAGCTTGACTGTTCCGATGTCGTTGCACTGTCGGTGATGCGTGCAGCCCTCAGCAATCAAAATACGGTCGTGATTCTGCAAACATTCCAGCGTAGCGGCGGCAGTTACTGCCTTTTGCAGTACATCGTGATAATGTGCATATAAGATAGAAAATGAAGTCAAGGCAATTTCTGCTGGAACAATCTGGTTGACCTGTTGAAATGCCTGGCTGTCTGTCACAACCAATTTTGGCGGCTGTTTTAATAGCGAAAGCGTTCGCTGCAACTGTTGTGGCTGAACAACCAAACAAATGGCTTCTTCATCTAAAATGGAGCGAATCGCCTGCACCTGCGGCAGAATCATCCGTCCCTTTGGAGCGGATTCATCAATCGGTGTCACCAGTAAAATGATGTCATCCTGCTGGACAAAATTTCCCAGCAGGGAATGGCTTGTTTTTTTCGGTGCTTGTTTCTGATAGTAGGCAGCCATTTTTTCTTTGAGCTCTGAAATGTGGAATCCAGTTTTTGCACTGACTGCAATTGCTCTATCTGGCAACTGTTCTGGCATGTGCAGGTCGCATTGATTGTAGACTTCCAAAAAGGGAATCTGTCGTTGCTGCAAATCTGCTTCCAATTTTGTTTCCAGTTCTGTCTTTCCAATGGTGCTGTTGATGACAATGACAGCCAAATCCGTGCGGTGCAAAATTTCCTTCGTCTTTTGCATCCGCAGGCTGCCCAAAGTTCCTTCATCATCTAGACCCGGCGTGTCAATGATGACAACAGCCCCCAGTGGGAGCAATTCCATTGCCTTGCGAACGGGGTCAGTCGTTGTTCCTTGAATTTCTGACACAATTGACATGGTTTGATTGGTAATGGCATTCACTAAGCTGGATTTTCCAGCATTTCTTCTGCCGAAAAAGGCAATGTGAATGCGGTCAGCACTGGGTGTTTGCTGTAAACCTGCTTCCATGAAGCATCCTCCTTATAATAATGAACGTCGCATCAGCATGGCATCTACAACGGTGATTTGTTGGTCATCGTTCCAGTCGGCACGATTGCCCTGTTCTGCGGTGAGCGATTCCAATCGCAGCAAATACCGATTCAGCAGAACCAAATCTGAAACCGTGGCAGTTCCATCTCCATCCAAATCGCCCTTTGTGGAATTTGTTGCAGTATCCGGAACAAGCCAGTTTCCTGTTACAGAAATCATGCAAAGCATGCGGATGGTGTCACCAAAATAAACATCTGTGCCATAGTCGGCAAGCGTGTCCCATAATGCCTGTTCCCAAGAAGATGCAGAATCTTCGCAGGCAGCAGCCACCAAGAACGGAGCAGTGAAACAGAGGTCGTCATAATCCTGTGTCGGCGTGCCATCCAGTTTATATCCAGCAACGATATTCTTCGGGTCACCATCGGTTTCCGTCTGAATCCAGCTGTTCAGCTTGTGAATAACGGTCTTTACGGTATCATTTGCACCCTTTTCGGAAGGGTAGAGCAAATCCATTCCCAATCGCCACGGAGTCCGGCAGCTGTTATAGGCATATGTGCCATCTGTGACATCTTCCAAGAAGTTTTCCGGAGCTGGAACAAATTTCCCCGCTGCATTTTTTACGATGAAATCCGGCAGCAGTCCCGTGGATTGTTCAGCGGTGATGCTTTCTATTACTGCACATGTTCCATCATATAATTTTCCCCAGCGTTCATCGCCAGTAACCGCTTCAAAGATTGGAAAATATTGCAAAATAAAGTCAGAAGAACGGGTTGCGGAATAATAAGAATCGCTCTGGTCACATTCATGCACCCAGTCGCCCAGCTGCAACAGCCAGTCCTCTTGATTCACTTCATAGTCCATAATATCTTGAATCATGGCAAGAGCTGTTTCCCGATAAGGTGTTTCCTCACTAGAGCCCCAACGCTGGTCGGCTAACAGCAGCGAATAGGCAATATCCAAATCACCATCTGTTGCAGAGTCTGCATCTCCGCCCTGCATCGCCCCGTCGGTTGCCCCATCAATCAGAGCAGAACCATTGTCGCATTGCTGCCAGGACATCAGATTTTCACCAATATCGCTGAGATGTGCCCGATAATAGCGGTACATTCCATCGAATGTATCTTTTGCCTGTGCATCATAGTCCGCCATGCAAACCGTAATCAGCATACCGTAGCCGTGTGCTTCAGAAACAGTGACTGGAACAGAAACACCATCTCCAGCATAGCGATTTTCTTCATAGGAAACATAATACTGTGGCTTGCCAGAGGAAATATAAGTGTCCTCGGTCACATAAGTTTTCTTCCACTGTTGGTAGGTGTCCTGTAAGACTTGTTTTTGGTCAGTGTCAGCAGCCTGTACGGAAGTGAACAGTGGACAGGCGGAAAGGGCGAATAATCCTGCCGAAAAAGCGGCGATCCATTTTTTTGCAGTGTTCATGGTACATCTCCTTGTCTTTGAGGTGCGGTAGAATCAGAAGCGGAAATCTCGTTTTCCGGCAGCCATTTCTGCAATGTGTTCGGCTGCAATTGCCCGTACTTTTTCATTGGGAATGTTCAGTAGTTCCTTTTGAATCAAGGCTTTTCCGATGGCACGGGTTTCCGGCTTTGCATAATCCTCCAGATATTCGTTTAATGTCATGAGGGCATTCGGGTGACAGCAGTTTTGAATTTGACCGCTCTTGCAGAGGGACATGAACCGGTCGCCGGTTCTGCCAGCCCGATAGCAGGCGGTGCAAAAGCTGGGGATGTATCCCAATTCCATCAGCCAGCGGACAACTTCATCTAAAGTACGGCGGTCGCTGACATCGAATTGAGCAGAATTTTCGGACTCTGGTTCTGGCGTATCGTATCCGCCAACACTGGTACAGGATGCACCGCTCACTTGTGAAATCCCCAGCTGCAACGCCCGTTCCCGAACGGCTTTTCCCTCTCTGGTCGACATAATCATGCCCGTATATGGAACAGCAATTCGGATAATGGTGCAGATTTTTGCAAAAGTTTCATCATCAATGCTGTTATCGAACGCATTCGGGTCAATATCATCTGCATGCTTGATACGGGGAACACTAATCGTGTGTGGACCTACGCCATAAGTTGCCTCTAAATGTTCTGCATGCATCAGCAAGCCAGCGAGTTCATAGGGATATGTTTGTAGCCCGAACAGAACGCCCAGCCCAACATCGTCAATACCGCCCTGCATGGCTCTGTCCATGGCTTCGGTGTGGTAATCATAATTGTGTTTTGGGCCAGATGGATGCAGTTTTTCATATTGCTCCTTGTGATAGGTTTCTTGGAACAAGATGTATGTTCCAATTCCAGCGTCATGCAATTTCCGGTAATTTTCCACTGTAGTTGCAGCGATATTCACATTGACTCGGCGAATTGCTCCGTTTTTGTGCTGTATGTGGTAAACCGTATCAATGGATTCCAGAATGTATTCAATAGGGTTGTGCAGGGGGTCTTCTCCAGCCTCCAGAGCCAGCCGTTTGTGTCCCATATCTTGCAACGCAATGACTTCTCGTTTGATTTCCTCTTGCGTCAGTTTTTTCCGGCAGATATGCTTGTTTTTGGCATGATACGGGCAGTAAACGCAGCTGTTCACGCAGTAGTTGGAAAGATAGAGCGGAGCAAATAATACGATTCGCTTGCCGTAGTAGTCCAGTTTAATGGCTTCTGCTAATTGGTAGAGTTCTTCCCAGACGGTTTCCGATGGACAGGCAAGCAAAACAGAGGCTTCCCGGTGCGTCAACCCTTTTTGTAAGCGGGCTTTGGCTAAGATTTCCTGAATCAGTGGAAGATTGTTTTTGTTTTCCTGTGCATAAGCAAGCGTCTGCATCACTTCTTCGTGGCAGAGAAATTCTGCTGCTTTTGTGGAGTTTGGAAGATACATCGTTCTCTCGTCACCTTTTTTCCATAAAGTGCAGCCGAAAGCGGCTGTCTGATGTTATTATACCATGCAGCAGATGCTTTGTCAATGAATCGAATTCGCAATTGCTAATAAATGGAAATTAAAATTCAAGTTTGCATAAAAAGATATACAACTTTTGTGATGATTCACCTTGACATTTTGTATAAATTATGGTATCCTTATAGTAATATCATTCATATTCGATGTGGAAAACAGAAAGGATGGAACAAACATGAAGAAACAGGGAAAGAAAAACCGGATATTTGCCGGAATTGCCGCAGCGGTGATGGCAGTGAGTGCAACCGCAGTGGGAATGCAGTCCTATTCTGCCAATGCAGCAGATTTGGAACTGGACAACTATGCGAAATTGCTGCAATATTCGCTGTATTTCTATGATGCAAATATGTGCGGCGACAAGGTAGGGGAAACTTCTGCATTCTCTTGGAGAGATAATTGTCATACCGGAGATGTCGCACTGGGCGGCTTCCACGATGCCGGCGATGGAATTAAATGCGGACAGACTGCCGGATTTACCGCTTCTACATTGGGCTGGGCATATTATGAATACAAAGACCAGTTCCAGAAGACCGGAACGACTGCACACTTCAAGGTTATCAGCGATGAATTCAACGAATTCTTTAAGAGATGCACAACGCTGTCTGGCGACACTGTAACATCGTTCATCTATGAAGTTGGCGAAGATGGATCAGACCATGCGAAATGGTGGGCTCCGGAACAGATGTGGGATCACGGCAGTAGTGAAACCTATTCCACGACGGATGGGGCAAGTGATATTGCTGCACAGTATGCCGCTTCTCTGGCACAGAGCTATTTGAATTTCGGCAACGAAGAAGATTTAAAATATGCGGTTGCTCTGTACAATTTTGCGACCAAATACCGGAAAATCACTTATGAACAGAACACCTATGCCAGCGGTGCAAAGGACGTGCAGGATGATATTTCCTGGGCAGCAGGCTGGCTGTATCTGGCAACCGGGGAAGAATCATACTTGACCGAAAACAGCAAGTATACACAAGTCAAGAATGACTGGACACAGGATTACTGCTATGCAAATTCTCAGTTGGGTGCAGCCATCATCAACGCTGAAATCACTGGAAATTGGAGTTTTGCAACCAACTACATCGGACAGAAAGTTAACGCAAACCAGAATCAGTTCTATGTCATGAACAGCTGGGGCAGTGCAAGATATGATGTTTTGATGCAGTACTGTGCGTTGGTCACTTCCAAATATGAACAGTCTGGCGTAGACTATACCGAATGGGCAAAAAAGCAGATGAACTATATTTTAGGTGACAACAATGCAAATGTTTGTCTGGTTGTTGGCTATAATGCTGTTTCTGCAACCTCTCCGCACCACCGTGCAGCATCGAACTTGAAAGTAAGCGATGACTGGCATGAATGGAACTCTTGGGATGGAAAGTATTCCTCCAGCAATGGTCATGTATTGTATGGTGCGTTGGTTGGCGGCCCGACCAGCACTGACTTTACAACTTATAAAGACGATGCAAAAGATGCCACTTCCAACGAAGTTGCAATTGACTATCAGGTCGGCTTAGTTGCAGCAGCAGCAGGTTTATATGACAAGTATCAGACTGGCAGTGTTGTTGCACAGATTGGCGACGAAGTAACTGTATATCCGGATGAAGTAGCAGTTGCAAACGGCGGCGAAGTTACCACTACTACCACAACAGAAACCACAACCACTACCACTACCACAGAAACAACGACTACAACGGAAGAAACTACCACCACAACCGAAGAAACCACAACGACACCAGAAGAAACGACTACCACACCGGAAGAAACCACCACCACAACAACAGAAGAAACAACTACCACACCGGAAGAAACCACGACTACAACAACCGAAGAAACGACAGTTACAGAAGAAACAACAACAGTTTCCGAAGAAACTACAACCGAAGAAACCACCACAACAACTTCCGCAAGTGTTCTGCCGGGTAAAAATGTTGGGGATGTCAACTTGGATGGAAAGGTAGACCTGCTGGATGCAATCCATTTGAATAAGTATCTGGCACAGCTGATTACCTTGACACCAGTTGCAGTTGCAAATGCAAACTGCGACCAGAAAGATGGAACAGAAACAATCGATGATAAGGATACATCTGTTTTGATGAAGTTTATTTTGGGCAGCGAAGATGTTAAGAATCTTCCATATGTTGGATAATTTCTTTTCTCATTTTTTCCTCTAAGAGAAACGTGTTCGACAATGATTGTCGGGCACGTTTCTCGTTTTTTCGGAGCGGAACATTTACAATTTTTTCTTTACATTTTCCTATTTATCTTGTATAATAAAAAGAGAAGGGATGCTTTTTGTGAAGGGAGAAAGCTTTATGAAAAAAATTTTGAAAAAAGGAATTCCCTGTATATTATCCATGCTGGTATTGCTGCAAGGTTGGCTGTTCGTGCCGAATGGTGCAGCAGCGTTGGAAGAGGACTGGAGTCCGGAAACCACCACCGCAGCGACTACAGAAAACGTGGGACAAGTGCAGGAATGGGAGCAGTTTCAGTATCAGGTATCTGAAAATGAAGTTACGATTGTCGGGTATGTAGGGACGATTGAGGGCACTTTAGAAATCCCTGCAGAGATTGACGGCTTGCCTGTCACACGAGTGGAAGATGATGCATTTATCAAACAAAATCAATTGGTGGAAGTTGTGATTCCAGCCAGTGTGATTGAAATCGGCAGCACAGCGTTTCATGATTGTGAGAACTTGCAGGTTTTCACCGTTGCCGAAGAAAATCCAGTGTATTGTGTTAAAAATGGGCTGCTGTTGGATAAGGGCGAAAAAGTTTTGATTCGCTGCCCCAGCGGACGTTATGGAGAAGTAACTGATATTCCAAATACGGTTTTTTTAATTTCAGATGCAGCGTTTGCAGATTGTTCTTCCCTGTCCAAAATTGAATTGCCCATATCGGTTCTTTCAATTGGAGCAATGGCATTTTCTAATTGTACTGCCTTGTATGACATCACACTGCCAAAGGACTTGCAGACAATTGGAGATGGTGCATTTATGAATTGTACCGCCATTCAGCGAATGATATTGCCGGAGAATCTGCGTCGAATCGGCATGATGGCATTTTCCAACTGTCAGTCTTTGTCAGAAGTGATCGTTCCATCAGGGGTGCAGACTTTGCCGGATTCTGCCTTTGCAGACTGCATTGCCTTGCAGCGAGTGACATTATCAGAAGGATTGACGAATATTTCTGTTGCTGCTTTTAGAAATTGTACGGCTTTGCAGGAAGTGCAGCTGCCGGATACTTTAGAAAGTATCAAATCCAATGCGTTTGAAAATTGCAGTTCCTTGCAGAGAATGCACTTGCCGGCAGCTGTTTCAGAACTCTCAGCCAATGCATTTTCGGGCTGTATTTCGTTGTCAGAAGTGACAGTTGCAGCAGAAAATCCATATTATACGGCAGTTGATGGGGTCTTGATGACAGCTGACCAAGCAACATTGGTTTACTATCCGCCGTGCAGTTCACAATCCGATTATACCGTTCCGGAAACAGTAAAGACCATTGATAGCTATGCATTTCAAGATGCCATGCAGCTGCAATTTTTGACCGTTCCGGAAACAGTTGAAACGATAGAGCCGTATGCTTGTTATGATGCCAATTCTTTGAAAGAAGTGATGTTAAACGGTGCATCTGTTATTTCGGCATATGCATTTCAGTCTTGTGACCAGTTGGAAGCAGTTGTATTCGGCGATGGCGTGCAGGAAGTGCAGACGGGTGCATTTTTGGATTGTCCGTCTTTGAAAAGCATTATTTTGCCGAAAACAATTACAACAATTGAAGACTATGCATTTGGCTATCAAACAGATTCTGCGGAAGCAGGTACGTATTCTATGGTAAAAGGCTTTTTTATCTGCTTTTATAAATATACAGCTGGTGCATACTATGCAGCTTTGAATGGATTCGATTCACTTTCATTGGATGATGTGATTACGACCACAACCACAGCTGTTTCTGCGAATGTTACTACAACAACTGAAACCAAAACCGAAACAACAGCAAGCAATCAGACAACAGCAGCCGTTACAACAGCAGCACTTGAAACGACAAGCAAATTAGAAACAAGTCAAGCAACAGCGACAAAAGCAGAAACAACGGCAGTTGTCACCACAACAACAATCGCTGCAACCACAAATCGACCAGAAACCAGCATTGTTTCAACAACAACACCACAGTTTGGCACAACAGCGACCACCACAACCCATCAGCACGGCGGAACGGCTACCACTGTAACGACAGGTGTAACAACGCAGACAACAGCGGTTACAGGGCAGACAACGCAAGTTACAACGGAACTGAAAGGTGACTTGAATTTAGATGGACGACTTTCCATCGTAGATGCAATTCGGGTATTGACCTATTATGCAAAAATGGCATCCGGACAAGCAGCATATTTATATTCAGAAGACCCTGATGTAGAAGAAGCTGCAAAAAGACGGGTGGATATGGATGGAAATGGAAGAATTGATACGACAGATGCTGTTGAGATTTTAATTATTTATGCAAAGACTGCAGCTGGACAATTATAAAATAAAAATAGAATAAAATCTGATTTTTCTAAAAAAACGGATACACCAACCAGATTTTTTGGTTAGAATCCTGGTAAAATTGCAAAAAATAAATTGACTTTTGATGCAAGTTGCTGTATAATAAAAGCAGTTCATCCGTTTTTTATGAGATCAAATGGTACAGAAAGGAAAATCAGAATGAAACAGAAAAGGCATGTTGGAAAACGTCTGCTTGCAGGATTGTTGGGAGCAGTGTTGTTGCAGACAGCAGTCAGCATTCCATCCGGATTGCAGGCATCTGCTGCGGACGAAGTGGAGTATAATTATGCGAAAGCGTTGCAGTATTCCATTTATTTCTATGATGGCAATATGTGCGGAACAGAAGTTGCCGAAAATAACCGCTATCAGTGGCGTGGCAACTGTCACACCTATGACGCACAAGTGCCGTTGCAGCCAATGGGAGAAGATAAAGTCGGCACGAACTTGTCGCAATCGTTCATCGACCAGTATCGGGACATTCTTGATCCGGATGGTGATGGCTATGTAGATGTTTCCGGCGGATTCCATGACGCTGGCGACCATGTAAAGTTTGGCATGCCGGAAAACTATGCCGCTTCTACCTTGGGCTGGGGCTATTATGAATTTCGGGATTCCTACAAAAAGACAGGACAGGATGACCATATTGAAACAATCTTGCGGTATTTTAACGATTACCTGATGAAGTGCACGTTCCGAGATGAAAATGGCGAAGTTGTTGCACATTGTTATCAGGTGGGGGATGGCGATATTGACCACGCTTATTGGAACTCTCCGGAAGTAGATACCATGGCAAGACCTGCCTTTTTCCTGACAGGCGACAAACCGCAAACCGATTATGTTGCCTCAGCAGCTGCTTCGCTGGCAATCAACTATTTGAACTTTAAGGATACTGACCCAGACTATGCAGCACAGTCTTTGGACTATGCAAAAGCACTGTTTCAGTTCGCAAAGAGCCATGAAAAGCAGCTGAGTGACAATGCAGACGGCCCGAAATCCTATTATGTATCTTCCAAGTGGGAAGATGATTACTGCTGGGCAGCAGCATGGCTGTTTAAAATCACCGGCGATGAAAGCTATTTGCAGGAAATTTACCCGTATTATGACTACTATGCAGCACCGTGCTATGTATATTGCTGGAATGATATGTGGAACGGTGTGCAGTGTATTTTAGGCGAAATTTCAGAGGACAAGCCAGCCAAGGAAGGCGAGCATGTTTATCCGCAGTTTATTGAAAAGTACAAGGAAGCTGCTGGAAAATCGCCGTATGAAGAAATGGATTGCTGGGCATCCGTTGCCAAGGCAATCACCACTTATCAGACAGGCGGTGTCGGAACGATTACACCGGCAGGCTATTTCTGGCTGAATACCTGGGGCTCTGCCCGATATAATACTGCTGCACAGCTGTGTGCACTGGTTTATGACAAGTACAACAACAATGGAAAACCATCCGAATACAGCGAATGGGCAAAAGAACAGATGCAATATTTGATGGGCAACAATCCGATGAATCGGGCTTATATTGTCGGATATAGCGAAAATGCTGCAAAGTATCCGCATCACCGTGCAGCTTCCGGCTTAACCAGAGCAGAAGATACCAGAGAGCAGCGTCATGTTTTGTATGGTGCATTGGTTGGTGGGCCGGATGCCTCCGATAAACACAATGATGTTACCGCAGACTGGATTTATAACGAAGTAACCATTGACTATAACGCAGCCTTTGTCGGTGCAAGTGCGGGATTGTATGCATATTTCGGCGATGACTCCATGCAGGTAACGCCAGATTTCCCACCGAAGGAAGAAAACAACGGAGAAGAAGGCGGCGGCAATAACTACTGGGTTGAAGCATTTGCAGTCAATAATCCGTGTGCAGGCGGAGCAGGAACAACAAAGATTTCTATGAAAGTCATGACCGATTCCATTACACCAAGAACAGATGTCACCGTTCGCTATTTCTTTAATACCAAAGAAATGACCAGCCCGAATCTGGTAGAGGCAAAGGAATTATACGATCAGGCGGCAACCGAAGCTGCACCGGCAGACGGTGTCATTTCTGGACCATTCCAGTACGATGCATCGTATGACCCGAACATCTATTATTTTGAAGTGGCATGGGATGGCTATACCATTGCAAATTCCAATAAGAAATATCAATGCTCCGTTGGCTTGTACTATGGCGACCAGTGGGATGCCTCCAACGACTGGAGCTATCAGGATTTGCCAGTCTTGACTGATTCGGAAATGTTCGGCGATGGCAATGAAGTGAAGAGCGATTATATTTGTGTTTACGCTGGCGGTGAACTGGTTGGCGGTACAGAGCCGAATGGCAGCACACCAAAACCAGCAGAAACAACAACAACATCCACAACAACAGCTACCACTACAACAACCACAACCACGACTGTAACAAATGCAACAACCACAGAATCTGAAGTTTCTACAACTTCTGCAACAGAAGTTACCACTACAGAATCCAAGCCAGCTACTACAACATCTCTGACAGAAGCAACTGAAGCAACCACCACCACAGCAACAACAGAAGCAGAAGCTGAGGTTTATTATGGAGATGTGAATCAGGATGGCGTTGTCGATTTGGCGGATGCAATTGTTATGAATAAGGCATTGGCAAATGTCATTACATTGTCAGAATCCGCCGCAAAATGTGCAGATTGCTATGATGATGGCATTCTTGATGATAAAGATGCAACCATTTTGATGCGGTTTGTCATTGGGAAAATCAACGACTTGCCGTGGAAAGAATTGTAAGAGATCGCATTTTGCAATTCATCGCAAAAAAGAAGGGAATCATTCAACATGAAAACAGAACATCTGACAGAAGTCAAGCAAATTTTAAAACAACATCAATTCAAAAAGTTATTTTCCGGTGATACAGAAAATACATTTATTCAATTTTTCCGGTATTGTTTTGTCGGCGGTTTCGCAACAATAGTAGACTGGGCATTGTCCTCGCTGCTGTTTTATCTGGTCTTTTCCGGTTCTGGCTATGCAGCTCTCTGCAATGGCTTGTCATTCGTTGCCGGATTGCTGGTCAACTATTTTCTCAGCACATTCTGGATTTTCAAGCAATCCAAAATGCAGAACCGCTTTTTAGAGTTTCTCTCATTTGCGGCGATTGGCGTTGTGGGATTGCTGTTGACCATCGGCATTACAAAGGGATTTGCTTGGGCGTTGGCAGATGTGACAAGCTTGTATCAGATTTTGAGCAAGGTCGTTTCCACAGCAGTGGCATTCTTCTGGAACTTCTTCGCAAGAAAGTACCTGCTGTATACAAAGAAAGAAGCATAAGAATCTATATTTTTTAAAATTGACGGAAAGAAAGGTGTGAAGCGATATGAAACTGTTGTTTATTGGTGCGACCCATGAAGTCACCGGCAGCTGTACCTATCTGGAGGCGTGTGGAAAACGCATCTTGATTGACTATGGCATGGAGCAGGGAAGAGATGTCTATGAGAACATCCGTGTTCCCTGTGCTCCATCGGAAATTGACTATGTATTCTTGACCCATGCCCACATTGACCACTCTGGCTTGCTGCCGCTGTTGTATGCAGGCGGATTCCGTGGGGAAATTCATGCCACACAGGCAACCGTTTCACTTTGCCAGATTATGCTGCGAGATAGTGCCCACATTCAGGAATTTGAAGCAGAGTGGCGAAATCGAAAGGCAAAACGCAGCGGTGGCGATATCTATACACCGCTTTACACCATGCAGGAAGCGTTAGGGTCGCTGGAACACTTCGTTCCGCATCCTTATGGAGAGAAAATTTCCATTGCAGATGGCATTACGATCCGGTTTTTGGATGCTGGACATCTGCTCGGATCGTCCAGTATTGAAATTTGGCTGGAGGAAAACGGTATCAGTAAAAAGCTGCTCTTCTCTGGCGATATCGGGAACTTCCATCAGCCGTTGATTCGTGATCCACAGTATGCCGATACTGCGGATTATGTTATCATGGAATCCACCTATGGCAATCGCCTGCATGAAAAGCCAAAGAATTATATTCAGGATTTCGTGCAAATTCTGCTGGAAACCTTCCAGCGGGGCGGAAGCGTCATTATTCCATCGTTTGCTGTGGGCAGAACGCAGGAATTGCTGTATTTTCTAAAGCAAATCAAAGACCAGAATTTGCTTGGGAAGTATCAGGATGTCCCGATTTATGTAGATAGTCCGCTTGCCATTGAGGCAACAGAAATCTTTCAGCGAAATAAGGAGAGCTGCTTTGATGAAGAAGCCCTTGCCTATGTGCAGCGTGGAGAAAATCCCATCGGGGTATCTGGGTTGCGGACGGCGGTCACCAGTGAAGCTTCTATGGCAATCAATGCAGACACTCGCAGCAAGATTGTGATTTCTGCGAGCGGTATGTGTGAAGCAGGACGGATTAAGCATCACTTGAAGCACAACCTCTGGAAGCCGGAAAATACGATTTTGTTTGTCGGCTATCAGGCTGTCGGCACATTGGGACGGCGATTGCTGGAGGGTGCAAATTATGTAACACTGTTCGGCGAATCGGTAAAAGTTGCCGCACAGATTCGGCAGTTGCAGGGTATGAGTGGTCATGCTGACCAGAAAGGGCTGGAACTTTGGATTCAGCACGTACAGCAGGTGAAAAAGGTCTTTGTCATTCATGGAGAAACAACCGCTGCGGATACATTCACGGAATTGCTGAATGAGCAGGGTATTTCTGCCTATGCACCCTATAGCGGAACAGAATTTGATGTGGCAAGTGGGCAGTTCTTGCATGAAGCAGAGCCGGTTTATCTGGAAAAGCCGAAGTCTGTAAAGGCATCTGCAACCTATGACCGCCTGCAAATTGCATTGGATCGTGTCACTGCTTATATTCAGAATGCACGTGGCTACTCCAACAAGGAATTGGCAAAGATGGCAGACCAGCTGACTCAGCTGTGCAACAAGTGGGAACAATAATGGGCTGTAATTGAATTTTGATACACGCAACACCGCATATTTTTGTGCGGTGTTGTTGATTTGATAAGAAAATAGGAGGACAAATACCATGGAACAGACAATGTTAGAAGCAATGATGAGCAGAAAGAGCGTTCGGAGTTATACCGACCAAATGGTATCTGATGCGGATATTGAGAAAGTGTTAAAGGCTGGACAGTATGCTGCAAACGGCAGAGGTCGGATGGCAACGAAGTTTGTTGTTGTCAAGAATCGGGAGATTCGGGATGAACTTTCCAAGATGAACGCTGATATTATGGGCACAACCAGCGACCCATTTTATGGAGCACCAGTTGTCATCTGGGTGTTGGCTGACCGGAATGTGCATACTTATGTAGAAGATGGCAGCCTTGCCATTGGCAATATGCTGTTGGAAGCACATGCATTGGGATTGGGTGCTTGCTGGATTCATCGGGCAAAGGAAATGAGCGAATTGCCGGAGGGCAGAGCATTGCTGCAAAAATGGGGCGTTTCTGATGATGAAATCGGTGTTGGATGCTGCATTTTGGGTTATGCAAAGGGCGAACAGCCAGAAAAGAAGCCAAGAAGAAACGACCAAATTATCGTTGTAGAATAACGCAATTTTTTTCACGCCACAGGCGAACTGCGGTCGAGCTGGCTCAGCTCGGCGAGGTGGTTTGTTAAGGAGGGCAAGCTGCCCTCCTTAACGAAGGTTTTGATGAAATGCAACGGAAATCTAAGAAAAATCGAAATAGAATCGCAATTGCCTTCAAAATCAGAAGGTTGTAATGAGATACAAGGTTTCAGGGGCAATTGCGATTCCCAAGGCAAGCTGGGGATGTGCCCCAGCCTTGCCGAACCGTACGCAGGAGGTTTTCCGAAGAGCAAAGCAGATTATTTTTCCCAGAGCACCCCCATCACATATAGTAAAATCATGAAAAAAACGTAAAAAAATATCGATTCTCTTGACAACCGCCATCAAAAGTAGTATAATAAGATTCCATGATGTGATGTCATGCTTTCAGAAAATAACAGGACTACTGTCTGCCTCAAGGCGGATGGGCTGCTGTATTTTATTGCGATTCTTCGGAATCGGTAAAAACAACAGAAAGAGGTGAAACTACATGAAAAAGGGACTGCACCCGACTTTTGAAAAGACCACCATCACTTGTCACTGCGGCAACGTAATGGAAACCATGTCCACCAAGAAGGACATCAAGGTTGAAATCTGTGCAAAGTGCCACCCGTTCTTTACCGGTAAACAGAAGCTGGTAGATACTGGCGGACGTGTTGACCGTTTCAAGAAGCGGTTTAATCTGGACAAGTAAGCGAACAGATCTTCTTCCCTGCGAAGAAACAGATGGTACGAAAACGGTATCTCATCTGTACGCAAACAGACCAACGGAGCAGGACGGTAAGGCATATGATTCTTACCGTCCTGTTTGTCTACATAAAACGATTGGAGGCGTTCCATGGGATACCGAACCATTGCACAGGCAGTGACTGCCTCTTTTATCGAAAAAAAATCAGAATTTATTGCAACATTGGTGCCGGTACAGACAGCAGACGCTGCCATTGCCTGTATTGAAGAAGTTCGCAAGGCGAACCGCAAAGCCCGACACAATGTTTATGCTTATATCTTGCGGGAAAACCATATGACCCGTTATTCCGATGACGGCGAGCCGCAGGGAACGGCTGGTGTTCCTGTCCTGAATGTTCTGCAAAAACAGAATCTCACCGATGTCTGTTGTGTGGTCACCCGTTATTTTGGCGGCATTCTGCTGGGCGGCGGCGGTTTGGTACGGGCGTATTCCCACAGTGCTGCACTGGCAGTGGAAGCAGCACAGATTCAGACAAAAATTTCCTGTCATCCAGTGACCTTAAAAATGGCATACTCTCTCTATGGAAAGGTATCCTATCAACTGCCACAGCTGCCCATTTTGCAGCAGAATGCGGATTTCGGCGATACGGTAACCTTGTCGTTGCTTGTACCAGCTGGCTTAACAGCGTCGTTCCAAGCAGATATGATTGAACTGACAAACGGAGAAATTTCCATTCAGGTCGGGGAACAATTGGATGCAGATTTTGCGGAGGTTGCAGACCGGTTGCCGCCGGAACTGCTGTGATTCATAGGAAAACAACCACAAGAACGCCTTGTATGCGGAGAACGATGGAAGGCAGGTGACAGCAGATGGTTTCTGATGTGTTTCTGGAACAGCTGCGGAATGCGTGTCCGCTGGAAGAAATCGCACGCACTTATGTGGATTTGAAACGGCGTGGCAGAACCTACGTCTGCAATTGTCCGTTCCATTCGGAAAAAACACCGTCTTTTACGGTATTTCCCGATACGCAAAGCTTTTATTGTTTCGGCTGTGGGGCTGGCGGTGATGTCATCACCTTTATTCAGCAGATTGAAAATCTGGATTTTATGGATGCGGTGAAACTGCTGGCACAAAACAGTGGTATGACTGTTCCCGAACAGGGGGCAGATGAAAAACAATCCCGTATGCGAAAGCGGATTCTCGCTGTGAATCGAGCCGCTGCCAATTTCTATTATCGAATGCTGACTGGCAGCGATAAACGAGGGCTGCAATATTTCATCCAGCGACATCTAACCACGACCACCATTAAAAAGTACGGGCTGGGCTTTGCTCCGGAAACTTGGGATGCTTTGAGCCGGTATCTGTTACAGCAGGGATTTACGGAAGAGGAACTGTTGCTGGCAGATGTTTCTCGTCGCTCCCGAAGAGGAACGCTCATTGATACATTCCGAAACCGTGTCATATTTCCCATTGTTGATTTGCGTGGAAATGTGATTGGATTCGGCGGACGGGTGTTGGATGACAGCCAACCAAAATATTTGAATACTGCACAAACGCCGGTATTTGACAAGGGGAAAAACCTGTTTTCCCTGCAATTTGCCAAAAATTCTGTAACCACAACGCTGATTTTGGCGGAAGGGTATATGGATGTCATCGCCGTTCATCAGGCAGGGTTTGAAAATGTTGTGGCGACGCTGGGAACTGCCATTACACCCGACCAGGCAAGAAAAATTTCCCAGTATGCAAAAACAGTGATTATTGCCTATGACAGCGATGCAGCTGGGCAGGCAGCAACGCAAAAGGCGATGCGGCATTTTAGTGAAGTGGGGATTGAAACCAAAATCTTACGGATGCAGGGTGCAAAAGACCCCGATGAATATATTCGGAAATTTGGGGCAGAACGATTTCGGATGCTCTTAGAGGGTTCGGAGGATGCTATCAATTTCCAACTAGACCGCTGTGAAATGGGGCTGGATTTACAGACGGAAAACGGCAGGGCAACGCTGTTGCGGCGTGCCACAGAAGTTCTGATTCAGATTCCAGACCCTGTGACAAGAGAAGTTTACCTGATGCGAACTGCAGAAAAATGTCATATATCGGCAGATGTTTTGCGTGTGAGCGTCAATCGAAAGCAGAAAAATCGGCAGAAGATGCAGAAGAAAAAGGAATTCAGCAATCTGGTTGCACATACGGTAACGGCACAGCAAACCGCAGCAGATGCCAGCGGAATGGCAGGCAGTTCCCGAACGGTGCGAGCACAGGAACGATTGCTCTGTTATTTCCTGTCACAGCCGGAGCAGATTTCCAAACTGGCAGACCATTTGCAGCCGGAACAGTTTACCGTTCCATTTTATCAGAAGCTGTTTCAACTGTTGCTGGAGCACCAGCAACAGGAATCAGATGGCTGGATTTCCGCTCTGGGAATGCAGCTGACACCGCAGGAAATGGGGACGGTGAGCCGTCTGCTCAATTTAAAACAGACTTGTCCAATCAGTCCGCAGGAAGTGCAGGATTGTATCCAGCTGCTGCAAACCCATTTGGTGCAGGCGTTGGATTCAGATGCAGCCCTTTTGGAACTGGTTGCACAGAAAAAGAAGAAGAATCAAGCATGGCAATGATGCGGCATTGTCCGCCTTGGAAAGGAACGAGGAATCATGGAAGGAAAAACGACCATTGAAAAACTGATGGAACGGGGAAAGGCAACCGGAGAACTGACCACAAAGGAAATCAGTGATGCACTGGAAGAACTGGATTTCGATGTCGATCAGCTGAACTCTTTTTATGACACCTGTGACCGTTTGAACATCAAGATTATTGACGATACTGCACCAGAAATTTCCGGAAAAGGCGGAGATGCGGATTTGGTGGACGATTTAGAAATGGCACTTTCCACCGAAGGCATTGCGATTGATGACCCAGTAAAGGTTTATCTGAAAGAAATTGGACGTGTGCCGCTGTTGTCCTCCGATGAGGAAACGGAACTTGCCAAGCGGATGGCGGAGGGCGATACCAAGGCAAAAAATCGCTTGTCAGAAGCAAACTTGCGTCTGGTTGTCAGCATTGCAAAGAAGTATGTCGGCAGAGGCATGCAGTTCCTGGATTTGATTCAGGAAGGCAATTTGGGCTTGCTGAAGGCAGTTGAAAAGTTTGACTATACCAAGGGCTTTAAGTTCTCCACCTATGCAACTTGGTGGATTCGACAGGCAATTACTCGTGCCATTGCCGACCAAGCAAGAACCATCCGGATTCCGGTGCATATGGTAGAAACGATTTCCAAGGTCAAGAAAGTTTCCAGCCAGCTGCTGCATGAAACGGGTCACGACCCATCTGCGGAAGAGATTGCAGAAAAGTTAAACATGCCAGCGGAACGGGTACGGGAAATCATGCGGATTGCACAAGACCCAGTTTCTCTGGAAACTCCAATCGGCGAAGAAGAAGATAGCCATTTGGGCGACTTTATTCCGGATGATGATGCACCGGCTCCGGCAGATGCAGCTTCTTTGATGCTGTTGAAAGAGCAGTTGAATGATGTGTTATCGACTTTGACTGATCGGGAAGCAAAGGTATTGAAGTTGCGGTTCGGTCTGGAGGATGGACGTTCCCGGACACTGGAAGAAGTGGGCAAGGAATTTGATGTCACCAGAGAACGGATTCGGCAGATTGAAGCAAAGGCACTGCGGAAGCTGCGGCATCCGAGCAGAAGTAAAAAGGTAAAAGATTTTTTGGATTGAGGCAGTCCGTTACATAGACAAGATGTTATCACCAGATGAGAGAATCAGTCCTGCGAGAGCAGGGCTGATTTTTTTATGTGGAAAAACAGATAAAATGTTGAAATGTTGATAGTGCAATATGATTTTTCTGCAAAATTCACAAAAAATTTTGATAGAGTTGTTTTTTTTTTTTTTGTATGCTAAAATTTAATATATGCAGGAAAAGTCGCTTCTGCTGTTGCTATATTTTCATTATTTTGTTGCGATATGCACGATAATGATAACAACAAAGCAAAGCTAATCAAAAAAGGAGAATATTAAAATGAAAACTTGCCCAAATTGTGGAGAAATGAACGGTGAAGCAAACGATAAGTGCTACAAATGTGGTGCGGATTTGTCAGAAAGATATTGTACATATTGTGATAAGGTTTACTCATCCAAAACGCATACTTGCCCAGCTTGTGGAAGTCCAACGGTTGTTTATGACGCTTTTACAATGAAGAAGCAGACGTATAACAATAGCAGTGATTATGTTGATACATGGATGTATGTGCTTGCGGTTTTAATTCCGCTTGTGGGACTGATTCTTGGATGTATCCAAATTGGAAAAAATAATAGTACGGGCGGAAGAAATCTGATTATAGCGTCCATTGTATCAAGTGTTGTGTGCACAATTATATGGTACATAGCAGTATATGGTAGTATGTAATTAGAACGATAAGAGGAAAGAGTAGGGATTAGAAATGAAAAGAGTATATTCGGGTGTGGTTGCTGCTGGATTGTGTTTGGCAATGATGGGTTCTTTCACAGGTTGTGGAGAAGTAAAGGCTTATAAAACAGAGCATGAATTTTCAGATACAAAAATCTCTTCCATCAAGGAGCTGTTTTTTGAAGATAAAGTCAGTCCAGAAAAAGTGGGGAGAAGATTTAAAGATTTCTGTATATATGAAGATACTTATAAAGATACTACTGAGTACCAGGCAACAGGAAATGTGCAAATTACATTTAAAGATGTTAAGAATGAGGATATTAATGAGGATTATGGCGAATGCATATTGACTGGAAATCTGACGATTTATTTTAATGCTGATAAGGAATTTCAAGAATGGCGGCTTGAAGATATGAGAATTTATTCAGTAGACGATCCGGATCGTTACATTCTTACAACAACTAACGATATTTTAGAAGGTGAATTAGGAGATCCTGATGAAAGTATTATATATTTTAATTCAAAAGAATTTTCTTGGAAGATAAATGATTATAAAATATCAGTAGGTGAAACTTATATTGTATATTTAGCAGACGATGAAGAAGACGATTAAAAATTATCTTTTCTGACACAACGCCCGTTGTTTTGCTGCTGTCTGTAACAAGAGCAATGTTGCTCCGACCAGAAACAGCGATGCAATGGGTGTTGTACGGCTATACTGCACCGCCGGAGCAGAAACGGAACAGATTTCCGGTGAAACAACGGCATTTGGGAACACCTGACAGCCAATCCAGCAGAATCCGGCTGCCAATCCTCCAGCCAACACCCGCAAGGACAGCATCCAGCACAGGGAAAGCCGTCCGCCCGTGATGGTGAAAATCTGTAAATGTACGCAAATACCGCCGAAGGCGAGCAGAGCTGCAAAAAGTGCCAGTAATACGGGCGTATTTGGAACAAGCTGCGTCAGAGCAGTAATTTCCAGACCAGCAGACAGCAAGCCTTCTGCGGTATTTTTCGGGAATCCCCATTGCAGCGGAATGGCAAGTAGGGCATACAGTCCAGAAGCCTGTGCAACAGTCATCAGACAACGGAAAAATAAAATCATCGCACACATTTGCAACAAAGCTGCACCAGATTGCGTGACAGTTTCCACGAGCGTTTTCGCCTGTAGGCGTTGGAGGGAAACGGTTGGCAAGTTGGGCAGCTTTAAAAATCGGCAGGCAATTATAAATAGACTGAAATTTGCAAGCAAAATTGACCCGAACAGCAGCCAACAGCCAGACGTTCCAGCCTGAGCGGAGAGCGTTCCGAAGAGAAAGGCAGGGCCGCTGCCAAAGCAAATACCGGAGAGAATGGCTGCTTGTTTGGGGCGAAGTGTTCCGTTTTGCAGTTCGTTGTCCAGTAATTTTGCACCGATGGGATAGCCGCCAATCTGACTGAGCAGAAAAATTGCAAGGCATACATCCGGAATTCGTAGTACATTTTGTGTGAAGCGGTGCAGCGGTTTCAGTAATAGCATATGGGCATTTGTGCGAATGAGCAGCTGTGCTGCAATCATCATCGCATAGAGCGAGGGCAGAATCACTTGCAGACAGAGAAAAACACCCTCCGCAAGTGCTGTATGAATCGGAGCAGCATAGACCAGACAGCCAACGGTCAATAATAATAGAAGGATGCAAGTGCCAACGGTCAAGAAAATCCCTCTTTTCTGTAAAATAGAGTGGGGCTTGATGGTGCAGGTTCTATGTTATCATAGCGATTTTTCGTGAAAAATATGCCAAATGATTCAAGTACTTTTTTCTTTCTGCATCGCATATAGTGCAGTGAGGTGATGGCGGTTGTTGGAACGCTGGACAGAATGGGGGCGGAAATGGTTTCATTTACAGCCCATGTTGTATGTCGCTGGCAATCAGGAACTTCGGATTGAGAATTGTCGGCACATTTTAGAATATAATGATATTCGGATTGTCATTCAGACGCAGGATTTGCAGATTTCCGTCTGGGGCAAGTCGTTGCAAGTGGATACTTACGCAACCGATGGCGTTTTGATTCACGGAACGCTGCAAAGCATTGAACTGGAACAGAGGGGAGGACGCTGCAAATGAAACGCCAAGCCGCAGAAAAACGGGGACTGTGGGGGCAGGTGTTCGGCGTTGTCCGAATTGCTGCACAGGGGAAAAAGGGAACGGCATTTTTTGATGCTCTGCGTGCAAAGCATGTTCGCTGTTTTGGGCAGCAGATAGAAAAAGATACCGTGCAAGGCGTGATATATGCCAAAGACTGCAAGAAAATGCGGAAGCTGGCGGAACAATATGGAATGGTCGTCACAGAAACGCCCTGCAAAACGCTGCAATTTTTCCTCTGGCGGCATCGGCTGCGGTTTGGAATCCCCATTGGAATGATACTGGCAAGCTGTTTTCTGATTTATTGCTGCAATGTCGTGATGCTGATTGAAGTGCAGGGAAATACGACCATTTCCGATGAAAAGATTTGTGCGGTGCTGGAGGAATGCGGAGTAAAAAGAGGTTCGTTTATGGGAACAGTGCCATTTCGCCGCTGTGAACATCAGCTGCGGGCAGCAATTCCGGAACTGTGTCGGGTTGCTATGCGGCATACCGGAAATCGGTTGGTGGTGGAAGTGACAGAAACGCCGGAAGAAGTTGCACCGTTGGAAAAGCGAGTACCCTGTAATATCGTGTCTGCGTATGATGCAGAAATCACGGGCGTTACAGTGCGGAGCGGACAACTTCTTTGTGCAGTAAAAGAGCCTGTGCAAAAGGGAGCGTTGCTGGTCAGTGGCGTGCAATTAGATGAAGAGGGAAATATTCGCTTCCGTCATGCCATGGCAGATATTGAGGGTATTTATCAGATAGAAGAAACCTTTTCCTGTGCGTATGAACAGACGATTCGCACCAGTTCGGGACGGGAGCAGACAAAGACGAGTCTGGATTTTTTCACGTTGGAGTTGCCACTTTCCAAATCGCAAAAGCCATATGCTTACGGGCAGACGATGACAGAGCGAACGCCGTTGACGATTTTTGGAAAGTCATTGCCAATTGCAATTTGTCAGGAAACCAACCGGGAATATACAGAAACGGTCTTGCAATTTACCCCAGAAGAGGCGAAGCAGGATTTGGAACAGCAGATTCAGCGATACGAGCGAAATTTTTTGACAGATGTAGAGATTTTAGAAAAACAGGTGACGGATACAAAAAAAGAAACGGCACTACGCAGCACCGTTTCTTATACACTCAAGGGAGAAATTGGTATTTCTAAAGAAATTTTTGCAAAGGCGGAACATTAAAGCATGAACCAATTAAAATTGTTAAACATCCTGTTTCAGCAAGAACCGATTCAAGGAAATCAAGTCGGTTAAATCGACTGTGTTGTTTTCGTTCCAGTCTGCATTCTCTGTGACAAGAATCGTTTTCGGGTCTAACAGATACCGCCGAATCAGCATGGAGTCTAAAATATTGGTCATTTCGTCCCCGTTTGCGTCGCCCTTGATGGGGGATTCTGTCGGGGTTGTAGGGTCTGTTGGGTTGGTAGAACCGCCATAATAGTCGCCCAGAGAAATGCCATTTGCACCTAAAGCAGTCTGATGGTCTAAGCTGATGAATTTTCCGCTATCTGTCTGCCAGAGAGCAGGCTCTACAAGAGCATATTTATCTTCATCCCATTTTCCGAAGTTGTCATAAACCAGTCCGCCGGTATCGCCAGAGTTTTCATTGAAGCACCAGAATGTGTGGTGAATATGATTTTCAATCATCAAATCCCGCAGTGCGAGCATCCATTTTTGATTAGAACCGTCTGGGTCATGCTGGGAGTCAATAAATCCGCCCCATTCGCCCATCAACAGCGGTGCAACTTTTTCATCTAATAAATAGAACCAGTTGTCATACCAGCAATCTTTGAGCAAGGTTTCTTTTGTGAAGCCCTCATAGAACCATTTCTGCTGGTAAACCAATGGACCATAGTCGTGCGGAGAATAAACCAGTTGGCTTTGATATTCGCCCAAGTCAATCGGATTTTCTTTTGCTCCTCGGAAATTTCCGCCCCACCAAGTGCCATAGTAATATTCAGTGTTGGTTGTCCAGTCGATAGCCGGAGCTGTCCAGTCATAGCCTTCTTTCGGATAGACTTCGACCCCTTCTACCATAACCAGTAAGTTTGGATTTTCTTTCAGAACGTGTGCGGCAGCCTGTTCCGCTGCATATTTCCAGTTATTCGGGTCGGTGGTGTCGTCCCACTTTGCCATTTTATCAGGGACATCCGCTTTTCCGTGCGGTTCATTTTTCAGGTCGATGGCTAAAATCGTATCATCATCTTTGTAATAGTCTGCGAACCAAGACAGTGCCTCAAACCAATCCTCGGTACTGAATTTATCGGTATACCAGAGGTTGACTTGATGCCCAGCGGAGGCAGTTTCTGCACTGTGAATATCAATCATAATTTTAATACCCAGCTCTCGACACCAAGCAATTGCTTGATTCCAGATATCGAAGCTGTATTTGATCGTTCCGCCGACAACACCCTCTTTGGTCAGTTCTGGGTTTGTCCATTCGTTAACCTTTGGCGTTGCTGGGTCAGGATCGCCGTTTTTCCATTGCAGCAGCAGTTCCGTAGAAACCGGAATCCGCAGCAGGTTAAAGCCGTGGTCTGCGATTTGGGTCAACATATCATGCATATTTTGCGACCACACGCCATCAAATACCTGACTGCCAACATTATAGCCGAACCAGTTGCAGCCCGTCAGCCAGACCGGATTCCCGTTTCGGTCAACGATTTCCGCATTGTCATTGACGTGCAGCCAGTCATCGTGCCAAGAATCTGGCTCTGCGGCAGCAGATACCGCCGGAGCGATGGCAGAACCTGTTCCCAGCAGCAGGGCGGAAACCGTAAAGATGGCACATAATTTTTGTAGAAATGTCCGTTTTTTCATGAGAAAACCCCTTTCGTTTTTTTGCGAATTCACTAATTTTATCTTATCATGTTTTCTTTTTTCTGTCAAGAATTTTTTGTGCTGGACATCATTCCGTCATGATAAATAAGAATTATTATCAAATGAAAATAATTCTTGATAGTGCTTGCAAAATTGCCGGAGATGGTTTATAATAGAATCAGAAACCATTCATTTTTATCTGGTCGATTTTGGAGGTATGGAACAATGACAGTATATGATTCGATTCCTGTAACCGTTACGGGCGGAACGCTCTCAGATGCAGAGATTGCCGCATATGTGAAGCACAGCAAGAAAACCTATCCGAACCGGAAGATTGAACAGCTTTCCATTCAGGTGGACGGAGATTTTGTAGACCTGCGATGTCAGTTTGCACCGGAGAATTTTGAACGGATTCGCCGGATTACAGGTTATCTGGTGGGAACACTCGACCGCTTCAACGATGCGAAGCGGGCAGAAGTGCAAGACAGAGTGAAGCATTTATAAGCAGAAAAAGACCCAATTTCATGTAAAAATACCGCTGAAAATTTCCTGTGATAGAATGCCATTGTGGTGAGATACTACTATTGCGACGAAAACGCCGCACACAAACCGGCAGAAACCCTGCTGGAACAACATTCTAAAATGAGAAAGGTGTTTTTAATATGAAGGGCGAATTCACACAGAAGGGCAAAGAAGCAATGGAACGGTTTAAGGTTGAATCTGCCAACGAAGTTGGCGTAAACCTGAAGCAGGGCTATAACGGCGACCTGACTGCAAGACAGGCTGGTTCGATTGGCGGTATGATGGTCAAGAAGATGATCGACGCTTACAAGATGCAGTAACCGAACGATTCTTTTCATTGCCCCCACGATTTGCACAGCATTGTCCTTTCTTTTCTGTAGTGTCTGACCGACCATGCGAACAAGCAGACTCTGTTCCATGACAGCAAAAAAGAAATGCTTTGCAAAACAGCAACAAAAAGCCCCATCTGGTGCGAACAGTGCCGGATGGGGTTGCTGTTTGTATGATGAAAAAAGAGTGTAAAAATAAAAGCAGCGTCACTTCAGAATCCTCCGAAATGACACTGCTTTTTCCAAAATAAATTTGGCGCAGAAAGAGGGATTTGAACCCTCGCGCCGGTTTCCCGACCTACTCCCTTAGCAGGGGAGCCCCTTCACCACTTGGGTATTTCTGCAAGTTGTGAATGATAAAAATATTGGCGGAGAGGGTGGGATTCGAACCCACGGTTCCTTGCGGAATCACTGGTTTTCAAGACCAGCTCCTTAAACCACTCGGACACCTCTCCTGATGTCAGATGGCTTGCTCGTTCCTATCAGAATCAGCTTTATTATTATAGCATAGACACACCTATTTGTCAACTGTTTTTTTACTTTTTTAAGAAACGAAAGAAAAACAGAAAAAAAGTAAAAATAAAAAAGAATTTTGCAGAAATCATAAAACAACAAGCCGGAAACTGCTTGTTTTGCAATTTCCAGCTTGCCGTTTTAATAGGAGGTTGTTTATCAAATATTAGTCGTCGCCCTGTAAAGCATCGTAACCTGTTTCGCCCGTACGAACCTTTACAACTTCTTCGACGTCGTAAACGAAAATCTTACCATCACCAATCTGACCCGTGTACAGAACCTTTTTGCAGACATCTACAATCGTTTCTACCGGAATGCTGGTGACAACAATTTCAATCTTAACCTTTGGCAGGAGCTTCGGCCCATCGACCCGAACACCACGATAATACTGCGAGTTGCCCTTTTGTGTACCGTAGCCCTGTACCTGTGTAACAGTCATACCGTTGACACCAATCTTGTTCAAAGCGGATTGCAGCACTGCCAGCTTTTCTTGCTTGCAAATGACAACAATCTTGGACATCTTTGCAGTGCCCGTAGCTGGCTTTACAATCAGCTGCGGTTCTGGCAGGTCAACCCCTGCAACCGATGCATTTTCTGTATCCATAGAAACGGTTGCAGCAGACGGCATAAAGTCTGCATAAGCGGAAGGCAGGTTGTGTTCGGTTGCATCCAAACCAATGACTTCTTCTTCTGCAGAAGCACGCAAACCAATGGTGTGCTTGATAATCAGGAATGTAATGGTAATCAGAACAGCTGTCCATGCAGCGATGCAGAGCAGACCCAACAGCTGAGAGCCGAGCAGGCTGAAACCGCCGCCGTAGAACAAACCTGTGCAGCTGGAGAGCGGTGCATCCGGTGTTGCGAACAGACCAACCGCAATGATGCCCCACAGACCGTTGAAGAAGTGAACTGCAACAGCACCAACCGGGTCATCAACGTGCAATACATGGTCTAAGAGCCATACGCCGAAGCAAACCAGCAGACCGGAAACAATACCAACGATGATTGCACCAGTAGCATCCATGACATCACAGCCAGCGGTGATACCAACCAGACCAGCCAGAGAAGCGTTCAAGCACATGGAAACATCTGGCTTACCATATTTCAGCCAAGTAAAGACCATGCAAACGAAAGTTGCAATTGCCGGAGCAATGGTTGTGGTTACGAAAATCGAACCCAGCTGTTCAACAGAGGTTGCAGCAGCACCGTTGAATCCATACCAGCCAAACCAAAGAATGAAGCAGCCCAAAGCACCGATCGTCAGGGAGTGACCCGGAATGGCATTGACTTTGACGTTTCCGTTTTCATCTTTGGTGAATTTACCAATACGAGGGCCGAGGATGGATGCACCAATCAGGGCACACAGACCGCCGACAAAGTGAATCACACCAGAACCAGCGAAATCATGGAACGGGGTATCCAGTGTGGACAGCCAGCCGCCGCCCCATACCCAGTGGGCTTCTACCGGATAAATCACTGCAGAAATGACTGCGGAATAAATACAATAGGAAATGAATTTGGTTCGTTCTGCCATCGCACCGGAAACAATCGTTGCTGCCGTTGCACAGAAAACCAAGTTAAATACAAAACCAGACCAATTGAAGTTTGCATAATCGGAGAAAATATCGAAGCCCGGCTTGCCAATCAGACCAAGCCAATCTTCGCCCAGCAGCAAACTAAATCCGATTAAAATGAAAACAACTGTACCAATACAGAAGTCCATTAAGTTTTTCATGATAATGTTGCCGGCATTTTTTGCTCTGGTAAAACCGGTTTCTACCATTGCAAATCCGCACTGCATAAAGAATACCAATGCCGCACCGACCAAGAACCATACGCCAAATACCTGACCGCCAACGAGATCTAACAATTTTGTTTCGTCCATTCTGATACATCCTTCCGTGTTGTAAATTTGTTTCGGAGAAGCGAGCTCCTTCTTCCACCGGAACACAAGATGATGTGAGAAACAAAAAAGGTGCTGAATCGGCTCTTGTTCCGATTCAGCACCTTTGCTGTTTATGCTATTATGATAGCACAGAAATGGTCATTTGTCAACCGGAAATCTGATACAAATTTCCGGCTGCTTTTTCTTGAAATTTTGTCGATTTTATGCAAACCTCACGGGGCATTCACATTGCCAACACAAGATTTATTGCTTTTTGCCAAAGGTTTCCGTCAGCATCACTGCGGTTTTTGCCAAATAGTCAATTTCTGCCTGCTCCAGCTTTCCGGCATCGCAAGCAGCTGCTACGGTTGGGTCGAGCGGAATCCGTTCCAAAACCGGAACAGCGTGGCTATCTACATGGTCATCTGAGCCAAACAGCGGAATTTCCTTTCCGCAGTCCGGACATCGCAGAAACCGCATATTTTCCACCATACCCAAAACCGGGACTTGCATCATCTGTGCCATGTTCATTGCCTTGTCCACAATCATGGAAACCAAAGACTGCGGTGTGGATACGATTAGAATGCCGTTGATGGGCAGGGACTGAAAGACAGTCAGCGGAACGTCACCTGTCCCCGGAGGCATATCGACGAATAAAAAGTCCACATCGCCCCACTGGACATCTTCCCAGAACTGCTTGACAACGCCGGAAATGACTGGACCTCTCCAGAGTACCGGGTCAGTTGCGTTCGGCAGCAGCATATTCATAGACATAATCTTAACGCCGCTTTCGGTGACGTGCGGCAGCAGAGAATTATCGACTGCTTCTGCCGGCTTGTTGATGCCGAAGATTTTCGGAATGGATGGGCCAGTGATATCCGCATCCAAAATAGCTGCGTGATAGCCCAGCCGCTGGGTCTGAATGGCGAGCAGGCTGGTAACCAGAGATTTTCCGACCCCGCCTTTTCCGCCAACAACCGCAATGACATTCTTGACACCGCTGGTGTGTTCTTTCACTCTCTTTTCGTGTTCCAAATCCTGTGTGCTGCAATTGCCATTGCTGCCGCAGGAATCGCACTGATGATTGCATGTTTCTCCCATGTTGCAATCCTCCTTTTTGTTTGTTGGGGCTGCTGTTGGAATCTCCAAACAGCGAGCCGATTATAGCAATGGAGCGAGTAGCCCCAATACATAACTATTGCATTTCTGATACCACTTTCGGTTTTTGCAGTCCTCTAATGTGATGGGCTGTGATTTCCGTTGTGTTTTCAGGAAATCTGCCAGCATGGTTTGAATCACATTGCAGTGATAAATCAGCGTTGCACATTCAAAGTGCAGGTATAAGCTGCGGTAATCCAAGTTGATTGTCCCTAAAACTGCCAGTTCATCATCCACGACAAAGCTTTTTGCATGGATGAAACCGGGGGTATATTCAAAGATTTTGACACCGGATTCCAGCAACTCTTGATAAGCATTCCACGCCAGCTGGTAAACATACCATTTATCCGGAATATGGGGTGTGATAATCCGGACATCAACGCCTTTTTCTGCTGCCAGTTTCAGGGCAGTCAATAAGTCGTGGTCAGGAATCAGATATGGCGTTTCAATGTAGACATATCGCTTTGCATTGGAAATCAAATCCAGATAAACCATAACGCCCTTTACATCGTCCTGCACGGGGCTGTCCCCGTAAGGCTGAATGAATCCGCCATTGGTCTGCTTTGGCAGGTAAGTTGGGCGGTATTGGTCGTAGGCTTCTTTTTTGTTGGGGTTGTTCATGTTCCAGAGTTGCAGGAACATCATGGTATAGCTCCAGACAGCTGCCCCTTCCAGCATGATGGCGGTATCTTTCCAATGCCCAAACCGCACTTTTTCGTTGATGTATTCATCTGCCAGATTCGTGCCGCCATTGAAGGCAATGTTCCCATCAATCACCAGAATTTTGCGGTGGTCACGGTTGTTCTGGGCGGAAGAAAGCAGCGGACGAAACGGGTTGAAGCATCGGCATTGAATGTGGTGTTGCTTGGCAATTTTCAGGAAATCGCCTGTTGAAAAGAATTTTGTGCCAAATCCATCATACATCAGGCGAACTTCTACGCCTGCTCGTGCCCGTTCGATGAGAATTTCCAGAAATTCATTCCACATTTTTCCCGGTGCAATGATGAAATATTCAATGAAGATGAAGCGTTTTGCTTCTCGCAGGCGGTTTTTCATCTCTGCAAATTGTTCTTCGCCCAGTGGGAAATAGGTGACGTTGGTCTGTTCATAGACCGGAAAACCTGTATGCTGCAAGTAGGTGGATAAGTTGTAAACCTGCTGGCTGTCATTGAATAGGTGTCGGGCAGCGTCCGGCTCTTGTGTGAGCAGGGGTTTGGTCTGTTCCATCTGTTGTTTGTAGTTGTGGAAGAAAATACGGGTATCTCTTCGAGTTTTCAGAAACAGATAAGACAGTCCGCCGAAAATCGGCAAGACCGCAATGACCACCAGCCATGCATTTTTATAGGTTGGATTTTTTCGGGAATTGGTGATATAGATGATAAGCAGCCCGTTCAGCAGTAGCAATGCACCATAAACCCACGCATAATTCCGGTTCAGAAACAGAACAGAGAGCACCAGAAAGGCAATCTGCACCAGCATCAGCAAAATGTAGAGCATGTTTTGATTGAACAGATGTTTCCATATTTTTTTCATAGAAAAGCCCTCCTTGCCTCTGGCAGCCTGTAAAAATTGAACATTTTTATTATAACACAATACAGTCAAAAATGCAAGCCAGTCATTTTACGCATTTCGTAAATTTTTCCCAAAAGTGCTTGACTTTTTTTCTGGTATCCGGTATAATGAAATTGTATGGACAAACATATTTTTTGTTCGTTTTGACGAAAAAGGGAGGAGCTTTTTATGAAAATGTGGAAACGCTGGAAAGCGGTTTTGCTGGCTGGCATGATGGCTTGCACCGCTGTTGCAGCTTCTGTTCCGGCAATCGGAACACTGAACGCACAGGCGGAGGAGGATACGAACAACGATGACTGGCTGCACGCAGTTGGCAGCCGGCTCTATGATAAGGACGGCAATGAAGTCTGGCTGACGGGTGCAAACTGGTTCGGTATGAACTGCACGGAAAACAGTCCGCACGGCTTATATGCAGCGGATATCAATGACTTTGTAGAAAATATTGCGAACCACGGCATTAACATTGTAAGAATGCCGATTTCTACGGAACTGCTCTGCTCTTGGATGAATGGCGAACCGCTGGAAGTAAAGAGCATGAACTGCTACGCCAACCCAGAACTCTCCAAAAACGGAGATGGCAAAGATCCGGCAAAAAACAGTATGGAAATCTTCGACATCATTATGCAGAAGATGAAGAAATATGGCATTAAGGTCATGGTGGACGTACACAGTCCGGCAGCCCATAACTCCGGTCATAACTATAATTTGTGGTACTATGATGCTTCGGCAGCCGATGCAGATAACATGGCAGTGGGTGCATATTCCGGCGAACAGATTACATGGGATATGTGGAAAGATTCCATCACCTGGCTGGCAGATAAATATAAGAATGATGATACCTTGATTGGCTATGACCTGAAGAACGAACCGCACGGAAAGCGTGGCTATAATGGTACAACTTGCCCGACAGACATTGCAAAGTGGGATGATTCCACCGATTTGAACAACTGGGCATATTCTGCAACGGAATGTGCAAATTCGATTTTGGATGTCAACCCGAATGCTCTGATTTTTGTAGAGGGCGTAGAACAGTATCCAAAGACGGAAAAGGGCTATACCTATGATACCGCTGACATCTGGCAAGCTCCGGCAGATGTTTCCCCGTGGTATGGTGCATGGTGGGGCGGCAATCTGCGTGGCGTTCGGGATTATCCGATTCAGCCGGATTCCGGTACAAGCCAGATTGTCTATTCTCCGCATGACTATGGCCCGTCTGTTTATAATCAGACTTGGTTTGATAAGGATTTCACGGAACAGACGCTGTTGGATGACTATTGGTATGATACTTGGGCATATATCAACGCTGAAAACATTGCACCGCTGCTGATTGGCGAATGGGGCGGTCATATGGATGGCGGAAAGAATGAAAAATGGATGACGCTGCTGCGGGATTACATGATTAACCATCATATCAACCATACATTCTGGGGCTTGAACCCGAACTCCGGCGATACTGGCGGACTGTTGAGCTATGACTTTATGACATGGGATACAGAAAAGTATGATATGTTTAAGGAATCCCTGTGGCAGACACAGAAAACCGGAAAGTTTATCGGCTTAGACCATCAGAAAGCACTTGGCACGGATGGTTCTGGTATTTCCGTATCAGAATTCTACAAGTCCTATGCATCGACCGAGGGCAGCAACTTGGATGGCGGAACGATTGTAGACGGCAACACCACCAAACCAACTACCGAACCAACAAAGCCATCTACGACCACAACGACAACCACTACTACAACGGCTGCAACTACAACAGAAGCACCGATTACGGAAGTGATTGGCGATATTGACGGCGACAAGAAATTGACGGTTTCGGATGCCGTTTTGCTGAATCGGTATTTGCTCCGGAAAATGGACGGAAAAGATGCAGCATATACCTTTGAACGAGGCGACCTGAATAAGGATGGCGTTTTGAACATTGTGGATGCGATTGCCTATAAGCAATATTTATCTGGGAATATTGCTCCGCCGGAACTTTAACAAATAACAGCACGGATTCTTCCACCGCTACAGGTGGTGAGAGAAATTGCAAATCAGAACGGGAACGTCAATGGCGGGCGGAGAGAAATCGGTATCCCTCATTGATACGAGGCAAACCACAGTCAGTCCTCTGTTGACATGTCAGACTCTGTGAAATTACCGACTGCGGATTGAAACAATGATGTTGGAAGGAAGTTTTTGTCATGAAATTAAAAAAACGATTACAGGCAGTTTTGCTGGCAGGAATGATGGCATTGTCTGCAACAGCCGCTGCAATCCCCAGCTTTACCACCATCTCTGCACAGGCAGAGGATACAAACAATGACGACTGGTTGCACGCAGTCGGCAGCCGGCTCTATGACAAGGATGGCAATGAAGTCTGGCTGACGGGTGCAAACTGGTTCGGCTTCAACTGCGGAGAAAACTGCTTGCACTATCTGTGGAGCGGTGACGTGGATGATATGCTTTCCGAAGTTGCCGACCGCGGCATCAATGTTATTCGGATGCCGATTTCTACAGAACTGCTGATTTCTTGGATGAATGACACACCAAACCCTGTTTCCAGTGTGTCTGCTGAAAACAATCCGCCGTATTATGTCATCAATCCAGATTTTTTGAATGCAGATAAAACCATGAAAAACAGCATGGAAATCTTTGACATTATCATGCAGAAGTGCAAGAAATACGGCTTGAAAGCGTTTATTGACATTCACAGCCCGCATACGGACAACTCCGGTCATAACTATAATTTATGGTATGGCAAGGAAACCGCAGATGGGACAATGGTTACCACGGATTTGTGGATTAAAACGCTGACATGGCTGGCAGATAAGTACAAAAATGATGATACGTTGATTGGCTACGACCTGAAAAACGAACCGCACGGAAAAGGTCAAGAGGGTACAACTGCTGCAAAGTGGGACGGCTCAACTGATGAAAATAACTGGGCATATGCAGCAACAAAATGTGCCAATTCGATTTTGGATGTCAACCCGAATGCTTTGATTTTCATTGAAGGCGTGGAACAGTCGGTGAAGAGCGATGCCTATACTTGGGGACAGCCGGATTCTAAGACTGACCCACCGTATATTCCGGCATGGTGGGGCGGCAATCTGCGTGGTGTCCGGAAATATCCGGTCGTTCCGGATTCCGGTACCAGCCAGATCGTGTATTCTCCGCACGATTATGGCCCGTCTGTTTATAACCAGACTTGGTTTGATAAGGATTTCACGGAACAGACTTTGCTGGATGATTATTGGTATGATACTTGGGCATATGTCAATGCCGAAGATATTGCACCGCTGCTGATTGGCGAATGGGGCGGTCATATGGACGGCGGCAAGAATCAACAGTGGATGGAACTGCTTCGGGATTACATGATCAACCACCATATCAACCATACCTTCTGGTGCTTGAATACCAACTCCGGCGATACGGGCGGACTTTGGGCAGGTATTGGATATGACCAGGCTGCCAGCAAGACCAATCTGACTTGGGATGCGGATAAGTATGCACTGTTTGAAAAATCTCTGTGGCAGACGCTGGAAACCGGAAAATATATCGGCTTAGACCATCAGAAAGCATTGGGCAACAATGGAACAGGGCTGTCCCTGTCAGAATTTTATGCTTCCTATGCATCGACTGAGGGCAGCAACTTGGACGGCGGAACGATTGTAGACGGCAACACCACCAAGCCAACCACAGACACAACAAAGCCATCTACAACCACCACCACAATTACTACCACAACTACAGCAGCTGCAACGACAACAGAAGCACCGAAGACAGACGTTCTCGGCGATATTAACGATGACCAGAACGTTACCATTTCTGATTTGGTATTGCTGAATCGCTACTTGCTCCGGAAGATAGACGGAACAGATGCAGCATATGCATTTGACCGTGGAGATGTCAACGGGGATAAAATCTTAAATATTGTCGATGCAACACTTTACCGGCAATGTTTGTTGGGAACACTGAAAAAATTCCCGGCAGAATAAACCCGAATGGGTAATAGAAAGGAATTTCCCTTTATGAAACGAATGGATTATCTCTCATGGGATGCCTATTTTATGGGAGTTGCCCTGCTCTCCGCTCAGCGGAGCAAGGACAATCATACACAAGTTGGTGCTTGTATCGTCAACGCAGAAAACAAAGTGGTTTCGGTTGGCTATAACGGTATGCCGACAGGCTGCAATGATGACGTGATGCCGTGGGAACGGGAAGGCGGATTTTTGGATACGAAGTATGCTTATGTCTGCCATGCGGAATTGAATGCCATTTTGAACCGCAACGCAGCCAGCCTGCAAGACTGTCGGCTGTATGTATCGCTGTTTCCATGCAATGAATGTGCGAAGGCAATCATTCAAAGCGGTATTCGGGAAGTGATTTATCTGGATAACAAGTATGCAGATACAGAGAGTACCAAAGCGTCGGTACAGATGTTCCGGCTGGCAGGGGTGACCTGTCGGGAATACCAGCCGATGCAAAAAGACATTACGCTTTCTCTTTAAACGCCGCAGGCGAATTGCGGTCGAGCTGGCTCAGCTCGGCGGAGAAGGGGGATTCCCCACAGTGTGGGGAAATGTCCCGAAGGGACAAAAGGGCAGGGCATCCTTTGAAATATAGGGAGGACAAGCTGTCCTCCCTAACGAAGGTTGCAAGAAAGTGGTATTGAAATCTAAGAGCAAAGCAATTTTGCCGGATATCACAGACTGGTTTTCCAAGAATTCAGAATTCAGAGTGCGTATAAAAATGATGAAACAACCTGCATTCCCTGCCGAACCGCAGCCGGATGCAGGTTGTTTTTTGCAAAATATGTTACAGATAGTTGGAAAAACCACCGGATTTATGAAAAATATCCCTTATTTTTGATGAGAAAATCATTTTTCTTTGAATTGTATCTGAAAATCTGCAATTTTCTCTGTTTTTTTCTCATAATTCCTTTGCTTTTTTCCAGGAAGTATGATATAATAAAATGGAAAGAATCTGCTTGCATAGAAAGGATGGATCGCTTATATGCGTATTCGGCATAAACCGTGGGCAAAACCAGAATTAGAGGCTTGTCCATTTTATATTTCCGAGCCAAAATTGAATCGAGGGCATTGGAATACGATTTTTCCGGGAGAAAAGAAACCGCTGCGGCTGGAATTGGGCTGCGGAAAGGGCGGCTTTATCTCGCAGGAAGCTCCCGCCAATCCGGATTATCATTACATCGCAATGGACATCAAAAATGAAATGCTGGTGCTTGCAAAACGAAAATTGGAAGCGGCTTATGCGGAACAACAGCTGCCATTGGACAATGTTCGGATTTTTATTTGCAATCTGATGCAGTTTTCGGAATATTTCTCACCGGAAGACCGGATAGATCGCATTTACATCAACTTCTGCAATCCATGGCCAAAGGGAAAACATAAAAAACGTCGCCTGACCCATCCCCGTCAGTTGCAGCAGTATCGGACGGTATTGGATGGAGAAATCTGGTTTAAAACCGATGATGATGAATTGTTTGAAGAATCGATCCTCTATTTTCAGGAGTGCGGCTTTGACATTGTGTTCCAGACAACCGATTTACATAAAGAACCGGACATTCAAAGCTTCCGCACGGAACACGAAGCAATGTTTGAAGAGATGGGAAAGACCATTAAATTTCTGATTGCTCGTCCGCAGCAGACACAGCAAGAATCTGCACAATAAATTTGGGAAAATAAAACAGGAAGGGATTGCAGTTATGGATTTTAAATGGAAAAACGGACAGCTTTTTCAAAAATTTTCAGAAATGACCGGAAAATCCGGCGTTGCATCCATGGAGATTATCGCAGACGGGACACAGGCAAACGAAAATCCGGCTGCCGCATATCGTGGGTTGGGCTGTATTTCTGCGAATAATGCCTCTCGTCTGCTGTTGGATTATAAAGTTGAACATCCAAAAGAATACGAAGAAATCATGCGGCTGTTGTTTCAGAAAGATTATGGGATTGGCTTGTCGCATATCAAGCTGGAACTGGGTGCGGATGTCAATTCTTCTTGCGGAACAGAACCGGCAACCAAGCGAACCCCCGAAGAACGGGCAGATGTGACCCGTGGAGCAGGGTTTCAGTTTGCAGCAGATGCCAAAGCCATCAATCCAGATATTACGTTGGATTTGCTCCGCTGGGGAGAACCGGCATGGGTTTCCAGAGCGTTTACCGTCAGTCAGGAACATGGATTCAATGCCCGTTATAGTTGGATCAAAGAAACATTAGACGCAGCCTATCGGGTTTATGGCTTGAAATTTCATTTTATCAGTGCGGAACAGAACGAAACTGACCGTATCGACGAATCGTGGATTCTCTTTTTGCGGTATCGGTTAGACCATGAAGTCCGGGCACCGTATGATTACCGGAAAATTAAACTGGTGGCATCCGATGAAGTCGGAACACGCAACATTGCTGCACAGATGGTGGAAAATGCTTCGCTGCGGAATGCTATTGATGTCATCGGTCTGCATTATACCACATTTGGCGATTCTTATACGAACCTGCTGAATGAAGCATATGGAAAAGAAATCTGGTACAGTGAGGGCAGTGCTCCATGTAATTTGTCAGAACTGACCGTTCAGGCAGACCAATCCGGTTTGGTTGGAAAGAACAGTGCCATTGATATTGCAAACCGGATTATCAACAGCTATTATAACGGCAAAATGTGTATGTATGAGTTCCGTCCGGCAATCGCTGCCAACTATGATGGGGCATATGATGAACCAAAGCACTTGATTGCTGCACAAGAGCCGTGGTCGGGCTTTTATCGGCTGGATAGCGGTTTCTGGATGGCAATGCATTTCAGCCGGTTTTCTCCAAAGGGCTGGCTGTTTGTGAACGGGGCTTGTTATGGGGACGGCGAAGAAAATCACGCCATTGAACATACCAGCCATAACTTCATGACATTGGTTTCCCCAGATCGTTCAGAAATGACGATGCATTTCACCAATGAAGACTTGTTTACGAGAACATATTCTGTTCAGCTGAAAGATATGGGCTTTACGAACCGGATGCTTTCCACTGTGATTACAACAGGACCGAATCCGGGTGAAGCATTTGATGCAAATTGGTTTCGGCGGGGAAAGCCGATTAAACCGAGCCACCGCAACGGGGAAACCTATTTCATCAAAGTGCCACCGCAGAGTATCATGACGATTACCACACTGGATACCGGATGGGTCAATGGTGTGGAAACATTTTCACATAACATTCCGAATGCAGAGCGTTTGCCGCTGCCGTATCAGGATCATTTCCGGTATCAGTCGGATGAAATCATGGTACGGGGCTGTGCACCTCGCTATATGACCGACCAAGGCGGTGCATTTGAACTGATTCACTCCGACCAAGACGGCGACATTCTCTGTCAGCGAATCAAAAAGGGAAATATTCCTGCAAACTGGCGGTATCGTGGCACACCAGAACCCATTACCTGCTTAGGCGATGACCGCTGGAGAAGTTACAGTGCAGAAATTGAAGTGCGTCTGGATAACCGAGATGCAGAAAACTACGCTGGTTTTGGAATTCGCTATAATTCAACTGTAACTTGTGAAACCACTTCTCGTTGCGGCTATACCGGGATTCTCTACGGAGATGGACGCTGGCAACTGTTGGATATGGACAATGTTGCAGCAGAGGGCAACTCCATGACGGTTCGGGCAACCGACTGGAACAAGTTGAAGCTGCTGATTTTGGGAGATTCGATTTTCTTCTTCCTGAATGGCGACTTGCTGACAACTTACCGCCCACAAAGTCCGGTAAACTCCGGTCGAATTTCCATTTGCAGCGACTATGAAATGAATACATTCCGGAATTTGCAGGTGACACCGCTGCCGATTCTGCCATTGTATGTAAGAAGAGTAGACTGCTTCTCGGAAGAAATTTTCTATAATGACTTTTGGGATATTTGTACCACCGAATCCTATCGCTTCTATCACCGCACTTCAATGAAGGCACAGCCACAGGCAGCGTTCTCCTGTCAGTTTACCGGAACGGGTATCGCTGTCATTGGAACGGCAAGAAATGCGGAATTTGAAGTGGTTTTGGATGGCGAGCAGCTATATGAAACCTTGTTCGTACCATACAGTGCCCCACGGCAGGCTTGCTTGACGATTGACCAGCTGCCGAATGGCACACATACCCTGCAAATGACGCTGAAAAGCGGTGATTTCAAGCTGGATGTGCTGGAAGTTCCGGAAAACTTCACGATGATGCCAGATATTTTAACGGTCACTTCTGCTGCACAGGCAGCTGCGGAAGAACATGCTCTTGCAGAACAGCAGAAAGCACTTGCCAAGAAACAGGCTGCCGAAAACATCAAGAAAACCTTACAGCAGGCAGTTGCTGCTTTGCAGCCGGGAGAGCCAACAGAAGAACCAAAGTCAGAAACGCCAGCAGCTGCGGAATCGGAAACAAATGCAGAAAAGCAGCCGACCTTTAAGGAAGTGCTGGAAAATTCCGGCGTGATTGGTGTGATTTCCAACAATGCAGCCAAGAAGAAAGAACAGCTGGAGCAGGACGGAAAGACCGAGGCAGATGAAACGCCGACGGTAATGGAATTTCCGCTGCCGCATCAGGATTTTGAAGCAGCTGCTTCGCTGACACCTGTTCCGGAACATGCCGAAGAACCAGTGAAGATTGAACCGCTGCCAGAAACCGATTCGGAAACAAGTGAAGAGCCTGTTTCCGCTCCGGCAGCAGAGCCGGAATCAAAACCGGAAGCAGCTGCTCCGACAGAATCAGAATCGGCAGCAGCAGCCCCAGTTGAGCCAGAACAGCCAGCAGAACCGCAGCAACCAGAAGAGCCAATTTCTGCTACATCAGAATCTATCGCAACACCAGAAGAAGCATCTGCAACGGAAACAACGACATCAGAACAGTCCGTTTCTGAACCAACTGCACCGGAAACAGCGACAGAATCCGCTGCTGCTCCTTCTACAGTGACCTATATTGAAGAGGAATGGGACGACTTGCCGATGCCGGAACTGCCACCGCAGGAAACCACAGCGACTGCATCGCCTGCACCGCAGCAGCCAAAGCCGACCGCTGCACCGCCGAAAAAGCCGATTACACCAACTCCTTCACCTGCACCGAAAATGCCGCCGCTGCATCCGCCGGTCTTGAATGACCCGATGCAGTCTGAACCATATCGAAAAGATTTTAACATTGATATTGATATCTAAGAGCAGAAAGGATTTCTTATGAAATGCAATCAAGATTTGTTTGAAACCCTATTTCAAACGGCACAAAAGCCACTGGTTATGGAATGCTCGCAAGCATTAGAGGCAATTCGCTTTTCGCTTCCGATTGATTGGACGGTACAGCAGCAGTCAGAATCGTTGCTATATTTATTGCCATCAGAGGGAGAAAGTTCACTGAGTGTGCAGAGTGTTGTTCCGGAATCTACAGATGTTATGGAGTTTGAGGAGATGTCCGTTTTGCATGCATTTGCAGACGGCATGCGGGAACAGCTCGAAAACTACGCTTATACGGAACTTTGTGACTATGAGGGCGTTTTCGATGCAGAACAGCCGATTTACGGGATGCGGTATACGGTTACCGTCAATGATGTGGAAATGACAACCGTTACCCTTCTGTTTCTGGTAGAACATCGGATTTACTGCTTGAGTTTTTCCGATGCTTTGCAGACAGAACTGTTTCCCTATGCAAAATCATTCTTGGAAAATCTGATGATTTCCGAATAATTTGATATTGCGTATCTTGACAAAACCGCTTGTATGGAGTTTCCAGAAAAGCGGTTTTGTTTGATTTTGACAGCAGGAGGGACGGGTTTATATGATACATCTTGTGCCAGTTTCAAAGAAATTGCCGATGATGGATTTTTGAACAGGAATTGTTAAAACGAATCAAGCAAACCTATCCGGTGCAGAAAAATGGAACGATTCTGTTCCGGTTTCCAAGACTATTCTGGATTGCAAGAAAAGAATGCTAAGAAAAAAGGGAGGAATCGCTATGCGAAGAAGCGAACGGGAAGTAACCGACTGCAATGAGATTCGACAGATTTTAGAACGGGCAGAAGTGTTGCGGCTTGCGATGCACGATGAGCCATACCCGTATATTGTGCCGGTCAACTTTGGGTTTACCATGCAGGATGACCAGCTTGTCTTATTTTTTCACGGGGCAAAAGTCGGGAAGAAATGCGACCTGCTGCAAAAAAATCCGCATGTTTCCTTTGAAGTAGAGGGAAAACAGCAGTTGATTCCGCCGAATGGGGCAGCATCCTGTACGGCCGGCTTTGCCTATGAAAGTGTAATTGGTCAGGGGATTGCAGAACTCGCACCGGAAGAGAAAAAAGAAGACCTGCTGAAAAAGCTGCTGGAACATTACCGAATTCCGTTTCAGTCATTTTCACAGGCACATCTTGAACGAACTGCTGTCTATCAGATTATTGTTAAGCAGTATACCGCCAAGAGAAGACCGATTCCGCAGGGGAGATAAACCCATCATAAAAATAAAATCAAATGCAGCAATGCCCCGAACAGTTCACACCGTTCGGGGCATTGCTTGCAAGCGTTAAAGGTTGCTAATTAGCAGCCACAACCGCAGCCGTTGTTGTTGCAGCCACAGCCACCGCCGCAGTTACCGTAGCCACCACAGCCGCAGCATACAAACAGCACGATCAGAATGATAATCCACCAGCAACCGTTGTTTCCATCGCATCCACACATCGTAAAAATCTCCTTTTTTGTAGATTAAATTTGAAACAAACGACTTTCTGTCTGTTTCATAGTACATCATATGCAAAAGTCAAAAAAGCGTTCCTACTTCGACAGATAACGCACAAGTTTTGTGGCATACTAAATTTATATGAGTGCAGAAAGGAATTTGGTGTATGCGATATACAGATGGGTTTACAGGAAAAGCCATTCTTGCTTTGAAAGAAGCAATCTGTGCGGCGGAAGAATTGGGACATACTTACATCGGCAGTGAACATTTGCTGCTGGGACTGCTGGAGGAGGGCAGCAATGCTGCTGCAGCCATGCTGGCAGCTCAGCACATCACTGCACAACGGGTGCGGAATGCGTTGGTGGAACTGGTCGGAAGAGGGATTCCGGCACAGGTGCAGGAGGATTGCCTTACCCCTGCTCTGAGTGAAATTATGCAGCAGGCAAAGGCGTTTTCGAAAGAAGATGGTCGCAGCCTTGCCGGAACGGAACATCTCCTGCGTTCGATTCTGCGAACGCCCTGCTGTACAGCAGTTGCGATTCTGAAGAAGTTGGGCGTTAGCTTGAATCAGCTGGGGGCAGTCAGTCGGCAGGAAACCTCTTGTCATATCCGTATGGAGGAACGGCGAACAGAGCGAATTTCAAAGAAAACACTGCCGAACCTCTTTCAGTATGGGAAGTGGATGACTGACCCGGCATTGCTGCATCAATATGACCCCGTAATCGGACGGGAAGCGGAATTACAGCAGATGGTTCAGATTCTCACTCGCCGTACCAAAAATAATCCCTGTCTGGTGGGCGATGCCGGCGTTGGGAAGACGGCAATTGTAGAAGGCGTTGCTCAGAAAATCTTACGGGGAGAAGTGCCGGAAGCCCTCTTACCGCAGCATATTTTCTCGTTAGATTTGCCAGCATTGCTGTCGGGTGCAAAATATCGGGGCGATTTTGAAGAACGGTTTCGGAACTGCTTGCAGGAGGCAACCCAGAACGAACAGATTATTTTATTTATTGATGAACTGCATACGATTGTCGGAGCAGGAGCAGCCGAAGGGGCAATTGATGCGGCAAATATGTTGAAACCGCAGCTTGCCCGTGGAGAAGTCAAGCTGATTGGAGCAACGACAACCGAAGAATTTCGCAAATATATCGAGAAAGATAGTGCGTTGGAACGGCGGTTTCAGCCGATTCAGGTTTTAGAGCCCAGCCCAGAAGCTTGCTTTTCAATTCTCTGCGGATTAAGGGAAACATATGCGAACTTTCATCACATTGAAATTCCAGATGCGATTTTACGGCAGGCGGTTTCCTGCTCGGTTCGCTACCTTCACGACCGCTATTTGCCAGATAAGGCGATTGATTTGCTGGATGAAGCCTGTTCCCGTGCTCGGATTCGCTGCGAGCAGGAACATGTTTCCTGTCCGGTGGTGACAGAATCCGACCTTGCGGAAATCGTTTCCATGCGGATTGGGATTCCCGTGCAGAAGATTACGACTGCTCAGCAGCAGCGATTGATGACGTTGGAACAGGAGTTGCAGCAGCAAATTATCGGACATACTGCGGCAATTCGGCAGCTTTCCGCTGCGTTGATTCGTGCTAGAACAGGACTGCGAGAGGAAAACCGTCCAATTGGATGCTTTTTGTTTACAGGTCCAACCGGTGTTGGCAAGACAGCTCTGGCGAAAGCAGCCGCTCTGCATTTGTTTGACGACAAAGATAGTCTGATCCGGTTTGATATGTCGGAATACATGGAAAAGCATACCGTTTCCAAGCTGATTGGAGCACCGCCCGGATATGTGGGCTATGAAGAGGGCGGAACGCTCTGCGAACGGGTGCGGAAACGTCCATACTGTGTGATTCTGTTCGATGAAATTGAAAAAGCACATCCGGATATTTGTAATATTCTGCTACAAATTATGGAAGATGGCGTTTTGAGTGATTCCAACGGCAGAAAAACAGATTTTACCAATGCTCTGCTGATTTTAACGTCCAATCTCGGTGGAACAGGCAGCAAGCCGCCTGCTGGATTTGTACAGACGGCACAGGCGACCAGTGAAACGGCTCTGCGGCAGTATTTTTCACCGGAATTTCTGGGGCGATTGGATGCAATCATCCCGTTCCAGCCCCTGACACAGGAAGAACTCTGTCAGATTGCAGAAAAACAGCTGCAAAATTTGCAAAAACGAATGGAACAACTTCACGTTCAGCTGCACTTTACCCAAGAAGCCGTGCAGCAGCTTGCCCATGCACCGGATACCGGACGATATGGAGCAAGACCCATGCGGCGATATCTGACAGAGGCAGTGGAAACGCAACTGGCACAGCAACTCTTACAGAAAACCATTGCTGCGGGCGACCAAGTGCTGTTGTCTGCAAATGAACACACGTTTTCCCTGACCAAAGAAACCACAACCGTGCATTCCTAATCCAATTAGAATGCATGAGAAAAATCCCCTCTTTCTGCCATCATATGCGGACATAGGACAATTTCTTTCCGGCATATAGATGAGAGAAAGGGGGGATTTTGATGTTTTTATCGGCATTATTTCAACAGCTGCTCTGCTTTTTTCTGCATGTGGAAACCTCTGGAGCATTCCGCAAGCCGCTCTCACAAAAAGAAGAACTGCGATGTTTTCAGCAGATGCGTGCAGGGGATGCCTTAGCACGGGAAAAACTGATTCTGCATAATATGCGGCTCGTCGCACACATTATCAAAAAATATTACACCAATCAGGCAGAGCAGGAAGACTTGCTTTCCATCGGAACAGTCGGATTGATGAAAGCTGTTTCTACATTTGACTATGAAAAGGGAGCACGGTTTGCGACTTATGCCAGCCGCTGCATTGAAAATGAAATCTTAATGCATTTCCGCACCTGCCGGAAGCAGGGAGATGCCATTTCCATGGCAGAGCCAATTGATACAGATAAAGACGGCAACCAGCTGACATTGCTGGATATTATCGAGGACGGCTGCGACATTCAAGAACAAGTGGCATCGCAAATGCAGATTCAGCAGCTCTACCAGTTTTTACAGCAAAAGTTAACACCACGAGAAGTAGAGATTTTGGTACATCGCTATGGGCTGTATGGGCAGATTCCCATGACGCAGCGAGAAGTTGCCAAGAAGATGGGCATTTCTCGTTCGTATGTTTCCCGTCTCGAAAAACGGGCAATTGCCATGCTACGGAAACAGTACGATCAAACGCCTTTTTCCAGTTTTTGATGCCGTTGGTCAGCACGATAGACGAAAAAGAGTAAAATCAGACTGCCCAGCAGTGCTCCACAGCTGTCAATCCCAATATCTAACAGCCTGCCGGTTCTGCCCGGAACAAATAATTGATGGAATTCGTCTGTGGTGGCATAGAAAATGCAGAATGCCCATGCACAAAACCAGCCTGCCGAAAGAGAGTGTTCTTTTTTCAGGCAATATGTCATCATCGTTGCACAGGAGAGCAGCCCCAAGATGAAATATAGCGTAAAATGAGCGATTTTTCGGATGAGAAACGCCATAGAAGTGTGCGTGCTGCTCTCTAAATCCATCGCATCCGCTGGAATCCAAGCGGTGCAAATTTCTGCAATTTTATGTAAAACGCCATTGCTAACTGCGTTCGATTGTGTTGCATCTTGTGCGGAGAAGCAGAAAATCACAACACACCATAAAAGCGTACAGCAGAACCAGAAACCGGAACGCTGATAAAATTTTTGTGTCTGCATCAACAAAACCTTCTTTCTCAATGATGCTCCTATTATACACAAATCCCGGCAAAAAGTAAAGAGCTGTGGAACGAATTTGTAAGGGATTTTTTTACAAATTCTGACGAACAAGCGAAAAATGGTCGGATTTTCCAGAGGAAACAGAAAAAGAAACTGCAATTCGTATGATTTTTTTAGAATAGGACTTGTCACAACCAGAAAAAAATGTTATAATAACAGGGAAGTATGTCTTGATCTTTTTCAGTCGGATAGAAAGGAGTTCCCGTTCGGTAATCTGCCGGACTGGAAAAAACGCATTATGGAACAAACGCAAAATCTTGGACGAAAACGTGCGATGTCCGTCATTAGCTTGTTATATTTTTTGCTGATTGTAGCATTGGCGGTGCTCAGCTTTTTTTATACGGTAGAAGTTCCGCAAAAGGCAGCTTGCTGCGTGGTTTTGATTGCCATTTCCGGCGGTGCACTGGCAGCCATGCTGTATTCGAGAAAACAGGTGCTGACGAAAATATGCAGCGTGTTGCTGTTGCCATTTTTATTGCCATCTGTGCTGCTCTGTTTTGGAGAGTGGGAAGTACTCGTCCCCTTGGTCGTGACGGCTCTGCTGGCATTTTTCCTATGTGGCTGTACCGAAACGATTAAAACCGTCTTTGGAACGATTTTCCTGCTGTTGTATGTGCTCGGTTCGCTGGCGTATTTTTTGGGAAGTTCGCTGTTCTCTACCTCTATGGCATCGACCGTTGTAGATAGTGGGATTTCACCTTCTCGCAAGTATCGGTATGAAGTCATCAACACCGAGGATAGCTCCAACGGCAGCACTGCCGTGACGGTTGAACCGAATAATTATGATGTAAACCTGGGCGTTCTCGAATTTCGGGCAGAGGGCTATGAACGGACGGTTTCGCTGGAACGACCCATGCAGGAAGAAACAGTTGTTCGCTGGGAAACCCAGACCCGTCAGCAGATTACCGAAGAATTGCTCACCATTTCCGAAGATGTCACGTTGCAGTTACCAGCAAGCGACCGGAAAGCGTTGGGCTATGATGAAAACACTACCATTTATCTGCGAAACCTGACCGATCAGGATTTAGAGCGGCTAGGCGTTCCGCAGAACAATGATGTTATGTATGTAAACGATCAGGTTTGTTTCCGGTCTTACATTGCAATTCTGGAGGATTATTTCTCTCCATCCAAACACGCAATTTCTGCTTTTTAATTGAGGGTATCAAAGAGAAAAAACGGACATCTTGATCAGTGTCCGTTTTTTCTGTTTCAAATGGAAAGGAACGATGAACCATGGCAAAGGAAAAATTAGAGAAAACCAATGCAATTCGGATTTTAGAACGGGAAAAGGTTTCCTATCAGCACCGCAGCTGGTCAGCAGCGACAAAAGAGAATACGGGTGTGGAACTGGCACAGGCACTCGGACAGCCACCGGAACAGGTATTTAAAACGCTGGTTACGGTTGGAAAATCTGGGAATCATTATGTTTTTATGCTGCCTGTTGCAGAAACGCTGCATCTGAAAAAAGCAGCGGCTGCCGTCGGGGAAAAAGCAGTTTCTATGATTAAGGAGAAAGAATTGCTGCCGTTGACTGGCTATGTACACGGCGGTTGTTCTCCCATTGGCATGAAAAAGCTGTTTCCAACCGTCATTCATGAAAGTGCTCTGCAATTTGATACGATTTTGTGCAGTGCTGGGAAAATCGGGCATCAGCTGGAAGTTTCCCCGTTGGATATTCAGAAAGTGACGGGCTGCACTTTTGCAGATATTATTGAGTAATTAGGCGGAAGAGCAAACGTGCTGCTTTTTGGAGAGCAGCGGAATCGCAGTGATTCTCCCGTAACTTTTGAGCAGGGCGTAGTCAATGAGGATAGCAGGCAGCAGGCAAATCCATGCGAACTGCATGCCATGCAGTAATCGTAATCCACAGAGTGGCACTTGAAATGCCAGTGCTGCTGCAAACAGCGTAAATCCGACATCACTCCAGAACGAAAAGCGAATACGGGCAGTTTTACAGGTTTTCCAGAGGCGGAAACAGTTTCCGCAAACATTGCTAGCGTAGTAGGAGAGCACGATTCCGTAAAAGCCGAATTTTGGAATGCAAACTAAAACAATTGCAATCCGAATCGTATATTCTGCTAAGTAGTTGAGGGAAGAGAACGACTGCTGCCCCATGCCCTTTAAAAGGGCTTCCAAGACGATTTCCAGATAGATGAAGGGCACAACAGGAGCTAACAGACGAATCAAATGGCCTGCTAATGCTCCGCCATCTAACAATGTACCAATGAGATTGCCATATAACAGCAATCCGGCAGCGATAAAAATAGAGAGCTGCAACGTTTTCTGGATGACTGCTTTTGTCAGCCGCTGCAAGTGGGCTTGGTTGTTGGCAGCCGTTGCACGGGCAGCTTCTGTGATTAAGATACCGGAGAGAGCACAGAGAATGGTAGATGGAAAAAATAGCACCGGAATTACAATTGCTTCAAATGTGCCGAACTGACTCAGTGCCAATTCCGTGGAGTTTCCAGCTTGTCGGAGCGTGACCGGAATCAAAGCATCATTGGTGCTGCTCAGAGCAGCTGTTAAGCATCCGCCGAATAAAACGGGTATCGCTGCATGAATGTATCTGCCAAAAGAGAGCGAACATGTTCCCGTACGGGGCAGGCGGCTTCTCCAGCAGAACCAGAGCAGGCAGAAAAAGCCTAAAATCGTACTGCATCCGGTGCTATATGCCATTGCCATGCAGACAGAGGCATTGGTATGAACAGATTGCAGCTGCAACAATAACATGAGCACACCGCAGCGGCTCAGACATTCGACAATATCACAGATGGCAGGGTCTGCCACCCGACAGACGGCATTCAGATAGCCTTTTAAACAGGAACAAACACCGCCCAGCGGTAAAATCAATGTGAAAATGCGGATAGCAGCGGCGAGATCTGCACTTTTCAGGAATCGCAGGCTCAGCGGTTCGGCACTGCAAAAAATCAGGGCAGAAACCGGAATCCCTAACAGCAGACAAAAACCAATGGCATAGCCGAGAACACGGTTGGGGTTGCCGTTGGGCTTTCCCAACTCCTCCGATACAAAGCGGCTGGTGCAGAGAAAGCCGTTGCCATTCGCAGCGACCGCAGCCAGCTGAAAAAAAGAGCCAGTTAGTGCAACAATTCCGACAGTTGCAGAACCGATGCGGTGCGTGAGCCAGACGTTTAGCAATAAGCTTACCCATTCCAGAAAAAACTGTACCACGGTCAATTGAATGGTATCTTTGAGAATACTTTTTCGTTGCATGAAGTCCCTCCTGTCTATGGGTTTGGTTCAGTTTATGCAGGAGGATGGGGGTTCATGAATGATGAAACCGCAGTGCAGAGGAATAAATAGGATTCAAAACAGAAAAAACGATGCCAACTTGTTACCATTGGCATCGTCTTTTTGTAAAAATGCGATTTTCGTTAGTATTCCCAATCTTCTGTATTCCAATCGGATTCTGCCAGTGCATCGGTTTCGGTTTCCGTTTCGGTTGTTTCTGTATCCTCGCTGTCACTGGTTGCCGTTGTCGTTGTTGTTTTCGTCTCGGCTTCATCCAGATTGGTTACCCCAGTATCAACAGTAATGATGAATCCATCGACATTGTTTCCGGAAACGGTGTATTCCTGATTCGGCGGTACCATGACATAGGTGCTGTCGCCAGCTTCTGCCGGTACATAATAGACCTGATAAACCTTTCCGTCCCAGTTGGTGATTTCCAACGGGTTGTCAACAGAATAATCCTTCAGTGTTTCTGTATATTCCTCTAAACAAAGGTCGTTTTGCTGCATATAATAAGCATGAGGCTGCCCCACATAGCGATAGTGCCATGATTCATACCGGATTTCCGTCAGGTCAGTTTTATTTTCCGGATACCGCAGAATGAATCCATAGTGGGCACAGTTCTGGTTGATCCAGTCATATTCCCCCGTGCCGTCATAGTCGGCGGAAATACCGTCTTCAAACAGCGAAAAGTCCATAGCATAGCCAGTTTCATGTTCACTGTATCCGGGCTTTGCAACCAGCGTAGACGTATCTTCGCCGGTGTCTTCCAAATCAGCATCATATAATTCCTGCTGCTGTTCGGTAGTACGATAGCCGCTGATGATAATAATATCATCGTGACCGGTTTCCGTCTGGAAGTCGTCCAGCATATGATTCAGGTTTTCGATGACATCGCCCCGCAGCATCAGTTCTGAGCCGCTGACAGAATAGGAATCCGTTTTCTTCTCATAAACCGCTTCCAATTCGTTTTCGTCTGTGCTCTCATAGGCGGTGGAGTTATTCACCAGAATCAAATCCCCGTTGTGAATTTCCTGATTGTCCATGGAAACACTCTTGTACAGGTCGCTCTGATTGCCGTTTTTGTTGGAATCCGTTGTTCCTGTTGGGTCTGTAGAATCCGGTGTGGTTGTGGTGAGTGGAACTTGCTGGGCGTTATCCTCCAGCCAGGTGCTGCCGGACATTGTGTTGACTTCTGTCCAGTTGTCCAAAAATGGATGCAGCAGCGTCAGCCGCATGGCAACCAACAGGGCAGCAGAGATTGCAACTTCTGCCAAAATCCAGCCCGTCCGTCGGTTTTCTTTTGTATTGGCTGAGCCGGAAGCAGTTGGATTCGATTTGGATGGTAATTCTACCGATTCTTTCGGCAGTTCTTTTGCTGTCGGTTGTTCCGAAGCGGTTTCGGCAACAGACTGTATTTTTTTCGTCTGTTCCTCCTGTTCAGCAGTTGATTTCTTTTTCTTTCTCTTTTTTTCCTGCATGTAAAAATTGCCTCCTTTTGGTTTGTATGCACCCCTTGCACACAGAAAACCGCTTTTCTTTATTATACCACACCAGATTGAAAAAGGAAAGTCTTTTTTCGGTTTTTTTTATTTTTTTGCAGGGAATCTCGGCGGTTTTCCGAAAAAGAAAAAGTTTTTTTCAAAAAAAGCGGGCTTTTCAAGAAAATCGTGGAAGTTATGTCGCTTTTTCGATTTTTATCTTGACAGTGAAAGAAAAATCATGCTATAATGAAAAGAATGAATGCAGAAATCGGCACTTATCTACGCTCTTTCTTTTCTTTTTTGTACTGCTCTGAGGAAGTCCCATCTTTGGAGCACGAATTGCAGAAATCAAGGGAAACAGCGTATCTTATTTTTTGTCAATCAGGTCTTGCGGGACGCATCGGAAACGTGCGGTCTGGTCATTTTTCCCATTCGCCCAGCAAAAAAATAAACACGGGTGTAGCATTTCGCCATTCATGAAAAACAAAAAAGGAGAACACATGCATGAAGTTTGAACTTCTGGAGGTTGCCGGAACGCATATTTTCAGCATGAAAGCAATGACGCTGGTCTTGTTTTTCATCTTTGCAATTATTGTTGTCGGCTACCTGGTCGGAAAAATTTCCATCAAGGGCGTATCGTTGGGCTCTGCTGCAATCTTTTTGGTTGCACTGGTTGCCGGACATTTCAAGGGCGTTGCATTTCAAGACATTGTCTCTTGGCAGGAGAGCCTGCCGGCAGTCGACCACTATTTTAAGTTGGTGCAGAACCTGGGGTTGGTTTTGTTTGTAACCTCTGTTGGATTGATTGCAGGGCCGAGCTTCTTTAAGAACCTGAAAAAGAATGCAAAGTCTTATGTGGCACTGGGCGGCATTATCATTATTACTGGATGTCTGGTTTGTGCAGCCATTACGCTGCTTGTTCCAAATATCAATTCGTCCATGAGCGTTGGACTGTTTGCCGGTGCGTTGACCAGTACGCCGGCATTTGCAGCAGCACAGGAAGCCGTTGGCGAAGCAAATCCGCTCTATGGCAATGTTGCCGTTGGCTATGCGATTGCGTACCCGTTCGGGGTTATCGGCGTTGTATTGTTCGTTCAGATTATCCCGAAAATCCTGCATGCGAACATGGATGAAGAACGGGCAAAGCTGGTTTCGATTCAGTCGAATGATGCAGTTGGCGGCAAGCAGAAAAAGCTGTTTGAAATGGATAAGTTCGGCATGGCAGCATTTTTCTTAGCAGTGATGCTAGGGTTGATACTGGGTTCGTTTCATATTCCGTTGGGAAAAGGTTCATTCAATCTGGGAACAACGGGTGGCCCATTGATTATAGGCTTGATTTTCGGACACTTCGGCAGAATCGGCAAGCTGAGCCTGAAAGTTGACCAGCACGTTTTGAGCCTGTTTCAGGAATTGGGCTTGATTCTGTTCTTAATTGGTGCTGGTATGGACGGCGGTGCAGAATTTGTTGCTGTCTTGAAGGAATACGGGGCATTGCTGTTCCTGTGGGGAGCATTGATGACTTTGATTCCGATGATTGTTGGATTCCTGTTTGCAAAGTATGTTTTGAAGCTGAGCCTGTTCAACAACTTAGGTTCGATTTGCGGTGGTATGACCAGTACGCCGGCATTGGGCACGCTGATTAAAACAGCCAATACCCCGAATGTAGCTTCTGCTTATGCTGCAACTTATCCGATTGCATTGATTCTGGTTGTGCTGCTCGCACAGTTCCTGACGAGATTATAAGGATTTCCTGATTGACAAGAAAGCGTGCATGCGATTGTGTGCACGCTTTTTCTCTGCATGAAGATCAGGCGGAAAGGTTGCAGGGATGGCTGCATAGAATGAGAATAACCAAAGTCAAACCCGAAATATAAAAATTAAAAAATCAATATTCGAAATTTGCATGCCTACTTGACAGATTGCAAAAAAACGTCTATAATAAGAATCGTGTTTTCCAGATGCATTCAGAAATAAAAAATAGGGAATTAGGGAGGATTTATGTCATTCACAACGATTGAATTCATGTTTCGATTCTTGCCCATCTTCCTGATCGTTTATTATGTCGTGCCGACACGATATAAAAACATGATCTTGTTGATTGGCAGCTTTGTATTTTATGCGTGGGGACAGCATTTCTATTTGCTGTTGCTGATGCTGTCGATTGTCGTCAACTATACATTTGGTAGGTTGATTGGAGAGAGGCGGGCACAAAGGAAGCCCTTACTCATACTTGGCTTGATTTATAACTTCGGGCTGCTGGTATTTTTCAAGTATACCAACTTCTTTATCGAAAACATCAATGCCCTGCTCACGGCGACCCACATTCAGATTCCAACCATTTCCGTGGTCATGCCGTTGGGCATCAGCTTTTATACATTCCAAGTGGTTTCTTACTTAGTGGATGTCTATCGAGGTGAACAGCGTCCGGTTAAGAATATCATTAATTTGGGCGTATATATTGCGATGTTCCCGCAAGTTACCTCTGGGCCAATCGGACTTTACAGCGAACTAGAGCCGACTTTACTCCGCCGGCACTGTTCTGTGCTGAATCTGGAATCGGGGCTAAAGACCTTTATCATCGGTATGGGGGCAAAGATACTGCTTGCAAATCCGATGGGAACGCTCTGGGCTGGGATGTCCCGTTATGGCTATGAAACACTGTCCTGCCCATATGCATGGCTGGGGGCATTCGGATATAGTTTCCAGCTGTATTTTGACTTCGCCGGTTATTCCCTGATGGCGATGGGTCTGGGGCAGATGCTGGGCTTGTATGTGCCGAGAAACTTTGACCACCCGTATATTTCCGGTTCGATGGCGGAATTCTGGCGGAGATGGCATATGACCTTGGGACGCTGGTTCAAGAAGTACTTATATTTTCCGCTGGGCGGAAGTCGGTGCAGCTTTGCAAAGACCATTCGGAATACGTTTGTGGTCTGGGCATTTACCGGACTTTGGCACGGTGCAAGCTGGAACTTTGTATTGTGGGGACTGATTTTCTTCGTGCTCCTGACGATTGAACGGCTGGGGCTGGGAAAACTGCTGGCAAAAACAAAGGTACTGAAACATATTTATGTGATTTTCCTGATTCCGCTGACATGGGTGGTATTTGCCCTGCCGAATATGCAGGATATTGCAACATATTTCTCCCGTCTGTTCCCGTTCTTTGCAGACAATACTGCAAGCTTTGTCAATACCAAGGATGTTATACGGGCACTGCATGACTATTGGTATTTGTTAATCGCCTGCGTTGTGTTCTGTCTGCCGTTCCCGTCCAGATGGTATGAAAAACATAAAAACAGCAAACTGGTGATTTTGGGACTGGTTTTGATTTACCTGATGTCTGTTTATAAGATGCAGACCCAGACCAGCAACCCATTCCTGTATTATCAGTTCTAAGGAGAGGAGATTTCATGGATTTTTTAAAGCAATGCCCCCTGTTGATTTGTGTACTGCTGACCTCTCTGCTGATTCCGTGGGAACTGCTGAAAAAAGAGGATGATAATCAAAAGGCTGCCCCGACAACGGTCGCAAAAATTACAACCGTTGCGACAGAAGCAGCAACCACTGCACCGCCTGCCAATGATGGAGCAACACCGGACGGCAGCGAAACTGCTGTTTCCGGCAGTGATTTGACGACAACAACGGTTACAACAGAAGCGGCTGGGGAATATGTTCCGCTTGCAAATGCGGATGAAAGCTATTTTGAAGATGCTCTGTTTATCGGGAACTCTCGAACCGTGGGCATGTATCTCTTTGGCGATATGCCAGAAAGTACGGATTTCTTTGCCGATGTTGGTATGACGATCTATGATGTGATGGATGCAAATATTGATGTTCCGCCAGAAAGCGGTTCAAGCAATACGCTGACGGGCTTGCTGACTGCCAAGCAGTACGGAAAGATTTATATCATGTTTGGAATCAACGAACTGGGCACGGGTACGTCTGAGTCGTTCGTAGAATACTATCAGTCTGTGGTACAGCAGATTTGTCAGATGCAGCCGGATGCGATTGTCTATGTACAAAGTATCATCAATGTTGCAGCCTCAGCGGAAACCGATGTCATCAGCAACGCAAACATCAACGAAAAAAATGCGTTGCTGTCTCAGATTGCCGATAACAAGCAGGTCTTTTATATTGACCTGAATCCTTCTTTGGTGGACAGCAGTGGCTACTTAAATTCGGACTATACTTCAGATGGCATTCACTTGGGCGGTAGCTCGCTGCCACTCTGGAAAGATTGCCTGCTGGCAAATGCAATGCAGAAAAATACGGGAGCAGGTGCTGCTGCCGGAGGAGCAACGACAACCGTAGCTACAACATTGGATGCTGCTGCACCAGCAGAAGAAGATTCCGAAGCAAATCCGGAATAAGCAAATTTATTCATACAGAAAACAAGGGTATCTGGAAACAGATGCCCTTCTTTTTTATTTGAAAAAAGAAAAATTTGCATTGCTGTCCGTGATGGAGAAACAATTGAATTTTCTATAGAAACACGTTTTTGCTTTCAAAAACAAATTGCACGAACAGAATTCTTTGAAAAAGATGGTTTTTTTCAATCAAACTGATTTTTTATTATTTGGATAGGATGGAATGATTTTTTTCTTTTCTTTTTCTAGATAGCCCTTGCAAAATGATTTAAAAAGTGTATAATGATATTCATACAGAAATTCAGACAGTTCGACATTGCTTTTAAATGTTTCTACAGGATAGCGACAGACTTTTAAAATCACAGAATGGTGTTCTGTTTGCGAAAGGAAGCGAAAAAACAAATTCCTGCCGAACGGCAGACATGCAGAAACAAAAACAAATCTGTTTACAATGTGGAGGTACTGAATGGAAAAGCCATATAATCCGTTTGAGAATGTACAGACTGTCATGGAAGAAGCCATGGAAGTGGGCGGAATTGACCGGACAATGTTTGAAATTATCCGAAATCCGCAGCGAGAAACGAAAGTGTATTTGCCGGTGGAAATGGATGACGGCAGCATTCACGTGTTCGAGGGCTGGCGGGTGCAGCATTCCAACATTCGTGGGCCGTTTAAGGGCGGAATCCGGTTTCATCAGGATGTCAATTTGGATGAAGTCAAGGCACTGGCAACATGGATGTCCTTGAAGTGTGCCGTTGCAAATATTCCGTATGGCGGTGCAAAGGGCGGTGTACGGGTTGACCCACATACGCTATCGAAACGGGAATTATGCCGACTGACACGGCGGTATACTTACGCCATTGAACCGCTGATTGGACAGGATAAGGACATCCCAGCACCGGATGTCAACACCAATGCACAAACGATGGCATGGGTGCTGGATACCTACAGCATGCTGAAAGGAAAGCCGTGTCCGGGCGTTGTAACCGGAAAACCAGTGGAACTGGGTGGCTCAAAGGGCAGACCGTCTGCAACGGGCAGAGGGGTTGTCATCAGTACCAAACTGATTTTAGGAAAGCATGGAAAAGAATTGGCTGGAACGGCGGTTGCCATTCAGGGCATGGGCAATGTTGGCAGCAATGCAGCAAAGATTTTTTATCATCGGAATGCAAAAATTGTTGCTTTGAGCGATGTTTCCGGCGGGATTTATTGTGCAGATGGACTGGATGCGGATGCAATTGCAGCCTATACCGGAAATGGCGGTCTGCTGAAAGATTATAACGGTGCTGGCATTCAGCATATTTCCAATCGGGAATTGCTGACTTGTGCCTGTGATGTATTTGTACCGGCTGCTCTGGAAAATCAGATTGATGAGGAAATTGCAGCAGAAATGCAGTGCAAGTTCATTGTAGAGGGTGCAAATGGTCCAACCACTGCGGCAGCAGATAAGATTCTGGAACAGCGTGGCATTGTGTTAGTGCCGGATATTTTTGCAAATAGTGGCGGTGTCATTGTATCCTATTTCGAGTGGGTGCAGAATATTCAGGAACTTACTTGGGAGCGGGAACAGGTCAACGAGATGCTGGAAAAGTTGATGACAAAGGCATTCGCAGCCCTCTATGAAACCACTCAGGAAAAACATTGCACGCTGCGGATGGGTGCATATGTGGTGGCATTGCAGCGATTGATCGATGCAGAAGTCATCAAGGGCTTGTTCCCGTAATGCGGAGAGAAACATTCAGAAACTTTATTTTTGAAAGTCTGGTCGGTTCGCTGGAATCGGCTGGACTTTTTTGTGTTTCGGGCGAAAAACGGAAAAAATTGGTGCAGAAAAATCAAAAAATCGGGAAAATGATGCGGGACGGCGGACATCCGTCCACCACAGGGAAACGGTATAGAGTTTTCAGAATGATGGTTTGAAGGGTGAATTCTTAATAAATCATGGTTTCTGATGGGGGGAGTTTGTTTTTTTAGGTGGGTTCTTGCTACAGAATCAAATTTTTTTGTTTTTCTTTTCTTTTTTCTTGAAAAACCGAGAAAAAGAGTGTATAATATAAATTGCGTGAGGCGAACGACACCGTTCCCTCATCGTAAAAACTGACTTTAATTTTATGCAGGAGGTTTTGACCCATGGTGTTCACATTTAAGAATCAGTACTTGCAGGGCGTATATGACAAGACTGCAAAGTGCTACGCAAATGAACCAGAATTTTTACAGGCTGTTGGTGAAGTACTGCAGTCTCTGGAACCGGTTGTTGCAAAGGATCCGTCCTATGAAACAAACGGCGTTATCGACCGGATCGTAGAACCGGAACGGATGATCAGCTTCCGTGTTTCTTGGGTAGATGATAATGGTAAGGTACAGGTAAACCACGGCTATCGTTGCCAGTTCAATTCTGCAATTGGCCCGTACAAGGGCGGTCTGCGTCTGCACCCGTCTGTTTGCCCGTCTGTTATCAAGTTCCTGGGCTTTGAACAGACCTTCAAGAACAGCCTGACCACACTGCCGATGGGCGGCGGCAAGGGCGGTTCTGACTTCGATCCGAAGGGCAAGTCCGACGGGGAAGTTATGCGTTTCTGCCAGAGCTTCATGACAGAACTTTGCAAGCACATTGGTGCTGACACCGACGTTCCGGCTGGTGATATCGGTACTGGTGCAAGAGAAATCGGTTACATGTTCGGTCAGTACAAGAGACTGCGGAACGAATTCACTGGCGTTCTGACTGGTAAGGCTCTGTCCTACGGCGGTTCTCTGGCAAGAACAGAAGCTACCGGTTACGGTCTGCTGTACTTCACAGAAGAAATGATGAACGTTATGAAGAACGATACCGTTAAGGGTAAGACCATCGTTGTTTCTGGTTCTGGTAACGTTGCAATCTATGCAACTGAAAAGGCTACTCAGCTGGGCGGCAAGGTTGTTGCTCTGTCTGACTCCAACGGCTACATCTACGATCCGAACGGCATCAACCTCGATGTTGTAAAGCAGATCAAGGAAGTAGAAAGAGGAAGAATCAAGGAATATGTAAACCGGGTAGAAGGTGCAACCTACACAGAAGGCTGCAAGGGTATCTGGACAATCAAGTGCGACATCGCTCTGCCGTGTGCAACACAGAACGAAATCGACGAAGAATCCGCTAAGATCCTGGTTGCAAATGGTACAAAGGTTGTTGCAGAAGGTGCAAACATGCCGTCTACACCGGAAGCAATCGCAGTATTCCAGAAGAACGGTCTGCTGTTTGGTCCGGCAAAGGCTGCAAACGCAGGCGGCGTTGCAACATCTGGTCTGGAAATGTCTCAGAACAGCGAACGTCTGTCTTGGACATTCGAAGAAGTTGATGCAAAGCTGAAGGGCATCATGATCAACATCTTCCACAATGCATATGACAGATCCAAGGAATATGGCGTGGAAGGTGACCTGGTTGTTGGTGCAAACATCGCTGGCTTCCTGAAGGTTGCAGATGCAATGAAGTGGCAGGGTGTTGCATATTAATTTGCAACCCACCAGTTCTTTTCATTGACAACATTGTTTTGACACACATCATGGGCATAAAATAAACAAACAAACCCGTTTCGGTGCAGCTGCATCGGAACGGGTTTTTTGCGTCTAACATCAAATTTGTGTGATTTTTCCTATTATAATAGTATACTTCGATAAAAATCGGGACGGCGGTCTTTCTGTACGGGGAACACCTGTCGGGTTTCTGCAACGGTTTTTGCGGAGAGGTCACAGACAAAACAACCAGATGCACTGCGGCAGTCCTGTAAAATTGTGCCATCTGGAGCAATGAAACGACTGTCACCGCTGTAATGCAGTCCGTCTTGCGTGCCAACACAGTTGATTCCAGCTACATAGACCTGATTTTCAATTGCTCGGGCGGTCAGCAGGCTGCACCAATGCAGCTTTCGGCGTTCTGGCCAGTTTGCCGGAACAAGAATACAGTCTGTTTTTGGAGCAAAAGCAGAAAAAACTTCCGGAAATCGCAAATCATAGCAAATCAAACAGCCGAACCGAATCCCGTCAATTTCACAGGTTGGCAGAGCGTTGCCCTTTTCAAAAAATTGGTCTTCCTGTGCGTAGGAAAAGGGGTGCAGTTTCACCATGTCAAAGAAAAGCGAACCGTCCGGAGCAACAATGCTGTAATGGTTTTCTGCTTTTCCGCTTTTGGTAGCCTTGACCCAACCAAATCCAAGATAGCATTGCCCAGTGGTTGCCAACTTCTGCATCCAAGGGACGGTATACAGACCAGCGGCAATGCTGTAATCCGTATCCATATTGAAGCCGGTGAAGCTCATCTCCGGAAACAGCAGCAGCCGCACTTCCATTGCCTGTGCGAGGTTGCAGATGGAGAGAGCTGTTTTCTTGTTTTTTTCGTATTGTTTGGAAAAAATTTCTGTTTGTGCGAGTGCAATTCGCATAGAAAGAACCTCCGAATTTTTTTTTCATTATACCATACGATTTCACATTCTGCAAGCATCTTGCAAGAATTTTTTCCATGTTTTATAGAGAAAATCAGAAGATTTGTAAAAAGATGTGAACGGTATTTTTAGGGCTGCATGGAAGTTTTTTAAGTATTTTTGGTAAAAATAGGAATATTTCTTCGGCTAATAACTATTTTCATAAAAACAGGCACGATTTTTAGAAAAAGTATTGTATATTATGCACAAAATCAAAGTCTGTGAATTGAGAAAGCAGACGAAAATCATGATGAAATCGTGACGAATCTTAAAATAGTCTTGACAAAGCACAGGCGGATTGGTATAATATTGTTATGATGTGTTTATAGAATTGAAATAAAGGGAAATGCTCTGAAAATGGGTTCCCATACTTGAGAAAAAGAATTGCAAAAAGAATAGAGGAACAATCATGACACAAAAAGAACTGCGAAAACTGAAAAAAACAGAATTGCTGGAAATGATGATTGCCCTGCGGAATGAATTGGATCGAGTGCAGGCAGAACGGGATGCATTGCAAGAACAGCTGAAAACAGCGGAACAGAACGCTTTGCATCAGGTGGAAACAGATGCAGTGCTGGCAGTTCAGAAAATATTAAAGGCAGTCGAGGACGAAACCGCTGCTTATCGGAAACGCATCCAAGCAGAATCCGAAGAAACAAAATCGGCATCACCGGAAGTTCCGGCGGATTCTCAGTAAGGAGGCGGTTCGATGGAGAAGCAAACGATAGATTTTCCAACTGCTGCACAGCTGACGGAGGAACTGAAACGAATCCGATACCGAAAAGGCTTTCGGAAGATGCTGCGAAGCACCATTTCTTCGTTGCTGGTGGTTGCAGCGGTTGCCGTGTTGATTTCGATGCTGTTTTTGCCGGTTCTGCGTGTGACCGGAACGAGCATGACGCCCACATTAACGAATGATGAGTTGGTGATCTGCGGAAAGCGGAGCAACTTCAAAAGCGGTGATGTGGTTGCTTTTTATTTTAACAATAAAATCTTATTGAAGCGGGTGATTGGCGTTGCCGGCGATGTCATTGACATCAAAGAGGACGGAACGGTTTACGTCAATGGAACAGCGTTAGAAGAACCATATGTCAATGAACTGGCATTTGGCGAATGTGATTTGGAGTTGCCGTATCAAGTGCCGGAAAGCCGTGTGTTTGTGATGGGCGACCATCGGGCAACTTCTGTAGACAGCCGTTCGAGTGTGGTTGGCTGTATTGCAGAGGAATATGTTGTTGGCAGGGTCATTCTTCGGGTTTGGCCATTAAAAGAAATTGGGACAGTTCATTGATATAGAGATAGACAGTTTGATTTTATCCAATGAAGGAGGGCATTTTTTATGAACATCAATCAGAAAATTCAGGAATTTCTGACAGAACATCAATATCAAAAGAAGAGAAGAATTTTTACGGCAGTTTTGTCTTTGATGATTGTGTTTTCTGTTGTCAGCAGTCTAATTATGCCCGCCATCAGTATGACTATGCAGGATTTGGACGATGCAGCAGCGGTGGATACCATTGATGCAGAGCCGGCGGAAGAAAATATGATGCTGCTGGGACTGGGAGATGAAAACCGACAGACAGAGCCAATCAATCTTGCAGAAAGAGCAACATCAAGTGGTGGATCTTTTAATATATCAGCTATCGATATAGGCGAAGATGGCAAGGGAAAAAATGAAATTGATAATAATTATGTTGTTAGCACAGATAAAACAAATATTAAATTTGAAGTTTCTTATACACTGAGCAACATGAAAGATGTTTTTAAGAAAGATGCGGATTTTGAACATCTTTATATTGATATTGAAAATTTTGCCATTAATAATACTTATAACGGAATATTAAATGATGAAGCATATTCTGATTATATGGCAAAAAACGGACATGGTATTGTAAATCCAGGTACTTATAAAGTAGAAGAAAATCGAATAAAACTTTACTTAACAGATGATTATATTAAATATATTGATGGCGGTGAGGGAAATGTAACTGGCACTCTGAATTTTTCCGGTGAGTTGAGCCGAAATAATACTGCCAGCGGTGACCAAACCATTAAAATTGGTGGAAAGGATATTGTTATCCCGTTTCAAGATAAGCAGGCTGGTGTAGAAAAAAATTATTGGGTAGATTCCAGCAAGGGCGAAATTGAATGGACGATTACCGTAAAGCCCAACGGACTTTCTCTGAAAGATTATACTTTGGTTGATAATATGTTGCAAAAGGCTTCTGGTGATGTTTTCATTAACCCATCCAGTGCAGCAACCTATAACCCCAATGATAAAAAAGTAACCTTTGATGAAAGCAATACTGGCGATGTAACAATTAAATATCGCACAAAAATTGGAACAGCGGATTTGCAGGCTGGTAATGTGACGAATAAGGCAACTCTTCAAAAGGATGGAGAAAATCCAATTGAAGATTCCAAGACCGTTACTTTTGATAAAACACCTGTCAATGTTACCAAAGACGGACAAGCAGACTATGAAAAAGGCAAGTCCAGAAACAATAAAATTGACTGGACAATTACCATTGCAAGCAAATATGGCACATCTCTGAATGGCTATCAGATTAAGGATGCTAATTTGCCAGACAACGATGTTACCATTTCACCAAGTGGCACGTTGACGAAAAATGGTGATGGCACTTGGACATTGAATGTAGCGGATAATGTAACAGGAGTTACCTTAAATTATAGTGCAAATGCAACTGATGGCGACAATAAAAACAGCGTTTCTATTAATTATCCAGACGGAAGTCCGACTGGTGGGAATACAGAAAAAACTGTGTACTATAAGAAAGAATCAGAAATGATTTCTGTCAATAAAAACGGTAATTACAATCAGGATACCCACGAGATTACTTGGACGATTCAGGTAACACCGGTAAATGGCTATTCCCTGAACGGTTATTATCTGGAAGATAGTCAGTTCCCGTCTTCAATAGACCAATTTACCGCATCTGGCTGCAATACTTCTGATTTTACCATCAGTGGGAATCGCTTAACATTTACAAGTGATATTAAACAGGCTGTTACATTACAATACAAAACAAAAGTTTCTGTTCCAGAAAATAATGGCAATGCAGAAGTGACAACCGTTGTCACCAACAAAATCGAAGATAAATTTACGACAACAAAGGTTGTATCTGTTTCTGTAAAGTCCAGAAATACCATTACAAAAACCGTTGTTGGTAATTCATATGAGAGTAAGCCAACAAGCAATGCAATTTCGCAAGAGTTTTCTTGGAAAGTGGACATTACAAGAGATGGCAGCTTTGATGGCTATATTTATCAGGATACCTTGACAGCTCCTGAAAATGGAACACATACCATTACAGCTGATCAATTAGCTGCTTTAAAAATCCTTGCAAAAACGCAAGAATATGGAAACGCAACCGAATTGAAACAAGGTACAGATTATACGGTTGACCGAAAAACAGATGGAAGTGGATTCGAAGTAAAATTCTTGTCTATAACAAAAGATTATAATTATATTTCTTTTGAATACAATACAACCGCTACGATTCCAGAATCTGCTGATTATGGACAGTATACCTTTAACAACAAGGGTTCTTCCAACAAGGGCGGTGGTACACCGAATCCGGGCGTTACCATTGAAAAGAAAAATCCAGTGCAGACGATTTCAATTTTTGTAAGAAAAGATTGGGACGATCATGAAAATTCTGCCAATGATAGACCAACCAGCATTACTTTCAAGGTACAGTATCAGGAAAATAATGGCGAATGGAAAGTCCTGAAAAAATCCGGCGATACCTATCTGTTTGAAGGCGATGCGGACTATAGCAGTGCAAGCGTAGTAGAAGTTACGCTGAACGCTGAAAATAAGGCAAGCTGGACAAATCACAGATGGGAAACCACGCTTTCCGGACTGCCGTCCAGTGTTACAATGAACGGGAATACGAAAACTTATCGGTATCGTGTTCAGGAAATCAAGTATAACGACAATCAGGCAATTGAAAACGGAGTTTTTTCCACTGAAAACGGTGTTTATCGGAATACCGGCGGCGGTTATAGTTCGCCAATAGAAGCAAATAATGGGGAAGCACTCGTTATCAACAAGTATTATCCGAATGTTTCTCTGCAACCGGTGAAATATTGGAAAGACGGCAACAATCAAGACATCACCAATTATCATGGCGATATTACAGACATCACTGTTGTTCTGGTCAGCAAAGAAAGCGATGGAAAATTCTATCCGGTAAAGGACAGCAATGGAAATCAGCTGACAGCAACTCTGAATGCAAGCAACAACTGGGGCAAGGATCTGACTGCATGGAACGGTCTGTCCAGCGAAAAGAATTATCTCCTGATCGAAACAGCGGTTAAGCTGAAAAATGGGACAACAGAAAATCTCTTCTCTGTTTCGGATAGTGGCACAGATTACAATAGTAAGGAAATGTCTTTTGCAGTAGACGGAACGTATTATAAGGCAACTCTGCTCGGCAATTCTGTTCAGCCGACTGCGGACACAACAATTTCTGTTACCAATACCGTGTATGAAACCAAAAATATTACTGTTCAGGCAAAAAAAGAATGGAATCCGTCAAAGCCAGATGGTGTTTCCGGCGTTGTTGTAGAATTGCAGCGAAAAGCCAGCAATTCGAATGACTGGACAGCATATCCGGAAAACGATACCACAAAATCACAGCAAACCTTAAATGATTCTAACAGCTGGCACGCAAGCTGGAGCAATCTGCCAAATCAAAATGTAGACAATACGGGTCGTATTAGCTACACATATCGAGTGGTAGAAGTTGGCTATGTCAAAGCGGATGGAACAACGGTTGTTTCAATCCAAAATGATAAGTTTGCTCTTGCAAATGCACAGGGCAATGCAGATGGACTTTATGAGGCATCCTATGTGAATCAGGAACTGACAAAGGATGGAACTGTTCAAATTACCAATGCCTATAAGCAACTGACATCCATTGAACTGACACCGGAAAAGAAGTGGGAGGGAGATATTGACTCTCAAACACAAAATCCTTTTGTGGAAAGACCGAAGAGTATTACTTTGCAATTGCAGCAAAAACTGGGAGAAAATGGAACATGGGTGTCGATGGAAGGAAAAACCCTGACATTGACAAAGAATGATCAATCTCAGTATGATAAGAGTACATGGAAATCCGATTCCAAGAAATTTGAAAATCTTCCAGAAAAAGTGATTCGTGTCAATGCAGATGGTTCTTATACAGAACAGAAGTATTACTATCAGTTAGTGGAAATCGGCTATACACCAAATGGCAGTGATACTGCAATTAGTATTCCGGCTGGAGAAACCTCTTTTGAAGTAACTGCTCAAAACAACGGTCAAACTTACAATGGACGTTATTCATTTAGTTCTGATGTGAATAATGGTTATAGCGGTTCTTTGAAAATTAAAAATACTTATAAAGAAGATATTGGATTGAGTAAAAATATTGTAATTGGAAGAACCAGTTCTAACAGTATTTCTATTTCAAAAGATGAACTGACACAATTTAAAAAGAAAATTGGAACGGAAGACTATTATATATTCAACTATACAGTAGACTTTTCCAGTAGCCAAAAGGATGCAGCAAGTCCATTTTCTGATATTATTCCGGAAGGATTTGAATTTTGTGAAAATTCAAATTGGGATGGAGTACAGATGGCATGGCAATCTGGTTCCACAATTGATCAATATTCACCATTGACCGGAGATCCAGGAAATATTGCTAAACATTTCGATGGATATTATGAACATCCAGTTTTCGTATGGCCGACATATGGTATAAATAGTGCAAAAGTTGCTTCTGATTTGAACACAATTTGGAGCCAATTTGGAAAAGGAGAATGGTATTATTATGACAGAGCAAATAACAGAGTATATTTTAATAAGCCTGATTTGTGGGCAAAAATGTATATCTGTTATTCCATTAAAATTAAATGTGCAGATTTAGAGGCAAAGATTGCGAATGGAAATTATGAGATTCTCAATCAAGTAATCAAACATGAAACAGATGGTGCAGAAACGGCTCAGAAAGATTCAGCTTCTGTTATCATCAAAAACCAAACCCCAACCGACCTCATCACAAAAACCTATCAGGCAGCCGCTCTTCCGGGTTATATCTCTTATACCTTGGATATTAACCCGCAGGGCAAGACCCTTTCCAGCGGCGATACCATCGACATCGAAGACCTCTTCAAAACTGTTAGCTATTATGACAGCGACTGGAACGGCGGCGAAACGACAAATGGTACGAATCTGGTCGATGTCCTGATGCGAAACATCAATATTTACAAGATTGATGCAAATGGCGACAAACAGCAGCTCTCTGCTAGTGAGTATACCCTGCAGTTCGATTGCAGCGAAAATGGTGTGCAGAGTGATGGCGAAAAGGGTGCAGCTCTTCTGAAACTGACGGTTCCGGATGCAACCCATTTGCAGGTGACTTATTCCTATAAAATCATCGCCAACAAGAATACACCATCTGTCATTCATGGCTGCAAAGTCAGAAAAAATGGCCGCTATGTGCCAATGGAAAGTGGTCTTGTTCCGCCAGCAGGCGATAAGATTACCTTCTCCAACACGGCAAAGCTGAAAGCAGACAGTGCCTCCGGAGAATCTTCTCATAACAATCAGGAATATACCGTATTCCAGTCTGGCGGTACGATTTCTACCAACCCGATTCCAAAGGTTTATAAAATCAATACCAGCGACTATACCATTAAGTCTTTGAACGCAAGCTTCTTGCTGGCAAAGTATGAATCTGGAAACTGGTATTATGCATCGAATGTGAATGCAGATGGAGCGATTACTTGGGGCAAGCAGTCTTTCAGTGGCAAAACTGTCCCTGCAACAGATGCATATGTCATCAAAGTGGAAGGAACACAGCCGAAAATCAGCTTGGAACAAAATGTGCTCTATAAGCTGGTAGAAATCTCTGTTCCGGCAGGTTATGAGGGTTCCAACTTGAATCTGCCGTCTGGTACAGATTTCAGAGCATTGATAACTGGCTATCTGAACAGCAATCTGACAGATTGCAACGGACAGGATTATACTATATTCCTGAACAACTATAATCCGAATCATTACTTCTCCTTTAACAGCAATGTCAGCGGAAACAATATTCCACATGATGTGAGTCAAAGCGAGATTCAACAGATTAAGTCGGGCGACGACCTCAATATTCCGAATAATGAATTGATTGACATTGGTGTGCAGAAGCAGTGGGTAAATAGTACCAATACAATTCCAGAAAATGCTTCAATTACAGTAGAACTGTACTGGTCATATGAAAAGAGTACCAGCGGCATTCCAGCCAGTGCAACATTGGCAAAAGCTGAAGATTTAGGCATTCTGGACAGCAGCTTTACCGCAACAAAGACTTTGACAAAGCCAGAAAATGCAAAAGTTTGGACAGATTTGCCGAACGGAAAAGCTGGCAAGCCGATTTACTACTATGTAAAGGAAACTGCTTATACTTATGGCAGTAACACGTATACCTTGCAGGAAGATGGCAGCTATAAAAAAGATGGTTCTGACCTCGGCGGATATTTGCCGATTTATCAGAACAATGCAGCCAATGGAGATGCAACCGTTCAGATTCAGAACACACAGCGTCTGATGCTGAAAAAAGTGTGGAAAGACATCAACAATCAGGATATGAAGCCGCTGTCGAGTTCTGTTGATGTTATGGTTTACGGTGTTAAAGTAGATTCTGCTGGCAATGAAACCAAAGAAGCATTGTTTGAAAATTCGGTTACACTGGGCGATAAGAACAGCTGGCAGCAGGATATTACAAGCTCGATTGGCAATAAAAATTTGAGTGTTTACAAGCGGTTCGAGGTAACAGAAACAGGCGTGGAAGATACCAGCAATATGGTTATCAGCTGCGTATTCAACTTAAACCAGAATACCGGTGAAATTATTGTTACCAACAAGAGCACACAGCCAACCGATGCTTCTGTAACGGTTCAGAAAGCTTGGAGCGATGGCGAAACATTGCATGCATCAGAGTCTGTACAGGTTTCTTTGTATCAGTCAATAACAGCTCTTCCAGCTAATACAGAATTAACTGCAGATTGGATTACGACAAATGCAACCAGAATGACAGATGCGAAGTACACCGTTTCGCTGAATAAGGACAATGAATGGACGTATACTTGGACGGGTCTGTCGTTGGAGGATGCAAACAAGCAGCCATACTATTACTATGTGCTGGAAGATTTGCAGAATAGTACCGTTGCAAACAAGGATAAGTATACAGCAACTTACACGAAATCCAGCAACAGCACAGCCTACAAGACCAACTACACCATCACCAACAGCAGAAGTGCGATTACAGTACAGAAGCAGTGGTATGATGAAGATGGAAATCTGATTACCAATCTGTATGATGAAGATGGAAATCTGATCGTAAATAATATGGCAAATTTGAAGGAAATCACGCTGAAGGTGTATAAAAAGACTGGAACAGTTCCAACAGATTCAATTGGCATTGTTGCCTTTGGGGATTCCATTACAGATGGATATAATAATTCATGGGAGACTGGTGGCTTAAACTGCTCCAGAAATGACAAGTGTTATCCATCTAAGCTGACGAATCTGCTTACAACCGCTGGTTTCAATTTAAAGAACAATGCAGTGGATAATCAGGGTCAAAGTACACAGCAGATTGGTGCAAATAAAGAGAGGGATACATTTAGTGGTCGTGTTGGAAATATTCCAACTGATACTAAGGTTGTATGCTTATTGGGCGGCACGAACGATATTCATCAAAGTGGCAGTTCTGTAAAGGGTAATCCGCAAGGAGTTTTTGATCGTCTGCAAGCATTGATTGGCGATATTCAGAAGCAAGCACCAAATGCAACGATTTTTGTAGGCAGCATTCCGCATTTTGACTTCTACAAAAATGGAACATTAACAACAGGCGGAGGTTGGTGGAATTGGCTCTCAGGTTATGCAGATAATGACGGTGCAATTCCAAATGGTTTCATTGATCAGTATAATGCAAAAATCAAAGCATATGCAGAAAAAACAGCAGGTGTTTACTTTGTGGATGTATGCAGCGTTGTAACAGATGATGATATTCGTGCGGATGGTTGTCATCCAAATGAAGCTGGCTACACGAAAATTGCAACCGCTTATTCCAACGCAATTCAGGATTACTACACCAACAAGGAATATCTTAAAAAAGATAATAGTCAGGATGATTTGGAGATTAAGCTGAACAACGGCAACAACTGGCGTGCTGCGATTGATGTTCCGGCTGACAATGGTACCTATTGTGTAGAAGAAGTGAATGTTCCAGATGGCTGGGATGTCACCTATGAAAACAACGCACAGCAGGCAAACAGCACCACACCAATTTTGGTGAAGAACCAGAAGCAGCCGACTGACATCGATCTTACAGTAGAAAAGACTTGGGCGAAAGATGATGCATCTAATCGACCAGACAGCATTTCGCTGACTTTGCTGCGAAGCAATGGCAAGAAACAGGATAATTCTGATGCTGCAAACACAAGTGAATGGTTCTGGGAAGAACTGAGAATTCCAACACCAACACCGACAAAGAACGGCAACAAGTGGACGTTTGCCTATACAGGACTTCCGGCAAAGGATGTTTATGGGAATGATTACCATTACAAGGTACAGGAAGCAGCGGTCAACGGCTATACCGTTTCTTATGGCCTTAATGGAGCTGGAGAAGAAAACGGCGTGACTGCAGCAGCTGGCGAAACTGCAACCTTGCATGTAACCAATACCCGTGCGATTACCTTGCAGATTGAAAAGCAGTGGTCGGATGGTGCAACGAATCAGCACTTGCTGGATGCAGTTCGAGTTCGGATTTATCGTTCAACCGATCAAACAAAAGTTCCAAATGCAACTCTGACCTTGCAGGTTACACCGGAAACGGTTTCTGTTGGTGTCAATGGAACGGCAACGGTTACTGCAAACAAAAAGATTACTGTAAAGGAAATTGCAGATAACACAATTGCAAATGCAACTATTTCTGAAGACGGAAAAACCTTGACCATTACTGGGAAAGAAGCAGGAACAACTACGATTACAGTTACCGATGGAACGATGGAAAAGAAGATTTCTGTTACTGTATCGGTAGAACCAACTTTGAATCTGGATATTGAGCCGAAAAGCATTCAAGTTGGAGGAACTGCAACTCTGACACCAAGTATGAGTGATGGAAGCGATTGTAGCGGTGTTACTTATTCGATTACAGAAGGGAATGATGTTGTTTCGATTAGCGGTAATACAGTTACTGGTTCGAAAGCCGGAACAGCAACCATTGTTGCAGAGCGAAACGGCAAAACATCAAATCCTGTTACCATTACCGTTACAGAACCACCGCTGAGTTTGGATAAAGACAATGTGACTGTTTCTGTTGGCGATACGGCTACGATTCAGGCAAACCGGACTGTGACACTTTCAGCACCACAGCCAGATACCAACATTGCAACGGTTTCTGTAAATGGAAAAGATATTACTGTAACAGGTGTTGCAGCGGGTTCGACTTCTTTCACGGTAAAGGATTCGGTCGGAAATGAAAAGACGGTTTCGGTTACTGTTAATCCGCAGCAAGTGGCGAATGGAAAAGTGTTGACAAGTGGGCAATCTTATGAGTTTAATGTTCCAGCAGACTATCAGAATAACATTCAAAAAGTAGAGATTTCATTTAAGGATTATTCAGGGGATGAAAATAATGCTGATGGTGGAATGAATGTTTATTTTGATAATACAGGTCGTAATAGCTGGGTGAAGCTTTCAAAAGATAAAATCAAAGAATTTCATGTATGGGATTCATCATTTGAAAGTGGTGGTTATACTGCTGATACAGCAACTTGGAATAAAAAATCTGGCGGAACATCCATAAGTCAAAAAATCATTATAAAAGCAAATCCTAAGGCGAATTCTTGCACCATCACACAAATCAAAATCACCAAGACAGACGGAAAATCCTATACTGTCACTGATTTTGGTGGTGGAGATTCCGGTGGAGGCGATACACCAAGCACACCAACGCAAATCACCCTCACAGCTAATTCTACAACATTAAAGGCTAAAGAAACACTGCAACTGACTTCAAATGTAACAGGTGTGACCTATTCATCCTCGAATCCACAGGTTGCTACTGTAGATGCAACAACTGGACGTGTAACTGGTGTTGCTGCAGGGTCTGTAAGGATTACTGCCACGAAAGATGGCTGTACAGCTGGAACGATTGGTTTGACAGTTGAAGCGGATGTAAAAGAATTTCCGCTTGCTGGTGTATCTGCTGGTAAAACCATTACAGTTATCGTAACAGGCACAGCAGGCACTACCATCAATGGTTGCTTTGGCTACAATGATACGGGTTCAGGTGCTACAAATGGTTGGTATCAGGAACAATTTGATAATAAAACAATTGGTTCAGATGGCAAATTGACCTTGACGCATAAAGTTCGGGATACCTATAATGGCAATGGAAATGCCGTTTTCCAAGTATGGCACAACAATTCAGCGGTGTCGGATATTACCTACACAATTCGTGACAGCAGTTCCGGCGGCGGAGAATCGGGCGGCGGTTCTGGCGGAAGCGAATCCGGTGAAACAAAAACAGTGACAATTGAATCTGGCAAAGAAACTGATTTTTGGTTCAATGATGCTCATAGTGATGTTGCAATTAGCAGCATTATGATTGATGCTAAGGGAATTAGCGGAGATAAACAAATGCGAGTTCGATTCAGAAGCAATAATGCTGATTGGGCGGGGGACTTTTATATTAAAAATTATAATAATACATTAAGTAAAGATGTAGAATCTAATTGCAATGTTTCATTAAGCGGAACTGTATTTACTATTGATAGTTTTAAATATAATTTAAATAGAATTACATTTACTGAATCTGCTTTATCCGGCGATGTTGCAATAACCATCAATTATGCCACCACCCCCCAATCCCTCTCAGCCCCACGCAGAGCCGTTGCAGCAGCGGCTGTCATCGAATCGGAACAGTTGCTCTCTGCCGCCAACGAAACCGCTGGCGTTCAGACACAGGCTCTCGAAAACACAATTGACGCAAGCGAAGTTTCCGATAGTGACTGGGCAAGCGGTCTGCTGCTCGAAATCGATGCAACTGACCACTGGCAGGGCAGCGTGACGAATCTTCCGGTTACCGACAGCAACGGCAACACCTACTACTATTGGGCGGTGGAAGAACCTGTCACGGGCTATACGCCAAGCTATCTGTTCCAGGATGCTGACGGCTCGCAGAGCAACGCCATCAAGGCAGATGTACAGGTGGACGGCACAGACATCATCGTCCTGAACACCAAGCAGGATACCTCCTACACCCTCCCCAGCACTGGTGGAACGGGCGTGACCCGCTATTATCTCATCGGCTTGCTGCTGATGGGTGGCAGCGGACTGGTAGTTTGTTATCAATTTCGGCGGAAACGCCATGGAAATTGTGCAAAATAAACAAAATTAGAGTTCTTTTGTTGACATTTTTGGAAAAAAAGTTTCAGAACTCCTTGACAAACGCATGGACTTGTGTTACAATAACATCAAGGAGTTCTGAATAAACAGAGAACCATGTACGGAACGGAAAACATACCGTCGTAACAAAAAATTAAAATGTGACTGGCAACTGAAACAAAGCCGGCACAGAAAAGAAGGAGCGTTTATTATGAAAAACACAAAAAGAGCAAGAAGAGCCGCAGCGTTCGCCGCAGCCGTAGTGATGGCAGCTTGTGCAGCTATTCCGATGGGTAGTTCGTTCTCTGCAAGTGCAGAAGGTTCTATTTCGATTTCTAACACAGCTACAGGTCATACTTATGAAGCATACCAGATTTTTGATGGTGTTTTGAATGCTGATAAAGTGCTTTCCAACATTGAATGGGGTACTGGTATTGATTCAGCCAAGACAGCTGATTTGTTGACCGCAATTAAGGCAATTACAATTACAACAGAAGATGGAGCAACAACCCCATTTGCTGCTTGTACCGATGCGAAGAGCGTAGCAAAGGTTTTGTCTGATGCAAATGCAGCTTTTGATGCTGATATTACAAAGCAGTTTGCTTCTGTTGTTGGTCAGTATTTGAGTGACACACACACAGACTCAACACAAGGCACAGGTACCTATGATATTTCTCATTTGGATGATGGTTATTATCTTGTAAAGGATAAGGATGACTCGCTGAATGATGTAGATGATTCCAAGACCAGATATATTGTACAGGTTCTGGACAATAAAACAGATATAACACCAAAGAGTTCTAAGCCGGAAGTTATCAAGAAAGTAAAGGAAAATACGAAGGATGTTACTGCTACAGGACAGACTTTTGCAGGAAAAGACAACTATGATGTTGGTACTTCCTATAATGACGTTGCAGACTATTGCATTGGCGATGCTGTTCCGTTTAAGCTGTATGGTACAATGCCGGATACAATTGATGATTATTCCAAGTACAAGTATGTGTTCCATGATACATTGAGTAAACAGTTTGATGCTCCGGCAGAAGGAAATGTATCAGTAAAAATTGACGGCACAGATGCTGTTGGTGCAACTGTTTCTGTTGATTCTACTACAAATGAAATCACAGTAACATTTAATGATATTAAAGCTGAAAACAAAATAACTAAGAGCAGTATTGTAACTGTGGAATACAATGCCGTTTTGAACAGCAGTGCTGTGATTGGTTTAAACGGTCAGGAAAATAAGGTATACTTGACCTATTCCAACAACCCGAACTGGACTGGAACTGGAACCGAAACACCAGATGACAAGGGCAAAACACCAGAAGATAAGGTTATTGTATTCACCTATGAACTGGATACCACAAAGGTAGATGGTAATGATAATACTATTAAACTGGAAAATGCAAAATTCATTCTCTCTCGTAAAACTGCTGCAAATGCTGATGAATATGCAAAGGTTACAGATGGAAAGTTGACTGGTTGGACAACAACAAAGGGTGACGCAACAGAGTTGGTTTCTGGAACGGATGGTTTGTTTAAGGTTGCTGGCTTGGATAGCGGCACATACTACTTGACAGAAACACAGGCTCCTTCTGGATATAACACGCTGACGGATCCGATTAAAGTAGAATTAACAGCAACTACTGTAAACAATCAGACGTGGGATGAAGTTGCTGCTTCTGCTTTGACAGAACTTTCAGTTAAAGCTGATGAAGTTGCTGGAACAGTAGATGAAAAGAAGGGTATTGGTTCCATTACTATCGCCAATAACAAGGGTTCTTCTCTCCCGTCCACTGGTGGTATCGGTACAACGATGTTCTACGTTGGCGGCGGTGTGCTGGTTGCAGGTGCTGGCGTGATCCTCATCACCAAGAAGCGGGCAAAGAAAGACGCTGAATAAACCACGATCCGGAACGTCCGGTTTTCAAAAATCCTAATTTCACAGTCTGCCGGCGGGTGTATGCCTGTCGGCAGGCATTAGGGAGTGCCTCATGAGAAAGAAAAAAACAGGTGTTATTTCAACCATTTTTTTGATTTTGATTTTACTGGTGGGGCTCTCCGTAATGCTGTATCCAACCATCAGCGACTGGTGGAATTCCAAAGTACAAACCCGTGCCATTGCAAGCTATAGTCAGGCGGTCGAGGAACTGGACGACGGCGAAGCGGAACTGCTGCTCCAGCAGGCAAAGGACTACAACAAAGACCTTTACAACCTGCCTGCCCCGTTCACCAATTGTGACCAGCTTTCTGCGTATGATTCGCTCTTGAATATCTCCGGAACGGGAATCATGGGCTATATCACCATTCCTGTCATCCATGTGGAGCTGCCGATTTACCACGGCACGAGCGAAGAAGTGCTGAATATTGCAGCCGGACATTTAAAGGGGTCGTCCCTGCCGGTCGGCGGAGCAAATACCCATTCTGTCATTTCCGCCCATCGTGGCTTACCCTCGGCGAAGCTGTTCACCGATATCGACCAGCTGGTCGTGGGGGATACGTTCACGATTACGGTTTTGGATCAGGTTCTGACCTATCAGGTCGAACAAATCCGAATCATCCTGCCGGAAGAGATTGAAAATCTCTATATTGAGCCGGAACAGGATTTGGTAACGCTGATGACTTGTACACCTTACGGAGTCAATACCCATCGGTTATTGATTCGTTCCAAGCGAATTGATACAAAATACCAATCTCACGCTACGGTTGCCGCCGATGCGGTACAATTAGATCCGATGCTGGTCGTGCCGTGTCTGTCTGCTCCGTTGCTGTTGGGATTATTTATTTTTTGGGGCGTGAGCGGAAAGCGAAACAAGCGGCATTTTCCACATGAAGACCCGCTGTCCCTGTTTTCCGAAGAACCGCCGAAAAAGAAGAAAAAGTAGGGAGGAACTGCGAATGATACAGCGAAGATGGTTTGCTCGTTTGCGTTATGGTGCAGCGGCATTGTTATTTTTTCTCTGTTTTTGGCTGACACCCATGCAAACAGAAGCTGCTACAGACGGAATGCTGACGATTATCTGTAAAGACGGCGATACCATTCTTCCCAATCTGACGTGGAAGCTCTATCGGGTCGGCAGCTATAGTTCCAGCGGAGAATTGCTTTTAGAGGGCGATTTTGCAGATTACCCCGTCAACGGGAAGCTGACCACCACCGCCGAAGTGCAGGATGCAGCGGATACACTGGCGAATTTAACAGTAGTAGATGCGATTGCACCGCTTTCGACTGGAAAAACAGACCAGAGCGGAGCAGTGACGTTTGCCCCGCTGGAAACCGGAGCATATCTGATTACTGGAAAGCCGGTTGTCGTTGGCGATAAGCGATATATTCCAGCACCAGCTCTGTTATATCTGACAGAAGAATCCGGCAGCGATACGTTTCAATGGAATATTTACCCGAAATTTACCGTGAAGCCGTTTACGACTTCTTCTGAAGTAAAATATACCGTCAGCAAGGTTTGGCTGCATGATGAAGGCATGACCATGAATCGTCCGGAAGATTTGGTGATTCAGCTGTATTGTGACGATGTCATGCGGGAAGAAGTCACGCTGAATGAAGCAAATGGGTGGTCGTATTCCTGGGAAGGAAATTCTCTGGAAGAATGGCACGTCAAGGAACTTGTTGTCCCGGAGAATTATTTGGTGGTCTATAAGCAGAATGATACACAGTTTTTGATTTTCAACTCTCACAATCAGACAGGTTCTCAGGAACTGACAACCGCACCCATTACAACCACTACAACGACCGAAACCACAACCGTCACAACGGAAACTGTACTTTCTGAAACAGAAACAACGATACTAGAAACCACAACTTCCGTTGGAAGCAGTATTGTTTCCGGCGGTACAGCAATTGTTTCTACAACAGAAACCGGAACAGCAACCACAACATCCGGCAGTGGTACAACGTCCACCGGAAGCAGTGCTTCCACAACCAATAGTTCTGGAACGGGAACAACGGTTACAACTACAAAGCCGACTTTGCCGGCAACGGGGCAGCTTTGGTGGCCAGTTCCATGCTTGGCAGCAGGCGGATTGGTGTTGCTGGGTGTTGGCTGGCGAATGGATAAAAAAGAGGACTAATGCATGAAACGATGGAAAGCAGGACATTTTGTAATGCTGGCGGGGGCAGTGCTGCTGATAGCAGCACTGTCCCTTGTTCTTTGGAATTGGCATGAAAGCAATCAGGGCGGAGAATCTGCCAAAAAAATACGGGATACCCTTCATTCTGCCTTAGAAGAAGAGGAGCAAAACGGCAATGGTTTCCCGATTGCCACAACAATTGTTTCTATTCCCGAAAAGCAGACAACAACAGATACACAATCTGTTGTGGGAACTGTTCCGAAACAGGATTCTGAATCAGGAAGTGTTTCCGGTGTGAAAACGTCCCGCCCGCAGATTGCGGATGCATGGGATGCCTATCAGACGACAACCGGAACAAATCCTGCCAAAGAACAAGAAATATGGGCGGAAATTGATAGCGATTGGTATATTGGCATTCTGACGATTCCAACCTTACAGGTGGAAGTTCCGATTTTTTCGGAATATGTATTTGACCAATTGCCCTATACGCCGTGTCGTTATGCTGGCAGCTATCTGACCGATAATATGATTGTTGCAGCCCATAACTATGATTCTCACTTTGGACGAATCCGAAAGCTGGACAGCGGCGACCGGATTGACTTCACGGATGTAACCGGAACGGTCTATCATTATCAGGTCATACAGACGGAAATATTACCGGATACCGCTGTGGAAGAGATGGAGCAGGGAAACTGGGACTTGACACTGTTCACCTGTACGCTCAGTGGAACGCAGCGTGTAACGGTTCGTTGCGAGCGGATTTCCTAAATGATTACCCGTGAATCAAGATGCTTTTTGATGCCATTCTATCTGTGGATAAGAGTGGCATTTTTTATTTTCTAAAGTGTTAATTTTTCCGGTTGCATTGTGTTTTCATTGAAAATATGGTATAATATTTTTTTACAAACGAAAAATTGGGGGCATTGTTTTCGGGGAAATTGAAAGGAGCATGATGATGCAATCAACTTGGTTAGACAAATTAGAACGAAAATTCAGAAAGTTTTCCATTCCCAACCTGATGAACTTGATTTTGGTCGGAATGGCAGTGGTATTTCTGTCGGATATTTTTTTAAGTGTCCAGTATGGAACAACGCTTTCCAGCTACCTTTATTTTAGCCGCAGTGCAATTTTTCACGGGGAAGTTTGGAGAATTTTGTCGTTTCTCTTTATTCCCATCAATTCTAGTCCGATTTGGATTCTCTTTTCCATGTATTTCTATTGGCTGATTGGGTCTGGTTTGGAACGGGAATGGGGAAGTTTTCGGTTCAACGTCTTTTATCTTTGCGGAGCAATTGGAACGATTCTTTCCGGCTTGATTACGGGCTATGTGGGCAACACTTATTTGAATTTTTCGCTGTTTCTGGCGTTTGCCCTGCTGTATCCGGATTTTCAGGTGATGCTGTTCTTTATATTGCCGGTGAAAATGAAATGGCTCGCATGGCTGGATGTGGCGTTTTTAGCATTGGAATTTCTGCGGAGCAGCTGGTCGGGAAAGCTGGCAATTCTCTTTGCTTTTGCCAATATTCTATTGTTCTTCGGAAAAGATTTCTGGCAGTTTTTCCAGAATCAGATTCGGCGGTATCAGTATCAAAAAAAGATGAAGTAAGTTCAGCGAAAAGAGGCGAATCGCAGTGAAACAGTGGCAACAAAAAGTATTTGGGATCGTTTTATTTATTGCAGCCATTTTTTTGATTTTAGCGAATTTTGAAGAATCATCCTATGCATTTTCGTTTTTGTTTGAATTGATTCAGCCGGTCATTGTAGCAGGTGTTCTGGCATTCTTTTTACATATTCCGATGAATGGCTTCCGGAATTTCCTGCAAAAACATGCCAAACGTCCCCACAAGGAACGATTTTGGAATACCATTAGTCTGGTGTTGACATTGCTTTCAGTTTGTATTGTACTGGCAGCGGTTTGTATGCTGATGATTCCGGCATTGATTCAATCCATCATGGATATTTACAACAAAGTGCAGCATAACTTGCCGATTTGGCTGAATCAGCTGGCAGCGTATGGCATTGATACGGCGATGTTGGAAGAATGGCTGAAAAATGCAGAACAAGGGCAGCTGCTGCAAAAGCTGATTGTCGGCGTTGGAAACTGGGTACCAACCATTTTCTCTGCCGCAGCGTCTACCGCAAGCGTTGTGGTGGATGGTGTCGTTGGCTTTATTCTGGCAATTTATCTCTTGATGGAACGGCATACCATCGGCAGACAGCTCAATAAGTTACTGGAAGCCAACTTGCAGCATACCACTTGCCAGAAAATTCGGGATACGGGAAATTTGATTTGTCAGATTTTCCGGAGTTTCCTGTGTGGGCAGTGTTTGGAAGCGGTCATTCTGGGAACACTGATGTTCATCGCCTTTGCAATCTGCGGAATTTCCTATGCGGGGCTGATTGGCGTTTTGACGGCAGTTTGTTCGTTTATTCCCTTTGTGGGGGCATTCTTGGCATGCTGTACCGGAGCACTGCTGAACCTGATGATTGACCCGTGGAAAGCATTGCTTTGTATTTTGGTTTATCTGGTGGTACAGTTTATTGAAGGACATTTTATTTACCCGAAAGTGGTCGGCAATTCTGTCGGCTTGTCCTCGTTCTGGGTTCTGGTTGCCGTTTTGGTGGGGCAGAATTTGTTCGGGGTGTTTGGAATGATTTTGTTTATTCCGTTGACTTCTGTCGTCTATACACTTCTGAAAAATGATACCAATCGAAAGCTAAAGAAAAAGGCAGAATTGGCACAGGAAACAGTCGGAACGGATTCTGAACCGCATCAAACAGAATAGCATTTGAAACCGCTTTTCCCTTATCGGGAGAGGCGGTTTTCTGTTGAGCAGGTGCGAAGCACAAATAAAAAGTTTTTCGGTGCAGCAGTTTTTCAAAAATGCTGCCGAGGTGTGGG